>Ga0208566_1000171_pt1 | contig 47599 bp, 43 predicted proteins | sample PL_2010_150m_FD_184159 | JGI IMG/M metagenome (GOLD analysis project Ga0208566, IMG submission 184159) | Freshwater microbial communities from Powell Lake, British Columbia, Canada to study Microbial Dark Matter (Phase II) - PL_2010_150m... | ecosystem: Environmental > Aquatic > Freshwater >...
ATGTTCGAGGAGAAATTCATGCGTCGCAGCTTCCCTATTACTCTGGCCCTGGCTGGCGCCTTCTCGGTGCTTCCTCATCTGGCCCACGCACTCGATGGAACCCTGAAGAAGATCAAGGACAGCGGCGCCGCAACCATGGGCGTACGCGAGTCCTCCGGCGGCCTCTCGTTCACCCTCGGCGATGGCAAATTCGTCGGTTTCCATGTCGAACTATGCGAGCGAGCGCTGGCCGATATCCAGAAGGAACTTGGCATGTCCAAACTGGACGTCAAATATCAGCCTGTCACCTCCCAGAACCGCATCCCGCTGATGCAAAACGGCACAATAGACATCGAGTGTGGATCGACGACCAACAACGCCGCGCGGCAGAAAGACGTATCGTTCGCCGACACGACGTACGTCGAGGAAGTTCGTATCGCCGTCAAGGCCAATTCCGGCATTACGTCGATCGGCCAGCTCAACGGCAAGAACGTCGCCACCACGACCGGTACTACCTCCGTTCAGCACTTGCGCAAGCACGAGCGCGCTGCCAGCGTAAAGTTCAATGAGGTGTTCGGCAAGGATCACGCCGACAGCTTCCTGCTCCTGGAATCGGGCCGTGCCGACGCCTTCGTCATGGACGGTCAGATTCTCGCGGGCAACATCGCCAAGGCGAAGAATCCGGCCGACTTCAAGATCGTCGGCGAAGTGCTCTCCGTCGAGCCGATCGCCATCATGGTGCGCAAGGACGACCCGGCTTTCAAGGCAGCGGTCGACGGTAGCCTCAAGTCGATGATGAAGTCCGGCGAGATCGCCAAGATCTACGACAAGTGGTTCATGCAGCCGATTCCGCCGACCAACACGCGCATCGGCCTGCCGGCTTCCGACGCCACCAAGGCGGCCTGGGCCAGCCCCAACGACAAGCCGATGGAAGACTACGCCAAGAAATAGGGCGTAATCGAGACCGGATGACGAAGGCGCGGCGGTAATGGATCGACGCCGCGCCTTCAGTCATTTCCGCGGCAATTGAATCGAGAGGGAGCGACTTGACAACCTGGGACTGGCAGGTCTTCTGCAAGGACACCATTGACGGCCAGATCGTGCCTGGCTGCTTTGGCGGGCCGGGCTCCGTCACCTATCTCGACTGGCTGCTTTCGGCCTGGGGCTGGACGCTCTCGGTGTCGGCGCTGGCACTGCTCGTGGCGCTGGTGCTGGGGTTGGTAATGGGCGTCCTGCGCACCACGCCCCACCGCGGGCTGGTACTCCTGGGCGAAGCCTGGACCGAACTTTTCCGCAACATTCCTCTGCTGGTGCAGATATTCCTCTGGTACCACGTCGTGCCGGCGTTGTTCCCTCCCCTGCGGGCGGTGCCCAGCTTCATTCTGGTCGTGCTGGGCCTAGGTCTGTTCACCTCGGCGCGTATTTCCGAGCAGGTGCGCGCCGGCATCCAGTCCTTGTCGGGGGGGCAGCGCATGGCCGGCCTGGCAATGGGATTCACCCTACCGCAGACTTACCGCCACGTCCTGCTGCCCATGGCCCTGCGCATCATCATCCCGCCGCTCACCAGCGAGTCGATGAATATCATCAAGAACTCGTCGGTAGCCTTTGCGGTCAGCATTTCCGAACTCACCCTGTTTGCCCTGCAAGCTCAGGAGGAGACCTCGCGCGGCATCGAGGTCTATCTGGCCGTCACCGGGCTATATTTCATCTCCGCTTTCGCGATCAACCGCGCCATGTTGTTCGTCGAAAACCGGGTGCGGGTTCCCGGCATGATCGGCGGCGGCCAATGATGCTCGCCCTGGACTTCTCCTTTCTCACGCCGGCGGTCATCTCCGGCTATATCGTCAAGGGCTTCTTTTTTTCGCTGCAGCTGACGTTCATCGCCATGCTCGGCGGCATCGTGCTGGGCACCTGCCTGGCGCTGATGCGCCTCTCCGGCAAAACCTGGTTGGTCATGCCGGCGGCAGGCTACGTCAACACCATGCGCAGCGTTCCGCTGGTGATGGTGATCCTGTGGTTTTTTCTTCTCATACCCATCGTTATCGGCCGCCCGCTCGGCGCCGAAATATCGGCGATCGTCACCTTCACGCTGTTCGAGGCGGCCTACTACTCGGAAATCATGCGCGCCGGCATCCAGAGCATTTCCAGGGGGCAGGTCGCCGCGGGCTACGCGCTGGGCATGAGCTATAAACAAACCATGGGCCTGATCGTGCTGCCGCAGGCGTTCCGCAACATGTTGCCGGTTCTGCTCACGCAGACCATCATCCTGTTTCAGGACACTTCGCTGGTGTACGCCATTGGCGCCTACGATTTGCTGAAAGGCTTCGAGATCGCCGGCAAGAACTTCAACCGACCGGTGGAGACCTATCTGGTCGCCGCCGTTCTTTACTTCATCGTCAGCTTTGGCCTGTCAAATCTGGTGGGGATACTGCAGAAGCGCATCGCCATCGTCAAGTAGGAACCCGAAACATGCCCATGATCGAATTGAAAAACATCAGCAAGTGGTACGGCACGTTCCAGGTGCTGACCGAATGCACGACGCAGGTAGAGAAGGGCGAGGTCATCGTTGTCTGTGGCCCCTCAGGCTCGGGCAAGTCCACGCTCATCAAATGCGTGAACGGCCTCGAGCCATTTCAGCAAGGCGAGATACTGGTCAACGCAACCTCCGTCGGCGACCCGAAGACCAACCTTCCACGACTGCGTGCCCATGTCGGCATGGTGTTCCAGCATTTCGAGCTGTTCCCGCACATGACCATTATCCAGAACCTGTCGATTGCGCAGGTAAAGGTATTGGGGCGGAGTGCGGACGAGGCCACCGAGCGCGGCATGAAACTGCTCGACCGCGTCGGGCTCAGGGAGCAGGCGGCCAAGCATCCGGGGCAGTTGTCGGGCGGCCAGCAGCAGCGCGTCGCAATCGCGCGGGCATTGTGCATGGATCCGATCTGCATGTTGTTCGACGAACCGACATCGGCGCTCGATCCGGAAATGATCAACGAAGTGCTAGACGTGATGGTCGAACTGGCGCTGGAAGGCATGACCATGATGGTGGTGACGCACGAGATGGGCTTCGCGCGCAAGGTCGCCAATCGCGTGATCTTCATGGATCAGGGCAGGATCATCGAAGACGCGACCAAGGACGAGTTCTTCGGCACGCCCCGCTCGGAGCGTGCGCAACTATTTCTGTCGAAGATCCTGTCGCACTGAGAACACGGCGTGGCGAAGCTGCTGCCATGATCTCGCGGATCATTCCGGTTTGGCTCGGAGCCGTACTCTGGCTTCTGGCCAGTCCTCTGGCCACGGCGCAGAGCGTTGCGCCGGGCACCCTCGCCGAAAGCCGCGACCTCGGCGCCGATGGCCGCCTCGCGGCGGCAAAGGGCGTGCCGCTGGTGGTGCTGTACAGCCGCGACGACTGCAACTGGTGCGAAAAGCTGCGGCGCGAGCACCTCGGCCCGCTCTCTCGCGACCCGGCAGCCCCGGCTCTGGTGCGCGAACTGCACATGGATCGGGCCACGCCCCTTGTCGATTTCGCCGGACGCCGTACCACCAGCGCCGACTTTTCGCGGCAAATGCAGGCGCATTTCGCACCGACGGTGATGTTCCATGGCCCCGACGGGGCGGCATTGGCCGAACCCATTGTCGGCTTCCGCCTGGCGGACTTCTACGCCGCCTACCTCGAACGCGCGATCGAGGAAAGCCGGGCCCGACTCCAGCACCGGAAGTGATCATGAGTTCACCCGCGCCCGACAAGGATCAGCCCCTGCGCGATGACATCCGCCTGCTCGGCCGTCTGCTCGGCGACACCGTGCGCGAGCAGGAAGGTGTCGCGGTATTCGACCGTGTCGAGGAAATCCGCAAGCTGGCCTTGCGCTTCCACCGCGACGACGATCCGGACGCGCGGGTGGAGATGGAGGCACTGCTGCACGGCTTGCCGCGCGAGCGCACCAATCTGGTAGTGCGCGCCTTCAGTTATTTCTCGCATCTGGCCAATATCGCCGAGGACCAGCACCACATCCGCCGCGCCCGCGCCCATGCCCGTGCCGGATCGAAGCCGCGCGAGGGCAGCCTGGCCTTTTCGCTGCAACGCGCGCTCGCCGCCGGCATCGATGCGGAACAGCTGGCCGGGTTCTTCGCCAGCGCCCAGGTGCGGCCGGTGCTGACCGCGCACCCGACCGAGGTGCAACGCAAGAGCATTCTCGATTGCCAGTGGAAAATTGCCAGCCTGCTCGACGAACACGACCGCACCCAGCTTGCGCCGGAGGAGCAGGCGGAGCACGACGAAGCCCTGCGCCGCGCCGTGCTGCGCCTGTGGCAGACGCGCATGCTGCGGCGGGCCAAGCTCTCGGTGATGGATGAGGTCGCCAACGCGCTGTCCTTCTACGACACCACCTTTCTGCGCGAGTTGCCGCGACTCTACAACGCCTGCGAAGACCACCTGGCCAGGACCATACCCGAATGGAATACGCAGGGCATCGTCGAATTGCCGCCCTTCCTGCACCCCGGCTCGTGGATAGGCGGCGACCGCGACGGCAATCCTTTCGTCACCGCCGAAGTGCTGGCGAACGCCATGCGCGCGCAAAGCCGCAAGGCCATCGGCTACCTGCTGGAACAGCTGCACCAGCTGGGCGCGGAACTGTCAACCACGACCTCGCTGATTTCGGTGCACAACGTCGAGCTGATGAAACTCGCCGAACAATCGCCCGACAAGAGTCCGCACCGCCTCGACGAACCCTATCGTCGCGCCATTACCGGCTTTTACGCGCGGCTGGCGGCCACCGCGTTGCAGCTCGACAAGCTGGAAGCGCCGCGCCATGCGGTAGCGCAGGCCGAGCCCTACTTTTCGGCCGCCGAATTCGCCGCCGATCTCGACGTGCTGCACGTTTCGCTGATCAGCCACAAAGCAGGTCTGCTCGGGCGCGGTCGCCTGCGTCGGCTGCGCCATGCCGTCGCCATTTTCGGCTTCCACCTGGCGCCCCTCGACCTGCGCCAGAACTCGGACGTGCATGCGCGCACCGTGGCGGAACTGCTCGGCATCGCCCGTCCGGGAACGGACTACCTGGCGCTCGACGAAAATGGCCGGATTGCGCTGCTACTGGAGGAACTGGCAACGCCGCGGCCGCTGGCGGCGCCAGACATCAATTACTCGGAGGAAACCCGGGGCGAACTGGCGATCTTCGAAACCGCCCGCAGCATTCACCGGCATTACGGCAAGGACGCCATCGAGAACGTCATCATCTCCAAGGCCGACGGCGTTTCGGACATCCTCGAAGTCGCCGTGCTGTTGAAGGAGGTCGGCCTCCTGCGCCCGCTGGAACAGGCGCTCGACGTGAACATCGTGCCGCTGTTCGAAACCATCGGCGACCTGGCCAATGCCGGCGCCGTGATGAACCGGCTGCTGGCGATCCCGCTCTACAACCGCCTGCTCGGCTCGCGCCAAGGGTTGCAGGAGGTCATGCTCGGCTACTCCGACAGCAACAAGGACGGCGGCTTCCTGACCTCGGGCTGGGCGCTGTATCGCGCCGAAGTCACGCTGACCGAGGTCTTCGCCCGTCACGGCATCACGCTGCGCCTGTTTCACGGTCGCGGCGGCTCGGTCGGTCGCGGCGGCGGGCCGAGCTATCAGGCCATCCTGGCACAACCGCAAGGGGCGGTGCAGGGGCAGATCCGCATCACCGAACAGGGCGAAGTGATCGCCTCGAAATACGCCAACCCGGAACTCGGCCGCCGCAACCTGGAAATCCTCGCCGCCGCCACGCTGGAAGCCACACTGCTGGGGCACGAACACGACGCGCCGCGCCCCGAATTCCTCGCCGCCATGGAGGAGCTTTCGGCCACGGCTTTCGCCGCCTACCGCCGGATGGTCTACGAGACGCCTGGCTTCGAGCAATATTTCTGGGAATCCACTGTCATTGCCGAAATCGCCGCGCTCAACATCGGCAGCCGGCCGGCCTCGCGCAAGAAGACCACCGCCATCGAAGACCTGCGCGCGATTCCCTGGGTGTTCTCCTGGGCGCAGTGCCGCCTGATGCTGCCGGGCTGGTTCGGCTTCGGTGCGGCGGTCGCGGCATGGCGGGAAAAACATGGTGCAGAAGGAATGGCGCTGCTCGCCGAGATGAATCGGGAGTGGGGATTCTTCCGCGCGCTGCTGTCCAACATGGACATGGTGCTGGGCAAGAGCGACATTGCCATTGCCGAGCGCTACTCGCAGCTGGTGACCGACGAAACCCTGCGCAACGCCATCTTCCCGTGCCTCAAGGCGGAGTGGCAGGCGGCCATCGACGGGCTGCTGGCGATCACCGGGGAAAGGGAACTGCTGGACGGCAACCCGCTTCTGAAGCGCTCGATCCGCAACCGCTTTCCGTATCTCGATCCGCTGAACCACATCCAGGTCGAACTGCTGCGCCGCCATCGCCTGGGCGAGACCGACGACCGGGTGCAGCGCGGCATCCACCTGACGATCAACGGCATTGCGGCCGGCCTGCGCAACAGCGGCTAAACAAGGGACCTGGCAATTGCCTTACGACGCAGAAAAGTTGGCGGGCATCGAGCGTACCCGGGTCGAGGAGTTTTCAAAGCTCACCAGACTGCTGCAACGCGGCGGCGTGATCGAACCCAATGTCATCCGGACCCATTGACGATGAAAAATCTCCTGCTGCTGGCCGTGTCGTTGCTGCTAGCCGCCTGCACCAATATTTCGCCGCTTGAGCGCGCGAAACACATGGACGAACTGGCAGCGGCCGGCCATTGGCAGAAGTTGCGGCTGCCCGCCGGGGATTTCGTCCTGACGGCCTATGTCCCGTCGCAAGCGGTAACGGCCAAAGTATTGACGGTCTACTTCGAGGGCGACGGCTTCGCCTGGCTGACGCCTTCGACGCCGTCGGACGACCCGACGCCGCGCACGCCGGTAGGGCTCGAACTGGCGCTGCACCACCCGCAAGCCGCCGCCTACCTGGCCCGCCCGTGCCAGCGCGTTGCCGCGTCGGACTGGGGGCGCTGCCAGGAGGATTACTGGACCAATAGCCGCTACGCGCCCGAGGTGATCGCGGCCAGCGACCAGGCGGTCAGCGCGCTCAAGGCGCGCTTCGGCGCCGGGAAACTGATGCTCGTCGGCTATTCAGGCGGCGCGGCAGTGGCGGCGCTGGTGGCCGCCCGGCGCGATGACGTGATCCGCTTTGTCAGCGTCGCCGGCAACCTGGATATCCGGGCGTGGACGACGATGCACCACATCCCGCCGCTGACCGGGTCGCTCAATCCCGCTGACGAATGGGCCCGGCTGCAGCAGATCCCTCAGTTGCACTTTGTCGGCGGCAAGGATGAGGTAATCACCCGCGAGGTCGTCGGCGCCTACATCGACCGCTTCCCGCCGGGCAGGCGGCCGCCGCTGCGGGTGCTGCCCGACTTCGACCATTCCTGCTGCTGGGCCGAGGACTGGCCGAATCTGGTGCATGAGGCCTTTCCGTAAGGCCGATCAGGCGCGCGGAAGGGCCTCGGAGGCCGTTTCCGGCGCTAGTTCGAATACTGCTTTCCCCCGTAGCGCGTAACCCCGATCAGGATGCGAACCAGGCTATACGCGACGGCGGCAGTAAGACGCGCCAGCCAGGAACGATGGCGGAAATCCTCGGCCCGGATCTCCCTGGCGGCACCCTCGATAGCGGCTTCGAGGCTGGTCCGCAATTGCCCGGCGAAAACCTCATCACGGACAACCACGTTGGCTTCGCGCGCGAGCAGCAGGCTGAATGGATCGATGTTCGAGGAGCCGACCGTTGCCCAACGGCCGTCGATCACCGCCACCTTGGCGTGCAGAAAGGCCTTTTCGTATTCGAAAACGCGCACGCCCGCAGACAGCATCCGGTCGTAAAGCGACTGCGTCGCGTAGTGCTGCAGGACCTGCTCGACGCGGCCCTGCAGCAGAAGCTTGACACTCACGCCACGCTTGGCCGCCGCTACAAGGGCCTTGCGAAAGCGGCGGCCGGGAAGGAAATAGGCATTGGAGATCACGATCTCGCTCCGGGCAGAATATATTGCCCTCAGATACGCATGCTCGATGTCGCGCCGATGCCGCAGGTTGTCGCGGATCAGCAGCGCGGCCTGTGTCGTGCCTGAAACGGAGGGCGCCACCGGCAGTGAAGCCGGTGGTGGTGGCCGCCGCCCGAGGCGGGCCCAGCGCACCAGCCTCCACACGTGCCTCATGGCGGCGTGGATGCTCGCCACCAGCGGGCCTTCGATGCGAACCGCATAATCGAAACGCGCCGACTCCGATTTGCCATCGTCAAAATCATCCAGCACATTGATGCCGCCGACGAAAGCCGCGCTGCCATCGACCACCGCAAGCTTGCGATGCAGGCGGCGCAGGCGGTGACGCCTGAAGCGCGTTCGCCCTGCCTCCGGTCGATAGGTCATCACTTCCACGCCCCCGGCTTCCAGCTCTGCCCCGAGACCCGCCGCAAAGTCGCGCGCCCCGAATCCGTCCACCAGCACGCGCACGGCGACGCCGCGCCGCGCCGCGCTGGCCAGCGCGGCCGCGACCCGGCGTCCAGTCGTGTCGTCGGCAAAAATGTAGGCCTCGAGATGAATCTCGAACAACGCCGCGTCAAGCGCGACAATCAGCGCCGGGAAGTACTCGCCTCCCGATTCGAGCAACTGCAGGCGGTTGCCCGCAAGAAACTCGGGGGCAACGCTCACCGGACGGCGCTCATGATCCGGCAATCCCGATTTGAAGGTCGGCGGAAAGCACGGCGTGATCGGAGATGGTCGACCACGGTCGCCCGGCATGAACCTGCGCGCCGACGACTTGCAGGCCGCGTTGATAAATGCGATCGAGACGAAACATCGGCAGTGCCGCGGGAAAGCTGCGCGACGGGCGCGCGACGGCACCGGCAAATACCTCGACCAGGCCGAGGCGCTCCGCCAGCAGATCATCCGCGCGATTGCGCCAGTCGTTGAAGTCGCCCGCGATCAAGAGCGGAGCCCCGGTCGGCACCAGCTCCTCGATGCGACTGGCCAACGCGTCCAGCTGCAGCCTCCGCGAGCGCGCAAACAACGACAGATGCACGCAAACGCAATGCAGCAGCGGCTCAAGGCGGGGCAGCTTGACGGCGCAGTGCAACAGTCCGCGCCTGTCGAAACGCAGGTGCGTCACATCCTGGTTGTGTTCATGCAGGATGGGAAACCGCGAGAGGATCGCGTTGCCGTGATGGCCGTGGTCATAGATCATGTTGCGGCCGTATGAGTGGTTCCTCCAGACGTCCTCGGCAAGGAATTCGTGTTGCGGTGCGGACGGCCAATCCGGTAGGTGTTCGACATGCCCGAGATGCAATCCCTGTACTTCCTGAAGGAAAACAATATCGGCCGACAACTCGCGCAAGCGGTCGCGCAGTTCATGCACCATCATGCGGCGATTGAACTGCGAAAATCCCTTGTGAATGTTCCAGGTGGCGACGGATAGCGCTTTGGATGCAGTCACATCGGGAAGCTCACAGAAATAAGCAAGCTGTCATGACACGGCCAGCATGCGCTCCAGAGCTATCTTCGCCAGCTTCGCCTCGTGCTCGGGCACCTTGATCTGGTTGACCACCCGGCCTTCGACCAGGTTTTCCAGGGTCCACGCCAGATGCTGCGGATCGATGCGCTGCATGGTCGAGCACATGCAGATGGTGCCGGCCATGAACTGCACGATTTTGCCTTCGTGTGCCACTTCCTTCGCCAGCCGCTCGACCAGGTTGAGTTCGGTGCCAACCAGCCAGCGCGTGTTCGGAGCACCGGCCTTTACCGTGCTGATTATGGTTTCGGTGCTGCCAATGTGGTCAGACTGCCTGCAGACTTCGAAACTGCATTCCGGGTGCGAAATGACAATGCCGTCGGGATGCTGGTTGCGGAACTTGATGATGTCCTTCGGCTGGAACATCTGGTGCACCGAACAATAGCCGTGCCAGAGAATGATCCTGGCCTTTTCTATCTGTTCGCGCGTCAGCCCTCCCTGTTCCAGGTCGGGATTCCAGATCACCATCTCATCCAGCGGGATGTCCATCTTGTAGCCGCTCCAGCGACCCAGATGCTGATCGGGAAAGAACAGCACTTTCTCGCGCTGCGCGAACGACCATTCGAGAATCTTTGGCGCGTTGCTTGATGTGCAGACGATGCCGCCGTGTTCGCCACAGAAGGCCTTCAGGTCGGCGGCGGAATTGATGTAGGTGACCGGCGTCACCTTTTCGTCCGGATCCAGCACCGCGGCGAGTTCGCGCCATGCGCGCTCGACCTTGGCCAGACTTGCCATGTCGGCCATCGAGCAGCCGGCGGCCAGATCGGGGAGGATGGAAACCTGTTCGGGGCGGGAAAGAATGTCGGCCACTTCGGCCATGAAATGCACGCCGCAAAAAACAATGTGCTCGGCATCGGACTGCGAGGCCAGACGCGAAAGCTTGAGCGAATCGCCGGTGATGTCGGCGTGAACGTAGACATCGGCACGCTGGTAGTGATGGCACAGGAGCACCACCTTGTCGCCCAGTTTCGCCTTGGCGGCATGGATGCGCTCACCGGCGTCCCTGTCGGCCAGGGTGTTGAATCGGTCAAAGGAGATGGTCGCAGTTTGCATGGAATGAACTCCGGGGATTGGCCGTGGCGAACTCCCGGCGGAAAGCCTGCCGGACAGGCGGGATAGAATATGAAGTATTCGAGTATAGCGTCACCCCATGTCCCGCGAAACCCACTCACATACCGTGGTCGATAGCCAGAACAACGGCACGCCATCACAGGAAGAAGCGCGATTCCAGGAAGGCCAGCGCATCACCTGGGTCAGCGTGGCGGTCAACATCGTGCTGACCGGCATGCAGCTGGTGGTCGGCTTCGCTGCGCACTCGCAAAGCCTGATAGCCGACGCCATGCACACGCTGTCGGACATTGTTTCCGACGGCTTCGTGCTGTTCGCCAACCGCAAAGGTGCGGAAGCACCGGATGCCGACCATCCCTATGGCCACGGGCGCTTCGAAACGGCGGCTTCGCTGGTGCTCGGTCTGCTGCTGGCGGGCACCGGAGCCGGCATCCTGATTTCTGCGGCAGGGCGCCTGCAGGACATCGGCAGTGCGCCACCGGTGGGCGTCGCCGCGATGTGGGCGGCGCTTTTCACGCTGGCGGCCAAGGAGGGCCTGTTTCGCTACATGCTGGCGATTGCCGAACGCCTGCGCTCGCCGATGCTGGTGGCCAATGCCTGGCACGCCCGCGCCGATGCGCTTTCCTCGCTGGTCGTCGCGGCAGGCATCGGCGGCGCCTTGCTCGGTTTCAACTTTGCCGATGCGGTGGCCGCCATCATCGTCGGCGCCATGATCGTGCGCGCCGGGTTCAAGTTTGCCTGGGCGGCCATCCGCGAATTGATCGATACCGGGCTTTCCGCCGAGGAAGTGGCGGCCATCGGCGACACCATCGCAGGCACGCCCGGAGTACTCGGCCTGCATGAGTTGCGTACCCGGCGCATGGCGCATCAGGTGCTGGTCGACGCCCATGTTCAGGTCAACCCTCGCATCAGCGTCTCCGAGGGCCACCGCGTCGCCGAATCGGCGCGGCAGCATGTGCTGGACACTCATCCGGAAGTACTTGACGTGCTGGTTCACGTCGATGCCGAAAACGACCTGCTGGCCAATGCCGCAGTGGAGTTGCCGGACCGGGCTTTTCTGCTCGCCCATCTGAGCACATTACTCGATGCCAACCCGCCCGAGTTTGAGCGCACGACCCTGCATTACCTCGGCACCCGTGTCGAAGCCGAAATCTTTCTGCCTTCCGGATTTGCCGACGAAGCACGCCTCGCCGCGATCAGGCAGCGGGTGGCCGCCGCGCTGCCCGACGACCCGTGGTTCGTCGCCATCCGACTCAATCAGAGGATTGCACCGTTTTAGTGCGGACCGCCTCGCAATTGCACACTATTGGTGCATTCGTCCGTGTGTCGGGAAGCAAAAAGACTTGTGGCACAATCGCTTTTTTTTGGTTTCGGCCGCTACGCTTAACGCGGATAATGCTCGCGTTGGCCTTCACTGAAACTTCGTTTTGCAGCGCAGGTTTTGATGGCACGCTACCTGCTACTACGGTGCTGCACCGTTCCCGGTACCGATTTTTCAGCATTTGACATTCACTCTCAGGAGAGCAGTTCATGATGACCCCCCAGGACGTAATCAAGATGGTCGAAGAAAAGGAAGTCCGTTTCGTCGACTTCCGTTTCACGGACACGCGCGGCAAGGAACAGCACGTTGGCGTGCCAATTTCCCACTTCGGCATGGATAAATTCGAAGACGGCCACGCCTTCGATGGCTCGTCCATCGCCGGCTGGAAGGGAATTCAGGCCTCCGACATGCAACTGATGCCGGATGCCAACACTGCCTACATCGATCCCTTCATGGACGAGACCACGCTGGTACTGACCTGCGACGTGGTCGAACCGGCCGACGGCAAAGGCTACGACCGCGACCCGCGTTCCATCGCCAAGCGAGCCGAGGCTTATCTCAAGTCCTCAGGCATCGGTGACACCGCTTATTTCGGCCCGGAGCCCGAGTTCTTCATTTTCGACGCCGTCGAGTGGAAGATCGACATGTCCGGCTCCTACTGCAAGGTCATCTCCGAAGAAGCCGCCTGGGCCTCGGCGGACAAGTTCGAAGCCGGCAACAGCGGCCATCGCCCGACTGTCAAGGGCGGCTACTTTCCCGTGCCGCCGGTCGACAGCCTGAACGACATCCGCGCCCAGATGTGCCTGGCGCTGGAAGCCTGCGGCGTGCCGGTGGAAGTGCATCACCATGAAGTCGCCACTGCCGGCCAGTGCGAAATCGGCACCAGGTTCGCCAGTCTGGTGCAGCGCGCCGACTGGACGCAGATCCTCAAGTACATCGTGCATAACGTCGCCCACAGCTACGGCAAGACGGCGACCTTCATGCCCAAGCCGATCGTCGGCGACAACGGCTCCGGCATGCACGTGCATCAGTCGATCTGGAAGGGTGGCAAGAACCTGTTCGCCGGCAACGGTTATGCCGGCCTGTCCGAGACCGCGCTGTACTACATCGGCGGCATCATCAAGCATGCCCGCGCCCTGAACGCCATCACCAACCCGCTGACCAACTCCTACAAGCGCCTGGTGCCGGGCTTCGAAGCACCGGTCAAGCTGGCCTACTCGGCGCGCAACCGCTCCGCCTCGATCCGCGTCCCCTATGTGCATAACGACAAGGCGCGACGCATCGAAGTGCGCTTCCCGGATCCGGGTGCGAACCCCTACCTGGCTTTCACCGCGATGATGATGGCCGGCCTCGACGGCATCCAGAACAAGATTCATCCCGGCGATCCGGCCGACAAGAACCTGTACGACCTGCCGCCGGAAGAGGACGCGAAGATCCCGACCGTCTGCTCCAGCCTTGAACAGGCGCTGGAGTACCTCGACAACGGCCGCGAATTCCTTACCCGCGGCGGCGTGTTCAGCAACGAGATGATCGATGCCTACATCGAACTCAGGAATGAAGAAGTCACGCGCTTCCGCATGACCACCCATCCCCTCGAGTACGAGATGTACTACTCGATCTGATGAAGCCCAGCGTAGCAGGCGGGCCAGCAAAAGACGCTGACCTCGCCGCTACGGATGATTCGTGGCGCAAGACGCAGCAAGAAAAAGGACGGGCCGCCCCCGTCCTTTTTTATGTCTTCGCCAGAGGCGGGGGCGTTATCCTGGCGATATTTCCGCGGCGTTCTCGCCGCGGACTGTATCTCAGCGATATTTCTGCATTTGACATACACTCCGCGCCATGAGGAAACTATTTCTTGCCGTCCCGCTGTTGCTGCCGCTGAATGCGGCTGCCAGTACGCTCTACAAGTGCACGGAACAGTCCGGTGCGGTGCTCTATACCAACCAGAAAACCAGCAAGAAGAACTGTACTGTGCTATCGCAACAATCGCCACCCCCTCCGCCCGCCACCAGCGGAGCGAAGCAACGCCCCGCCACGACGCCGACACCCGGCGATTTTCCGCGCGTTTCGGGCAACGAGCAGAAGGCGCGCGATACCGATCGCCGAACGATTCTTGACCAGGAGTTGGCCAACGAGCAGCAAAATGCGGAGAAAGCCAGGAAGGCCCTGTTCGATGCCGGCATCCAGCCTCCCGAAAAGATCCACTCCCTGCGCGATACCGTGGCGCTGCACGAACGGAATGTCGAGTCGCTGAAGAAGGAACTCGGCAACCTGCGCTGATTAGCTGTCCAAGTCAAAGCCCAGTGGCTGGTGCGTTTCTTGCAAGACTCGTCAGTGATGAACACCACCGAAACTTTCCATGCCTTTAGCGGACTCGATCTACTCTCTTCTGCCGTCGTCCTGGTCGACGCGAAGCTGGTCATTCGCCACGTCAACCCGGCAGCGGAAAACCTGTTTGCCACCAGTTCGCGTCAACTGCTGGGCCATCCCTTGCAACAACTGGTGGGCGATCCTCCCGAGCTCTCGACCGCGCTCGACAATGCGCTGAAGAACAACTGGAGCTATACCGGTCACAACATCCTGATCACGCTTGCAGGGGATGTCCAACTGCATGTCGACTGCACGGTCACACCGGTGGAAACCAGCAACGCGCGGTTGCTGCTGGAAGTACGGCCGATCGACCAGCAGTTGAAGGCAACGCGGGAGGAACAGCTTGCGCAGCAGCAGCAGGCCAACCGCGAACTGGTGCGCAACCTGGCGCACGAGATCAAGAACCCGCTCGGCGGCATTCGCGGCTCCGCGCAATTGCTGGAACGCGAACTGGCCAGCGAGCCGCTCAAGGAATATACACAGGTCATTATCGAGGAAGCCGACCGCCTGCAGACACTGATGCAGCGCCTGCTCTCGTCGCATCGCGTGATGCAGCCGGCGCTGGTGAACATTCACGAGATTCTCGAACGGGTGAGGCGCCTGATCCACGCTGAGTACCACGATGTCAGGGTCAAGCGCGACTACGACACCTCCCTGCCCGACATTACCGGCGACCGCGAACAATTGATCCAGGCAATTCTCAATATTTCGCGGAATGCCGCACAGGCGATGCAGGGCAAGGGCGAGATCATTTTTCGCACCCGGGCCGCACGACGCGTCACGCTGGCCAAGAAACACCACCAGCTGGCACTCGAATTGCAGGTGATCGACAACGGACCGGGAATCGCGGCAGACATGTGCGACAAGATCTTCTATCCACTGGTCTCAGGCCGTGAAAACGGCAGCGGCCTCGGGCTCACCATCGCCCAGAGCTTTGTGCAACAACACGGTGGAACCATTGAAGTCGATTCGCGCCCGGGCAGCACCTGCTTTTCGCTGATGCTGCCGCTGGCCAGAAAGAACAAGGAAAAAACATGAACCCTGTCTGGATCATCGACGACGACCGCTCCATCCGCTGGGTGCTGGAAAAGGCCCTTGGGCGGGAGAACATTCCGGCCAGAAGCTTCGGCTCCGCCGACGAAGCGCTGGCGGCGTTGGACAGCGGCCAGCGGCCGCAGGTGCTGGTTTCCGACATCCGCATGCCCGGCAGCAGCGGGCTCGACCTGTTGCGTCATGCGAAAGAAAACTATCCGGATCTGCCGGTCATCATCATGACCGCCTATTCCGACCTCGATTCCGCCGTGGCCGCATTTCAGGGCGGCGCGTTTGAATATCTGCCCAAGCCTTTCGACGTCGATCAGGCGGTGGACCTGGTGCGCAGGGCGATGACCCAAGCGGCGCACCAAAGCGGTGCGCCGGAAGAAACCAGTGCCGTGCCCGAGATCCTGGGGCAAGGCATCGCCTTGCAGGAAGTCTTTCGCGCCATCGGCCGGCTGTCTCAATCGCACGCCACGGTGCTGATCAACGGCGAATCCGGCACCGGCAAGGAGCTGGTTGCCCGCGCCTTGCACCGGCACAGTCCGCGCAAGGATGCGCCTTTCATCGCGATTAATACGGCGGCCATTCCACGCGATCTGCTGGAATCTGAGCTGTTCGGCCATGAAAAAGGCGCTTTCACCGGCGCCAGTGCGCTGCGTCGCGGTCGTTTCGAGCAGGCTGACAACGGCACGCTGTTCCTCGACGAAATCGGCGATATGCCCGCCGAGTTGCAAACCCGGCTGCTGCGGGTGCTGTCCGAAGGCAACTTCTATCGCGTCGGCGGCCAGCAGCCGGTCAAGGCCAACGTGCGCGTGATCGCCGCGACCCATCAGGATCTGGAAGGCCGAGTCAAGCAGGGCCTGTTCCGCGAAGACCTGTTCCACCGCCTCAACGTCATCCGCTTGCGCCTGCCGCCCCTGCGCGAGCGGCGTGATGACATCCCGCTGCTGGCCAGACACTTCCTGCAAAAAAGCGCGCAGGAACTCGGCGGCGAACCCAAGCACCTCACCGATGCGGCGCTGAAATACCTGCAAAGTCTTGATTTCCCCGGCAACGTACGGCAGTTGGAAAACCTCTGCCACTGGCTGAGCGTAATGGCCCCCGGGCAAAGCGTGGATATTGCCGATCTCCCAAGCGAACTGCGCGACGAACCCCGCCGTGATCTGCCCGCCAACTGGAGTACCGCACTGGCGCGTGAAACCGACCGGTTGCTCGGCGCCGCGCCCGGCGAAGTATTCAATCAGCTGACGCGCCAGTTTGAAGCCACGCTGATCCGTCGCGCCCTTAATGCCACCGGCGGGCGCCGCATCGATGCGGCGCAGTTGCTCGGCATCGGCCGCAACACCATCACGCGCAAGATCCAGGAACTCGGCCTGGATGAGCTCAAGGGAGATTCCGGGGCAACCTGAAAACGAAGTTTCAGTGAAGGCTAACGTCGGCTTCATCGACGTTAAGCGTAGCGGCCGCAACTAAAGTCCCGCTTCAAGTATAGTCGGCACGACTATCAGCGCGTGCTGCCGCTGGCTCGCGCCCGACCCGATTAGAGTCTGTCTCGCCAGGAACCATGCCTGCCAATATCGCCGCCATTGCCGCCAAGCTCGGACCTGACGCCCGCCGCTTCGATATCGATGTTTTGCCCCGCTGCGATTCGACCAACGCCGTATTGCTGGGCCGCGCCGAAGCCGGTGCCGCTTCCGGAACGGTAATCATCGCCGAGGAACAAACCGCGGGCCGCGGCCGGCGCGGCCGCACCTGGTTCGCCAGTCCCGGCGACAGCCTGACCTTTTCCCTGCTCTGGCGTTTTGCGCCGGGCACGGCCCCGGCCGGGCTTTCCCTGGCAATCGGCGTCGCCGTTGCCGGCGCCCTGCAGAAAGTCGGCGCTGGCGATGCGGCGCTGAAATGGCCAAACGATATTTTGCAAGATGGCCGCAAGCTCGGCGGCATTCTGATCGAACTGGTTGCCGGAGCGCCTCATGCCGCCGTAATCGGCATCGGCATCAATCTCCGTCTGCCCTCCGGCATGCCCGAGGACGTACGTGCCGCTTCGGCCGCCATTGCCGGCAACGGAAGCGCGGTGCATGAGAACGATCTGTTTGCCGCCCTGCTGAGCGAACTGCTGACCACGCTCGAAACCTTTACCGCCCGTGGCTTCGCCGCGATCCGCCCGGAGTGGATGGCGCGCCATGCCTTTCAGGATGTCCGCGTCATGCTGTCAACCGATTTCGGGCCGGCGGTCGAAGGCATCTGCCGCGGCGCCGACACCGATGGCGCGCTGCTGCTCGAAGTCGATGGCCGCATCGAGCGCATTCTTTCCGGCGAAGTCTCGCTGCGGCCCGCCTGACGTTCATGATCCTCTGCCTCGATGCCGGCAACTCACGCCTGAAGTTCGGCCTCTTCGCCGACACCAGCTGGCGCCTGCAAGGCACGCTGGACTATCAGGCCCTCGATGATCTGGTGGCACAACTGCCGGAGCGGCCGGCGCGCATCGTCGCCTGCAATGTCGCGGGCGAAGCAGTCCGGCTGCGCATCGAGGCACTGGCCGGCAGCCTGGCTCTTCCGCTCGCCTGGCTCACCAGTTCGGCTGCCGCCTGTGGCGTGAGCAATGGCTACGACAATCCGCAACAGTTGGGTGCCGATCGCTGGGCGGCGCTGATCGGAGCGCGAGCGTTGCACGCGGAGCCATGCGTGGTGGTAATGGCCGGCACCGCGACGACCATCGACGCACTCGCCGACAACGGCCTGTTTCGCGGCGGACTGATACTGCCCGGCCTCTCCCTGATGCGCGCGGCGCTGGCCCGCAATACCGCCGACCTGCCACACGCGGCAGGCCATTTCAAAACGCAGCCGACCAATACCGATGATGCCATCGTCAGCGGCGCGCTCCATGCCACGCTGGGTGCCATCGAGCGGCTACGCGCCACGCTGCCCAAGGATGCCCGGTGCCTGCTTTCGGGTGGCGCGGCGGCCGAGTTGGCGCCGCATCTCGGCGCGCCCTATCGCCTGATCGACAATCTGGTGCTCGAGGGCCTGGCGCGTTACAGCGGTACTGTGTAGCTATACTCCATCGCGGCAGTCGTCTTGCGTTTGTCGCCCGCAGCAACAAATTTGTCTGCGGCGTGCGATTTTCGGAAGCGCATCACCCCACCTCGGTGATCGCCTGTCCTGACGCCAACGATTTCAAAGCATCAGCCCGCGTTCAGGGTCCTACTCGGGAACGATTTTCTGCAAATCGCGACGCGACCGGACCAAAATCGGCGATTGACGGGTACACCCGGCGTCGGGCACACTCCTGAACAGGCGGTTGGATAGCCTGTCCGTCATGAGGAGCCCGTGGTAAATGGAACAAGTTGCTGAAGTCGGTATTGAAAAGTATGAAATCGCCCGAGAGCTCGGCAGGGGCGCTACGAGCATTGTTTACCTTGCCCATGATACGTTCAACGATCGCGAGGTGGCGATCAAGGTCTTCAAACCCGAGATCCTGTCCGACACCGAGCACGGAAATACCTACCGCAAATTGATCGCCAACGAGGCTGCCCTGGCCGGTCGCCTCAACCACCCGCACATCGTCGGCATCTACGACGCGCTGCTGGGCCGCGACGATGGCTACATCGTCATGGAATACGTGCAAGGCGAAACACTCGAAAAATACGGCCATGTCGAGAACCTGCTGCCCGTGGACAAGGTGATCGAGATCGCCTTCAAGTGCGCCCTGGCACTCGATTTTGCAAGCCGCAACGGCATCATCCACCGCGACATCAAGCCCGCGAACATAATGCTTTGCGAGGATGGTGCAGTTAAGATCGCCGACTTCGGGGCCGCGATCCTGGCGAAGAACGACGAGACGCAACTGACCGGGGTCGGCTCGCCCTCCTACATGTCGCCGGAGCAGGTCAGGAACGACACCCTCAGCTACCAGACCGACATCTATTCCCTGGGCGTGGTGATGTACAAGTTGCTCACCGGCCGCCTGCCCTTCGAAGCCGACACCAACTACGCGCTGACCCACAAGATCCTGAACGAAGACCCGCCGAGCATCCGCACCCATCGCCCCGCGCTGTCCGCGCGGCTGGCCGATATCGTGACCAAGGCCTTGCGCCGCAACACGCCAGAACGGCATGCCAACTGGCGCGAGTTCACCGAGGATCTGTCGACCATCGCCGAACTGGATCTGCCACAACAAGCAGATTCCGAAACCCAGCGCTTCAACATGTTGAAGGCACTGCCGTTCTTTCAGGACTTCAGCGAAATCGAGCTCTGGGAAGTGCTGCGCATAAGCATCTGGGGGCGCGTGCCGTCCGGCACCTTTCTGGTCGACGAGGGGACGACGGGAAACTTCTTCTTTGTCATCGCCGATGGCAGCGTGCGCGTGATCAAGGGCAACAAGAAGCTGAGTACCCTGGGCAAGGGGCACTGTATCGGCGAAATGTGCTACATCCGGCAGGGCGCGCTGACGCGTACCGCCACCATCGTGGCCGACACGCCGGTCACCCTGTTCAAGATCAAGGCCGACTCCCTGCACAAGGCGTCGGAAAACTGCCAGCTGCGGTTCAATCGCTCGTTCATGAACATCCTGGTCGACCGGCTGGCGCAGGCGACCAGCGAACTGGCTACGGTGTACTGAGCCCGCCCGCGGTCGAAGGCTAGCGGCCGATCCTTGCGTCGAGGAAGGCCTTGATCTCGAGGAACTTCTCTTCCTCGCGCTTGACGAACTCGACGGTGCAATCGTCCAGGCCGGCGAGCATGAAGCCTTCCCTGGATTCCGGCAGGACGATGGTGATGTGGCCGGCCAGCAGGGCGCTGGCGGGCTTGAGCTGGATCGAGGCGATCGAGTCGACGGGGATGTACTTGTCGCCCTTGATGCCTTCCAGCAGGTCGCCCTTGAGGCTCTGCAACAGCAGCTTCACGCCCATCTTGCGCTTGATCACGACCTCCTTGTCATAGACCTCGATGCGGTCGCCGGTTTTCGACTCGGCGCTCATGAGGACGCCCGGCGTGGTGGCATAGCCCATTTTGCAGGAAGGGCACCTGTCTTCCGCCACTTTGGCATCCTTGGGCAGGCGCTTGTAGCCGCAGTGCGGGCATTCGCCCGCCGCCACGGAGCCCTTGGCGGTGGCCGGTGCTGCGGACTGCTTGGCCTGGGGCGCCGGTGCCGGTTTGCCGGCGTCCGGCGTCGGCGCCTTTACCTTACTCGCCGCAGCGCCGGCATCGCCACCCTTGGCATCTTCTTCGACGAAGCGAAGTTGACAGCTACCGACCGAAATCAGGTCCTCATCGCTCAGTAGCAGCCGGGTGATCTTCCTGTCGTGCACGAAGGTGCCATTTGCGCTGCCAAGGTCTTCGATGACGTAGAGATCGCCACAGCGGGTGATTGCCGCATGCTCTTTGTCGGCATTGACATTGTCGAGGGGAATCTCATTGGACGCCTTGCTCCCAATGACCATCCGGTCCTTGTTGACCGGAAATTCCCCGAGCACGTGACCATTCGCGTTAACCACCAGCTTCGGCATGTCGCTTCCCTCAAGAATTGAGATTCCCAATGGTGCAAGCATAGCGCAAGGACAGGCGATGCGGAGATGCGCCGGGAGTCATAGCCTTGCCCGCTTCCAAACGCTTTCCTGGCGAACCATCAAGCCTTCAGCAACTCCTGCGCGATGATCAACTGCCGCACCTGCGTGGTGCCGGCGCCGATCTCGATCAGCTTGCCGGCGCGGTAGAGGCAGTTCACTTCGGTCTCCCACATGAAACCGTTGCCGCCGTGGATCTGCACGGCATGGTCGAGCACGATCTTCAGCATATAGCCGGCATGGAGTACGGCGGCGGCAGAGCGCTTGTGTATCTCGCCCCGGCCGGCTTCGCCGCCGGCGGCGACTTCCTTCAGCACCTGATAGGAAAACGCCCGGACCGATTCGAGCGCCGCGTACATGTCGGCCAGCATGCCCTGCACCAGTTGAAAGCCGGCGATCGGCTGGCCGAACTGGACGCGCGTCCTCGCGTAGTCCAGCGAAAGATCAAGCGCGCGCTGGGCGATGGCGATGACATGGCCGCTGAAAAATATGCGCTCGATGTCGAGGCCGCTCATCACCACCTTGACTCCCTTGTCTTCTTCACCGATCAGGTTTTCAGCCGGCACGCGGCAATCGTCGAACAGCAGTTCGCCGGTCGGGCTGCCGCGCCAACCCATTTTTTTCAGGCTTTGCGCGACCGAGAAACCCGGCGTGCCCTTTTCCACGACGAAAGCCGAAATGCCGTGCTGGCCCCGCTCCGGACTGGTCTTGGCGTAGATCAGCAACAGGTCCGCGACCGGGCCGTTGGTGATGAACATCTTGCGGCCGTTCAGCACATAGTGATCGCCGTCACGGCGCGCCGTGGTCTTCATCGAACCCAGCGCATCCGAACCCGCGCCCGGTTCCGTCAGCCCGAGCGCGCCGATGCCGGTGAGCATCCGCGGCAGAAAGCGCGCCTGCTGGTCGGCGCCGGCATTCCTGACCAGATTGTTCACGCACAGATTCTCGCTGGCGCCCCAACTCGCGGCAAGCATGTTGTTCCAGTAGGTGAGCGCTTCACCGATGAAAAACTGCGATATCAGGTCCAGGCCCGGCCCGCCGAGCGACTCGGGCACCGTGCTGCCGAGCAGGCCGACTTCGCCCATCTTGCGATACTCGTCTTCCGGAAACCAGTCCTCGTCATCCATGCGCCGCAGCAACGGGTGATGCCGCTCCTGCGCATAGCGCCATGCCATGTCGTAGATTTGCTGGTGCTGCTCCTCGAAACCGTAGTTGCGCAGATCGATCATGGTCGTTTCCTTCACTGAAGAATCAGTCTAGCCGATCAAACCGGGCACTTGATCGCGCCGCACGCATGGCCGACAATGCGTCATCGTCTGGAGGAGTGTCCCATGCCCGCCCACTTTCTCGCCACGCTGCCGAACTTTCTCGCCTACCTCGGCACCGCCATCGCACTGCTGGCCGCATTCGTGACGATCTACCTGTATGTCACGCCCTACGACGAGGTCGCGCTGATCCGCGGCAACAACACGGCAGCGGCTATCTCGCTGTCCGGCGCACTGCTCGGCTTCGCCCTGCCGATAGCCAATGTCATCGCCCACAGCGACACGCTGCTAGACCTGGCGGTATGGGGCGTCATCGCCGGCATGGTGCAATTGCTGGCCTGGGGCGTGGCACGCGTCGCGCTGCCGCAACTGCAGGAGGACATCGCCGCCGGACGCGCAGCACCCGCGACTTTTGTCGCGGCACTATCAATCACCGTCGGCCTGCTTAACGCCGCCTGCATGACTTACTAGAGGAGACTCTCATGGCACTCATGGATTTCATCAAGAAACAGTTCATCGACATCATCCAATGGACCGAGGACGATGGCGACACCATGGCCTGGCGTTTTCCCATGGCCGAATTCGAGATCCAGAACGGCGCCAGCCTGACGGTGCGCGAATCGCAGATGGCCGTGTTCGTCAACGAGGGCCAGATCGCGGATGTCTTCGGCCCCGGCATGTACAAGCTCACCACGCAGACGCTGCCGGTGCTGACCTACCTGAAGAACTGGGACAAGCTGTTCGAGTCGCCCTTCAAATCCGACGTCTATTTTTTCAGCACGAGGCAGAAGCTCGACCGCAAGTGGGGCACGCCGAATCCCGTCACCATCCGCGACAAGGATTTCGGCATGGTGCGGCTGCGCGCCTTCGGCATCTACGCCTTCCACCTGACCGACCCGAAGGCATTCCACACGACTATTTCCGGCACGCTGGAGAGCTATACCTCGGAGCAGCTAGAAGGCCAGTTGCGCAACACCATCGTCGGCCACATCTCGGACATCTTCGGCGAATCGGGCGTGCCCTTCATCGACATGGCCGGCAACCAGGACGAATTCGGCAGGGCCCTCAAGGCCAAGCTCGACCCGATGTTCCAGCAGTACGGGCTGGCGCTTGACAGCCTCAACGTGCAGAACATTTCGCTGCCGGAGGAACTGCAGGCCATGCTCGACAAGCGCATCGGCGTGAACATGATGGGTGGCATGCAGGCCTACACGCAGTTCCAGACTGCCGAGGCGATCCCGCTGGCGGCGCAGAACGAAGGTGGCCTGGCCGGCCTTGGCGCCGGCGTCGGTGTCGGTTTCGGCATGGGCCAGCAGATCGCCGGAGCCATGGCTGGCGCACTGAATCCTGCCGCTGCCGCCGTACCGCCAGCGCCGACTTCCGTGCCGCCCGCTGCGCCCGTATCGGCCGACGAGATCATCGCCACGATCGAAAAACTGCACGGCCTGGTGGGCAAGGGCATGTTGTCCCAGACGGAGTTCGATGCGAAGAAAGCCGAGCTGTTAAAGAGGCTTGGGTAAAACCATTAGCCACAGAGGACACAGAGTTCACAGAGTAAAGCCCACTGGTTTGCCTTTCTCTGTGAACTCCGTGTCTTCTGTGGCAAAAAAGGTTTTCTCATAATGTCCTTCAGCGCCAACTGCCCGGCCTGCGGCGCGGCGGTCGTCTTCAAGTCGTCGGCGTCCTTCCACGCCGTCTGCGAGTTCTGTCGCAGCACGCTGGTGCGCCACGGCGGCAATCTCGAAAACCTCGGTCGCATCGCCGACCTGATCGAGGACGCTTCGCCGATCCGGATCGGCACCGAGGGCCAGTACCACGGCGTGCATTTCGCTGTGATCGGTCGCATCCAGTTGCGTTACGAGGCGGGGGTCTGGAACGAGTGGCATGTGCTGTTCGACGACATGCGCGGCGGCTGGCTGTCGGACGCCGGCGGTGAATACCTGATCAGCTTCCTCACGCCGCCCGGAGCACCGCTGCCGGAGTTCGCCAAGCTCATGCCGAACGACGAACTCAGGCTGGCCGACCGCGACTTCGTCGTTAGCGACCTCGAAAAGGCCATGTGCATTTCGGGCCAGGGCGAATTGCCCTTCGCTTTCGGCGCCGGCTACCCGGCGCAACTGGCCGACCTGCGCACCACGGATGAGTCCGCCGCGGCCTTCGCCAGCATCGACTACTCTGAAACGCCGCCGCTGTTCTTCGTCGGCGAATCGCTGCCGTTCGCCGCATTCAGGTTCGCCAACCTGCGCGCCGATCAGGCCGCCGGAAAGCCTGCCGGAGCGGTCAAGGCGCTGCAATGTCCGAAGTGCGGTTCCGCCATCACGCTCCATGACAAAGCGATACAAAGCGTGGCCTGTCCGTCCTGCCTCACCATCCTCGAACCCGCCAACGAAAACCTGCGCATCCTGCAGAAAGCCGAAGCGGCAACCCGTATCGAACCGCTGATCCCGCTGGGCAGCACGGGACGCTTTGTCGGCCAGGACTGGACCGTCATCGGATTTCAGCAACGGATCATCAGGGCGGACGGCGTCGACTACCACTGGCAGGAATACCTGCTGCACCATCCTGAGCAGGGCTTCCGCTGGCTGGTGGAGTCCGATGGCCACTGGAACTGGGTCACCCCGATCGCCAAGCCGCCGCGCTACAGCGTCGGCCTGCCGGCGGCCACCTACAACAGCGAAGTGTATCGACGCTATTCGGCCGGTTCGGCCGTAACCCGTTATGTCATCGGCGAATTCACATGGAAGATCAGCGTCGGCGAAACCTGGGAAACCATCGATTTCATAGCACCGCCGAAAATGCTGAGCCGCGAGTCGAGCGGCAACGAAACGAGCTGGTCGCTGGGCGAGTACCTGCCGGCCGACGATGTGGCCGCCGCGTTCAAGCTGAAAGCGGCGCTGCCCGCCGCGGTCGGCATCGGGGGCAATCAGCCGAACCCGCGTATCGAAGGTCATCGTCGCGTCTTCGCCAATTTCCGGAAGTTCCTGGCACTGGCCATTGCCGCCCAGGCGCTCTGGTTCTTCGTTCTAGGCGGCCGTACGCTGCTCGATCAGCGGTTGGTGTTCTCGCCGGGAAAAGAGGAGCCAACCACCACCCAAATCTTCCAGCTCGACGGCGCGGCGCGCAACGTCGTGCTGCGGCATGACACCGATCTGGACAACAACTGGCTTGGCCTGGGGCTGACGCTGGTCGAGAAAAACAGCGGCCGCGCCTGGGTTGCGCAAAGTGAAGTGGCCTATTGGCACGGCACCGATGGCGGCGAAAGCTGGAGCGAAGGCGACCGTTCGCACGAACTGGTGTTTCGCGACCTGCCGGCCGGCACCTATTACTTCGTCATCGACCCGGAGATTTCGGCGGAGAAGCCGGTTGCCGTGGCCGACCACGTCAGGGTAGTCCGCGATCAGGCGGCCTGGAGCAACTTCTTCTTTCTCCTGATTTTCCTCACCGGCCTGCCGCTATTCAGCCGCTACCGGATGACGGCCTTCGAGAACGAACGCTGGAAAAGCGCGGATTTCCTTTCCAGCGGCGCCGACTTCGGGTCCGGCGAAAGCGGCGACGACAGTGACTCCGGGGGAGACGACTAATGCCGCGCGCGACGATGATCCTCAGCCTGGCCGCATTCGCGCTGTTCAACTACGGGCAATACCTGGGGTGGAGCCTGTTTTCCGACGATGCCCAGGCCCAGCCGGTACGCTCCGCCAACGCAGCGCGGGCGTTTCACAAATGAGAAATCCCGACCCCGCTGCGATCCGACCCGCCTGCGCGTATCATCGCCTCGAAGCAACGGTTGCACCATACTTGGCGCGCCGACCACACTTGACGGAGGAATCATGCAAATACTGCTGATTTTCGGCATCGGCTTCGCGATAGTCGCGGTGATGTTCGCCCTGCAGAACAACATCCCCGTAACGGTAAGTTTCTTTACCTGGAGCTTCGGCGGCTCGCTGGCGCTGGTGCTGCTGATCACCCTCGGCCTCGGCGCCATCATTACCGGCCTGGTCTCCTCGCCGACCGTGATTCGCGGCCAGTGGGCAGGCAACCGGCTGCGGCGCCAGGTGGCCGCCCTTGAAGAACAGAATAGCCGTCTGCAGCAGCGCGTCGGCGAACTCGATGCCCAACTTGAATCCCTGCTCGCCGCGCAGGCCCTGTCCGCGCCACCGGCGCCGGTGGAGGACAAACCCTATGTCGGACTCAAGACCCTGCTGACGAGCACCACCAACAACACGCCAGGATCCTGAGGACCAAAAGTCGGCGCTGGCGAGACGGCGGTTCGTCAGCGCGCCTTGCGCTCGATTAGCCCGATATGCAGCGTCCCCTGCTGGTTTCCGTCTTCATCGTCGCCTCCTGCGGGCTCGCCTACGAGCTGATCGCTGGCGCGCTGGCGAGCTATCTGCTGGGCGATTCGGTGATGCAGTTTTCCACCGTGATCGGCGTCTATCTGTTCGCCATGGGCATCGGCTCCTGGCTGTCGAAGCATGTCGGCGGCAATCTGCTGATCCGCTTCATCCAGATCGAACTGCTGGTCGGTCTGATCGGGGGCCTGTCGGCGGGGCTGCTGTTCCTGCTATTCACGCTACATTCCGGGCCGTTTCGCTTCGCGCTGTACGGGCTGGTGCTGCTGATCGGCATCCTGGTCGGGCTGGAAATTCCGCTGATCATGCGCATCCTGAAACGCGAGGTGGCGTTCAAGGATCTGGTAGCGCGGGTGCTGAGCTTCGACTACATCGGCGCGCTGGCGGTGTCGGTGCTGTTCCCCCTGCTGCTGGCGCCGCACCTGGGGCTGGTGCGCAGCGCGCTGCTGTTCGGCCTGCTCAATGCGGCAGTCGCCGCCTGGGCGCTATGGCTGTTCCGGGCGCAGATCGGGCCGGTGGTGACGCTTCGGGCGCAATGCATCGCGGTGATCGGGCTGCTCGCTGTCGGCTTCGGTTTCGCCGGTCATTTCGTCAGTCTGGCGGAGGCGAATCTGTACAGCGAGGACATCGTCCATGCCCAGTCGAGCCCGTATCAGCGCATCGTCATCACCCGCTGGCGCGACGAGCTGCGGCTGTACCTGAACCACAACCTGCAGTTCTCCTCGCGTGACGAATACCGTTACCACGAGGCGCTGGTGCATCCGGGCCTGGCCACGCTGCCCGGCGCGCGCCGCGTGCTGGTGCTGGGCGGCGGCGACGGCATGGCGGTGCGCGAGATTCTCAAGTACCCGCAGGTGGACAGCATCACGCTGGTCGATCTCGATCCGCGCATGACGCAACTGTTTTCCCAGTCGGCCATGCTACGCGAGTTGAATGCCGACGCGCTGAGTTCGCCGAAGCTGAAAATCATCAATGCCGATGCCCTGCAATGGCTGGAGCAGACGCCGGAGATGTTCGATTTCGTGGTCGCGGATTTCCCCGACCCGTCGAACCACAGCCTGGGCAAGCTCTACTCGACCGCCTTCTACCGCCTGCTGAAACATCACGTTGCGGAGACCGGCCGGGTGGTGGTCCAGGCCACCTCGCCGATGTATGCGCGGGAAAGTTTCTGGACCGTGGTCGCCACGCTGGAGGCCGCCGGCTGGCAGACCGCGCCCTACCATGCGCTGGTGCCAAGCTTCGGCGAATGGGGCTACATCCTCGCCGGCCGGCGCGAGTACCGGCCTCCGGCCGAGATCCCGGTGCCAACCCGTTTCATCACGCCCGATGCACTGCCCGCGCTGTTCCATTTTCCCGCCGACATGGCCCGCATTCCGGCAGAACCCAACCGCCTCGACAACCAGTCCCTGGTGCGCGTGTTCGAGCGCGAGTGGGGCCGGGTGCAGACGCACTAATATGCGCATCAAGCCCAGCATTGGTGAACTTCCGAACGCGAGTGACCTGGTGCGCAGTTCAATATCTACGCTTGAATGCGAACTTGCCAATGGCAGGCTCACTGTCTCAGATTGACTCGTGCCCTGCGGTTACCGCGCTCCGCGCGGGCGTCGACAACGCAGCGGTTCCTGTCACTGGCGATGCCAGGGGCATTCGTTTTAGCGGGCCGCTGCCAAAGCCAACCGGCCATTAATTATTCCGCTAGCCAGTAGAATCTGCATCGACATTTGGAAACGTACCAGGACAGTTATGAGTTCTTTGGATCAAGCGCTATTGGTTCTAAGTTTTCTCCTCATTGGAGCTAGTTGGTGGATGCGCTCGACTGCGATTAAAAGGCGTAGCTCATGGCAACGTGGGAGTGGTGTAGTCGTTGAAATTGTCGTACGACGTGATCAAAGTACCGACGTCGGTTCAAGCGTAATGTATGCGCCTGTTGTTGAATATGTGAATGTCGTTACAAACAAAACCATAAAATTCGAAGACTCCCTCGCGACCGCGCCAGCCACGCATAAAGTGGGCGATGTCGTGGAAGTCTTGTTTAATCCGTCCAGGCCTAGTCAAGCCTGTATCGATTCTGCGGTGAGGCTATATGCTCCAGCTGCCCTTTTTTTCGGGATTGGCATCATTATTTTCCTAGTCGTAATCAGCGGCGGATTTCACTAACGTATAGAAGAAATGCCAATGCCAGCTGGCGGCTCTGGGTCTTCTCGCTCCCATTCGACGTTATTGGGGGCCGCCGCCGAGATCGAATGTCGGCTGTCCGGCTAGACGTATTTCTGGTTTGCAGCGGTTGGAGCCATTCACGATGACGTAGGAATGTGATTTTTAGGTCGGCTTCCACCACATAGGAGTCATTGAGGCCGTGCCAGAGTGCGCGGACTGGCAGTCAAGTCCCGGCCTATTCTGTTGAAAAAGCCCCTTAACATGCCATATGCATTAATGATATGATTATGGCATTGTTTAGGAGGATGCATTGCCATGATGGGCCGTCAAGCAACAGGTCGTGAGCAGCTGTTCTACACCTTCAGCATGGAAGATCATGTTCCGGAGGACCACCTCCTCCGAGGCATTCATCAGTTTCTTGACCTGAGTTCCTTCCGGCAACATCTGGAACCGTTCTACAGCCCGGTCGGGCGTCCCTCGATTGATCCAGAGCTGATGATCCGCATGCTGATCGTCGGCTACTGCTTCGGCATTCGTTCAGAGCGGCGCCTGTGCGAGGAAGTCCATCTCAACCTGGCTTACCGCTGGTTCTGCCGGCTGGGCCTGGAAGATCCGGTGCCGAATCACTCGACGTTCTCCAAGAACCGGCACGGTCGCTTTCGGGATAGCGAAGCCTTTCGCCATTTGTTCGAAGGCGTCCTTCAGCGCTGCATGGCCGAAGGGCTAGTGCGTGGCGAAGGCTTTGCGACCGACGCCAGCATCGTCAAGGCCGATGCTCAGCGGCAGAGCGGCGTGCCGGGGAGCGAGCCGATTGATTGGGGCAACCCGGACGAGGCAACGCGACCAGTGCGCGAGTACCTGGCCGCACTTGAAGAAACGAACGATCTTGGTGCGCCGCGTAAATCCATCTCGCTGACGGATCCTGCGGCCTCCTGGACTTGTGCTCCCGGCGGTCCGGCCTTCTTCGCCTATTCGACAAACTATCTGATCGATCTTAAAGCCGGCATCATCGTCGATGTCGAAGCGTCCGCCGTCAATTCGGCAGCCGAGGTAAATGCTACCAAGACGATGATAGAGCGGGTCGAGAACGCATTCGACCTGAAGCCCGAACGCCTGGTCGGCGATACCAACTATGGCTCGGCGGCAATGCTCGGCTGGCTGGTGGATGAGAAGCAGATCGAACCGCATGCGCCGGTTTGGGACAAGTCCGAGCGTGAGGATGGAACATTCTCATCCAGCGAGTTTGAGTGGAATGCGCAAACCAACGAATACTGCTGCCCTGCAGGCAAGGCACTTCGCTCCAATTGGCGTCCCTTCAAGAATCCCCGCACACGTATTACGAAGGCGGACACCATCGTCTATCGCTCAAGCCAGTTCGACTGCGCCAAATGCCCGATGAAGAACCAGTGCTGTCCGAACACGCCGATTCGCAAGATCGCCCGCAGCATCCATGAGAACGCCCGCGATGTGGCTCGCGCCATCGCGACAACCGATGCCTACGCGCAGTCACGCAAGGATCGAAAGAAGGTCGAAATGCTGTTCGCTCATCTCAAGCGCATCCTGAAACTAGACAAGTTGCGATTGCGTGGCTTCAGTGGTGCGAAAGATGAGTTCTTGCTTGCAGCAACCGCGCAGAATTTACGAAGAATGGCAATGTGGTTGATGCCAAAGGCAACAAAAACAGAACTGGTCCCCGCATAACAGCGGGTTGGAGGCGCGTCGCCCTCAGAATCTCGCCATCAACTTCGCCAGCACATCAGTTTCTCCACAGCCGGCCTCATCTGCCAAAAATTAAAATCGACTTTTTCAACAGAATAGGCCAACTCCGGTCACTGGCGCCACTTCTCCATACCTGCCATTCGTTCGGCTCACTCCCTTGAAAGCGGCCATTCGACCGGCGTTATAGATTTCCGTCGGTTGAACTTCGCGTATGCGACGATGAACAGTCGACATGCTATTTCACTAGATCTAACTATAACCGCTGCACTGAGGAGATACATATCAATTAGCACATATGGGTAGAGCTCACGCAAGGTTAGCAGTCCTTTCAGTTCAGAAAAATCAGGCCGGTGTCGCAGGCGAGTCGCAGCTAGAGGTAGCAAGCGAAGAAATTGAGGGCTTCTGCTAGCTATTTGACGGAAACCATCATTGTCGATGACACTGGTTGTCGTTACTCTAGGGCATTGCATTTCTGGGAGCTACGCATGGGGCAAGCGCCCGTCGATGCCCGACCGACCGATCGTTTCGCAGAACTGAGAGGGCGCTTGTGCCTACCGCTGATTGCCGCCCCAATGTTCCTTGTCTCTGGCCCCGACTTGGTGGTTGCAGCCTGTGTCGCGGGCGTGGCTGGTTCCTTTCCCACCGCCAACTGCCGGCATGAGGACGAGTTGGATGCGTGGCTGACCGCCATCGGGGCCCGTCTTGCGGACTACGAGCAACGCGGCGGCCGGTCCGTCGCGCCCGTATGCCCGAATCTCATCGTGCATCGGTCCAACACCCGGCTGGCGCGCGATCTTTCTGTCCTGGTCAAGCATCGCCCGGCCCTGGTGATCACCAGCGTGGGCTCACCCAATGCCGTACTACCGGCACTGCACGAGGTCGGCGCGCTCGTCTTCTCCGATGTAGCCACCGTCGCCCACGCCCACAAGGCCGTTGAAGCGGGTGCGGACGGACTGATCCTGCTCACCGCCGGAGCGGGAGGACAGACTGGATGGCTCAACCCCTTCGCCTTCGTCCGCGCCGTCCGCGCTTTTTATTCAGGGCCACTGGTTCTTGCCGGCGGTATTGCCGATGGTTACGCGCTACGCGCCGCCATCGTTCTGGGCTGTGATCTTGGCTACGCCGGTACAGCCTTCATCGCTACGCGCGAAAGCATGGCATCCGACGCTTACCGAGAAATGCTCGTCGCCAGCAGCGCCGACGACGTTCTCCTGACGAAAGCCATTACCGGGCTCGCCGCCAATCTTCTGCGTCCATCGCTGGCGCGTGCCGGCCTGGATCCGGACCGCCTGCCACAGCAGCAAGGTGTCGACATGGCAGCGGATATCCATCCGAACAGTCCCACCAGCCCTTTCCGGCGCTGGAAAAACTTGTGGTCGGCGGGACACAGTGTCTCGGGCATCTCGGACGTAGTCACAGTGAATGAACTCGTGGCTCGCTTTGCTGCCGAGTATTCCGAGGCGGCCGGCGGCTGAATCCCGGCCCGGCTCGCGGCCCGTTAGCCCCGACGCCCACGATAGGCGCCCGGTGCACTGCCAGTCCAGGACTTGAAAGCTCGCTGGAAAGTAGCGCAGTCTGTAAATCCAAGTTCGCTGGCGAGCACGGCAAGGGAAACATTGCTGGTATTCAGCCGGGACACCGCCATGTCGCGGCGCAATTCGTTCTTCAGTGCCTGAAACGACGTTCCCTCGGTTCCCAAATGGCGTTGCAAGGTTGACACCGACATGTGCAAAGCCTGCGCTGTCGCCACCAGATCCGGCCAGCGCGGGATCTGCTGCTGTAAGTACGAACGCACCTTGCCGCCAATCTCCTCCTCGATGCGCCGTGGCAAGACTACGTTGCACTGAACGTTCATCATAAAGGACCGGAGTTGGACTTCGTCGCGTCGGATCGGTTCCTTCAGGTACCTTGCGTCGAACCAGAACGCAGAACGGGGTTGATCAAACCGCAACGGTGCAGGCAATACCTTGCCGTAATGATCGGCGTAGAAAGGGCAAGGGAACGCGAGATCGAAATGATCGACAGGCAACCGGCTTTCGATCAGCCAGCCCAGCACTCGCCAGAAAGTTCGCAGCAACGCCTCGTGCATGAATGCGGGATACTTTCGCAAAGGATCGGCAAAAACCAGCGACCAGCCGGCCAACCCATCCTCCTGCACTTGCACCATTTCTACGTCGTCCTGAAGCAAATAGAAAGTCCTGGATATTCTTCGCATGCCGACTTCGAGGTTTGGCGCCCCCAGCGCCGAACGCACCATCAGCAGCAAGCTACCCCGCTTGAGCGGACGGGAAAAAAAACCCAGCCCGTCGTCGTTTAGGCTCTTGGCCACCAGCCTGAACAAATCGATGTATTGCTCGCCCGTAACGCGGGCACCGATCTGTTCGAGTAGATCCGGGTCAATACCAGCCTCGACGAGTAGATCGTTGCGGGAAAACCCGCGAGCCGCTACTCCGCACAGCAGGCCTCGCACAAAAGCCATGGAAACGGTGATGGGAGGTTTCAGCATAAGTGTAGAGGTTAAGTCAATTCGATGCGTTTGATCATACCAATGACCGGAAACGCAATTGTTTGCACACACCGCGAATCTTACGATAGCGGCCAATACAGATGCGCGTACCGATAGCGCACGGTGGTCGGCACGAGCCGACCGACTAGGACGAGGAGAACACATGTATCCGTATTCCATTAGAAGGAGCAACCAATGAGCCAAGACGTATTCGTTGCCGGCGTAGGGATGATTCCGTTCGTCAAACCAGGTAGCAACGATCCTTACCCGCAGATGGCCTCACGGGCCACACAAGCCGCGCTGGCCGACGCCGGAATCGGCTACGAAAAAATCCAGCAAGCCTATGTCGGATATGTCTATGGCGACTCGACCGCCGGGCAGCGTGCAATTTATGAAATCGGTATGACCGGAATTCCGGTGGTGAATCTCAATAACAACTGTGCCACTGGCTCGACCGCCCTGTTCCTGGCCCGCCAGGCAATCGCCAGCGGTGCTGCCGATTGCGTGTTGGCGCTTGGCTTCGAACACATGAATCCTGGCGCATTGGGCATTCAGTTCAATGACCGCCCAAACCCGCTTGAAAAGTTCGACGCGCGCGTTGTCGATCTGGTCGAGGTGGACGATGCCATTCCGTTCGCCTTGCGCTATTTCGCCGGTGCCGGCCTGGAGCACATGAAGCGATACGGCACGAAGATGACCACCTTTGCCAAGATTCGCGCCAAGGCCAGCCGCCATGCCGCAAACAACCCCATGGCGCTGTTCAAGACAGTGGTAACCGAAGAAGAAGTGATGGCATCGCCGGTGATCTGGCCCGGAGTAATGACGCGCCTGATGGCCTGCCCTCCCACATGCGGCGCTGCCGCTGCCGTGTTGTGTTCCGATGCGTTTGCCGCAAAGCACGGACTGAGGCGCGATGTCCGCATCCGGGCTCAGGCGATGACAACCGATCGGCCATCTGCCCTGGAAGCCGACGACATGCGCGAAGTGGTCGGTTTCGGCATGACGCGTGACGCGGCGCGGCAGGTGTACGACTCAGCGGGGATTAGCCCATCCGACGTCGATATCGTCGAACTGCACGACTGCTTCGCCCAAAACGAATTGATCACCTACGAGGCGCTTGGACTATGTCCGGAAGGCGGGGCGGAGAAATTTGTCTGCGATGGCGACAATACCTATGGCGGCCGCTTCGTTACCAATCCTTCTGGAGGACTGCTGTCCAAGGGCCATCCCCTTGGCGCGACCGGTCTCGCCCAGTGCACCGAACTGGTCGAGCAGTTGCGCGGTCATGCCGAAAAGCGGCAGGTGGATGGAGCCCGGCTGGCCCTGCAACACAATCTTGGCCTCGGTGGTGCCTGTGTAGTCACGCTCTACGAGCGTGTCTGAGCGATCCAGGGGAGAAATGCATGATTGACAAGAAGTGGATTGGCCACGAACTGCCTCCCGCAGTACTGCCGATCGAACGCACGCGCCTGCAATTCTTCGCCAAGGCCATCGGCGAAACAGATCCGGTGTACACAGACGTGGCCGCAGCCCGCGAAGCCGGTTATCCCGACCTGCCGGCGCCGCCGACCTTCCTCTTCGCAGCCGAACTGGACTCGGGCGCCATCGACCTGCTACTGGAGCGCTTGGAAATTCCGCTGCCCAAACTGTTGCATGGCGAGCAGGGTTTTTCCTACCATCGCCCGGCTTGCGTCGGCGATACGGTGACGGTGCGCTCGGTGATTCAGGACATATACGACAAACGCAACGGTGCCCTTGAGTTCGTCGTCAAGTCTTCGAGCGCCACCAACCAGCGCGGCGAACTGGTTGCCGAATTGCGAACCGTTATCGTCTGCCGTCACTAACTCAGGAGTCGTCATGACAGCACCGACATTCGACACCGTCGCCGTGGGCGACGAACTTCCACCCCTCGAATTCCCACCTGTGAACCGGACGCTACTTGCGCTGTTCGGCGGTGCTTCCGGCGACCACAACCCCATCCATCTCGATATCGACTTCGCACGCAGGGCCGGCATACCCGACGTTTTCGCCCAAGGCATGCTGGGAATGGCCTGGGCCGGACGGCTGCTGACGCGTTGGGTACCCCAGGCTCGGTTGCGGCGTTTCGACGTGCGCTTCCAGGGCATCACCCACCTCGGCAATGGTATGCGCTGTACCGGTCGCGTTGTCGAGAAGATCGAGAGCGACGGCGAACGCTGCGTTCGCATCGAACTGCAAAACACCAACCAGTACGGGCAGTCCAAGATCCTGGGCGACGCCCTGATCGCATTGCCTTAAGACCAACTTCCTGGAGAACGCAACCATGAGTAACAAACTCGACGGCAAAGTTGCCGTCATTACCGGGGCCGGTCGTGGCATAGGCCGCGCCATTGCTCTCAAGCTCGCCAGCGAAGGCGCGCGAATTGTCGTGAACGATCTCGATGTCGAGCCGGCGCAGGAATGCTTACAGGCCATCATCGATGCTGGCGGCGTCGCCGTGTCCTGTGTCGGCAGCGTGACTGCCCCCGACTTCGCGGAACGCTTCATCGGCACTGCTGTCGACAGCTACAAGGGCCTCGACATCATCGTCAATAACGCCGGCTATACGTGGGATAGCGTCATCCAGAAAATGACCGACGAGCAATGGTACGCGATGCTCGACTGTCACATGACCGCGCCGTTCCGTATTTTGCGCGCGGCACAGCCGGTCATCCGCCGCCTGACCAAGGCCGAGAATGAAGCAGGCAAGCGCGTGGTACGTAAAGTGGTCAACACCTCGTCGGTGGCCGGCCTGTTCGGCAATGCCGGGCAGGTAAATTACGCCGGCGCCAAGGCCGGCATCATCGGCATGACCCAGACGCTGGCGAAGGAGTGGGGCCGCATGAACGTCACAGTCAATTGCGTCGCCTATGGTTTGATCGTGACCCGGCTGACAGCCGTAACCGCCAGCGAGGGCGCCACCGCCAAGATCGATGGCCGCGAGATCAAGGTCGGAGTCAATCCCGACCTAATGGCAGCCATGGAAAAGGGTATTCCCCTGGGACACGGCGGTACGCCGGAGGAAGCCGCCGGCGCCGTTTATATGTTCTGCATTCCCGAGTCCGATTATGTCAGTGGTCAAACGCTCATGTGCAGCGGCGGCCTTACCGGGATTTGATGGCCATGCTGCCTCAACTTCATCGCCACCCCTGGATGGACGACGACATCGAGTCCTTTCGCAGCTCGATCCGGCGCTATATCGAGCGCGAAATGACGCCCCATCTCGATGGCTGGCGCCGTCAGGGCTATATCCCCCGCGAAGTCTGGCGCCCGTTTGGCAAACTGGGCGCCATGCTGCCGGAAATCGGCAGCGAATATGGCGGTTCCGGCGCTTCACTGGCCTACCAGCTCGTCGTTCAGGATGAACTGGCGAGAGCGGAATTCCCGGCCACCACGGCAGTACATTCAATAGCCTCACACTACATTGCCGATTACGGGACGCCCGAGCAGAAGCGCCGCTGGCTACCCAAATTGGCCAGCGGCGACATGTTGGTCGCCATCGCGCTGACGGAGCCCGGCTGTGGTTCGGATCTGAAAGCGATCCGCACTCGAGCCCGTCGCGAAGGCGACGACTACATCATCGACGGCTCAAAGATGTTCATTACCAATGGCTACACCTCCAATCTTCTGATCGTTGCCGTGCGTACCGGTGATGAAGGAAGCCGCGGGGTATCGCTACTTGTTCTCGAAACCGAGAATTTGCCTGGCTTTACCGTCGGTCGACGACTGGAGAAGCTGGGCCAGCACGCCTCGGATACAGCAGAACTGTTTTTCGACGGCGTACGGTGTCCTGCCGACAACCTGCTCGGCGAACAGGAAGGGCGGGGCTTCGTACAACTCATGAGCCAGTTACCCTACGAACGCATGCTGCTTTGCATGCCCGCCGTTGCTGTCGTTGACCGTGCGCTTGAGCTCACGGTCGAGTACACAAAATCGCGGAAGGCGTTCGGCCAATCGCTGAGCGACTTCCAGAACACGCGCTTCAAGCTGGCCGAGTGCGCGACGATAGCCCACGTCATGCGCACCTTCGTCAATGACTGTATCCAACGTCTGCTGGATGGCAAACTCGACGATGAGGCGGCGTATATGGCGAAGTGGTGGTGTACCGAACATCAATGCCGCATCACCGACGAATGCCTACAGCTATTCGGCGGCTACGGCTACATGACGGAATACCCGATTGCCCGTATGTACGCGGATTCCCGCGTGCAAAAAATCTACGGTGGTGCCAACGAGATCATGAAGGATCTCATTGCCCGGAAGTTGTTCGAATGACCGCGCCTCTGGCCGGGGTGCGTGTCATCGAGTTCGAAGGCATCGGCCCGGGACCGCTGGCCGGCCGCATGCTCGCCGATCTTGGCGCGACCGTTACGGTCATTGCCCGTCCAGGAAAGACGGTCGTATCGCAAAGGCTTGGTGGCGCGACCCGTGAACCGATGCGACGCGGCAAGATGGTCGTCGTCCTCGACCTCAAGCAGGCAGCGGCTCGCGACGAGGCCCTGCGCCTGATCGCCGATGCCGATGCCTTGATCGAGGGCAACCGGCCAGGCGTTATGGAGAAACTGGGGTTGGGGCCTGCCGAGTGCGCCTTGGGCAACCCGAAGCTGGTCTACGGACGAATGACAGGCTGGGGCCAAACCGGGCCTCTAGCCCACGCTGCCGGTCACGACCTCAACTATGTCGCGCTGGCCGGCATCCTCTCGCTTTCGGCGCTTCCGGGCGAGCGTCCCGTCATTCCACCTACCGTGGTGGGCGATGCGGCAGGTGCACTCGGCCTAGCTTTCGGCATCGTCAGCGCCTTGCTATCGGCCCGCAACACTGGTAAAGGATGCGTGGTCGACGGTGCCATCGTGGACATGGTCGCCATGCTCGGCGGCATCGCCCTCTGGGTACGGGCCAACGGACAGCTTGACGGAACGGAACCGAGCCCATTGGGGGATTCGCCGTTTTACCGGGTTTACACCTGCGCCGACAGTACCTGCATCACGCTGGGCGCGATCGAACCGCAGTTCTATGGTTTATTGCTCGATACCCTGGGCATTGGAGAAGTGGATCGCGCCTGCCAATACGATACCGGCCAATGGCCAGCGCTGACCGCACGGTTGGCGGCTCTCTTTGCAACCCGTTCGCGGGACCATTGGTGCGGGCTTCTCGAAGGTACCGATGCCTGCTTTGCCCCGGTACTCAGCATCGCCGACGCGACAGCGCATCCGCATATCCAGGCCCGCGGCATCTATCTCGTCGCCGAAAACGGCGCCATCGACGTCGCCCCAGCTCCCCGCTTCCTTCCACTCGAGTCCAGCGCAATGCGCCCCGGAGGCACGCCCCAATGACCGGGACCATCCCCCATACCGGCCCGGCCCTGAGCGCCCATGCCGTAACGCTGACCTTCGGTGGCGTCACGGCCTTGGACGACGTATCGATCCAGGTTGGTCACGACGAACTGGTCGCGCTGATCGGTCCCAACGGCGCCGGCAAGAGTTCGCTGCTCAATGTCTTCTCCGGCTTCTACCGGCCCAAAGCCGGCAGCATCAGCTTTGACGGCCACGACATCGGCAAATGGCCGGTGCATCGCATAGCCCGCGCGGGCTTGGCACGTACCTTCCAGGGCACGCATCTGCTGGCGCACATGAGCGTTCTCGACAACATCCTTGTCGGTCGCTATGCCCACATGAAATGCGGCCTGCCCAGCGCTTTCGCCTACTTTCCCTTTGCCCACCGCGAGGAAGTCGAGCACCGTCAGATCGCCGAGGAGATCATCGAATTCCTGGAGATCGAGCACGTCCGCCACCAGCCCGTAGGCACACTCGGTTACGGAATGCGCAAACGAGTCGATCTCGGCCGCGCACTGGCCATGGAGCCACGCGTCCTGCTCCTGGACGAGCCCATGGCCGGCATGAACGGCGAGGAAAAGGAAGACCTTGCGCGCTTCATTCTCGACGTGCGCGAAGCGCGTCATATTCCGGTGGTGCTGGTCGAACACGACATGGGCGTGGTGATGGACATGGCGGATCGGGTTGTCGTCCTCAATTTCGGTCGCAAGATCGCCGATGCCAGCCCCCGGGCCGTACAGCAGGACGAGCAGGTGATCGCCGCCTATCTGGGAGCCAAGGCATGAGCCTCACTGATCTTCCGCAAACCCTGCCACAGTGGCTGTCCCATAACGCGTCGCTGCGCGCCGAGACGGTCGGCCAGCGTCACAAGCGGGACGGTGTCTGGCGCGAATTCACCTGGCGCACGATTGCCGAGGAGGTTCGAGCCCTGGCATTTGGCCTTGCCGCCCGTAACGTGGGGCGCGGGAACAGTGTCCTCATCATCAGCGAAAACCGGCCCGAACAATACTGGGCGGAACTGGCAGCCCTCAGCCTGGGAGCCAAGATCATCGCCATCTACCCGGATGCGACCGAGGCGGAAATCGACTACATCGTCGAGGATTCCGGCGCGATCTGCATTTTCGCCGAAGACCAGGAGCAGGTGGATAAGGCGCTCCCGGTCGCGGCCCGCCACCGCCAGGTACACACCATCGTCTGGTGGGAACCAGGCGGCATGTGGAGCTACCGCGACGCCAATCTGATTTCGTGGGATGCCCTCAAGGGCAGCGGCGAACCTCTCGCCGCGCAGGAACCTGGCCGCGTGGAGCAGTCCGTCTTGCTGGGTCGATCCAGCGATATTGCGCTGCTCACCTATACCTCAGGCACCACCGGCAAACCTAAGGGCGTGATCACCACCCAAGCCTCGCTGCAACACAACGCACGCTTGCTCGCAGATGCGCTCGGCACCACCGCTGGCTGCGAGTACCTGTCCTACATCCCTTTGTCGTGGGCGACGGAGCAATGGATCGGCGTCACCCTCGGTCTCATGCAGCCTCTGTGTGTCAATTTCGCCGAACGGCCCGACCAGATCCAGTCCGCGATCCGTGAACTAGCCTGCGGCATGGTGTTCTTCGGCCCCCGTCAATGGGAAAGCATGGCAACCCTGGTACACACCCGTATGGCCGACGCACCCCGTTGGCGTCAGGTCGTGGTCGACTGGGCTGTCGGCGTTGGTCGCCGCACACGCGTGGCGACCAACGAAGGAAGACCCATCGTCACTCGTGACCGCATCCTGCTGCCACTGGCCGAAGCCCTTGTGCTCCGTCCCCTGCGAGAGCAACTGGGCCTCAAGAATGCCCGTATTGCAATGACAGGCGGCGCCGCCATTGCTCCCGATGTGTTCCGTCTCTTTGCCGCCATGGGTGTCACCCTACGCAACGTCTACGGGTGCAGCGAATTTGGCCTGATCACTGTCCACCATGTGCAGAATCCAGTGAACGTCGAAACGGTTGGAACGCCCACCATCGCCGGCAGTCAGTGGGGCAAACCCCTTGAATGGCGGCTTACCGAGGCTGGTGAACTGCAGGTACGTGGCGGCGCCGGATTCGCCGGATATTGGGGGAAGCAGGACAAGACTGTCGAGCGCATGGACGGCGACTGGTATCGCACCGGCGATGCCATGACTCAGGTCGCCGGCAAGGACGAACTGGTCTATCTTGACCGATTGGATCACTTGAGCCGACTCGCCGGTGGGCAGACGTACCCGAAACAATTCATCGAGAGCCGCCTGCGCTTTTCGCCCTATATTAAGGAGGTCATGGTGGTGGGCGACGAGCGGCACAACTTTGTCACAGCGCTTGTCAACGTTGATGGCGAGGTATTGGCACGCTGGGCCGAGCGCGAAGCCTTGTCCTTCACTACCTTCACGGACCTGTCGCAACGCCCCGAGGTTGTTGCTCGCATCGGACGCGAAATCGACCGAGTCAATACCGCGCTACCGGATCACGCGAAGGTTCTGCGTTTCGCCAATCTACCTAAGGAACTCGACGCCGACGAGGGTGAACTGACCCGCACGCGTAAGCTCAAACGCGAAGTCATCGAGGAGCGCTACAGCGTTCTGATCGAGGCGCTGTACGGCGCACAGGATCGCGTCGCGACGGAGATTCCCGTGCGTTACCAGGACGGCCGCAGCGGCGTCTTGCGCGCCGAGGTTTTGTTTGGCGGTGAAGCATTCGCGAGCAAGGAGGCCGCATGATGGATTTCCTCAACTACGCGATCAACGGACTCTTGCTCGGGCAGGTCTATGCCTTACTCGCCCTCGGCTTCGTGGTGATCTACCGCGCCAGCAAGGTTTTCAATTTTGCCCAGGGCGAACTCATGCTGCTCGGCGCCTACACGGTATGGTCCCTGTCCCTCGGTGCCAATCTGTCGCCGTGGCTGGCGATTCCCATCGCCTTCGTCGCGGCCCTGGCTTACGGATGGCTCATCGAGCGCTTGTTCTTTTCCCGCCTGGTCGGCGAGTCCGTGTTCTCCATGGTCATGGTCACCATCGGACTCGTGATTCTGATTCGTGGCGTAGTGCTGGTGATCTGGGGTGCGGCCGACCGCCAGTTCCCCGCGCTGCTGCCGACCATGCCTGTCATCGTCGGCGAACTGATCCTGCCGACCTCGATGCTGGTCGGCGCCGGTGTCACATTGGCGCTCACGCTGGCCCTCTGGTACTTTTTCAACCGCACGCGCGCCGGCCTGGCCCTGACCGCCGTCGCCGAAGATCCCTACACCGCCATATCGATGGGAATCGGCGTCAAGCGCGCGGTCACGCTGGCGTGGATGCTTGGCACCTGCATTGCCACCATCGGCGCGGTGATTCTGCTGAATGGACGCTCGCTAAACGTGCTCTCCGCCGACGTAGCCCTGGCCGCGCTACCCGTGGCTTTGCTGGCGGGTCTTGAATCGATTGGCGGCCTGATGCTCGCTGGCGCCATCGTCGGCATCATTCAGTCTCTGGTCGCCGCCTACATAGACCCCAAGCTCGGCGGCTCGGCATCGAGCATCGTCCCGTTTGTCTTCATGTTGTTCATTCTGGTTGTGCGGCCCACCGGGCTGTTCGGCTGGCGCAATATCGAAAGGGTGTAAGCGACCATGGATCCCTCCGGCATTTTCTTCACCAGCCACGCCCGCGACCGCGCCCTAGTTCGTACCAAGCGCCAGGCAGCGACCCTAGCACTGCTGATCGCCGCGCTCGTGATCGCCCCGCTGGTGCTGTCCGACCGCTGGGTTTCCCTGGGCTACGCGATGTTCATCACCATGATCGCGGTCATCGGCCTGCAAATCTGCACAGGCTATGCCGGTCAGGTAAATCTCGGCCAGTCCGCCTTCATGGGCGTCGGTGCCTATGGCTGCGCCTTGCTGCTTCATTATCCGCAGGTGCCCATCATTCTTGCGCTGCTTCTGGGCGGCGCGGCGGCGGCGCTCTTCGGTGCGTTGTTCGGCCTGACGGCGGCGCGTATCAAGGGCTTCTACCTGGCGCTCACCACCATCGCAGCCCAGGCGATTTTTCAGTTTCTGGTGCTCAACCTGCCCGGCGACTGGCTGGGCGGCGCCGGCGGTCTGCACCTGGAAAACCTTGAGCTACTGGGCGTCAACCTGGGCAACGATCGGGCTTTGTATTGGCTGTCCCTCGCGACCCTCCTGGTCATGACCGGCGGTGCCTTCGGCATCGTACGCTCGCGTCATGGCCGTTCCTTCGAGGCGGTGCGCGACGACGATGTGGCTGCCGGCATGATGGGCATCAACGTCGCCGCTGCCAAGGCCCGTGCATTCCTTGTCGCGGCCTTCTATGCCGGCATTGCCGGTGGCCTGTGGGTCATTGCCTTGCGCCATGTTTCGGTCGAACAGTTCACGCTGTTCAACTCGATCTGGATGATTGCGATGATGATCGTCGGCGGCCTGGGTTCCATTGTCGGGGCCCTGATCGGTACCGTCCTCATCCAGCTCGCGAGGGAAGGCGTCGTCAGTCTCGGCCCGCAACTCGTCGATCTCATTCCCTCGGCTGGCCAGGACATCGTCTTCGCCAGCATGAATGTGCTGCTCGGCACCATCATCGTGCTGTTCCTGCTCTTCGAACCCAAAGGCGTCATGCATCGCATCGAAATCGGCAAACGGGCCTATCGCCTTTGGCCTTTCCCGTACTGACAACACTTTAGGAGGAGACCATAACCATGAAGACCTTGAAAGCTTTTTGTTCCGGAGCCGCGCTTGCGTGTTCCCTGTTCGGAGCAGCCCTGCCGGCCCGCGCCGAAACCGTGTATCAAGTGCCGTCGCTGTCCGACTTCTCGGGGCCGTTCGCCAGCGTCATGCCGCTGTTCGCCGGCGCCCGTGAAGCCGTGGTGAGCTGGTGGAATATCGAAAAAGGCGCGCAGCTCGGGGTCAAGCTCGAACTCAAACCCTACGACACCCATTACGACACCGCGCAAACGGCCAGCCTCTGGCCCGGGATTCTGTCCACCACCAAGCCCATCATCGGCCTGTCCCTGGGCGGCCCCGATACCACAGCCCTGCAGCAGCGCCTACCGAACGACAAGGTGCCAATGATCCTGGGTTCTGCGAGCAACGGCTTTGCCTGGCGCCCCAATCAGTGGATATTGTCCACAAGACCGACGTTCGTCCATGAGATTGGCGCCTTCGTCGAGTGGTTCCAGAAGACGAAGGTCGGTGGCACTCGGCCCGTCAAGATCGCCATGTTCACGAGCGAGGCGTCGCCGTCCTACGCGGACATGGGCAAAGGGGTCGCCGCCTACGCCAAGGCAAATTCGAAGATCGCAGACCTCGTCGAAATGGTTTACGTGGAGCCACAGCCTGCTGACCTCACGTTGCAGCTGCGCCGCGTGCTGAACAATGGCGCAGAACTTATCCTCGCTCCTGCCTCCATTCAGCAAGCAATCGCAATCAAGCGTGCGATGCAGGCACTAGGAAAGAACGTACCCATCGTATTCAACGCCCACAACTCTCTGAGTGTTCTCGAAAAGCCCATGGGCGGCCTCGTCCCTCTCGAAGGCGACTATGAGGCCCATGCCTTGGTGGTCACCGGCGCCGACGATTCAGAGGCCAGGCGCTTCTACGACCTGCTGGTCGCCAAGCACGGTCTCAAGGCCCCCTGGCATACCTTTACCGGCATGGGCATCGGTCAGACTCTGGTTCTGGTCCGCGCCGTCGAGGCGGCGGCCATCAAGCACGGCGGCAACAAGCTGACGGGCGAACTGGTTTACAAGACGCTGGTCGATACCCGCTTCCCGGCCAAGAGCTTCTACGGCTTCAGCGGTGGGGACATCGACTTTTCCGTAGAAGCACCATTCCCCTTGCGCGATCCCCGCATTAACGTCGGCCAGGTAGTTGGCGGCAAGATCAGGACCGTGGCGTCCGCGGTGCCGGTTCCCCAGCTGGCGAAGTGGTGAAATGAGTGCACCGGCCCTGCAAGATGAGCCCCCCCTGCTCGCGGTAGATAACCTCGAGGTACTCTACTCGAAAGTCATCCTGGCGCTGAAAGGCGTCAATCTGCAGGTGGCTAAAAGCGGTTGTACTGCTTTGCTCGGCCCCAATGGGGCCGGGAAAAGCACAACCTTGAAATCCATTTCGGGGATGCTGTCGGTCGAGGACGGTGAGGTATCGGCCGGCGCTATCCGATTTTCCGGCAACAACGTCGTCGGCCACGATGCACAGCGCATGGTGGCCGGCGGTGTGGTGCATGTGATCGAAGGGCGCAAGGTTCTGCGGCACATGACCGTGGAGCAGAACCTCGTAGTGGGAGGGCATCTGCGGCCCAGCCTGACAGAGGTTCGGCGCGGTCTCGACCAGGTGTATCAAACCATCCCGCGCCTTGCGGCGCTAAGGACGCGCACTTCCGGCTACCTGTCGGGGGGGGAACAGCAGCTCATGCTGATCGGTCGCGCCATGATGGCCAAGCCACGCCTGCTGTTGATCGACGAGCCGTCTCTCGGACTGGCCCCGATGATGATCGAAGAAATATTCGCCCTGCTCGGCCATTTGCGGACGCTGGGTCTGTCTCTCCTCATCGTCGAACAAAACGCCCAAGCAGCCCTGAGCTTGGCCGATCATGGCTACGTGCTGGAAGGTGGCCGGGTCGTCCTTGAAGGCACGGCAGCACAACTCAAGGGCAACGAGGATATTCAGGAGTTCTACCTGGGCCACCAGGCCGGAGGGGAGCGGCGAAATTACCGAGAAATTAAACACTATCGTCGGCGCAAGCGCTGGCTTGGCTAGCAAGAACCGCCATGAATTTTGAAGACGGAATCGGCTGGGAGATCGCCGACGGCATCGGGCGCATCGTCCTGAGTCGACCGGAACGCGCGAATACCCTTGCCTTTCCCGCAGCGTGTGCGCTTGCAAAGGCGATCGACACCATGGTGGCGACTAGCCCTCGCGTTCTTCTTCTTTCAGCCCAGGGGCCGATCTTCTGCGGTGGGGGCGATATCGACGAGTTTCTGGAGGCCGGTCCAGCGCTGAGTGCGTTGGTCGACCGGATTCTGAGCATTGTGCATCCGGCAATCGAGCGCCTAGCGAAAGCGTCGTTTCCCGTGGTCTCTGCGGTGGGTGGCCCCATCGCCGGCGCCGGCGTCGGTTTGGCTCTGTGCGCGGACTTCGTGCTGGGCTCTCATGCCATGAAATTACGTACTGGTTACGCGGCTATCGGACTATCGCCTGACCTGGGTAGCTCCTATTTTCTCGCGCGGCGGATCGGCCCTGTTCGTGCCAAACAGTGGCTTATGCTCAGCGAGGTCATTGATGCACAGACCTGCCTATCGTCCGGGGTCATTGATGCGCTCTATCCAGATGATGATCTTGGCGCTGCCGCCGAGACCCTGGCGCACCGATTGGTCGCCACCGCCCCGGGTTCCTTGGCAGCGATCCGGGCACTCTGCCACGACCTGCCCGGGCGTTCCCTAGGCGAGCATCTGGCTTGCGAACATGCTTTGCTGCGCCGTTGCGCGGAAAGCGTCGATGGCCGCGAAGGCATTCGCGCATTTAGCGAACACCGTACCCCGGACTTCATTGGTACCGCTCATGACGCCTCACGATCTGACCTACGGTGACGTTTTGGCCCGCAATGGGCTGCTCTATGCCGAGCGCACTGCACTTAGAGATACAGCCCGACATTGCACGCATTACGAAGTCTTGCAGCGCAGCCGAGCCCTTGCGCTTGCCTTGGCCGGCCACCGCGTAGGGCCGGGCGACCGTCTGGCGCTGCTATCCAACAATCGGGCCGAAGTCATGGAACTGCTGGGCGCAGCCGCACTGCTCGGTGCCATCGTCGTCTTTCTCAATATCCGCTCCAGTCCGGGAGAGATCGCCGGGATTGTGGCCGACATTGGGCCCCGACTCCTCGTCGCCGAGCCTGAGCACGAGCACCTGTTGCAAGAAATACCCGTCGAGCTGCCCTGCTACAGCCTCGCTATGGCAACGGCGCGCCTGCGCGCCTGGACAGAGTTCGCGGGAACTCATGCGTCGATCTCCTGGCCGTCCGTATCAGCCTCCATACCACTGATCGCCATTCCCACTGCCGCCGTGGACGGCCGTCCGCGTCTGGCGTTGTTGTCGCATCGCGCAATCATTGCCCAGGCTTTCCAATTGGCCTACACATGGCAACTGGGGCCAGCTGACCGTCACCTGTGCATCCTGCCGCTCTTCCACATGGCGGGACTAGGCCTTGCCATAGCAGCCCAGATCGTAGGTGGCGCGAGCGTCATCATGCCGCGCTTCGATCCCGTCGAGGCCGTGCGCCTGATCGATGCGGACCGGATCAGCTTCTTCGCCAGCTTCTCGCCGATGCTCGGGGCGATCCTGGAAGCAGCGGTAATACCGAATCAACTGGCTAGCCTCCGGGCGGTGACGGGATTGGAAAGCCCCGACGTCATTCAGCGCTTCGAGTTGCTGTGCCGCAACGCCCGCTTCTGGTCCGGCTACGGCCAGACTGAAACTGGTGGCCTGATCACTCTTGCTCCGGCACAGGAGCGCCCCGGATCGTCCGGCCGTTCGTTGCCCCTGGTGGCGGTACGCATCGAGGATGCCCAGGGCCAAAGAATCGCCCCCGAACAGACGGGCGAAATCCTCGTGCGGAGTCCTGGCGTATTCGATCGCTATTGGAACCGCCCCGGCGAAACCGCCCATGTCGCGCGTGGAGGGTGGCATCACACCGGCGACCTGGGCCGGCTGGATGCCGACGGCTATCTGTGGTTCGAGGGCCGTTCGGCGGACAAGCTGCTCATCAAGAGTGGGGGCGAAAACATTTACCCGGCTGAAGTCGAACAGGCTCTGCTCTCGCATCCGGCGGTTGCCCAGGCAGTCGTGTTCGGAGTGGCCGACAGTCGTTGGGGAGAAGCCGTTCGCGCCGTTTGCGTACTGGCCGTCGACGCTACCGCAACCGCTGACGAGCTAACTGCCCATGTTGGCATGCTCATCGCCAGGTTCAAACGTCCGCGCGACATCTTGTTCGTGGACGTACTACCGCTCTTGGCCGATGGATCGCCGGACCGCCAAGCAATATGGCGTGACTACGGATAAAGCGGTTTAGCGACGCGGCAGTCAATGACAAAGGGCAATATCAAGGCACTAAATGCTGCCCAATATTGCGAACGAGCATACCCCTGCTTCCACTCCGGAGCCGACTGCCAGGCCGCGACATCTATAGGGCATAACGAATGACGGCTTCCGTGCTTTCCTAATTCTTGGCGAATGGCCGCTCCGAGTTGTCGCGACGGTCGGCTTCGGGCACTGACCCGAAGTAGCCAATGCAAAAGTCATCAGGCAGCTTCGTGGCGAAAGCGCCCATTGCGTATGACAATGTCAGCAGGCAGGTAGCAGTCTTGAGCACCCATTCGCAG
>Ga0208566_1000172_pt1 | contig 47474 bp, 42 predicted proteins | sample PL_2010_150m_FD_184159 | JGI IMG/M metagenome (GOLD analysis project Ga0208566, IMG submission 184159) | Freshwater microbial communities from Powell Lake, British Columbia, Canada to study Microbial Dark Matter (Phase II) - PL_2010_150m... | ecosystem: Environmental > Aquatic > Freshwater >...
GGGTCTCGCCATCAAGCGGGCATTGAGGGCTTGAAAACGTAGGGCGGCTTCGCCTCCGGTTGCAGTCATTGGCCGGAGGAGGGCACCGCATGTTGGGCGAACGGCAGCTCTTTGAAAACCTCAAGGACGGCCCTCGACCCACAGGGGACCGATGACGTCTTCATGGTCAATGGCGGTTCACGCCACAGATCCGTCATTGACGTCGCGATTCCGTGAGGCCGGTCTACCTCCAACCGCGGTCACCGACAACTACGTGGCGGCGAGTCACCGATCCTCGTTTGAACGGCAGCTGTCTGAAAACCTCTAGGGAAGCGCTGAACAAGCCACCGCAGAAGGCGGCAGAAAACTCAAATTGACCGCAAATCGTGACACAAGAGGGATTCTCATCGGATATGCGACCTTATTCTGACCTGTTAGCGAGGAATTTCGCTGCATTCTGCTCATGCCGGACGCACCTCTCCCGTCAGAGGTCGTCCCCATTTGCTGACGTTGAGCATCGCCAGCATGGCGAAGGCGCGGTTGGCGTTCTTTGCCAAACCACGATAGCGAACCTTGGCAAAGCCCCACAGGCGCTTGATGGTCAGGAATGGATGCTCAACCTTGGATCGCACGCTGGACTTGCGGCGATTCGTTGCCTTGTCGGCCTCAGTCAGAGGGCTGTTCCTGTAGGCGCGTTTGTTGGTGAAGTCTTTTGCTTTCGGGGCAATGACACTGAGCCGTTCCCGTTGATCCTTGCCCCGATAGGCACTGTCGCCGTAGAAACGGGTTTCCGCTCCATGCAGCAAGTTCGGCACTTGGTGACTGTCATGCACGTTCGCGGCAGTGACGCTCGCGCTATGGACAAGACCAGTCGCGCTGTCCGTCCCAATGTGCAGTTTCATGCCGAAGTGCCACTCGTTGCCTTTCTTGGCTTGATGCATCTCCGGATCGCGGGTCTTGTCCTGGTTCTTGGTCGAGGGAGGGGCGGCAATCAGCGTGGCATCCACGATCGTGCCGCCCGAGAGCTTCATGCCGTTTGCCAGCAGCAATTCGCCTATCTTGGCGAACATCGCCGCACCCAGTCCATGTTCTTCGAGCAAGTGACGGAAGTTGAGCAAGGTCGTCGCATCGGGCACCCGCTCCCGCCCAAGGTCGATCCGGCAGAAGTCACGGAACACAGCGACATCGTAAAGGGCGTCTTCGCAGGCTTCATCGACCAGGTTGAACCAGTTGGCGACGCAGTACATTCGCAACATTCGCTCCAGGCCTATCGGCGGCCGACCATTCCCGGCCTTCGGGTAATGCGGTTCGATCAAGGAACAAAACTCGGCCCACGGCACCAAGCCGTCCATGCGCGCCAGAAACTCCGCCTTGCGCGTCGCACGACTGTGCTTCTCGAATCCCTTTGTCGCCGCCAGCGTGATTTGCTTCATCGTCATTACCCTTATGATCAGTGCTCTTCGTCTGACACCACGACGAACAGATCGTTCACGGCGTTTGATACTTATTCAGTGTTTCCCTAGGCCCGGACCAGTTTGTAGGACGCTTGTCCTCCGTGAGCGGTACGTCCCTTCCTCAGGGCAGGCGTCCTACAAACGAAAGCCGCGGTGGCACAATGGCAGCTTCCCGGGTCTCCACTTGAACAGCTACCACTCTTGCCGAGTCGACTAATCATGTCACATTCGTTTCTGATTGCTCAGCGCTTCACCGAATCCGCTGCTGTGTAACGATCGCCAATTCACGATAGATGCTGTTATCGTTACTTTGATTGTTGTCAAATGACGATGTCCCAGTGGCGCTTGCAAATAGCCGCCAATTCCATTTCCTTAGAACTCTGTTCTTGAATAGGATGTCACTGACTTGATTCAATTGCGGCTATGCACTTGGTCGAAATCACCGAACTGGATAGCGCGAATTCCAAAGGGGCGCAGATCCTACTTCGCCATAAAGACCAAGCTATTGGATTCGCCCAACTTTCACATGGTCGGCAAGGATATAGTCGCCACATGTCGCCGCATAGATAATCAATAACAATAAGTGTATTATGGGTATAAAGGGGAGAGCGGCGAGGGGGAGCGTTGTCAGGCAGTTGCGCTCAACCACGTACATATATCCGATGTGCACGCCAACTGTAAAGGCAAGCCGTCTTGGGGCATTGACGGACAACCAATGAGTTTCTGGTCGACTAGGGAAAGCCTGAGGACTAAACCGGATTACGTTCGCTGGAACTACCGCATGTGTAGGCATGCGGCTAATTCGACCATCGAAATCAAGGATAGTTACACGGGCGATACCCTGTAGGTGCGCGGATCTTGCTCGAATGCAAGCACAGTCAGTTGACCATAACGGATGGGATATTGAATGACAATACTTTCTCTTGCACGCCCTATCGAGAACGTCCAGGCCCCCGACGAGGTTAGAGTCCTTGCCTTGATGGACCATCTCATTCCGATACTCGGTAACTGGCGCCGAGGAGAGGATCTACGAGCTGACCTTGCCAGTACTGAGCAGACCATCAAGGAGCAGCAGAACGCCCTCAATGAGCAGCGAGCGGATCTCGAAAGTATTCGAGTCCGCAGAGATGCCGTCACAACGCAATTCTCGTCATATGGAACGCCGTCATTTGTCATCGTTGCAATCGGCGTTGGCGTAGCCATATTCACGCTCGTTGGAGGGATAGTGACGATTGCAATTGGGGTGTTGGTTGGCTATCTGTCAGCCAAGAAACTGAAACAACGGTTTTCCGAAGAAATGGTGAAAGCTGAAGTAGCGATTGCGCAAGCCGACTCCGCTGTGGCAGAGGCAACATCCAGAAAGGCAACAATGGACTCGGAGATCGCCGAGCGGTCCGCTGGATTTCCGGTTGTGAGGATGGTGCATGCCCGATTTCTTCTAAAAGCAAAAACAATTTCTTCCCGAAATTTGTTGCTAGATGCATCGGGAATTCACGATCAAACGGTGCTTAGGGCAGTCGATGTGTCGGCACTTCAAGAAGGATTGTCGGATATTTCGGCTAGTGTGGAGGCACTCTTGGCTGTTCCTCCACTGCTAACGCCCGATTTCACGTCACCACCCGAGGACCCGGTGCATCAGTTGTTCGGAGAAGAAGACCGATTGCAACAACTGGTCAGCGACTTCACGGTGAACCTCGGTAAACTGAAAGACATTGACCTCAGGCTTCCGCTAGTGCCTCGCCAGAGCATTCTCGTAAGGAGGATGATGGACGGTGACTTGTCCCCTGTTGATACCAATCCTGCTATTGCCGTGATTGATGGAAAGATTTCAGAAGAATCCATCCAGTCATTTGTCAGCGATGTTCAACAAACGAGAGAACGCGGAGCACACGTATTTGCGGAACTCAAGAATGTTTACGCTAATCTCGACCAGGCATGCTCGTTATACTCCGACGCAAGAATCTCATCCGTCAATGCGATTCATCAAAGTTTGACAGAGGTACTCAATCGGGCTGCTTGGTGCAGCCGTCGGTTCTACTGTCCCCGCACAATCCTCTCACCTCGTTACCTCGAAGAATTGTTGAACATTAACCCTCAGAATGCATTTGTGCTCGCGTTAGATGATTTGATTGAACGACTCCGGGGGGATGGGGAAGTCAGTAAGCGTCTTACTGAGAAATCGGAGTTGCTTGATCAATTGTCCGACGCTTACTACGCAATCCAAGAATTTATGGAAGGCTTATCGTTTGATGAGGATGGTGACCGCATAGATCGAACAACGCGCCCAAAACACATTGAGGATCAATATCGCGAATCGATAAAGAGATTCGCTGGCGTCCTGCAGAAGATAATGACCGGGTCGACCTACCCAATTCTGAACTTTTCGCCTGCTGCACAGTTGTATTTTGACCCTGCGACAGATCAATGGCTCTCCGATTCGGTTCCATACACCTACAGCACTCCAGACATTTTGAAGTACGGCGGAGTAGTAAAGGCCTATTCGGACTTGATGATTCCACTGTGGGAGCATCTTTGGACCGAAAAGGCCGATTTTAGAAAATCGGAGCTCTTCCGCACCAACGAATCCATGATACGTATGACTGAAAAGGAATCAGAGAAGCTAATTGATATTGCGAATCAGTACCGCGCAGATATGCGCACCGTGAGAGAGAACGTTCACATTATTGAGGCTGACCTGAAATCCAAGTATACGGAGATTGTTGGCTTTCGCGACGGTATGGACAAGTTGGGGTTGCTCACGGACCGCGTAAAGACTGCCATTTCAGACGACAAGCTTTCGGCCATCATAATGGGTGATCCAATGCTTTCATCAATCGATCGATCCGAGATGGTTCTCGGCGCGATGCCCCAATCGCAGGCCGAAAATAGGGGTACGGTCCACGACCCAATAGACTTAGCGAAGGAACCTAGTGTGTTGGTAACTTACAAGACCCACAATGGCCCCCGGCTGTTGTCATCATAGGGGGGCAATTCGATGGCTGAAGGTCAAGGCTCCTCGATGGATTATGGATACGTCGATAGCCAAATTGCTGCGCTTCGGAGCGAACTACATAGTGACATAAACCTTCTGCGCAATGAAGTGGCGCGCGAAATTCAGAGGCTGGAGGATGAGATGCGTGAGATTGGAGCAATGATTGTCGGAGCTATAGATAAGCAGACTGCCGCTGTAGTTGGCGGAGTAGCGGCGACGACAATCATGATTGAGAGAACCAAGCTTCAGATTCAAGAGGACTTCTCGAAGACCAGAAATGACTTAGCGCTTCAAACCGAGTCGACACTCCAGATCGAAGTTGGAAAGAAGCTTTCCGATGCCACGGCTCTCAAGGGAAAACTCGAGGCATTTGTCAGCGACATTAAATTCAGATTTGATAAGTCTATTGCCCAAGTGGCATTGAACAGAGAACTGTACAACGTAAACTTTCAAAAGATCACGGACGAGTATGACAACAAGATTCGAACCATTGGGGAGCATATTTTTCAAGTCAAGCAAGAGGACATAGCACCGGCACTGAAGGCGGCGGATGTGCCCTATGAAGTAGCGCATGGCCTGCCGATAGAGACAGATTTGCTGCGTCTATCTGCCCGAGCAGAAAACCTTGACGAGACCCTCAACCTGCTGAAGACGAGCCGTTTGGATGAGGTTCTTTCGTCGCTCGACAAGCTCGACAATGATTTGGACAGCTTTGCAGTGGGAAGCACAATTCCGGGCGACAGTGTTTCAATATGCGTCGAGGGCCTTGCGACGACGTCACCAGTTTCAACAAGAATACTCGTGGGCATGACTGCGACACCCGTACAGAGCGATGCTGCGGTAGAACTGTCGCTGGTAGACAATAGCTTGGCTCCGTTTGACTCGAAAGTGTCGAGAGATAAGATAGAGCGAATGATTGGACAGCGCACATTTAGAGACACGTCTGGACCTGAGATCGTATCTCTATCCAACGCGGCCAAGAGTCTTCAGGCAAGGGGTTTGATTTCAAACGATGCGCGCCTGCTTCTTGAAGACTTTCTTGGGTCAGGGAACTTGCAATTCTTGGCGGAGGCTTAAACATGGCAATTGTCCAAGAGGGCAGCAATATAGTTGTCAGCAGTTCAGTTGCGGGAAGCGTGTTCCCAACATCTGAAAAGGAACTGGCATTCCCCGTTCTTGTGGACGGATCGACTACGCCGATTAGGATTGAGGGCGCTGTTTACGGGAGGTCGCTCGAACTTCGGGGAAATGTCGTCGTGGATGGTCCAATTGTGGCGAGGGGCGATACTAGGATTACGCCGCGTTCTGGATGTGTCGTGCTTCGATCTGGATTGACCGTCAATGGGTCGTTGACTGTCCTGCTAGAGGGATCCGAATACCAAAAGTCCATTCTTGAGAATATTGAGAACGCAAGCGTCATCATTAAGGGCGATATTTCAGTCAACCAGAACATTGCGCTTAAGAATTCGATTGTGTTTGGCAGCCTTCGTGCCGTCAACTGCTCGCTCGATAATTCACTCGTTCTCGGCACATGCATTGTCAATGAGTCTCTCAAGGTTTCAATGAGTTCGATTGGTGGCTACGCGTCGAGAGACGTCACATTTGAGGGAAATTGCGTTATGCTCCATGCGTTGGGGGAGAGCCACACGCAGCCATTATTCGTTCCATTTGAGAAAGAAGACGGTTCAATATTCGGCGCTGATGTCCGGTATTACCCGGCGATCCGCGGAACGAAATCGATGATTAATCGGTTGCGGTTGATAGAGGATCAGTATCCGGCCTACTCAGCACTTTTCCCAACCACTGATTGGGTATGTGCTCAAGCGACCTCAAATCCGGCACTTGAAGAAGATCGTGAAGAACCCTTGCCGAAGTGGGTGTTGTCGATTGGCGGCCGAATCTGCGACATCTCGAAGATTGCTGAGGCCATCAAACGATTGACCCAAATGCTCAAGTGCGGCTTTGAGTACGAGCACTACGAACCTCGTCATCGGGCCGCACTGCTAAAGACAGCCCTTGTTGGGCTTACAGTGGAAGAACAGTGGATTCTCAATTCGGTATGTGTCTGAAATGAAATCGGCGACTATCGTCCTGTCTGTCGCACTTCCGGTCGTCGTGTGGTTGCTGTTCGGTGCGCCCGATCTTTCCCTTTCGGGCAACTTGGCCCTCTTTGCCATAGTAATTTTGCACCTCTACGCGGTTATATATGTCGGTTCAATTTTTGCCTGGTTCGGCGGGGATAGGTTTACCTACACTATGGTTGCCGTCAGTATCAATGGAGTCTCCTTCTTGACGACCTTTGTAATGGGTCTAATAACCGTTTGGATGTTCGACCGGAAGGTACAATCGTTGGAGTTGGTTTCCCCGCTAGTATGGGCAGTAATCTGCATTGGGTTCTTAGTCACGATCGCCATTCCTATGGTGACGCCACGTATCCAAGCGCCGCTTCCAAGAGCATCAGAGCGCAGGGATTTTGAAAATCCTAGCGACAGCAACTGAAAGGACCCGGTATGGTATTCGGATGGATGACAAATGAAACAAAGTCGATGTATGTCGCGCGCCCAGCTGACTATGCGAATGATCTAATCTATCTTCATCCGGACAAATCGATTCCGCGCGGTACAAAGCTGACAGTGAGAAGCGACGAATGTGCTCTCTTCTTCCGTGAGGGTCGATATATTGGCCGCATCAATGCGGGCACCGTCTTACTCGATACTGCCAACATTCCCTTTCTAGGGCACCTACTGGTCGATCGCCTTACCGACGCGAATCACTTTATTTGTGAGATTTTTTTTGTTTCGCTGAAAGAGACAATCTTCACAATCCGATCCTCTGCGTTAGGACAGTACAAAGACAAGAATTCTGCAAATGTAGTGTCAATCAATGGAAGGTTGTCCTACACCGTCAAAGTGTCAGATCCCGCAAAGCTGGTAATCGAACTGGGAGGGCAAAGTGATACGTCTGGTGCAGCGATACAAGTAATCTTCGATGGCAGAATGCTCAATCAGTTTCGGAAAGCTGTTGGTCTTAGAACTCAGAAGGTGGCTGTATTGGACGTTGTTTCAAACGTCGAATCTGAGGCGATCAGTGAAGAGATCAAGAGTCTGGGACATACAGAATTCAGCCCGTTGGGGATTGGGATTGGTCGGGTCTTTGACGTAGCGCTTACTTTGGATGACGAAAGCCTTGGGTTGCTTCGGGAATTTGGGAAGCAGGAAGCTGGATTGGCTATACAAGCGAAGGGAATGAAACTCGCGGCAGGGGAAGGCTTTGCGGAGTTCAATTTGATCCAAGGTCAGCGAGCTGCCCTTGAAGGCATGGGCAAAGGGTTCGGAGCGGGAAATGGGCCGATGATCATGACGGGAATGAATCTCGGTGCCAACCTCACAGGAGGGACAATGCGTCCTAGTCCGAGGGCTCCAGCAGCACGGGGAAGCACCGTCCTGTCTAGTCAACAGATGTTCGTCATCAAGTCAGATTCCGGTGATACAGGTCCGTTTTCTCCACGCCAGATTGCGTTACTAGCGATTTCAAAAGGGATCAGTTTGTCAGAGATGTTGATTCGCGGTAACGAAGATCCAGATGATGTCGCGTTTGCTGCGGACTTGGAGCCGCAGATTGCTGCCGAATATAAACGAAGAGCTCCGGCCGCGAAACAAGAGAAGAGTCCTGGCATGCAAGCATTCGATCAGGCCTTCTCAGCAGCTGCCTCAGACGGCCTACTGACAGCCAGCGAAATGGAAATGCTCGCGAACCTGGCCGTCACATTCGGGCTTGATAGTGATCAAGCGTCAGGGAGAGTGCGCATTTTGTCGATGGCAAGAAGCAAGAATATTGCAGTCGAGAACTGACGGGCTTTCGTTCTTATTTGCAACGCAAAGGGGCAACTATGCAATGCGCCGGGTGTGGTGTTGAGCTGAGGCCAACAGCCAAGATATGTATTGGTTGCGGGACCCCTGTGGGCGTCCCCGTGGTCGTCGAAGCGGCAGCAATGCAGGAGGAAAATGCACCGGACAATTTGCCGGACGTTGCGCAAAATATCCCGCAAGAAGTGCACACATCGCCTTCAGCTGGCTCCGAGACTGAAGCTCCCCCGGCCTACGAGGCTGCACCTGGTCTGGACTCACTCGAGCAACCAGTGCCCCGATCGGTGGAACCTACCGAAGTCTCTACTGAGCGCAATAGTACGAAGACATTGAAGTTCGTAGCGTTTGGTCTTGGCACAGTTGTTCTGTTATCGGTGATTGGCTGGGTAGTGCTTTTCGCCAACAAGAAAGTAGATTTGCCTCCCCAAGCGTCATCTCAAATGTCTCCCCCCGGTGCAACGCAGGCCGCAGGTCCCCAAACAGTTGTTCCTTCAGTACCAACAATCGGTCCGCCAACAACACAAGTGGCTGCCATCCCTGCAGGCGGGCCGTCGCAAGCGGATGTGGGCTTCATTACTAAGACTACGTTGAATGAGTTTCTCCAACTTTCGTCAGACGAAAACTGGAACGCGATTGACGAAAGAGTAAGGGTACTGAAGGTCGTACTTTACGACGGTGGGGACCGAACGCGGGCTCGCGAGCTTAATAAGGTGGCAATGGACTTGATGGCCAAGTCGGACTTCGCAGGTGCAATTGTTGAACTAGAAAAGGCCGTAGTGGCAGACCGAAATGACAGCGAAATCCGCAATAATCTTGGCTTCGCAGAATTGCGCGGCGGCAAGTTTGATGCCGCCGTTGGCTCGCTATTGAACACACTGCTTTCGGAACCGACAAGAGGTGCAGCGTGGCTCAACGTGGCTGAGGCATTCGCCGAACTTGATAAGACAGCGGCTGCGGACTCAGCGCTCAAGCTAGCAATTCATTTTTCACAAAATCAACCAAGAGCACTGGAATACCTCAGGCGTGAAGAATCCCAGAGTCACAACCACAAGTTCCGGTCATCCATTCAACGGGTACAGCAACGCGCGACCTCAATTCCGCCATTTGCACGATAGGAGTTTGAAAATCATGCGTCATCTTCATACGTTTCCTGCTGCGATAGTTATTGCGGTGTTTGCATCCCAAGTTGCATCACAAGAGCTGCACGAGCTAATAATTCCAGCCGGAAGAAGTCCCGCGGGCTCGGCAATTCCGGTACAGATCCGCTTCAGTGGGGTGACAGAGGCAAATTCATATTGCGGGTTGGAGGTAAACTACGGCGATGGGGAAATTCAAGCAATTCGAGCTGGACAAAATGGTGCTCAAGATTTTCCTCTCAAGCTTACTCACATCTACAAGGTCCCCGGGCAGTATGCCATTGCTGTTGTGGGTAAGTTTGTTACGCGCGGTTTAAAGTCTGCAAGTGCATGTGGTGGCCCAGCAAAACAGGCCTCCATTACAATCTTTGATGAAGCCGCGGAGAAGGCAAAACAGGAGGCAGCTCGACGCGAGCGTGATCTGGCTGATCGAGAACAGGAATTGAGGCGAGTCTCTGAGAGACTCGAGCGCGATAGGAAGGAACAGGCCGCAAAGGAACAGTCCTTACGTGAGCAAGAGTTGGCGAATCGGGAACGTGAGCTGGAAGCGAAGGAAAGGCTACTTAAACAAAAAGAGCAGCAGCAACAACCGAAGCCGGTGGCAACAAAGCCGGCTCCAAAACCAACCGTAGTTGCTCCAGACTCTCGCACGCCGATCCAGGGGTTTTGAACACAGAGACTTAGAAATGCCGCTGAGGCGATTGACGCCTCCGAGTCCCAAAGAATTGTGAAGATAGTACAAATGGCAAGCTTTCTGGACAGACTTGCCCTTGTTGTAGAGCCGGCGTTCTTGTTGCTGATCCTGGTTTTCGGTGTAATCCGTGAGTGCGCAAGATTTCCGTGAATGACGCGCACGCAAGACAATCGAAATACTTCAATCGAGTTGCTGAGCTAATTGCTGACGTCAAAGTCGACTTTGAATTCGCTCTCTCGTGTAGCGCCCTGTGCGACACAAGTAAGGTTCGAGCGATTGGGGACCAGCTTATTTACAAATTGATCCTGTCCATGCGTGTTCAGCGGCGCACGTGGCCGTTGCTGCCTTCGTTGCCAGTTGGGTCGTGCCATTCATCAACTTGAACGCCGTTTGCGGGTAGCCGGACACAAAACCTAGTTTCCACGGGAGCCTGAAAATGTTCAGAACACTAAGAGTTTTCGCAATTCTGGCTACTTCTCTACTCATCGCTGCTTGTGGCGGTCAAAACTTTGTACGGCCGCAAAGTGACGCACTAGTATTGGGATCTACGACATTCAGGCAAGTTACTTCCAAGATGGGCGAACCGCTTAGTACTGCGGCGCTAAGCTTGAATAATGTGCCCGTTAGATCGGCGACGTACTCGCATGCACAGGCAATGCCCTTCACGACAATATTGAACATAAGAACTCTGGTCTGCGTCTTCGACAAAGACGTGCTCGTAAGTTACGACTATGCGTCTTCCTTTGACGAGGAGAAGGCCGCCACGAAGATCAACGATGGCCTTGTCAAGACTCTGCTGAAAGGCGACAAGAAGTCGAAGGTTGTGGCGATATTGGGACGACCCGGTGGAGAGGCAATCTACCCAGTTGCAAATCCAAAGGGAACTTCGATCCTGCGATACACCTATCTTGAATCATATAGAGTTCCATTTCTGCCGACCCCGAGAATTACAAAGAAGATCCTGACGATAAACTTCGACTCAAGCGAAGAGATCACTGTGATTTCTAGCACTGAATCAAAGCCATAATAGACCATGATCTACCTTCCAACTACTCTGTAATGCCAAGGGCGGTCGTGAAGACGAGATAAGCATGACTTGCTGTCCCAACGGATTGTCACCGTAATAGGATTGGACGATGCCAACGCCGAGCGGTTGGTCTCCTTTCGAATTTACAGTTTTGTCAGGCAGTGGCCTAACAAATTCACTGCTATTCGGAACCAATTGGGTATCGGGGTCACTCACTTACAGTTAGGCACCATAATCCAAGGGTCGACCGACCAAGTTAGTTCGCAATTGATATGTCGGCACACACCACGCGTACATTTTGACTAGCGAGGGACATATGAAGAATGGCCTTATTTGTACCGTCACAGTCTTTCTTGGACTCATTGGAGGGATATCTCATTCTCAGACAAGTTCCAACGCAAACTCCCCATCCCCAGGAACGGCGTTTCGGGATTGCGCAAACTGTCCTGAAATGGTGGTGATTCCTAAGGGCAGTTTCACAATGGGCTCCAAAGATGTTCCGCGAGAGGGCCCGGAACATCTCGTCACAATTGCATATATGTTTGCCGCAGGAAAACATGAGGTCACATTTGACGAATGGGATGCGTGTATTAAGGACGGCGGCTGCAATGGTTACAGTCCAGCAGATGCTGGGTGGGGGCGTGGTCGCCGCCCCGTAATCAATGTTTCATGGGACGACGCCCATAGTTACGTTGCATGGTTAGGAAGTAGAACCGGGAAGAAATATCGGTTGTTGTCGGAATCGGAGTGGGAGTACATAACGAGGGCTGGAACTACCACAACGTATTGGTGGGGGAATGATCTTGGCACAGGACAGGCGAACTGTCGCAACTGTGGCAGCCGATGGGACAAGAACCAAACTGCTCCGGTTGGCAGCTTTGCACCGAACCAATTTGGTATCTGCGATACCGTAGGAAACGTCACAGAATGGGTCGAAGATCGATGGAATTCTAACTATGATGGTGCGGCTGCGGATGGTCGCGCTCGAGAAATCGGTGACACAAGGCGTGTCGTATTCCGTGGCGGTTCATGGTTTAACGAAGATCGATTTCAACGAGCTGCTTTCCGTAATGGCGATGCCCCTACAGTTCGGAGCACCAAGATTGGATTTCGCGTCGCCACATCCATATTGGCCCCCACGAGGCCAGGTGTGGTCGAAACCAGAGAGAACCTACCTGCCCTCTTGACGGAAGGGGCGCTTGTTACGAGTCCGGGTAGTACTTCCGCGCAGAGTCCCAAGCCCAATCCCACGACTACTCGCCAGGACATCGGGATGGTATCAAATGCGCAAGCGTCCGGACAACCCGTAAGTGAGGCTCAAGTACTTGTCGCAAGTAACCCCAGCAAAGCTGACGGATGGCTGAGACTTGGAATCGCGTATCGATCAGCCAAAGCCTTCGACGAAGCCATACGAGCATTCGGACAAGCGTTGCGCCTCGACGGCGCCAACGCTCAGACGTGGTATGAGCTGGGAGTAACTTACCACGAGCAGGGGGATAAGGACAAGGCGCGAGGGGTCTTTCAAGAAATTCGTAACCGAAATCAGGAACTGGGATCTAGATACTTTCAAGAATTTCTTCTTCCAAGATAGCGTCGGGTTTGAATCTTTTTATGCTCGGTTACGAAACGGAAAATGCCATTGAGGAACGTTGGTACATCAGCTTTGGTCGGCTGACGCGGTCTTCTTCTAGCCAAACGATTCCATCTCCCAGCGTCAATACCCACGCCCGTAGGTTAAGAGCGGACATCGTCCGAACTTCGGGAAATCGCTCAACTCCTGAGCAAGTGGACCCTTCGTGCCCCGCCATCACTCATTCACCACGCAATACAATCCGGCGACGGCAGGATCGTGAAATCTCCGGGCGAGCACTGATCCAACCTGTCGCTGCCAGAAGGGTAAGCGGACCTGCCCCCCGCAGCCATACCAACGATCAGTTCGGAAGTCCGGTTGCAAGGTTAAAGGATTTCTTCGGTGGTGGGAACGTGCGTCACCAGCAAGGTCATTACGTTCAACGTCGGTATGGTTTGACTGACCCAATATGCAGACTCACCACCTGAACACCAAAGCGCAACGGACCGTCGACAGTCCCTCGGAATTCGCGGGCTGCCGTGACCAGTTTTTTGCCAGCCCACTTGCCGACTTCATATTGCCCTGGTGTTTTCCCGATCTTTCGCGACAGGCGGTCATGGACGAGGCCCAATCGTTCAGTGGCACGGAGGAATTCCAGATTGCCTATGTCAATCCACTGTTACAGCGGATCCTCCGAGAAACCTCGCAGGGACTGAGCGTTTCTGGACTTGACCGACTCCCATCGGACCGCAAGTTTTTGTTCATCTCCAATCATCGCTGTATCGTCACCGACGCGGCACTGGTATCCCTGAACATGCTTTCCAGTGGGCGTGGCACCTGCAAGGTGTGTGTTGGCGAGAATCTGATGACCACGCCCGGCGTCTCCGAGCTCATGCTGTTGCTCAATGGAGTGGTCATAAAGCGCAGTGGTGCGCGCCGCGATGTCTATACCCACGCCCGACATGTAGCCGCCTACCTGGCTCGACAAATCGGTGAAAATCGTTATTCGATCTGGTTGTCACAAAGCCCTGGACGTACCAAGGACGGCAACGATCGTACTGACCCGGCCATCATCAAGATGCTGGGACTGGCTGGCGATCGTACCCGCGCAGATTTTGAAAAGCTGCACATTGTGCCGGTTGCCATTTCCTACGAATTTGAACCGTGTTCCACCTACAAGGTTCGCGAAACGTTACTTCGACGTGAACAGGGCGAGTACCACAAGGTCGCAGGTGAAGACGTTGCACAAATCCGCGACAGCCTAGCAACAGACAAAGGCCATGTCCACCTGGCATTCGGCGAGGAGATCCGATTGGACGGAGCACCCATGGGCGATGTCGTGCAAGAAGTCGTGGACAAGATTGATGCGCAAATCCGGCGCATATATCGCTCCTGGGACAGCAACCACATGGCCCATGCCATTCTCACCCAGGCCAGTTGGGATCTGGACACACCTTACGCGCGGGTCTTCCTGCACAGGATAGGAAGTCAGGTCGCAGAGTTGAGCGCCATGGGATTGCCCAGCATCCGGGCTCGCGAAGCACTCCTGCAGTTATACGCGCAACCGGTGTTCAATTTAAGGCTTGCAGCAGCGTCCCGCACCTAATACAGGTCACCGGACAAAGAGTATCATCGAGAGGTACGGCGCTCTTCCGTGCGAACGGGTAAATCTTGCCGGCTTAATCCCATTAAATCTCCACGCCCGCAGGTTTGTCCACCCTTGCTGTTGGCTTTGCCGTTGATACACGTAACCTTCGCTGCTGTTCTACTTTTCACTTTCCGCGACGAGAATATGGCATGATTTGACTCAATGGAAGGTTCGACAACGGTCATATGGTGCAACAGTACCCAAGTGTTTCGAGTTGGATAGTGCCGATCGCACGTTGGGTCGTGTGGGACGGCGCTCTCCGGGAAAGTGGCGCCCCATCGCCAGTCGATCTCGACTTTATCGATCCGATGCTGCGCCGACGGTTGAGTCTGTTAGCCAAAATGGCACTCAAGGTTGCCCATGACTGTGTACGCGATCTACCTGCGGTGCAATTCGTTTACGCGTCGCGTCACGGCGAACTGACCCGCACGACATCGATGCTCGACGATCTCGCAGCCGGTGAATCCATTTCGCCCACAGCCTTCACCATGGCTGTGCTCAATTCCACTGCGGGGCTGTTTTCAATTCTGCGGCACGACATGACGCCGTCCACTGCCATCTCGGCATCAGCGGAGAGTTTTGGCAACGGCCTCCTTGAAGCCTACATGCAACTGACCGAGAACCCGGAACGGCCAGTTCTGCTGGTCTATGCGGACGAACCAACTCCCAGTGTTTACCAGCATATAGAGCCAGAAGATAGCAGCGCTCACGCCATTGGCCTGCTACTACAAAGCGGTGCGCCTGATACAATCGCGTGTACTAGTGTGCCGGGCAACCATGCATTGAGCCACGAAGCTCAGTCACGGGCGTTTCTTCGGTGTCTTGAAGGTGCTTCTGCCAGCGGCTGGCACGGTGCCGGAAAGTCCTGGACGTGGAGAAGACCGTCGCAATGATCGCCAATCTTAACTATTACTGGCGTCTAGTTGCCACAGGAGGCTGTTTCGTAGCCTTCGGCATCGGCGGTCTGGCCCTGTCGACTTTTGTCTTTCCGGCACTTCTGATGACTCCGCGCAAAACTCGCGCCGCACGGGCCCGCTGGCTGATCCACCAATCCTTTCGCCTGTTTATGGGAATGATGGAATTTGTCGGCATCATGCGCTTCGAGGTATTTGGCGCCGAAAGACTGCGCAACTGCGGTAAGATGCTGGTACTTGCTAGCCACCCAACTCTAGTAGATGTGGTGGCACTGCTTTCGCTTATGCCCCAGGCCAACTGTGTTGTCAAGCGTGCGCTTTGGAATAATCCCTTCCTCGGCGGCGTTGTGCGTGCCGCTGACTACGTCAGCAATTCGGAACCGGAGAGTCTTATCGACGATTGTGCCACTGATCTTGCCAACGGCCAGCCGCTGATCGTTTTCCCCGAAGGCACGCGAACGCGGCCCGGCAAACCGCTGCACTTCCAGCGAGGTGCGGCATACATCGTGCTACGGAGCGGCGCACCTATTTTGCCTGTGCTCATTCACTGCACACCAAGCACTCTGACGAAGAGCGAGCGGTGGTACCAAATTCCCAGCCGCCGCTTTCATCTACGCGTAGATGTGCTCGAACCGGTAGCCGCTGACCGCTGGATTTCGAAGGACGCGCCGCAAGCAGTCGCTGCACGCCGGCTGACTCTGTTGCTTGAAACCTATTTCACCAAGGAACTTGAATGCCATGGACGACTTGCAAACGCTCAAGCTTGATATCAAGCGCCTAATCATCGATGTTCTCGACCTCGAAGATACGAAGCCCGAGGACATCGACGACGATGCACCATTGTTTGGCGACGAGGGCCTCGGGCTCGATTCGATCGACGCACTCGAGCTCGGGGTCGCCTTGCGCAAGAAGTACCACCTCCAGCTCGAAGCCAACGATGAAGACAATCGCGAGCATTTCCACTCGGTAGGTAATTTGGCGAAGTTAGTCCGAACTCGCGCACTGGCAGCCTAAATGTACGCAAGAATTGGCGAGCAAGAATAGGAGGGGAGCAGAATGAACGACGAACAGATCTTGGAGAAGCTCCGCGCTATCCTTGCCGAAGCGTTCGAGATCGATCCTGCGCGGGTAATGCCCGAAACCAACCTCTTCGAGGAACTTGACCTCGACAGTATCGACGCCGTCGACCTCGCTATCAAACTGCAAGAAATGACGGGCAAGCGCATCAGGCCGGAGGACTTCAAGAGCGTGCGAACTGTCGGCGATGTGATCAGGACCGTGCAAGTGTTGCTCGCCACCTAATCGCGGCAAGTCGAATTATTGTGAACAAGGTGAAATGGCTGGAGACATTGCTTTGGGTCGCCTATCCACTGGTCATTTTTTACGGCCTGAAACTGCTCGAGCCTCGCTACGTCGCTCTGCTGCTCGCGTGCGCTCTTTTGCTTCATCGCCGGCGGGATGCCAGTCGCTTTTTGGCTGGATTGACACGAATGAATCTAGCTGTGGTCGCCAGCCTACTTGGTCTCGCCGCACTTACCGCTGTGACCAATAGCGAAACACTTCTGCGCCTTTACCCAGCGGCAATGAGCCTCGGCATGCTGCTGCTCTTCGGCCTCTCACTGAAGTTTCCTCCATCGATGATCGAGCGTTTTGCTCGGCTACGCGAACCCAGTCTCCCACCTGCCGGCGTGCACTACACCCAACGGGTGACACAGGTGTGGTGTGCCTTCTTCGTTGCTAACGGCACAGTGGCCGTCTGGACCGCGCTATATGCCAGCCGTGACGTTTGGGCGATGTACAACGGCCTGATCGCCTATATCCTGATGGGCGTACTGTTTGCTGGTGAATGGATAGTGCGCCGCCGCATTCTGCCCCACCGGGTGGCATGATGATGTTAAAGCCGCTGCACGCACTGCTTGCGACCGGCCGTAGTAGCGACCATCCGGTGTGCCATGACGGCCAGCGCTTCGTTTCGTGGCAAGAGTTCGCCGACCGTGTCGCGGCGCATGCCGCATATTTTGCTGCCCGTCCGGAGCTGCGTTGGCTGGTTGGCGCTGACAACCCGATCGATTTCACGGTTTTGCTCTTCGCTCTGCTATATACCGGCAGACAGGTAGTCATTCCGCCAAACTCGCAACCGGGAACCCTGGCGCAATTGGGCGAGGCATTCGACGCGATCGCCGACGAACAAATGCGACTTCCCCCCCAATCTAACTTGGGGCTAACGGCTCAGATTGATCCGAACGCTGCGATCATAGACATCTACACCTCTGGCAGTACGGGCGAACCTAAGCAAGTACGTAAGACGCTGACGCAGTTTGAGGTCGAGGTTGTCGTCCTCGAATCGCTTTGGGGCGAGGCACTTGGGCGGGCCTGTATCGTTGCTTCAGCGCCCCATTACCACTTCTACGGCTTGCTCTTTCGACTTTTTTGGCCGCTTTCTGCCGGACGCCCCTTTGACGCTGTAACCTGCACCTACCCAGACACGCTTAGAGCACGTTTAGCACTGTTTGAAGATACTGCGTTCATCTCAAGTCCAGCTTTGCTCGCACGCTTACCGGAATTGGTTCCGCTGGCCTCCCTTCAACCGATGCCCAAACTCATTTTCTCGTCTGGCGGTCCACTCCCCGCAAGCGCCGCTGGCGAGTTTTTTCGCCAGATTGGTCAAGCGCCCATCGAAGTGTTCGGCAGTACTGAAACCGGTGGGGTCGCGTGGCGACGTCAAGAGGGCGACGACATCTGGACGCCAATGCCCGGAATCGTTGTCGCGAGAGACCCCGATGGCGCACTTTCATTGCGTTCCCCCTATCTTCTTGAGTCGACTCCCTGGCGCATGGACGATGCGGTCGAATTGCTTCCAGACGGGCGTTTTTTCCTCCGCGGCAGGCTCGATCGAACCGTCAAGATTGAGGAAAAGCGTCTGTCCCTTCCGGATATGGAAGCCCGGCTGGCTATTCATCCTTGGGTCGCCGCCGCCGCCGCTGTCGCTCTGCCCGGGCGCCGGCAAAGCGTCGCGGCCGTAGTAGTACTCAACGCAGAAGGCCGGCAGGGCTTGGCTGCTGTGGGGCGGCGCGAAGCCGGCCTGACACTTCGTCGACACCTCGCCCACTATTTCGAGTCGGTGCTACTTCCTCGGCGCTGGAGTTTTCAGGAACAATTACCGATCAATGAACGCGGCAAGCTAACCCACGCTTCGCTCAGTGCAATTTTCACGAACGCCGATGATGAGCCAGCTGCTCCCTGAGATACTGGGAGTTCGACACCTTTTGCGGGAAGGTGGGCATGTCGTCCTCAGCCTCCACATTCCGGCGAACATCGTCCATTTCTCAGACCACTTCCCAGGCATGGCGATTTTGCCGGGCGTAGTCCAGATCGACTGGGCGATCCGTTTCGCGGGAGAGTACTTCGCACTGACGAGCGGGTTCACGATGATTGAAAACATCAAGTTTCAAGCCCTAATCCTTCCAGACGCACGGTTAGATCTAGACCTGCATTGGAATGGCGCTGCCAAAGAGAGTTTTGAATTCTCCTTTGCCACCAGTCAGCGAATGTATTCGCACGGCCGAATTGTTTTCGGCGCGAGAACATGATTTTTGACCCCTGCGTACTGATCCCGATATACAACCACAAAGACACCATCCGCGCCACGGTCGGGCGCTTGGTGCTCCATGGCCTACCAGTCTTCATTGTCGACGACGGTAGTGACGAGGCGACACAACAAGTTCTTGTTACGTTGGCGATCGAGTACCCACTCATTACATTGTCTCGCCTGTCGCAGAACGGTGGCAAAGGAGCTGCGGTTATGTGTGGCTTGCGTGCCGCACGCGCAGCCGGATTTAGCCACGCGCTGCAGATCGATGCCGATGGCCAGCACGATACCAGCGATGTGCCACGCTTTCTTGAACAAGGCATGGCGCATCCTGCCGCCGTTATTTGCGGAAGACCAGTCTATGACGCTTCCGTACCCAAGGGCCGCCTGTATGGCCGATACATCACACACTTCTGGGTGTGGGTAGAAACTTTATCTTTGTCCATCGGCGATTCCATGTGCGGGTTTCGTCTCTATCCGTTGGACACTGCCTGCGCGCTGATTGATGAAGTACGCATCCCGACGCGCATGGATTTTGACACCGCCATAGCCGTTCGCCTAGCTTGGCGCGGTGTGAAGTTTGAGAATATCGCCACCCGCGTAACCTACCCGGCTAACGGTCTGTCACACTTCAATATGTGGCGAGACAATGTGCGAATTACCTGGACGCACACCCGGCTTACGTCTGGCATGGTGCTTCGTCTTCCCTTGCTTCTGTGGCGCAAGTTCATTGCTAGTAGTAACGCGGGTGCGCATTGGTCAAACCTCGCGGAACGGGGCAGCGGACTAGGTCTGCGCTTCATCTTCTTTTGTTACAGAGCACTTGGCGAAAATGTTGCACGGCTGCTGCTCTACCCAATTGTTGCATACTTCTTGCTCACTGGAAGTAGTTCGCGCGCTGCTTCACTCGACTACTTGCGTCGCATCAACGCCTATGGCGTGACGCAGAATGTCGTGGGACAAACGACACCGGGTTGGCGAGGGAGCTTTTACCACATGCTGTCTTTTGCTCAGTCTGGCCTCGACAAGTTGGTCGCTTGGATGGGTGGCTTTGACAGTCGCCGCGTCGACTTCCCGAACCAGGGGGAGTTCGAGCGCCTGCTTGCATCAGGTCGTGGAGCGGTCCTGATTGGCTCGCACCTGGGCAATCTTGAAATGACTCGCGCCCTGGCGACGAACGAACATAGAGCCATCGTCAACGCTGTCGTCTACACCAACCATGCGCATCGCTTTAATGCAATGCTGGCGCGAGCCAACGCGAGTTTTGGTGTGAACCTGATTCAGATCTCGCATATCGGTCCAGGCACCGCAATCTCGCTCAAGGAAAAAATCGATCGCGGCGAACTCGTGGTCATCGTCGGTGACCGCACACCACCATCAGAGGGGGGGGGCGGTCGCCGCGTCAGCCAGATAGAATTTTTAGGCAAACCCGCACCTTTTGCTCAAGGGCCATTCATTCTTGCGAGCTTACTTGAGTGCTCGGTGTACCTCTTCTTTTGCCTGCGCGAAGGTGACTACTATCGCATCTATTTCGAGCCATTCGCTGAGCGTATAATATTACCTCGTGACCAGCGTCAGGAACGACTTCAAGATTACCTGCGTCAGTATGCGCGGCGCCTCGAGGCACACTGTCTGAAAGCACCGTATCAATGGTTTAATTTCTACGATTTTTGGCGGCAGGATGCCGCAAACAATCCAACCAAGGCTTCAGTATGACAATTGGAGTTTCTCTCACACTTCGCCCGCTCGAAGGCGATCGACGCGAGATGACCGAAATTGTCCGCGAAGGCAGCTGGAAGCTGTACCTCAATGTTTAAGCTCTCCGCCGCTGTCGAAGTAGAAGTGCCTTTCCACGACGTTGACGCGATGAATGTTGTTTGGCACGGACACTACGTCAAATACTTCGAGTTGGCTCGGTGCGCGCTGTTACGCTGCTTCGATTATGACTACCCGCAGATGCTGGCATCGGGATACCTGTGGCCGATAGTCGACTGCCGACTTAAGTACGTTCGCCCGGCCTCCTACAGCCAGCGCCTCCGTGTCGAAGCAACTCTGCTCGAATACGAGAACCGTATCAAGATTGGCTACGAAATCCGCGACGCCGCAACCGGCGGGCGCCTAACCAAGGGCAGCACGATCCAGGTTGCCATCAACGCGACCACACGTGAGCTGCAATTTGTATCGCCCCCCATCATTTTCTCCAATTTGGAGCGAGCATGCGCTGGGTGACGCTTTTTTTTCTCCTTCCGATGAGCGTACAGGCCCTCTCCGCCGAGTCAGACACACTCTCCCGAATCGGTGCGCAAATGGAACAGCACCCCATGGTGCGAGCCGATTTCATACAAAGCAAGCAAATGCCGGCACTCAAGCGGCCACTAGTTACTTCTGGTCGCCTTGTCTATTCGAGGAGGCACGGCGTGCTATGGCAAATTGAACAACCCTACCGTATGAGCTACGTACTCGGTGAGGATCGCATCATTGAGATCGCCGCCGATGGCACGCGTCGGGAGCGTGGTCTTCGCGACGTACCCGGGCTTGCCCAGGTTGGCCGAGTTTTCCGTGCCATGCTCGGCGCAAATACGGCAGCCTTGCGTGATCTTTTCGAGGTGAGCGTGCAGGGGAGTCCTGAAAAATGGGAAATTGATCTAAAGCCTCGCCAGGCGCAACTCGCGCAGTTTCTCAGCGGCTTGCAACTGTCGGGAGGGCACTATCTGGAGAGCATCCGTATTAGCGAGGCGGGAGGCGAGACTACACAGATCCGCTTCCGCAACACGCAGGGTGGCGGCGTACCTAACGAGGCCGAACTGCAACTCTTCGGCGGAGAAGTCGGTAAGCCGTGATACCGGCGCGCGCCACTTCCGCCATGAAGCTGCGCGCCATGTTGTGGTTTCTTCTTGCCATAGGTGTTGCGGCCGCGTGCGGCATACAGTTCACGGCCAGCGGACGCGTACCGGTGCAAACAAATTTGCTTGCGCTTCTTCCGCCGACCGAACGGAACCCAGTGGCTGAAGGCGCGGTAGCCCGGCTGGCCGACGCAGCCGGCAACCGAGCAGTTTTCCTTATCGGCGAAAAGAGATCCGACGTCGCAGCAAGCGCAGCTCGCGCCTTCGCTACCCAATTGCTGGAGTCGGGCGCCTTTCGAAATGTCGTTGCTGACATTCCATTAGTCGATCCGAAGCAATTTACAGCCCTCTACCTTCAGCACCGCTATTCACTGCTCACGGAAATCGACCGTAGGGCGCTCGCGAGCGGCCATGCGGATCTTGCAGGACGGCTCCAGCGCAAGCTCTACACACCTTTTCGATTTGGCCTCTCGTTATCACCTACCGACGATCCCTTTGGCTTTACTGACGCTTGGCTGGCCGGCCTACCAATCAGGACCCTAAAGCTCGAACCCGAGAACGGTCTACTTGTGACTCGTGATGCAGAACGCAGTTGGGTCTTTGTTACCGCCGAGCTATCCGGTTCGGCCTACGACGGGGCAATACAGCAGCGTGTCGGAGAAGCAGTCGTGCGAGCCGAGAGCACGCTCAGGCAGTTGGCCCCAGAGGCAGCGGTATTGCGCACAGGCACCGTTTTCTATGCCAACGCGGCGCGGCAGAGCGCTGAGCGCGAAGTCGATCTGATCGGAGCCGGCTCATTGCTCGGGATGCTGCTCCTTCTTTACATTGTTTTCCGCTCGTTGCGCCCGCTGGCTCTCGGCCTGCTCTCGGTCGGTTTTGGCATCGGTACGGCGGTCGCCGTCACCGTGGCCGTGCATGGCGAAATGCATCTAATTACACTAGTCTTCGGCGCCAGCCTCATTGGTGAGGCGATCGATTATGCGGTTCAGTATTTCGCTGCCCATCTCGGCGCCGGCAAGGACTGGGAGCCGATGGCGGGCCTGCGCCGTATCGCCCCGGGCTTGACTGTCGCGCTGGCGACCAGCCTGCTCGGGTACGGCGTATTGCTGCTTGCACCATTCCCGGCCCTGTCCCAGATTGCACTATTTGCATTCGTTGGCCTCGGCGCAGCCTGGCTCTCTGTCTTCCTGCTATTGCCGGCGCTGCTAGTACGACCGAGCCGACGCGATGCGGACGCCGCCGTCGCGGGCACGCGTTACCTGCTGGTCTGGTGGCAAGCCCGCATGAGTAAGCGCCTCTGCCTAATTCTGGCTGCGCTGCTGCTCGTGGTTGCTGCACCAGGATGGCTGCGCCTCTCTGGCAACGACGACGTACGCCTGCTCGTAGCGCGTCCGGCAGAGCTAGTCGCGCAGGAAGAGAAATTCCGCGAACTTACCGGTTTCGGCAACAGTAGCCAGTTTTTCCTGATCGAAGCTGAAACATCAGATGCTGTCTTAGCCCGCGAAGAACAACTTGCGACGCGACTAAACGGCCTCGTCACACAGGGTGAAGTGAGCGGCTTTCAGGGCATCTCATCCTTTGTTCCGTCGCTCAGTCGACAGGAAGAAAATCATAGGTTGTGGCAGGATCAAGTCTTTGCCGACACAACCGCGCTGAAAGCATTGTTTGTCCGCAGCGAACTCCAGGACGACGTCGCGATCACCCAGCTAACTTCTTTCGAGGCCTCGGCTGGGCAAGCACTCCGCCTCGACGATTGGCTGAAGGCGCCGCTGTCGGCCCCATTCCGTCACCTCTGGCTGGGTCAGACGGCAGGAGGCTTTGCCACCATCGTGCTGCCGCAGGGCGTTCGTGATGTAGCACCTCTCGCTGACGCGGCGGTCGGCTTGTCGGGCGTAACACTGGTCGACAAGACGGGCAGTGTCAGCCGCTTGTTCAACGACTATCGGCAGTGGGGCGCACTATGGCTAATTGGCGCCTGTACTCTTGTCTTCGCGGTGCTTTGCGTGCGCTACAGCTGGCAACAAGCAGCCGTCACACTGATCCCAACGCTGCTCGCGATGGCTCTGGCACTCGGCATCTTAGGTTACCTCCGCGCACCGTTTACTCTCTTCAACCTGATGGCACTAATGTTGGTACTCGGGGTCGGTGTTAATTATGCGATCTTCCTGCGAGAAGGAGGCATGCACGCAGCGGCGACGCTCGCTGGTGTACTGCTGTCAGCCGGGACGACGCTGCTCTCATTCGGTCTGCTCGCCTTCAGCTCGATGCCTGCACTCTCCGGATTCGGCTTGACCTTGCTCATCGGCATCGGTATTGCCGTACTGCTGGCGCCGAGCGTACTCAGCTTTTCGGGAAGGGATGCCCCATGATGCGCTGGTTTCATTTTTCATTCACTGGGTCATTGGCTTTGCTGCTCGCCAGCACGGCCTGTAGCATCATCGAACGCGACGGACAGTGTGTGACGTTGATCGGAGGGGGGCGGTATTGTCTTCAGTCAAGTGCAACCATTGTGCCGTTCGAGGTGCAGCAAAAAGTGGAAGCCCGCTTTAACGGCCAGCAAGAGACGATGATCGTCGAACTCGAAGTCGACGCCGCAGGCATGCGATTCGTCGGTCTGACGCCTTTCGGTCACTCGCTGCTGAGCGTAAATTTCGACAACCGGACAGTGACGACTACCCAACCGGCGGACGCACGCCTGTCTCCCATACTGCTGATGGCCCTACTGCAGATCGCCCTCTGGCCAGCCGATACCTTGCGAGCCGGACTCGAAGCACCGCTCCGATTAGAGGAGAGAGATGGCCAACGACGCATCTTGAATCGTGACGACGTGACACTGACCATCAACTACATCGGTGCTCTGCCTCCCTACAAGCACATTAAGCTAGACATCCAAGGAGCGGCTATCCAATTCGACATTGAAACGCTTCCGGAAAGTGCAACATGGCTTTCAGATAGGGAGCGATGAAACAGCGCGTCTATTTGTCGGCGCTCGGCATCGTCAACGCGCTCGGTTGTGGAATCGACGAGGTGACACTCGGCCTTTTCGCAGGCGATACTGGCGGCATGGTGCTCGAGGAAGGCTGGCTGTCAGCGAACGCGGCCAGTCTAGTTCGGGTTGGTCGCGCACGTGGCATATTGCCTGAAATGCCGACCGCGTTCACTGGCTTGAATTGCCGCAACAACCGTATTCTTCTCTGCGCGCTGGGCCAGATTGAAAAATCTGTAGACGACGCGCTCGCGCGTTACGGGCGCGCGCGCATCGGCGTAGTGCTTGGCTCCAGCACTACGGGCATGGCCGAAGGGGAATTGGCTATCGCTGCCCATCGGGCGAACGGCGCGCTACCACCCGGGTATAACTACCTGCAACAGGAAATCGGCATGCCGGCAGTATTCCTTGCCCGCTACCTTGGCCTCGGAGGTCCAGCCTACACTGTCTGTACTGCTTGCACATCGAGTGCCAAGGCCTTCGCGTCAGCGCGCAACCTCTTGCGCCACGGATTTTGTGACGCAGTTCTAGTTGGCGGTGTCGATTCGCTCTGTAGGATTACAATTAACGGCTTCACTTCGCTTGAGTCGACAACAACGGAACTCACGAATCCGATGAGCCGCAATCGTCGGGGCATAAATATTGGCGAAGGTGCAGCGATCTTCCTAATGAGCAGCGATGAGGCAGCTATCGAGCTAATCGGTATTGGCGAAAGCAGTGATGCACACCATATGTCAGCGCCTCACCCCGACGGGCTCGGTGCGGAATTGGCGATGCGCGCGGCGCTGATCGACGCAAGTCTCGCGCCAAGTGCCGTCGACTACCTGAACCTTCATGCCACTGCCACACCAAAGAATGACGAAATGGAAAGTCGTGCCGTTTCTCGTGTATTCCCCGACGGTATCACCTCCAGCGGCACAAAACCGCTCACCGGGCATACGCTCGGCGCTGCCGGTGCCACCGAGCTGGCCTTTTGCTGGCTGACATTGCAGAGCGGCCGATTGCCACCTCACATTTGGGACGGTCAAGCCGACCCAGATCTGCCGCAACTTGAACTCGTGGGGGCCGAGCAGAGTTTTGTGCGCGGGGCAGCCCGCGTTTGCATGAGTAACTCCTTTGCGTTCGGAGGGAGCAATGCCAGCCTGTTGATCGGCGAAAACCGATAAGCTAATTGCTCGAATATGCGCGAACTCAATCATCACCTGCCAGCCATTGAAGATCTGATTCCCCATCGTGGAACCATGCTGCTTCTCGATCACGTACTCGTCTTCGAGAAGGAATCGACAACGACCGAATATGTGCCTCGCGCCGATGCATGGTATGCGGATGAGTTGGGCAACATGCCAGCCTGGGTCGGCATCGAACTGATGGCCCAGACGATCGCAGCCCACATCGGCCTGGTAAAGCGCAGCGAGGGCGCTCCGCCCAAGCAGGGTGCTCTCCTCGGAACCCGGCGCTACGCATCAACATGTTCCGCTTTCGCCTCTGGAGAGCCTCTGCGCATCGATGCGAAGATGATCTACCGCGACACTAGCGGTCTCGCCGCCTATGAATGCCGGATTGCTGTCGGGGGCAACCAAGTCGCGAGTGCCACGCTCAAGGTCTTCGAGCCTGTCGATTTCCAAAGCTTCCTGGAGGCAAGTCGTCCATGAATCCTCGACGCGTTTTGATCACTGGCTCGAGCCGCGGAATCGGTCGCGCGATTGCCCTGCGCCTCGCACGCGACGGTTTCGCTGTAACTGTACACTGCCGCAGTGGGCGCGCAGATGCGGATGCCGTAGCCTCTGAGATCACTGCTGCCGGTGGCACCGCTACTGTGCTGCAGTTCGACGTCTGCTCCCGCACCGCCACTCGCGCCTCACTAGAAGCAGAAGTTTCCACCGGGGGGGCCTACTATGGCATCGTGTGCAACGCTGGCGTTTCGCGCGACAATGCTTTCCCGGCTCTCTCTGATGAGGACTGGGATATCGTGCTCGACACCAGTCTCGACGGCTTCTTCAACGTCGTTCACCCGCTGGTCATGCCTATGGTGCGGGCTAAAATGGGCGGGCGCATCGTGACATTGGCATCAGTGTCCGGGATAATGGGCAACCGTGGTCAAGTGAACTACAGCGCCGCCAAGGCCGGGTTGATTGGCGCTACCAAGGCGCTTGCCGTCGAACTGGCGTCCCGCAAGATTACTGTCAACTGCGTCGCTCCTGGACTGATCGAAACGGATATGACGAGTGACCTGCCGATTGCTGAGGCATTGAGAGTCGTGCCGATGAGCCGCGTCGGACAGCCGGACGAGGTTGCCTCAGCCGTTGCCTTCCTGATGTCCGATGAGGCCTCCTATATTACCCGGCAGGTACTCGGCGTCAATGGAGGTATTGTCTAGTGAGGCGGGTCGTTGTTACCGGCATGGCCGGCATCACGGCTCTTGGCGAACGGTGGGAAGACATCGAGGTGAGCCTTCGGGCCGGCAGTAACGGCGTACGTCGCATGCACGAATGGGATTACTTCGATTCATTAAACACACGCCTTGGTGCCCCCGTCGACGACTTCGTTACTCCGGCCCACTACCCGCGCAAGATGATCCGCTCAATGGGCCGTGTCTCTCTACTCGCCGTCCGCGCGAGCGAGCTAGCACTTATTGACGCCGGCCTCCTGGGTGATCCAGCAATTCGCGATGGGCGCATGGGGATAGCTTACGGATCGTCGTCGGGTAGTGTCGAGCCAGTACGTGCTTTTGGCCGTATGCTCGACTCCGGTTCGATGCAGGGCATCACTTCGACAAGCTACATCCAGATGATGCCGCACACCGCGGCGGTGAATATTGGCCTATTCTTTGAACTCAAGGGACGTGTAATTCCAACATCGAGCGCATGCACCTCGGGCAGTCAAGGCATCGGCTATGCTTACGAGGCGATTCGCTTCGGCCGCCAGACCATGATGCTGGCCGGTGGGGCAGAGGAAATCTCGGCGCCGGGTGCGGCTGTTTTTGATTCACTATTTTCCACCAGCACACGCAATGACACGCCCAAAGCGACGCCGCGTCCTTTCGACTGCAGCCGCGACGGTCTGGTCGTAGGCGAAGGCGCAGCAACGCTGGTGCTTGAGGAACACGGAAATGCGATCGCGCGCGGCGCAAGAATCTACGCCGAAATCGTCGGTTTCGGTTGTAACTCGGATGGCCGCCATGTTACACAACCCGAACCCGAGACGATGGCCGTAGCCATGCGCCAAGCGCTGGCGGATGCTCAGCTCGATCCTGCAGCCATAGGTTACGTAAGCGCGCACGGAACGGCCACCGAACGTGGAGACATTGCTGAAAGCCACGCGACTGCCAATGTGTTCGGCCACCGCATGCCAATTAGCTCAATGAAAAGTTACCTTGGCCACAGTCTTGGCGCCTGCGGATCTATCGAAGCGTGGTGGGCGATTGAGATGATGCGCCGAAAATGGTTCGCTCCGACGCTCAACCTTACAGCCCGCGACCCAGCCTGCGCCGATCTTGATTATCTAGTCGACCAAGGGCGGATGATAGAAACGCAATATGTCATGACCAATAACTTTGCATTCGGAGGAATCAATACCTCGATCATTTTGAAGTATCTCGAATAGGGAAATGTGTAATGATCAGGCTAACAAGGAGCTTGTTCTTGGCGTCATTTATTACCTTAGTTGGCGGCTGTGCGGTAGGCGTTACCCATCAATACGACGACGGCACACCCGACATAAAGGCGTCGGTGGGTACTAGACTCAGCGTTGGTGTTCATGACAGACGACCTTACGTACTCAGTAAGAGAAAGCCCGAGACGTTTGTTGGGCTGGCACGCGGCGGGTTCGGGAATTCATTTGATGTAAACACCGCTTTTGGGAATCCAAAAGCTGACGACTTCGCTAAGACAATCCAATCGGCAGTGTCGGCGAAGGGGGTAAAATCGACAATAGTTGGACTGTCCTCCGGAATAGACGAAACGGGAGCGGTCAAGCGTCCAGCCTTGTCAGGCGGCAAGGTGGCGCTGGTCATACTCCAAGAATGGAAGGCTGATACGAATATGAACACGGCTTTGGATTACGACATCCAAGCGGCAATCATTGACGCAAGCGGCAAAGTTTTTTCGAGAAAGACAATTGTGGGCATGGATAATTTGGGTGGGGGTAGCGCCGTAAGCCCTCCCGACCATTCCCGTATAGCCGTTCCGGCCGCCTTCCGTGGAAAGCTGGAAGAGCTCCCTTTATTCCCTGAAATCGCAGGCATCATTTAACTGTTGAGGAGATTTAAATGAAACTTATAAAGCTCGCAGTGCTTGTCTTTGCAGCAATTGTTTCCCTAAACGCCATAGCCCGTACACCAGTGCCCATAATTAACCACGAAAACCTCTCTGTTGCCACGACCAGCGGCAAGACCCTGCAAGTCGATCAGGTCAAGCAAGCCATCCAAGCAGCAGCCGGGGCCAAGGGATGGTCGGTAGCATTCCAGGCGGATAGTAGGTTGTTAGCGACGCTCAATGTCCGCAACAAGCACACCATCGTGGTTGAGATTGCCTATGCTACGGACAAATATTCCCTCCAGTACAAGGACAGCACGAACATGCATTTCGGCGATCTCAATGGTAGCAAGGTGATTCATCCCTACTACAACAAGTGGGTGCAGGAACTCAAGGATGCCATCCGTATTGAATTGCTTAAGCTCTAAGCTGTGCCTTGAGAACCCCCGTCTTGCGACGCGTGGTTGTTACCGGGCTTGGTATCGTTTCCTGCATCGGTAACGATCTGGATGTGGTAGAACATGCGTTGCGAGACGGGTGCTCTGGACTACGTTTCATCTCAGAGTACGCCGAGATTGGGTTAAATAGTTGCGTGGGCGGTATTCCGGACATCAGCGGTGAGCCGGCCATAGACCGCAAAACCCGTCGTTTCATGGGTGACGCTGCGATCTACGCACACCACGCCATGCGAAGGGCTCTAGCCGACGCAGAACTCAGTCAGAATATGATTTCAGCGCCGCGTACCGGACTCGTGGTTGGCTCCGGCGTTGGGTCTCCTTTTGAGCACCTCGCCGCGATCGATATCCTGCGCGCGAAAGGACTAGCGAAGGTATTGCCATATATGGTGCCCCGCGTTATGGGTAGCACCACTTCAGCGTGTCTGTCTACTGCCTTCGGCATACAGGGTGCGAGTTATTCGATCACCTCGGCCTGCGCCACGGGTGCCCACTGCATCGGCCATGGCGCTGAGCTAATTCAGTTCGGCAAGCAGGATATCGTAATTGCAGGTGGGGCCGAGGAAATCTGCTGGACATCTACTATGCTTTTCGACGCCATGGGCGCATTGTCCACCTCCTACAACGACTCCACGGCATCACGCCCTTATGATACTGGCCGCGATGGCTTTGTGATCGCTGGCGGCGCCGGTATTCTCGTCTTAGAGGAACTAGGGCACGCGCGCCAACGCGGGGCACGTATCTACGGTGAAATTGTCGGGTATGGTGCTTGCTCAGATGGACTGGATATGGTAACTCCCGCTACCGAAGGTGCGTCGAGGGCGATGCGTTTGGCGTTGACGGAAACTGACGAGAAAATCGACTACATAAATACCCATGCAACATCGACGCACTTAGGTGACGTTTGCGAACTGGCGTCCATCCGAATGATCTTCGATGAGTTAGATCAGGACTTACCAATGATTTCCTCAACCAAGGGCCTTACCGGGCATCCAATTGCGGCCGCTGCTGCACACGAAGCGGTGTACTCATTGCTAATGTTGGACCGCGGCTTTGTCGCCGGTTGCGCCCATATTGTGGAAGCTGATCCAGCCTGTGCTGGCCTCCCTATACTCACGCGTAGTATCGAGCGTCGGATAGACTGCGTCATGTCCAATAGTTTCGGTTTTGGCGGCACCAACGCTAGTCTAATTTTTCGCCGGTTGGACAGCTAAACAGCGCATTCAGCGTAACCATGGCGTGAAACTGGAAAGTAGAGTCGGATCCTAGTCGATTGCTGTCGCTACGCCCTAGATGGTTGAAGGTGCAATCTAACTAAGTGAATGAGGTGGTGAAGATCAGAACTGCTAAGTTGGATCGCAACATCTTTCCAATAGCTCAACCGCAGTTTGAATGAGCCAGCGGTTTTACGTTGCTTGCAGTTTGCTGTAAATGTGCCATTGGGAATTCATCTCGAAGTTGTCTATGCAAGGTCGTTTAGGAGGTAATTGTGATGAGGGTAATGAATGGAATGCTGATTTCAGCAGGTTTTCTTATTAGCTTGATACTACTACAGGGATGCGCAACGAGTATTAAGGCATCAACAGTTCAGAACCCTTCACCTAAGGAGGCATTCTCGGCCTTCGGTCGGATTGAGATTAGACCTGTCAAGTTTAAACCTGGATATTCCGGAGACCATGCTGGATTGGCCAAGATTGAGGAGAATCTGAAGAAAAATCTTACCCCTTCCCTTGACGCTTGGAATAAGCGCCCGAATAACAATCGGACCTTGGTAATTGAACCTATTGTCGACGAAATGCAGTTCAAGCATGGCGCCAAGCGTATCTTGTTAGGGCCCTTTGCTGGTAGTTCAGGTATTTTGATGCGTCTCAAAATTGCCGACAGTAGTGGTTCTGTGGTTGCAACCCCCGAGTTCTTCCAACGCGCAGGGGCATTTTCTGCGGGCTTCTTGATGGGCGTGCATGACAACCTAATGCTGACCCGGGTTGCTACTCTTGCCAGTAGTTACATAACGGCCAATTTCGACAAGGCACAAGGCGGCCCGACCGGAGCCGATGACGAAGCAGTTTCGCCAAGATAGCCATGACACCATAGAGAGACTATCAATTGGACGGTTGGAAGGATTTGCTCATATATATTGTCCAGATGCCTACCGGTTACGACGGTTTGATAGCCACGGCATTGATCAGCGTTTCTTCACGCTTCAGTGGAACTGGCAGACCGATCCACTCAAGAAATCCAATGTCGGGTCTGCTCCACCACAGATAAGGCATTGACACTCTATCGTCTGGCAGATAAAAACCAACCTCTCGAATCATCGCGAGATATTCCTCTGCAGTCCTCTGCACTTCCATTGGATGCCGGAAGAGCAGCCGAATCGGTAAAGAATGAATATAGCGCCGCGTCGATTCCGCAAAAAGCAGCGTACCGCCTGGTTTCAGTATACGAAAGAATTCGGCCATCGCAGCATCCTGTTCGACTATATGGTGGAAAGTCTGGTGGCAAAGTACTAGATCGAAGTCTTTATCTGGCCAATCGATGTGTGCCGCATTGGCGACATGCAGTCGCACCGGCTTAATACAGGCCGCCGCCGTCTCACCTGCGCGCATTTGCAGGTTAGGATCGGCATCCAAACCGACAATAGTATCCGGAGAAAACCGACGCGCCAATTCGTCGAATGAGTGACCAAAACCACAGCCGACGTCAACTATTTTCGGGAATCGTGCAACCTCAGGAGGCATCAGGCGCTGCAGGTCGGTGAGCGCGCGACATAGCACGCTCACCTTCCAGGTCGCGGACTTGAGAAACCAATTGCCGAAGCGAGTTTCCTCTATGAACTTGGAATGTGAAGGTATCATTTGCATGTGTTCGAGTTCAATACATCTCTCGATCAGTCAGAGGCAGAGGCGCATTTTAGTATGTGGCGATTGTAGCGGTAATAGTGTTTATGAAATTTGGACCAGGATCGCGCCACTGCTGTCGTCGGACATCGCGTTGAGGCTGCTTTCTTCCATCAAACGATTGCTCGACAAGATGGAGCAAGAGCGTTGTCATTTTCTACCGCAGATTGACGATGGTTGAACGGCGACACTTTTGACCCCTACTTTGGTGAAGTCAACGATGCTAGAACTCAATCCGGACCAGGTTCATCTGTGGGTCACGTTCTTTGACGATATACGGGATGAAAAGTTGTTAGCTCGTTATCGTCTTCTACTTCAAGGGGAAGAACGGCAAATGGAACAGCGCATTCCTTGCGCTACGAGTAGGCATCGCTACCTGGTTACTCGAGCACTGGTACGTACCGTCTTGTCGTGCTATGCACCGGTTGCCCCAGAACAGTGGCGATTTACGCAGAACAGCTATGGCAAACCAGAGATCAGCAATGGCAATGCAATGACTAATAACATCTCCTTCAACGTATCTCATACCGAAGGACAAGTTGTGTTGGGAGTTATGTCCTCTGGAGAGATAGGAGTGGATACCGAGGAGGTGCGCGACCGCCGTAGCCCACTTGATGCGGCTGAAGCATTTTTTTCAAGTGAGGAATCTGATGCACTCGGGCTGCTACCAAGTAGTACTAAACAGCTACGGCTCCTCCAGTATTGGACGCTCAAGGAGTCATATATCAAGGCACGGGGTATGGGCCTATCGATTCCACTGAACCAGTTCAGTTTCCATTTTCTTAGGAATGACCGCGTGCGACTATCCATTGGGCCGCAATTGAAAGATGAACCTTCTCGTTGGCATTTTTGGCAATTGTGGACATCGGAGAAGCACATGACTGCAGTTTGCGCGGAACGTCTCGGAAACTGCTGTATGCAACTGGAGTTGAAGCAGGTGGTTCCACTCGGAACGGCACAGTCCCTGAATTGTGTCCCAATTCTGGAATCCGAATGAAATGCCGTGTTAGATGGGGACGGCTATCGTTGGGACGAGCATCACAAACCTAAATGTATCGACCAGACGTACCCAAATGGGCCTTGGTTTTCACTAGTGCTGAATCGCCAACATAGTCCACCCGAGGTATGAGTGAAGCCCACGATGAGCAAGCTCTTAGGCGCGAGGATAGAAGTACAGCTCAAAGGGCTGACACTGGTGCAAAATTGCGCCGATTGCGATTGGAAAGTTCGCCAGCGACATGGTCGCATATGAAATTGACTAGGGCGCAGGGTTGGAGGATACTTCTTGCTGCTTTGAATCCCCAGCATCTTTGTACTCCCCGCCTTTCGTGTACATGTATTAGCTTAATGATCGTTCCTGGGATTGCCCCCCGGCGGCATTGGTACCGCGTAGCGACTAGGCCTGAGAGATACGTTCACGAATCGTCGACTACTTATCGGAGATTGTATGAAACTCAATGCTCGCACATGGTCCTTGTTGTTTGCTTTGGCGATGTGGGCCGGCCAATCGGCAGCCGCACCCATCTCAAATGTAGATGTGATCAAGCTTCTGGAAGCGGGTATGCCGGAAGATGTGGTTTTACAGGCCATAGCGAGTGGCCAGCCAAAGTTCAATACCTCCACTGATGCTTTGGTGCAACTTAAGAAGAAAGGAGCCACTCCAGCTATTCTAAAGGCCGTTCTAAATCCAGCAGCGGTGTCTGTTGGTCCGCCTCCAATCGATGCACGAAGTGTTGCCGCTCCAGCTACCAAGCCCGCAACCGTGAATACCGTAAACCCAGAGGAAGTTCTGGTGGCTGTGGGCGATCAGGAGTCAACAATGCAATACATGGTCCCAACTATTCGCACGGGATTGCGGGCATTAGGTTTTGGCGGGGTGGCTACTTATGCAACACTACAGGGCACTAAAGCCGCACGTCGGTTGCCCAATACTGGAGTCGAGTTTATTGTCAGTGTTCCTAGGAACGCCCAGGCAGCCGGCTATCTTACATTAGCCAACTTCGCGGTGCGAAACAATGGAACACGCGAAGTATCGATGGGTGGTGGCTACATCAGCTACTCGACGGGAATCAATAAAGATCGCGTTGTGGCTATTAAGTCAGAGGCATTGGCTGATCAGTCTCGTGCCCGTGACGGATTCGTACTGCATAAGATTGCACCCGAGGGGATTTTGCCCAGTGGCGAATATGCGCTCGTGCTCTACACAGCCGAGGTTCGGACAGCGGGATTCTTCGCTCAAGCGGCCAATAGCTACTTCGACTTTGGCGTCGATTGACTGGTTCTCAGCACCTTGAACGTTTATGAAATTGCGGTAAGTTGATCCAAGGCAATGCGCGAATCTCCGGGCTCAGGTAACAAAGAAATGGCCCATCACGCCGCAATCGCGATCCTCGGTTCCCACGATGTGGAAATGGAACACGCAGGGCCCGTTCGCCCCGGTGGTGTATTCCTAATCTAAAGACGAGGCGATTCATGCCGCGAGCTCAAGTCCTAGGTTCTCGAATGTCCGCCTGGAGTCTCGATGGCCGACAGCCGCAATTGACTTCTTCATTGTCGATGACAGCTACCGCTGCATAGCCGAAATTCAAACTGACTAAGGCTGTGGCGCTGCTTGATCGGCGGCTTCGGAGAAATCAACGCCGGATGTCAACGAATCGCGGTGTGTTAGCAATGTGGAAGCGATCTCACGAACTGAGTTTCCGCCCCAGCCTTTCGGCGGATTTCGGTTTCGCTCCTTGCCAAGGTCTTCGCATCTCCGGTATTCCATGATAATCTCATGGTTATTACACGGCTACGCACGATTCGCGCGGTTGGGGCTCTTCGGGGATCCGCGACATGTTCAATGGTTGGTAGTGGGCATGTATTCGCGGGGTATCTGGCCGGTTGGCAGCGGCGTCGAGCTAATAGTCGAAGATGCGGCCGAACACTGCTAATCGAGTCGTTGTAGATGCAGTTTTCGCGAAGGAGTTCCGACCGTGCGTCGACCTCTGATCTTCCTAGTCTCGCTTATTACAGTAGCCCAAGTTCTTACAATCGCCGGAGGATCTGCGATAGCCGCTGGAAGGGGTGAAGGTGGCTGTGTGATCGATCCGAAAGCCCCGGTCGTCGCAAATTCCAATGACCAGAAGCCAATTGCCGAGGATCTTTCGGCGATTGCTTCGCTGGGGTTACCATGCTGGGAGAGGGCTTGATTAGTACGGAGTACTTCTTCGAGGAGGAGAATGGCCGCAGCCACATTGCACCTTTTTCGGAAACGAATAAAGTTGGTTTTCGTCGATTCGGCTGGATAAACTCAGCAGATCGGTTCTCTTACGAGTGTGGCTGTGGCAGTAACGCACAGGCACGCGGCAATGTTCGCCATTTGCTTACGCCGGTATCACGGCCGAGACCTACAATGGTTGCTTCAAGGATGCCAGGAAGAAAATGAAGGCGGAGATCACGAAACTCGATGCGACAAAATCCGGTTCGACGACAAAGGACAACGCCAGCGAAGCAACCTGAGAGGGCCCCCCAAAACGTGGACATCCTTTCTTCTAAATAGGTAGGCCATGATGACGGTCTGATCATTACCAAGATCAACGGGGCAAAGGAAACAAACTTCAACCTTTCCACCGATGGTATCGTGATCCTTAAGACGGCATCGTCTCAATCGCCGTAATTAACGCAATGATGAAGAAAACAAACAAGGATAGATAGCGAGAACGAGCAGCATTAATCCAGGGTGTCAATTTTCAGCTCTCTTCAGTTCCGGTATTCAGGCCGGCGGCGGGCTCGCACTTGCATCTCTCAATTGCCAGCTCTCATAACCGACGAACGGAGTTACCAAATTGGCTACCACCGATGATTACGCTGGAAACACTTCCACTACTGGGCGACTGACCACCACAGCGCCGGTGTATGGAGTGATTAACTTCGTCGGTGATACGGATTGGTTCCGAATCTATCTATCCAATACGACAACATACGTCTTTGATCAGGTCCAGACACCCGTTAACGAATACTACAATCTTGACTCGTATTTGAGAATTTTCGATTCATCCAACAATCAACTTGCGTCCAATGACGATGGGGGGGGCTACCGAAACGCAAAGATTACATTTACACCCAGCAGCAGTGACTATTACTACCTATCCGCGGAGGGAAACTACTGGTGGATCGTATTGGGTCAACCAACTGGCCCGTACCGCTTAACTGCTTACGAAGTAAACCACGCACCCGTAGTATCTGGCAAGAGCTCCGTTAGTGTGACGGCTGGCCAACAAATTCCCGCCTCATCATTGTTCAGCGCCAGCGATCAAGAAGGCAACAGCAACATCGTCACGTATGAGTTCTACTATGCGTCGGATAGGGCCGGCCATCTGTCGTGGTCAAATTCTTCCCTCGTGACGCACGATTCGGCAAACCGCACTTTGATCGTTCCGGCATCCGCACTGAGCACTGTTTCATATACAGGCGATATAAATGGTGCGGAGGACATGCTGATTGCTGCGTACGATGGAACGCTCTGGAGCAATTGGGGATCCGCCCATATAAATGTAAGCCAAGCTAACCGCCCACCGGTACTGGATGCTGCTGCCAGCCCGACCTTGACAGGTATCAGCCGAGACGTCACGAATCCCGTTGGAAGCACTGTCGCCCAAATCGTAGTAAACGGCTCCATTTCCGACGCCGATACCGCATCTCCCGTCGAAGCCATCGTGATTGAGAGCGTGAATAGTAGTCTCGGCACTTGGCAGTTTAGTATCAATAACGGTAGCACATGGCAGGGCGTCACTGGTGTAACCACGTCCCACGGTCTGGCTTTAGGACCAACCTCACTGGTTCGACTGCTCCCCAATGGAAGCGCAAGCGGCACGTCTAATTTTACGTTTCGCGCTTGGGATCAGACCGACGGTGCTGCAAGTGGGGCGTACATCACCTACACGGCTGGAATCGGTTCGGTTAGTTTCGTGAGCGACACCGCAACTATTGTGGTGGGTGACTCAGGGGTGCAACCAAAAAGGACTGCTGGAGAAATATTCAACGCGGTGGGAACTGGCGTTGAGGTGGCAGGCATAGTTAGAACGTTGGCGGACTTCTCAAAAGCGGCCTATTCGTTGCAATCCTGGGAAGATCGCACGATCAATGACTACATGCCCAATTCGGACCAAGCAAAGGCGGCTGTCGTTGATCAAGGTTGGGTGCCATTGGAGTTAAGCATACCTTCACTTACGACAACATCATCGGTCGGCAACAGAATCGTCTCCGATGGAATGAGTGGCGGTTTTTACACTCATGGAAATGCAGCCGCGTTTGTCGCATATTCTAAGGACGCCATTGTCATCGCGTTTCGAGGTACGAATGACAATGCGAGTCAATACGCGCCAAATCAAAATCCAAACGACGTTGCCAATACAGTCAAACCTGATGTCGATCAGTGGGGAGACACCGCAAATGGTAAATCAATGCAAGATCATTACGGTCTATTGAGTGACTTGATAACAGCAGTGGATAAATGGGTCGACCAGCACAGTAGCATCGATAAAGTTTACGTCACCGGCCACAGCCTAGGCGGCGCTATGGCCATTAAATATATGGAGGACAATCACCCTTTCGATCCGAAGTATCAAGCGATCACCTTTGCTGCGCCAGCATTTACCGATTCGCCGTACAAGGTGATTCCCCATCGAGAAGGTTTTTCCGCCGGCGACACTCGGTTGACCCAAATAGAATTAGCCGGTGATCCTGTACCCGGTATTACTTGGGACCTCATATCTAGGCCCGGCAAGCAATTGCTCTTTACTGGCAATCAGACCGGTGATACACCAGACACGACTGCTGGCGTTTTCCGGAACAATACCGATAACCACTCTATGGACTATTACAGGCAAATCACCAAGAGTGTTGATCCCGCGAGTTGGCAGATTTTGCTCGACTTGCCTCGTGCCTCGGATGTGCTAATCGGAGCATCAAGCGGACCCTTCTTGGAGACGTCTCCCGTGAGAAGCGACTCGGATCATCCCAAGACCGCAGACCAGTACGACACCTATTTTATCGTTGACGGCAACGCGAGCGGGTATATCAAGAGTCTCACCACAAGCGTCGCCCAATTCAAGGTCGATAGCGTCGCGACAAATGAATTGGCACCATTGCTGTCGTCTGGCATTCCGGTGTTTGATGGAGTAAATGTCTCGATGGGCACGATCTCAGCGTCAAATTTCCTTAGCGCGAAGAACGGAAAAGGCGTCGTCATTTATGGGGGCAACGGAGATGACGTTCTTAATGGTGGAACAGGCGGACAGTTGCTGCTCGGGGGCATCGGTGAGGACATCATTAGGGCAAGCAATGGCAACGACACGTTGGTGGGCGGCGCTGGAAACGATGCGTTGGATGGCGGCGATGGGGTGGATACCGCCGTCTATTTCGGCGCTAGGGAACAATATGCGGTGACTAAGACCGCGTCCGGTCTTTCGATTTCATCATCGGAAGAAGGCTCAGATGTCTTAACGAACGTTGAACGAATCCAATTCAAAGGCGGAAGTCTCGCATTTGATATGGGCGTCGCCCAGCATGGGGGGGAAAGCGTCCTACTTCTAGGCGCTGTGCTGGGAAAGCAAGCGCTGACCAAGTCATTGGTTGGACAGGGAATTAGTCTATTTGATTCCGGCTACACGATGCAGCAATTGTCGACCCTAATTATGGGCTTTGACATTTGGGGCGGGCTTGCCAACCCTGGGCACACGACTGCGAATACTACGCAAATTGCGAACTATCTGCTTACGACTGTGAACGGCTCCGCACCGGATGCAACGACTCTCAGCAACGCAGTCTTTTCACTAAATTACGATCTTGTCGGCAATTTCTTGGCGCAGTTAGCCGTATCCGCTGCGAATCAGTCACAGGTTGGGTTGGTCGGACTCGCGCAGACTGGGCTGGAGTTTCAGCCGGGCTGAACCACCCCCGCAAACGATTCAGTCCCATCGGAGCGAGCGTTGGGAATGGCGCATCTTACAGACCCTATGCACCTGTTTCAGCTGCCAACAAGGCTATCGATTTGTCAAGACGGCAGATCCAGGTCAAGTAGCAGTCCACATAGGGGTCAAGTTGGATGCGGCGCGCTTGGCCTTGCATATGCCGCCCATCAATCCACAGGCGATAACGTCTGCTCAAGCCTTCATGGCACGCATAGCAAAGATCGATGTACTGCTTTCCATGCTGCAAAGCGGGACCACCGGCGTCACGGCGTCCGATAAACGCTATTCGATATCTGCCATTGGTAGAGCCGCGAATCGAAGCCCTTGAGAGCTGATACCCAGAGTTGAGGAATGTCGTAACGAGAATTATCAGAAGCCTGGGTACGATTGCCCTTGGTTTGGGCACCGACCACCGGTCGCAACGTGCATAGACTCCTATCCTGGGCAGCCTTTCAGCTGGCTGATGATTGTGCCGCTTCGGGAAATGCTTGACTTTCAGCTTAGATGGGATATATTCCCACTTAGTCGTTCATGACCCTGTTGCTGCCATGCCTGAATCCCGAAGTGATCTTGCCCTCGAGGCCGCCTTGCGGCTCGCCGAGCCGCTTGTCGAGTTGCTGTTGAAGGAGGCGGTCGACTACCCCCGTTTCGCAATCGCATTGAAGGCCGTTTTCGTCGAGGCCGCCGAGAAGATCCTCGATGCCGATGCGGCGCGGGTAACGGATTCGAGTATCAGCACGTTGTCGGGAGTGCACCGCAAGGACGTGCGGGCATGGCGTGTCGCCGGAAAGGCGCTTCCCCGATCGCCGAACCTGAATACGGTGATGGTGCTGTACACCCGCTGGGCCAACGATCCCGAGTACTGCGATGCCAAGGGCAAGCCCCGGGTACTTGATCGCGTCGGTGAAAGCGGGTCCTTCGAGGCGCTCGCCTTGTCGGTCTCCAATGATGTCCATCCGCGGACGCTGCTCCAGGAACTCATTCGACTCGGGGTCGTCACTCAGGTGGGGCCGGAAGGCAACGGTGACAAGCTGATGCTATGCACCGATGCTTTTGTGCCGAAGGCTGGCTATGACGAGATGCTGCGGCTCTTCGCCGCCAACGTCGGAGACCACCTCGCGACGGCGGTGCATAACATCGAAGGCCGCGGCGAGCCGATGCTGGAGCAGAGCGTCTATGCCGACGAACTGACTCCGAAGTCGGCTGAAGCGCTCAGCGCACTGTCCCGGCAGATCTGGGCCAAGGCATTCCATGAGGTTGTCACCGAGGCAACCAGACTCTACCGGCGGGATAAAGGCAAAGCGGATGCAAACCAGCGTGTTCGCTTCGGCATGTACTACTACAAAGGCCCCACACGCTGACGCCGCGACCGAACAAATTCCATCAGGAGAAAATCAAGTGACTCATAGATCTTCAACACGCATCACGGCGATCCTGGCAATTGCCGCCACCCTGCTCCTTTCCGGCTGCGGCGGCGGCGCCGTGGCAACCCTGCTGGCCGAGGTCGGTTCCGGTGGCACCGGTGGCCCAATCCGGGTTCTCGGCATCCTGACCGGATTCGGCAGCATGATCGTCGACGGCATGCGCCGAGACGATTCGCGGGCAAGCTATATGTCCGAAGAGGATCAGGGGCCGGCCTTGGCGATGGCCTCCACCGGGATGATGCTGGGTCATAGCCTGGAGTTGAACCTCGACGCCGACGACAGCATCACCAGCGTGATGATATCGCCGGAACTGGTAGGTACCGTCAGCGGCGTCGCAGCCAATAACATTACCGTGCTGGGTACCAAGGTCACGATCAATAAAGACACCGCAGTGGGGCCGGTAACCGCGCTGGCAGGATATACGTCGCCGACCGCGATCCAGATCGGAGACCGAGTCGTTGTCTATGGCTTGCTCAAGACCGATAGCCTCGGCGTGACATCCTTACAGGCCACGCTCATTGCCCAGAAGACGTCGGGCACGGGCGTGAGACTCACCGGGTACATCACCCAGTACAACGCCACGGCGGGCACCTTCGTCATCGGCAACCAGACAGTCACCATCGGCTCTGCGACGCTGAATCCTGCGGGAACGTCGCTATCCAATGGCCAACTGGTCACGGTCTGGAGCAACGCGTCCCCCATCGGAACTGCCATTTCCGCCAACACCATCCGCATAAAGGGGCCGAGCGGTAGCAGCGGTACGCTCACGCTCTCCGGGCCGATTTCCGGATATGCCAGCACGGCCAGTTTCAAGATCCGCAACACCACTGTCGATGCAGCCAACGCCACACTCCTGCCGAGTGGGACCACCCTGTCCGACAACAAATATGTCGTGGCAACGGGCAAGTACGATGCCGCCACCAACAAGCTCACGGCGACGAGCGTGACCGTCTACGCCCCCGCCGCACCGACCGCCGTGGAGTTGCACGGCACGATTACCAATTTCGTCTCGCCCTCCAGCTTCACGGTTCGGGGCGCAGTGGTCGATGCCAGCAGCGCAACAGTCAGCGGAGGCACTCTGGCGCAGTTGTCCAACGGCGTGTTCGTCAACGTGCTTGGCGCCATCAGCAACAACCAGGTTAAAGCGGCAACGATCCAGATCGTCTCGTTGAACCCACTGAACGCACCCAGCGGGGCGATGCTCGATCTCATGGGAACCATCGGCAGCTACGACTCCGCCAGCGGCCGTTACACCATGACCACAAGTTCTGGAACTGTCCTGAGTGGCACGACCACGCCTTCAATGTTCTACAACAATGGGACGGCTACCAACCTCAGCATTGGCCAGGCAGTGAATGTCAGGGGGACGCTGAGCAACAACGTGCTCTCGACCTCGGTCATGGGCTTTACCCAGATGCCGGCGATGCCCGCAGTTGGCATGACCTATCTGGAGGGAACGGCGTCCAATGTCACAGCGACCAGTTTCGACCTCAACGGCATGACCATACAAAGAAATGGTGTGCCCATCCAGGGTGGCGGTAACGGGATGATGGGCAGCAGTGGAATGATGGGAGGGTCACGTCTCAGCGTCAGCGTCCAGTTCTCGGGTGGGCAGTATGTTGCGACTGCCATTACGGTGGTCGGTGGTTAACCGCGCGAATGCCTACCCCGCATCAGGCTTCTTATTGGGTCTTAGGAGAGCAAAATGCAACGCCGCAATTTCTTGCAGCTTTCGGCAGCGGGTCTGCGATACAGGGCTCGCCGGGCTAATAGCCAACGTCTTTTGCCACTCCAAGATAGTCTGAGAGAGAGCCAACGTCCAAGAGATTCCATTCCTTCCCGTTATGCACAACGACTCTGCCGTTTGCCGACCCAATGTATATTCCGGTTCGCGCGTAGTAACGATACGTATATGGTGCGCTGTACCCCGACACTGCTGGAACAGTAAGGAACTGCGTATAGGAAGCCTCCGCCCAGTTGAACACGCGATCAATATCCGTCGTCAGCGGATAAGCTCCAAACTGTGAAGGCGGCATGCTTGGATTGAATTCAATCGCCAGTACTGGGTGAAGCTCAATACCATTTGGCGCGACTCCGGTTTGGCCATGGATATCGTCAAAGAAGCCAACGCCATAAACGCGAACTGGGATTGCGGCTGCCTTGAACGACGAAGTAGCACGGAGATTGGCATCGAAAGTGGCACGTGCCGCTGTCGACGCTGATTTGAATGGACTGGAGTTCCCTACACAGTCCGGATGCGGCAGCTCCACGATCATCGTATTCCCGCTACCGTCGGTCAGCACTGCATGGTAATCCGAGTCCTCGGTGAACCGGTATTTCGTCAACGTAGCATCAACAACATATAGCGATGTCTCTACCGGGGCAATCCTCGATGACAATGGTAGCTTTGCGGGCGGAATCAATGACCCAAGTGTGCTAACTGACGTGGAAAGCGCAGAACTGGTAATGACTTGCTCGGCATCAGAATCGGTGCCAGTCTTCACTGACCACCGCTCCACACCACAGGTAGTTGCAGCCATCGAGTGCAGAGGGCAACACACCATCAGTGCTGCGGTCCAGAGTGCCTTATCCAAATTCATGGACGTCCCCGTGGCAATTGTCGATTCCGGTGGTAGTTCTGAACAGGCCTATCGCTTTGTCAAGACGGCAGTCAATGTCGCCGGATCATCCGTAATGGTTGCGACGACGTTAACGACTTGACTCATGTTGCCAAAAACTCTTCCTTCGCTCGTCTGCGCAAAGTAGGCCGAAGCCTCGATGCGATTGCGAATCCCTTGACTAACGCGTGCGGCGTCGCTGCTTCCGCTCAACGCAATAGGGGGATTGAAGATACCAATAATCATGGCCGCAAACGCACCACGGCCAGAATACCTTCCAGCGATTCCAAGATCGGCGGTGTACTGCTTTACCCATACCGCCTTACTTGCCGTCATCGTTGCGCTCGTCGTCGGCCCGACAACGTTGCTGATGAGTTGGGTCACAAACGCGGAATCAGAGTAGTTTGCGCCGAGCTTCGGATATGTCGCGAGCACCGGCGTGCTGTTCAGTAGTACATTCAAGAGTAGCGAGTCGGAGACGCCGGCTGAATATGCAGTTGCTCCGGCACCAACAAGATCGGTAGTCGCAGCCATCCCAAAAGTCGCCGCAAGTAGTTTGACTATCTTTTGTGCATTGCAGCTGAGTTCGCCCAGATAGCTGCCTCCAATGGCACAGTCCTGTGGAACATTGGTTCGAACAGTCACAATATTCGACTCAGCAGAACAGTTCCGTGCTCGGTCACATGCTGCAATTGAATAGTTGTACAAAGTGGCACCAGACAGGCCAGCGTCTGTATAGCTTGTAGTATTCGCTAAAGTGACCACGTGCAAACCGTCGCGGTATACCTTGTGAGACTTAACGCCGACGTTGTCAGTCGAAGCAAGCCATTCCAGCTTGATTTCAGAAGAACTTTGTGGGGTAGCCGAAAGTCTGGTGGGTGCAGTAGGGCGTTGAATGTCCGATGAGATTGCTGTCAAGCCTGTGACGGCAAGGCTTGATGCTGAGCAATTGCCCACGGCATCGCATGCGGCGACGGAATAGGTATAAGACGTCGACGGTTCGAGCCCGGAGTCGGTAAAATTAGTAACCGTTCGCGTGTCAGCAATTACGCCATTTCGGAATATCTTATAGGCGGACACGCCCACATTATCGGTGGAAGCTGTCCAATACAAGTCAATTTGAGCTTCGTCGGCCGTCACTGCGATCAATCCCAACGGTACCGTCGGTGACTGAATATCGGGAGGTGTACTCGTTGTCGCGGCAATGGTTGCGCTCGGAGGAGAACAATTACCGGTGGCATCGCAGGCGATGATGAAGTAGCTGTATGTGGACGAGGCACTCAGCCCACTGTCCTTGTAAGTTGGGGATGTAGGCGTTCCCACCCACACGCCATTACGATGTACCCTGTAGGTTGCGACTCGAACGTTGTCTATTGAAGGGGACCAGGACAGGTTTACTGAGTCTAGCCCGACTGTCAGGGTCGTCAGCCCGGTGGGGGTAGTAGGAGGCTGACTGTCTGGCGGGGTTAGAGTCTTCGCGGAGACCGCATTACTTCTAGAAGAGCAGTTGTTCGCACTGTCGCACGCTGCAACGCTATAGCTATATATTGTTGATGAAGGCAATCCTAGGTCGCTGTAGTTGTTTATGATTGGCGAACCAATCAACACGTTGTTCCGATAGACCCGGTATCCCGCTACCCCAACGTTGTCTGTCGATGCGTTCCAGTAAACATTGATCTGAGATGTACTTGCCGGTACCGGCGTCAATCCTGTAGGAGTAGTGGGTGGCTGACTGTCGGATGGGGATAGTGTCGTAGCGGAAGCTGCTGCGCTTCTTGTTGAGCAATTGCCTGCACTGTCGCACGCTGCCACGCTGTAGCTATATGAAGTAGAGGACAACAGACCTGTATCGGTGAAGTTGTTTACCGCAGGGCTACCAACCCACACACTATTCCGATAGACCCGGTATCCCGCTACCCCAACGTTGTCTGTCGATGCGTTCCAGTAAACATTGATCTGAGATGTACTTGCCGGTGCCGGCGTCAATCCTGTAGGAGTAGTGGGTGGCTGACTGTCTGCCTGTAGTGGGTTCGTTGTATTCTCGAGATACTGCTTTACATTTTGGTAGAAGTTATCAAACGGTCCATACGAGGAATCTTGGTAGTCGTTCGGGTCGCCACCAAAGAGCGCACCAGTCCATTGTAGGCTGCCGTCCTTGACTTTGAAGATCCCCGAACCGCTGCTCCCAGGCTCAGTCCCGCCATAAATGAATTGAACATAATTTAATGTCAGGTGGCCGCCGGTATTAATGCTGGTTGTCGGTCTATCCAGCGCGGTTACAAATCCCTTGCTAACCATGGTGTGGTCACCTCGCGGGTGATGGATTCCCCAGACAACGTCCCCAAGAGACAGTGGAGTGGAATTCCACCCGGCGAAATAGGTGTACGAACCAGGGGGATTGTTTAGCTTGAGGAAAGCGGCATCATATGTTGCATTGGCCCAAAGCAGTTGAGCACCTCCATATGTCTGTCGATATCGATTGTCGGTCGATGAACTGCCACAAGAGGTTGCTTCGTAATGCCAAAAAAAAACCAGCGAGTTGGCAACGACTTGGGTTGAAATACAATGGTTTGCGGTAGCAAACCAGGGGGTCCCCGTCGAACCGCGATCATTCAGCAATGTTCCAGAACACACGTAGGACGACTCGTCTTTCACATAACTGATTTTTGCGGTAGCGGCAACCCCTTCCAGCAGTGCCGGATAGTCTGTACTTGTCGCCCAGCACTTCGCATCATATTCCACCTGGCGCGCTAGGCCGACGTCTGCGAAGTGACCTTGTGGAACACTAGCCCAAATGTAGTTTATCTGGTCAATCCGGAACTGCATGAACTGACGCGCTTCCGGGGTCGTAACGAAGAACTCAAGTATCGCCTCTTGTCCGCCGGTGACAGGCAGCCATATTTCCCGACCTTGGATATCCTTGTCAGTGATTGGACCAAGAACTACTGGGTCATTGGTTCCTTTGACGCGCAACTCAATTGGAAGGAGTGGATCGCCAAATGATAGGTGAATGCGCAGACTCTGTGCTCGGTCGGCAACAATTGCGACTCGTGCAGCGAAGCCATCATCTGTCGCTTCCCAATTGAGTCGTGGCGCCTCAATCGGTTGGGGCAGATTGAAGACAACACCAGACTTGCGTGGGCCAGCGGTATCCGCTGACATTTCATCGGGCTTGATTTCCGAAATGTGGTAATCAACTTGTCCTATGCCTGTGCCGCGAAAGTTTGGACCCTCCGCAAACTGCCCATACGGCGATACGTATAGCCTAGACGAAACGGGACCCAAACTTGCTGGCTGTTGCGCGTATGCGGGGAGCGATATCGGCAGAAGAATCGTCAGAGCACACGCGACTGCTCGCAAAACTGTCATTGCAAGGTCCTCAAGAGCCCCTCGACATTTGTTGTTAGCTTGCTATCTCAATCCTTTGGCACTCGGCGACGTTAGCCATGACTGGAGAAAAGACAAACCCCACACACTCAAAGGCAAAAAGGCATTACCTGCGTGTTCGTCGCCGTTAATCACCAATTCCTGTTGTGCTAACGCGGCATTCTCGCTTATTGAGATTTCTGACAGATGCTGACACGCGCGAATAGCTAATCACCCTGCGCCCAAACCCCGCCGCTGTCCATACCCAGAAGTCCATATCCGGACCGCTAATGACACTGAGTTGATCCAGGTCAAATAACCGTCCCCGCCCTTCCGGAATTCCCAATCTCCGCCCCACCACATCGACTGCGTGGGGCCGTGTATCGTCCATTGCAAGGAGTCTGCCTATGTTCCCCGTCGTCATCACCAAAGTTGCAAAGCTCGTTGCTGAATTGATTCCTGTCGTGGTGCTCACCATCAAATGGTGCCGCTCACGGCGTTTGTGATGATAAGAATTGGAGGACTGAAGGTCGGCTATGGAGGAGGGATCGCCAGCGTCCGGACCGGGTCGGATCCGGCCAGCCAGGTTTTTTGAATGCGGCCGCTCGACCCGGCGGCGTTGTTTTTTCCATCTGGGCGGTGCGACAGGCCGGTGTACACGCGACTGCGGACCCTCGCGCCCGTGGGCTGGGCGTCCGCTGATTGCTGCAAAGGGACAGGATGAACGGCGGCTATCGGGAAGGCAAATTGTGTCGAAGTCACTACGGCTGACCGTTGAGTCAGCCGTCCTCCATTTCTTGGCTAGAT
>Ga0208566_1000173_pt1 | contig 47410 bp, 47 predicted proteins | sample PL_2010_150m_FD_184159 | JGI IMG/M metagenome (GOLD analysis project Ga0208566, IMG submission 184159) | Freshwater microbial communities from Powell Lake, British Columbia, Canada to study Microbial Dark Matter (Phase II) - PL_2010_150m... | ecosystem: Environmental > Aquatic > Freshwater >...
GCACGGACATGACCTGGCGCACCGTGACTTCTTCTTGGAACAGCGCACCATCAATAGCAACGTGGCGGATGTTCGGGTTGAGCACGGCCATCAAATTGAGTGCCTGAACCACGTCAGGGCAGTTCTGACAGGACAGCGAGAAGTAAGTTTCGAAGTTGTACTCGCCTTCGAGGTTCTTGATCTGCTCGATGACCTCAGGCGCAGTCTTGGACGGGTGGCCACCCACCTGAAGCAGCGCCAGTACCAGCGAAGTGAATTCGTGGCCCATCGGGATGCCGGCGAAACGCAGGCTGATGTCGCCACCGATGCGGTTGAGCGCAAACGAAGGCTTGCGGACGTCATTGCCATCGGTGCGCAGGGTGATCTTGTCGCTCAGGCTGGTGATCTCTTCCAGCAGGCTGAGCATTTCCTGTGACTTGGCACCGTCACCGAGGGACGCGACGATCTCGAACGGCTGGGTGACCTTTTCCAGGTAGGTTTGTAATTGGAGTTTAAGGTTGCTGTCGAGCATGAGAATCTCTCCATCCGTTAACCCGGCGGGGGTCGTTTAAAATGATGGTGAGAGCTTATAAGCGGAACGTGTCTCATGAAAATTGATTAACCATAGCGATGCGATGCAGCAAACCTATCGCGTGCAATACATGACGTTCCACGTGAAACAAAAAACCCGGCCGAAGCCGGGTTGGTTTTAACCGAACCAATACAATCAAAAGTCCAGATTTGAAACCGCTAGTGCATTGGATTCGATAAAGTCTCTTCGAGGTTCTACAGCATCCCCCATCAGGGTGTTGAAGATCTGGTCCGCAGCGATGGCATCGTCGATAGTGACCTTGAGCATCCGACGAACCGCTGGGTCCATGGTGGTTTCCCACAGTTGGTCAGGGTTCATTTCGCCGAGTCCCTTGTATCGCTGAACGCTATGGCGACGGGTACCCTCAGTCATCAACCAATCAAGCGCCTGCTTGAAGGTGCTGACGGGCTTTTTGCGCTCACCCCGCTGAACATATGCCCCCTCTTCAAGAAGACTGTTCAGCTTGTCACCCAACACCGTCACCGTCTTGTAGTCATTGCTGCCGAAGAAATCACGGTTGAAGGTGATATAGCTGGCCAGACCATGAGAGATGATTTCGACCTCCGGTAGCCAGAGATTACGCTCCTTGTCTTCGCGCAAACTCGCCTTGTAAGCAAGTCCGGACCGCTCAACGCCCTTCAACAGAGCGGCATAGGGCTCTAGCCACGCCTGCATTGCGGCGTGATCGCCAAGTTGCTCCACAGTCACCCTAGGCAGGTAGATGAAGTGCTCCGTCAGCTCTTGAGGGTATAGACGTGACAGGCGCTGCAGCGTTTTCATCACTGTGCGGTAATCGTTGACCAGCCGCTCGAGTGCCTCACCGGACAGACCTGGGGCATGCTCGTTGACATGCAGGCTAGCGTCTTCAAGGGCGGACTGAGTGAGGTATTCGTCCATCGCCTCATCGTCTTTGATGTACTGCTCCTGCTTGCCACGCTTGACCTTGTAGAGAGGCGGCTGCGCAATATAAACGTAGCCGCGTTCAATCAGCTCGGGTAGCTGACGGAAGAAGAACGTCAGCAGCAACGTACGGATGTGCGAACCGTCAACGTCAGCGTCGGTCATGATTATGATGTTGTGATAGCGCAACTTGTCGATGTTGTACTCTTCACGCCCGATACCACAGCCAAGTGCGGTAATCAGGGTTCCGACCTCCTGTGAGGAGATCATCTTGTCGAAACGAGCCTTCTCGACGTTAAGAATCTTACCCTTAAGCGGAAGAATGGCCTGGGTCCTGCGGTTGCGGCCCTGCTTGGCAGATCCGCCCGCGGAGTCACCCTCCACTATGTAGAGCTCGGAGAGGGCAGGGTCCTTTTCCTGGCAGTCGGCAAGTTTGCCGGGCAGTCCAGCGATATCCAGTGCCCCTTTACGTCGCGTCATCTCACGCGCTTTACGTGCGGCTTCGCGAGCTCGTGCAGCGTCGATCATTTTGCCGACAACAGCCTTGGCCTCATTGGGGTGCTCCAACAGAAAGTCGGCAAAGTACTTGCCCATTTCCTGCTCGACCGCAGTCTTCACCTCAGACGAGACAAGCTTATCTTTTGTCTGCGAGCTGAATTTAGGATCAGGAACTTTGACCGAGATGATCGCGGTCAGACCTTCGCGCGCGTCATCGCCGGTGGTAGAGACCTTATGCTTCTTGGCTAGCCCTTCCTGTTCGATATAGTTGTTCAGGTTTCGGGTCAGCGCCGAGCGAAAGCCCGCCAAGTGAGTCCCGCCGTCACGCTGAGGAATGTTGTTGGTAAAGCAGAGCAGGTTCTCGTTGAAGCTATCGTTCCACTGCAGTGCAACCTCAACGCCCACACCATCATCGCGCTGCACGTTGAAGTGAAACACCTCATTGACGGGCGTTTTGTTGGTGTTGAGATAGTTAACGAACGCGCTGAGTCCCCCTTCATATTTGAAGAGCTCTTCCTTCGCGGTCCGTTCATCACGCAGCGAGATACCTACGCCAGAGTTCAGGAAGGACAATTCGCGTAGTCGTTTGGCAAGGATGTCCCAGACGAAATGAATATTTTGAAAGGTCTCAGCGGACGGCTTGAAGTGAATCTCGGTACCCGAATCCTGAGTTTCGCCGACGGCAGTCAACGGCGCTTGCGGCACGCCGTGACGGTACGTCTGCTCCCAGACTTTGCCTTCTCGACGAATCGTCAGGATCAACTCTTCAGACAAGGCGTTGACTACCGACACGCCTACACCATGGAGACCACCGGAAACCTTGTAGGAGTTATCGTCGAACTTCCCACCAGCGTGCAGTACGGTCATGATGACCTCTGCAGCAGATACACCTTCCTCGTGTATATCGACCGGTATGCCTCGGCCGTTGTCACGAACACTGATGGATTCATCTACGTGGATGGTGATGGATATATCGCTGCAATGGCCCGCGAGCGCTTCGTCGATTGAGTTGTCGACCACTTCGAAGACCATATGATGCAGGCCGGTACCGTCGTCCGTGTCACCGATATACATGCCGGGGCGTTTACGTACTGCATCAAGGCCTTTCAATACCTTGATGCTTGACGAGTCGTACGTGTGGTTTTCGCTCATGCCTTCACTCCCGAGGGGCCGTGGTCTTGGGCTATCGCGCCATGTTCCACGTGAAACATTGAGACTGGTGTTTCGTGACACCAGCCATCTCGCAATACGTTCGAATCGACACAGGTGATGAATACCTGGCAATTCAGTTGTTCCAGCAACCGACACAATGCCAACCGGTGCTGATCGTCCAACTCGGACGGTAGGTCGTCGACCAGATATATGCACTGGCCTCGTTTTGCCTCGCTAACAAGATGACCTTGGGCAATGCGCAGCGCACAAACGACCAATTTCTGCTGCCCGCGGGACAGCGTTTCCGCCGCGTTATGGCTGGCAATTTTTAAACGAAGGTCAGCTCGCTGCGGTCCCGCCTGGGTATGCCCCATCATTCTGTCGCGCTCGACCGAAGCGGCGAGCACATCATCCAACGTTCGCTCCTTGTCCCAGCCCCGGTAATAACTCAATTGAAAATCTGGGAGGTCCAACAGCGAAGCCAAAGTCGCTTCAAATATCGGTCTGAGCGCTTGGATATAAGCCCGCCTATAGCCATCAATCTCGTCGCTCGCCACGCTGAGTTCGCGACTCCAGGCGGCCTGCGAAGCGGCGTCCAGTGTACCATGCCGCAGCCACGAGTTCCGTTGCCTCAGCGCCTGCTGGAGACGCTGCCAAGCGGGCAAGAACCGGGGTTCCACGTGGAACACGCCCCAATCGAGAAACTGCCGCCGCAGCTTGGGAGCGCCTTCAAGTAGGCGAAAGCTGTCGGGATTGATCAACTGCAACGGCAGCGTCTCCGCCAGTTCAGCTGCGCTTCTGACGCTTTGTCCGTTGATGCGTATACGGACCTCGCCGCTACGGTCTCTGGATATACCAAGCGCACTGCTCTGGTGATCTCCAAGTTCGACCTGACCAAAGACGGTGCAGCTGCTGTGTTCGTGGCTTATGACCGGATTCAATCGTGTACTGCGGAACGAACGTGCCATGCCGAGAAGATGAATAGCCTCTAACAGGCTGGTCTTGCCGCTGCCGTTGGCACCGTAGAGGATATTGATCCGAGGGGAAGGGTTTAACGTCACCGGCTGCAGATTGCGGATACCGGTGACGGAGATACGGCTAAGAGACATTCAATGAATTTTTACAGGCGCATCGGCATAACGACATAGGCGGAGTCATCGTTGTCGTACTCCTGAACCAGAGCACTGCTGTTCGCATCGGAGAGAATCAGCCGCACCTGATCGGTAGTCATTACACTCAGAACATCGAGCAGATAACTGACGTTGAAACCGATCTCCAGCGACCCGCCAGAATAATCGACAGCGACTTCTTCTTCCGCCTCTTCCTGTTCGGGGTTGTTCGCCTGAATCTTCAACAGCCCGCTTTCCAGCTGCAGCCTGATACCTCGGTATTTCTCGTTCGACAAAATCGCCGTGCGGCTGAAAGCCTCGCGTAGTGTCTGGCGCTCACCAACAACCAGCTTGTCTCCACCACGCGGCAAGACACGCTCATAATCAGGGAATTTTCCGTCGACAAGTTTGGATGTGAAGGTGAACTCACCTGTCGTCGCGCGGATATGATGTTGGCCCAGGACAATACTGACTTCTCCGTCCTGGTCGGTTAGCAGTCGCGCCAGTTCGAGAATGCCTTTCCGCGGAACGATGACCTGATGGCGGTCCGGCTGCTCGATACCCGCTTGCATGGAACACATGGCCAAACGATGTCCATCGGTTGCAACTGCGCGCAACATGCCGCTGGATACCTCAATGAGCATGCCGTTGAGGTAATAACGAACATCCTGCTGCGCCATGGCAAAACTGCTTCGTTCAATCAATCGGCGCATCTTGCCCTGATTGACGCTGAAATTCAGCGAACCCGGCCCTTCCTCTACAGTAGGGAAATCATTTGCGGGTAGCGTTGAAAGAGAAAAGCGGCTGCGTCCCGATTTGATGACGACTTTCTGATCGTCCAGACGGATATCGATCAGTGCATCCGGCTGCAGGCTCTTGCAGATGTCCATCAGCTTGCGCGCAGGAACGGTGATCTCGCCCGGCTCAGATGCATCCTCAAGGGCTACACGTCCCACGAGTTCAACTTCCAGGTCAGTACCCGTAAGGGATAGCTGATGATCCTGAACCACCAGCAACACGTTGGACAACACCGGCAAGGTCTGACGACGCTCGACGACGCCGGCAACCAGCTGCAGAGGTTTCAACAAGGCTTCGCGCTGAATAGTGAAATGCATGGTCTGGTCCCTTGCCTATTAATTGGCCGCAGTCTGTTCAGGTTGTCAAAGTACGCAGCAAGTTCTTGTAGTCTTCGCGAATATCAGCATCCAACTCGCGAAGTTCCGCAATTTTACGACAGGCGTGTAGAACCGTCGTGTGATCACGCCCACCAAAGGCATCGCCAATTTCCGGCAGGCTGTGATTGGTCAGTTCCTTGGACAAGGCCATAGCGACCTGCCGGGGTCTCGCGACTGATCGCGAACGACGTTTGGATAGGAGATCGGAGATCTTGATCTTGTAGTAGTCGGCGACGGTACGCTGGATGTTGTCGACACTTACCAATTTGTCCTGCAGAGCTAGCAAATCTTTCAGCGACTCTCGAATCAGCTCGATCGTAATATCGCGGCCCATAAAATGTGCATGGGCAATTACGCGCTTCAACGCACCTTCCAGCTCACGGACATTCGAACGGATACGTTGTGCGATAAAGAATGCAGCATCATGCGGGAGGTCAACGCCAGCCTGGTCAGCTTTCTTCATCAGGATAGCCACACGGGTCTCAAGCTCCGGTGGCTCCACAGCCACGGTCAAGCCCCAACCAAAGCGCGACTTCAGCCTTTCTTCCAGACCATCAATTTCCTTGGGATAACGGTCGCTGGTCAGAATCACCTGCTGACCGCCTTCAAGCAAAGCATTGAACGTGTGGAAGAACTCTTCCTGAGACCGCTCTTTCTTGGCGAAGAACTGAATATCGTCGATCAGCAATGCATCGACGGAACGATAGAAGCGCTTGAACTCATTGATCGCATTGAGCTGCAAAGCCTTGACCATGTCCGCGACGAAACGCTCGGAATGAAGATAGACCACCTTGGCGTTGGGGTTCTTCTTGAGCAGGTGGTTACCGACCGCGTGCATAAGGTGTGTTTTCCCCAAACCTACGCCGCCATAGAGGAAAAGCGGGTTGTAACCATGCTTGGGGTTGTCAGCAACCTGCCATGCAGCTGCACGCGCGAGCTGGTTGGATTTACCTTCAACGAAATTTTCAAAAGTGAATGTACGGTTGAGGTAACTGGTGTGCTTTAGCCCACCTTCAACTTGAACGTTGCGCTCAACAGGGCGAGCTGGCGCGCTCGGTGGACTAGCGGGCTCGGACGAAACAGAAACGTCAGGCTCCGATAGCGAAGCAGGCGGAGGCGCTGCCGCAGCAGGAACACCGGACTGTGGGTGAGGGCGAGCACTTGCACCAGCTGTTGGACGCGCGGACGTCACTCGCCTGCTGCCTATCAACAACGACAAAGACGGAGCCATTCCAGTCGTACGTTCTGACAGGAGTTCGATCAGGCGAGACAGGTACTTCTCGTTGACCCAATCGAGAACGAAACGGTTTGGTGCATAAACACGCAACTCGTCCCCCTCAGCTTCAACCTGAAGCGGGCGAATCCATGTGTTGAATTGCTGGGCCGGCAGCTCATCCCTCAGAAGGTCAACGCACTGCTGCCAAAGTTCCACCGACACGGAGTCTCCTAGAAGCTTTAAAAGCTTTAAACGGCGCTCATTGTAGCCTTGAGGCGCCCAGTTATCCACAGTCGCCGATCGCTATATTGAGCCTCTATAAAGCAAATCTGCAGTTTATCCGCTGCAACCCGAGCGCCAACCTTGTTGATAAGCCAACTTCTAGGCTCTGGAAAAGCCTGTGTATATCGGAACGCAAAACCTTGCTGTGGATAATACGCAAAGTTACACACAGGAAACGCAGCGGGTTTACACGTTAGATACACGGGTTACACAGCGAGTACAGGTCGAGTGAACGACCCGCCGTCTGCGGCCCCTAGTAGGTTATCCACAGATATATGCTTCACCATCTATAACCACTGCATTAGAAAAGATTTAAATTCTTTCTTCTTATTTTCTGTTTCCCCTCTCGTCGACGTTGGTTGGAAATTGACCTCATCGCGCGGCTTCTCTACAATCGCCGGTCTCTTAAAAGGGGGCCATTCCGGCCCGCAACGGATCACCAGGTAACGCATCATGAAACGCACTTTCCAACCCAGTACCCTCAAGCGCGCTCGCACTCACGGTTTCCGTGCTCGTATGGCCACCAAGAACGGCCGCGCCGTTCTGTCGCGTCGCCGCGCCAAAGGTCGTAAGCGTCTGGCAGTCTGAATACGTCGGAACAGGTAGTGAGTCGAGACTTCGGTCGGGAAAAGCGTCTGCTTACCCCGCGCCAATTCAAGGCAGTCTTCGACTCTCCCTCCGGCAAGTTACCGGGTAGGAACGTCCTGCTTCTGGTGCGTGAAAATCAACTGCCGCACCCCAGAATCGGCCTGGTGATAGGCAAAAAGAGCGTCAAGCTCTCGGTTGAGCGCAATCGCATAAAGCGGCAGCTGCGTGAGACCTTTCGCCTCCACCAGACGGAACTGACGGGATGGGACATCGTGGTCATCTCACGTAAAGGTCTGGCTGAACTGGACAATGCAGAACTGGCGAAGCAATTTGCCAAGCTCTGGAGACGTCTGTCCCGTACCCCTGTTCAGGAATCCAAGACCCAATGTCAGAGCACTGCGACTGATGCGTAGGCTAGCGTTGGTCCCGATTCGAATCTATCGGTATGCCATCAGTCCGATGATGGCCAGTCATTGCCGTTTCTACCCCAGTTGCTCCTGCTACGCACAAGAGGCCATCGAAACGTTTGGCCTGCTGCGCGGTGGCTGGCTGAGTCTGCGCAGGCTCGGCCGTTGCCATCCATGGAATCCGGGCGGCTATGATCCCGTGCCTTCCAAATTCCCCTCCAATTCATCTCAGATGACCGAGTAACCATGGATATCAAACGCTCGATCCTGCTCGTCGCCCTGGCAGTCGTTGCATACCTGATGGTGTTGCAGTGGAACCAGGATTACGGCCAGGCCGCCCTACCTGACGAGACGCGCCAGGAACAATCTGCGGCCGCCCAGCTCCCCTCTGTTCCAGCTACAAACAGCAACGAAAACGGACAGGGTGATATCCCGGCCGTTAGCAGCGAACCGATGGCAACTGCTGTACCGGAGACCCGGGCCAGTTCACAGTTGATTCACGTACGCACCGATGTGTTGGATCTTGCGATCGATCCACGGGGCGGCGATATCGTTGATCTTCGTCTGCCCGAGTTTCCCCGTCGCCAGGATCGGCCGGACGTTCCGTTCCAGCTTTTCGAGCGTAGCGGCGAGCGTACCTATGAAGCACAGAGTGGCCTGATTGGTGACGGCCCGGACAAAGCGAGCGGCCGCCCGCTGTACACCAGCGCGCAACAGCAGTACCAGCTCGGCGAAAACCAAGACGAGCTTGTCGTCGATCTGAACTACAACGAAGACGGTATCGAATACACCAAACGTTTCACCTTCAAGCGTGGTGATTACGATCTGGGCGTTCGCTACCTGATCAACAATCAGAGCGATAAGGTCTGGACCGGACACATGTTCGGCCAGCTCAAGCGCGATGACAGCAAAGATCCTTCTTCCAGCACAGCAACAGGTACCGCTACCTATCTTGGTGCTGCGCTGTGGACCAAGGACGAGCCTTACACCAAAGTCTCCATGAGTGACATGGACGATCAGAGTCTGAAGAAGACTGTAGAAGGCGGCTGGATCGCTTGGTTGCAGCATTACTTCGTGACCGCTTGGATCCCAGCAGCGGAACAGACCAACCTCGTACAGACGCGCAAGGATAGCCAAGGCAATTACATCATTGGTTTCACTGGACCCGCTGTCTCGGTGGCGCCCGGTAACCAAGGTGAAACGCACGCTACCCTGTATGCCGGTCCGAAGAGCCAGGACCAACTGGAAGAGCTGTCGCCTGGCCTGCGCCTGACCGTCGACTACGGCATCCTCTGGTTCATCGCCCAGCCAATCTTCTGGCTGCTGCAGAATATCCATGCGCTGTTGGGTAACTGGGGCTGGTCGATCATCGTGCTCACGATCATCATCAAGCTCGCATTCTTCCCGCTATCCGCTGCCAGTTACAGGTCGATGGCGCGCATGCGTGCGGTATCACCAAAAATGCAGGCGCTAAAAGAGCAGTTTGGCGATGATCGCCAAAAGATGTCTCAGGCGATGATGGAGCTGTACAAGAAAGAGAAGATCAATCCGCTGGGAGGCTGTCTGCCGATCCTGGTGCAGATGCCAGTTTTCCTTGCCCTGTACTGGGTACTGCTGGAAAGCGTGGAGATGCGCCAGGCGCCCTGGATGTTCTGGATCACTGACCTGTCGATCAAAGATCCATTCTTCATCCTGCCGATCATAATGGGTCTCACCATGTTTGTTCAGCAGCAACTGAACCCGACACCTCCGGATCCGATGCAGGCGAAGGTGATGAAGCTGCTGCCGATCATCTTTACCTTCTTCTTCTTGTGGTTCCCAGCGGGTCTTGTGCTGTACTGGGTCGTCAACAACTGCTTGTCGATCGCACAGCAGTGGTACATTACTCGCAAGATCAACGGACAGACTGCCAGCGCAAGCTGATCCAGTGAAGTGAACGTGAACAAAACGCCCCTTGATTGGGGCGTTTTGCATTATCGATACCGGGAGATTCCGATGAGCATTGATCGTGAAACCATCGCTGCCGTAGCCACTGCCCCTGGCCGAGGAGGGATCGGGGTCGTCCGGGTTTCAGGGCCTCGAGCCAAGGCAGTAGCAATCACGCTCAGCGGCCGCGAGCCGATCCCACGCCATGCTCATTACGGTCCCTTCCACGCCGACGACGGCGAGGTCATCGATGAAGGTCTGATGCTGTTCTTTCCCGGACCGCACTCTTTTACCGGGGAGGACGTATTGGAGCTTCAGGGACACGGCGGCCCGGTCGTGATGGACATGTTGCTACAGCGCTGTGTCGAACTTGGTGTGCGTCCGGCACGACCAGGTGAGTTCAGCGAAAGGGCTTTCCTCAACGACAAGTTGGATCTAGCCCAGGCGGAAGCCATAGCTGACCTCATCGAGGCGAGTTCGACGCAAGCGGCCCGTAACGCTGTGAGGTCCCTGCAGGGGGAATTTTCTAGCCGGGTTCATCAGCTCACCGAGAGCCTGGTGCAACTGAGGATTTACGTTGAGGCTGCCATTGATTTTCCTGAAGAGGAAATCGATTTTCTTGCAGATGGTCGGGTGCTAGCGCTTCTCGAGAACGTTCGAGATGAGTTATCCACAGTGCTGCGAGAAGCAGGGCAGGGGGCATTGCTGCGCGATGGCATGAACGTGGTGATCGCAGGTAGCCCAAATGCTGGCAAGTCCAGCTTGTTGAATGCGCTTGCAGGACGCGAGGCGGCAATCGTGACGGACATTGCCGGCACCACGCGTGACCTGCTGCGTGAGCACATCCAGATCGACGGCATGCCGTTACACATCGTTGATACTGCCGGACTACGCGACACCCAGGACCAGGTGGAGCGAATCGGAGTGGAACGTGCGATCAAAGCCATCGAAGAGGCCGACAGGGTCCTACTGGTAGTCGATGGCAGCACGGTAGCAAGCCAGGCAGACGAAACCCATTGGCCGGATATCCTGCTCGTTAGACCCGACCCGGGCAAAACCACGATTATTAGAAACAAGGCCGACCTCTCAGGCGACCCGATTGCTCTCAGGGTCAATGCCGACGGGCACATCACGCTCAGTCTCTCGGCTCGCTCAGGTGAAGGCTTGGAGTTGCTTAGGGAGCATCTCAAGAGCTGCATGGGCTATGACCAGACTGCAGAAAGCGCTTTCAGTGCGCGTCGCCGGCACCTTGAGGCACTCCGCAAGGCCTCTGAGTTTCTGAACCATGGGCATGCCCAGCTGACACTTGCTGGTGCAGGAGAACTGCTTGCCGAGGACCTACGCCAGGCGCAACAGGCGCTGGGTGAGATCACTGGTGCGTTCAGTTCCGACGACCTGTTAGGCCGCATCTTCTCGAGCTTCTGCATCGGGAAATAAATCGGAGCAAGCACATTTACTCTGAGCCACTCCCCCCTTGGAGTAATTCCGCTCGGTGCCAGGATGCGCACTCCCTGTCCAGCCAACCAGCTGCCGACCGACTGAGATCGACGCGCTATCACTTGCGCGCTCTGCTGTTGGCAATCCAATTTACGCCTGCATAAATGTAGTCTGACTCGTGCAGATAAGCCCTGTGGAAAACCGCGGTTAAGGCCGGTCGATAAACCGTGCAAAAACTGCATCTTGTTTGCTTCTGTGGATAACCTTTGCTTCCATGCACAGCCTGCCAACCGGTATCTCACTGGCTATACCTCCGTTAGACACAGGTCTGACATGACCTGCAACGCTTATGCTGTGGCGCCTCCGGCGCTTTATCCACAGATATAGGCTGCATAGCTATAAACATAAAAATAAGCTTTAAAACATTTCTATTCTTTTATTTCTTATTAGCTGGTTTTCTTTGGACGCCGGCAGGTTGGTCAAATTTTGTCCAAAGGCCTTCTTTCGGGCTCATTCAATCCCTATACTGGCGCGCTTTCCCGATACTCAACCAAACAGGCACGAGGTGCGTGGTGGATTTCCCTTCCCGTTTTGACGTCATCGTTATCGGCGGTGGCCATGCCGGTACCGAAGCTGCTCTGGCAGCCGCTCGAATCGGCGTGAAAACATTGCTGCTCTCCCACAACGTCGAAACACTGGGTCAGATGAGCTGCAACCCGGCCATTGGCGGTATCGGTAAAAGCCATCTGGTCAAGGAAATAGATGCCCTGGGCGGCGTCATGGCTGCTGCAACCGACAGGAGCGGCATTCAGTTTCGCGTACTCAACAGCCGCAAAGGTCCTGCAGTACGTGCGACACGTGCACAAGCGGACCGCGTGCTATACAAAGCGGCTGTCCGTGAAGTTCTGGAAAACCAGCCGAACCTGTGGATATTTCAGCAAGCCGCTGATGACCTGATCGTCGAACGAGACCAGGTCAAAGGGGTTGTGACCCAGATGGGACTGCGATTCATGGCTGAGTCAGTAGTTTTGACCACCGGCACCTTTCTTGGCGGACTTATCCACATCGGCCTGGAGAACTACTCCGGCGGTCGCGCCGGCGATCCACCCTCGATTGCATTGGCCAAGCGATTGCGGGAGCTCCCACTTCGGGTCGGCCGTCTCAAGACAGGAACGCCACCCCGCATTGACGGTAGAAGTGTCGACTTTTCAGTCATGACCGAGCAGCCCGGGGACACGCCTATTCCGCCAATGTCGTTTATGGGCAATGGCTCGCATCACCCTAGGCAGGTCAGCTGCTGGATAACGCACACCAATGCGCGCACGCACGAGATCATCGCGGCCAACCTCGACCGTTCGCCTATGTACTCTGGCGTCATCGAAGGCGTCGGCCCACGCTACTGCCCTTCCATCGAAGACAAGATTCATCGTTTTGCCGATAAAGACAGCCACCAGGTATTCATCGAGCCTGAAGGCCTGACCACTCACGAGCTCTATCCGAACGGAATTTCGACCTCGCTCCCGTTCGATGTGCAGTTGCAAATCGTGCAGAGCATACGTGGCATGGAACAGGCTCATATCGTTCGGCCAGGCTACGCAATCGAGTACGATTATTTCGACCCGCGTGATCTGAAATACAGCCTGGAGACCAAAGTCATTGCAGGCCTGTTTTTCGCTGGGCAGATCAATGGCACCACCGGATATGAAGAGGCAGGCGCGCAAGGCTTGCTGGCGGGCGCCAATGCCGCGTTACGTGCCAAAGGACTGGACAGTTGGTGCCCTCGTCGCGACGAAGCCTATCTTGGCGTCCTGGTCGACGACCTGATCACGCTTGGAACCCAGGAGCCCTATCGCATGTTCACCTCGCGTGCCGAGTACCGGCTGATCCTGCGCGAGGACAATGCTGACTTGCGCTTGACCGAAAAGGGGCGCGAGTTGGGACTGGTTGATGATGTGCGCTGGGCAACCTTCGAGCGCAAGCGCGAGAGTATTGTTCAAGAAGAACAGCGCCTGAAAAGCACCTGGGTACGTCCCGGCACTCAGCAAGGCAATGCGATTGCCGAACGTTTCGGGACGCCATTGACCCATGAATACAACCTGCTGAACCTCCTGGCCCGGCCTGAGATCGATTATCGCAGTCTGGTTGAGTTGACCGGTGGTGGAGCCGAAGACCCGCAGGTCGCCGAGCAGGTCGAGATCAAAACGAAGTACGCCGGATATATCGATCGCCAGCAGGAAGAAATTGTTCGTTTGCGAGCGAGCGAAAGCATCGCTCTGCCAGGCGATCTGGATTACTCGAGCATCTCTGGTTTATCCAAAGAGATTCAGCACAAGCTTTCCCTGGCGCGTCCCGAAACACTTGGCCAGGCCTCGCGGATTCCCGGTGTGACACCAGCAGCAGTATCGCTTCTGATGATCCATCTCAAGAAGCGTAGTGCCGGGCGAAAGCTGGAGAGCGCATGATGACTGCCGAACAGGCAAGCCATGCCGAAGAATTGAAACAAGGCGCACTGCAGCTCGGCATAGACGTCAGTGAAACGCAGCAAGACCAGTTGCTGGCTTATCTCGCATTGCTGAACAAATGGAACAAGGCCTATAACCTGACAGCCGTACGTGACCCTGCTGAGATGGTATCGAGGCACCTGCTCGACAGTCTGAGTGTTGTGCCCCAAGCCGAGCAGGGCGGAGCACGCTGGTTGGATGTGGGGAGCGGGGGTGGTATGCCCGGCATTCCGCTGGCGATCTTGTTTCCACGGCGCAACTTCACCTTGCTGGATTCGAATGGCAAGAAAACCAGGTTCCTGACCCAGGTGAAGCTCGAACTGAAACTTGCCAACGTTGAAGTTGTCCACAGCCGCGTCGAAGAATTCACCCCGGCGCAACCATTCACGGACATCACCTCACGCGCGTTCAGCTCGCTGGAGGACTTCGCCACCTGGACACGACACCTCAGTGATCTCGAGACACGCTGGTTGGCCATGAAGGGCGTTCAGCCTGACGACGAACTGCAGGCGCTGCCCGTTGATTTCAAACTGGAAAGCTGCGTGGTTCTAAAGGTTCCGGGTTGCCAAGGGCAACGCCATCTGCTGATACTGCGCCGCACTTCATGACCCGGACAGACACTGACCATGGCTAAAGTATTTGCCATCGCCAACCAGAAGGGCGGTGTCGCCAAGACCACCACCTGCATCAACCTCGCGGCTTCGCTTGTTGCGACACGGCGTCGTGTACTGCTCATCGACCTTGATCCACAAGGGAACGCTACGACTGGTAGCGGTGTGGATAAGTTGGCTCTGGAGTACTCGATCTACGATGTTCTGATCGGCGAATGCAGCCTGGTCGACGCGATGCAGTTCTCCGAGCACGGCGGCTATCAGCTCTTGCCTGCCAACCGTGACCTGACGGCTGCTGAAGTTGCCTTGTTGAGCCTCCCAGCCAAGGAGAATCGCTTGCGTGAAGCGCTGGCTCCGGTTCGGGAGAACTATGACTACATCCTTATCGACTGCCCACCTTCTCTGTCGATGCTCACCATCAACGCGCTGACGGCTGCCGATGGGGTGATAATCCCCATGCAATGTGAGTATTACGCGCTTGAAGGGCTGAGTGATCTGGTCAACTCGATCCAGCGTATCGGTCAGGCACTGAACCCTTCGCTAAAGATCGAGGGACTGCTACGGACCATGTATGACCCGCGGAGCAGCCTGACCAATGACGTCACTGAACAGTTGAAGGCTCATTTCGGCGACAAACTTTACGACACCGTGATTCCGCGCAATGTGCGCCTGGCTGAAGCCCCTAGCCATGGCATGCCGGCGTTGGTTTATGACAAGCAATCCAAGGGCGCTCTGGCCTACCTGGCATTGGCGGGCGAACTGTCGCGCCGTCAGCGTCAGGCCGCCCGCAGCGCAACCGCATAAGGGAAACTTAATGGCGACCAAGAAAAGAGGCCTAGGACGCGGTTTGGATGCTCTGCTCGGCGGTGCCAATGTGGCAGCCATTCAGGAGGAAGCGGCTCAGGCCGACGTTCGCGAGCTACAGCAGCTGCCGCTCGATCTGATTCAACGGGGCAAATACCAGCCACGTCGCGATATTGATCCGGTCACGCTCGATGAGCTTGCCAACTCCATCCGCACCCAGGGCGTCATGCAGCCGATCGTGGTTCGCTCAATCGGTTCTGGCCGGTATGAAATCATTGCTGGCGAGCGTCGCTGGCGCGCAAGTCAGCAGGCTGGCCTGGACAAGATTCCGGCCATGGTTCGGGATGTTTCCGACGAAGCCGCGATCGCCATGGCGCTGATTGAGAACATTCAGCGAGAGGATCTGAGCCCCATCGAAGAAGCAGTGGCACTGCAACGGCTGCAACAGGAGTTCCAACTGACGCAGCAGCAGGTCGCGGATGCGGTGGGTAAGTCCCGTGTGACCATTAGCAACCTGTTGCGCTTGATTGCCCTGCCAGACGAGATAAAGACGCTGCTTTCCCATGGTGATCTGGAAATGGGCCACGCCCGTGCGTTGCTCGGACTGCCAGCTACTCAGCAGGTCGAAGGCGCGCGGCACGTTGTCGCACGAGGACTGACCGTGCGGCAGACCGAAGCGTTGGTAAGACAGTGGTTGAATAAGCCTGAGAAGACAAAGACAGAGCCCAAGAGTGACCCGGACATTGTCCGCTTGGAACAGCGCCTCGCTGAGCGGCTGGGCTCACCAGTCCAGATCAAGCATGGCGAAAAGGGAAAAGGGCAGTTGGTGATCCGCTACAGTTCACTGGATGAACTGCAGGGAGTCCTCGCTCACATCCGTTGATACAAAATTAATGTAGTGCCGGTCAGAAAGTGCTACCTGAAGGTTGAACGTGGGGTGCCCTGCTCCTATACTCGCGGCGCTTTTTTGACTGCGGTCAATATGAATAACGGACGCATTTAGACGATGGTTGCGCGGTGAATATACGCAACAAGACACCTCTCCATCGGTTACCAGTGATGCGTGTGTTGGCCGTTCAGGCAGTCGTTGCAGTAGCCACGGGCGTAACAGGCGGTCTGATTTTTGGTATGGTTGCTGGCTATTCGGGATTACTGGGTGGCCTGATTGCACTACTGGCTAACCTGTATTTCGCGTTCAAGGCGTTTCGCTATTTCGGCGCGCGATCGGCCAAAGCCATTGTCCAGTCGCTTTGGGCTGGCGAGATGGGAAAACAGATTCTGGCAGCAGCGCTGTTTGCGCTGGTGTTTGTAGGAGTTAAACCGTTGGAACCGGCAGCTCTTTTCGTCGGTTACCTATTGGTTCTGGGCGCCGGAGCGAGCGCCCTCCTACTGATGAAAAATAATCCGAAGCATTGAGCACTGAGGCGTTTATGGCGAGTACCCCGGCGGAATATATCCAGCACCACCTGCAGAATCTGACCTACGGAAAACTGCCGGAAGGCTACGTGCGCGCAGACGGTTCGGTCGTTGATCAGGCCACCTGGACCATCGCTCAGTCCGGGCTTGAAGCTCGCGACATGGGCTTCATGGCATTCCACGTCGACACGCTGGGCTGGTCCGTTTTGATGGGCCTCATTTTCATTCTGGTTTTTCGCATGGCCGCCAAGGGCGCAACAGCTGGTACGCCTGGCCGCCTGCAGAATTTCGTCGAGATGTGCGTCGAGTTCGTAGAAGGCGTGGTCAAGGACACTTTCCACGGCCGTAACGCGTTGATTGCTCCATTGGCTTTGACCATTTTTGTCTGGGTGTTCCTGATGAACAGCCTGAAGTGGATTCCGGTCGACTATATTCCGGGCCTCGCCCATGCGATGGGTGTTCCTTACTTCAAGATCGTGCCGACTGCCGACCCGAATGGAACATTCGGGCTGTCGCTTGGCGTGTTCGTTCTGATCCTGTTCTATAGCTTCAAGGTCAAAGGCTTCGGTGGTTTTACCAAGGAACTGGCCTTCACGCCGTTCAATCACTGGTCGCTGATTCCGTTCAACCTGTTTCTCGAAATCCTCGGTCTGCTGACCAAGCCGCTGAGCCTGGCTCTGCGTCTGTTCGGCAACATGTATGCCGGTGAGGTGGTGTTCATCCTCATTGCGCTGCTGCCGTTCTACGTGCAGTGGACTCTGAACGTGCCCTGGGCGATCTTCCATCTTCTGGTGATCCCACTGCAGGCGTTCATTTTCATGGTTCTGACCGTGGTGTACCTGAGCTCTGCGCATGAAGACCACAGTCATGCCGAACTCACGCCTTAACAGTTGAACCGGTTCAACAGTTTCGTTTTACCCAAGAAAACCTTAACCCTTAGCTTCAGGAGCTTTACATGGAACTCGTCTACATCGCCGCCTCTATCATGATCGGTCTGGGTGCCCTGGGCACTGGCATCGGCTTCGCTCTGCTGGGTGGCAAGTTGCTGGAATCCACTGCTCGTCAACCCGAGCTGGCTCCGCAGCTGCAAACCAAGACCTTCCTGATGGCTGGTCTGCTCGACGCCGTACCGATGATCGGTGTTGGTATCGCGATGTACCTCATCTTCGTTGTCGCTGCCTAAGACTTTTCCGGTTCCTGATGGGGTTCGCGTGGCGAGCCCCGTTGCCGTGGAATTGACAACCGCGTCGAACGAGATAGCACGAGGTATATCGCTGTGAACATTAACTTGACGCTGTTCGGTCAAACGTTCGCCTTCGCTATTTTCGTCTGGTTTTGCATGAAGTACGTATGGCCTCCAATTACCAAGGCCATGCAAGAACGCCAGAAGAAAATCGCTGAAGGTCTGGACGCCGCAGGCCGTGCGCAGCAAGACCTAAAGTTGGCTCAGGAAAAGGTTTCGAACACCCTCCGTGAGACCAAAGGGCAAGCTGCCCAGATTCTTGAGCAAGCCAACAAGCAGGCTAATGCCATCGTTGAGGATGCCAAGCAACAGGCGCGCGTCGAAGGCGAGCGACTGGTAGCCGGCGCCCGCGCTGAAATCGAGCAGGAAGTGAATCGTGCCAAGGAGCAACTGCGTAACCAGGTAGCCGTTTTGGCTGTCATGGGTGCGGAGAAGATTCTGGAGTCCCAGGTGGACGCCAAGGCACACAACGATCTGGTCGAAAAACTGGCCTCCCAACTCTAAGCGAGGCAAGCGATGATCAATACCCAGACGCTTGCTCGGCCATACGCAAAGGCCGCTTTCGAGTTCGCCAGCGCGGCTGGTCGGATTGATGCCTGGTCGGGCATGTTGAGCCTGGCTGCGGTCGCCGTTGAGGTTCCTCAAGTTGCCGAATTGCTGAAAAACCCACGTCTTACCAGCGAAAGCAAGGTTCAGACGTTGGTTCAGCTGCTCGGTAGCGATATCGATGAAGCGTTCCGAAACTTCGTCTCCACACTCGGCGATAACGATCGTCTGGATGTGTTGCCGACAATCCGGGAGCTGTTCGAGGAGCTCAAGGCTGAGGCCGAAAAGACACTCGACGTTGAAGTGCAGACGGCCTTCGAGCTGACCCCTGCGCAACTCCAAACTTTGGCTGCCGCCTTGTCGAAGCGGCTAGATCGTACCGTCAACCCCCAGCAGGTCGTGAACCCTGCGCTGATCGGCGGCGTTGTTATCCGCGCCGGCGATGTGGTTGTCGATGGTTCGGTCCGCGGCAAACTGAGCCAGTTGGCCGAATCGTTGAAATCCTGATTTGAGGGTCGTGGCATGCAGCAACTGAATCCTTCCGAGATTAGTGAAATCATAAAGCAGCGCATCGGCAGCTCCGATGTGTCTGCTCAAGCGCGCAACGAAGGTACCGTCGTCAGCGTTTCTGACGGTATTGTGCGTATTTACGGCCTGGCCGACGTGATGTACGGGGAAATGATCGAGTTCCCGGGCGGCGTCTTCGGTATGGCTTTGAACCTTGAGCAAGACTCTGTAGGTGCCGTTGTACTGGGCAGCTATCAGAGCCTGACCGAAGGCATGAGTGCCAAGTGCACCGGTCGCGTACTGGAAGTGCCGGTAGGTCCGGAACTGCTGGGTCGCGTCGTCGATGCGCTGGGCAACCCGGTTGACGGTAAAGGTCCGGTCAACGCGCAAGCGACCGACGCAGTCGAGAAAGTCGCACCGGGCGTGATCTGGCGTAAGTCGGTCGACCAGCCGGTTCAGACCGGTTACAAGTCGGTCGACGCTATGATCCCGGTAGGCCGCGGTCAGCGTGAGCTGATCATCGGTGACCGTCAGATCGGTAAGACCGCTCTGGCTATCGACGCGATCATCAACCAGCGCAACAGCGGTATCAAGTGCGTCTACGTCGCGATCGGTCAGAAGCAGTCGACCATCGCCAACGTCGTTCGCAAGCTGGAACAGCACGGTGCCCTGGCCAACACCATCATCGTTGCGGCTTCGGCATCCGAATCCGCTGCGCTGCAGTTCCTGGCACCTTACGCCGGCTGCACCATGGGCGAATACTTCCGTGATCGCGGCGAAGACGCGCTGATCGTTTATGACGATCTGTCCAAGCAAGCCGTAGCCTATCGCCAGATCTCCCTGCTGTTGCGTCGTCCGCCAGGACGTGAAGCCTACCCAGGTGACGTCTTCTATCTCCACAGCCGTCTGCTGGAGCGTGCTTCGCGCGTTTCCGAGGAATATGTAGAGAAGTTCACCAACGGTGCCGTGACAGGCAAGACCGGTTCTCTGACCGCTCTGCCGATCATTGAAACCCAGGCCGGCGACGTTTCAGCGTTTGTTCCGACCAACGTGATTTCCATCACGGATGGCCAGATCTTCCTCGAATCGTCGATGTTCAACGCGGGCATCCGTCCGGCCGTTAACGCCGGTATCTCGGTTTCCCGCGTCGGTGGCGCGGCCCAGACCAAGATCATCAAGAAGCTCTCCGGTGGCATCCGTACCGCACTGGCTCAGTACCGTGAACTGGCGGCTTTCGCCCAGTTTGCTTCTGACCTCGACGAAGCGACCCGCAAGCAGCTCGAGCATGGTCAGCGTGTCACCGAGCTGATGAAGCAGAAGCAGTACGCGCCGATGTCCATTGCCGACATGGCGGTGTCTCTGTACGCAGCCGAGCGTGGCTTCCTGCAGGACATCGAAGTAGCCAAGGTCGGTGCCTTCGAGCAGGCGTTGATTGCCTATTTCCATCACGAGCATGCTGCTCTGCTGGACAAGATCAACGTGAAGGGCGACTTCAACGACGAAATCGATGCGGGCATCAAGTCCGGTATCGAGTCGTTCAAGGCCACCCAATCCTGGTAAGCCGCAGCGGGAGCCGCAAGGCTCCCGCTTGCTAACCCGATAGGTGTCAAATGGCAGGCGCAAAAGAGATTCGCAGCAAGATTGCGAGCATCAAAAGCACGCAGAAGATCACCAGCGCCATGGAAAAGGTGGCGGTCAGCAAGATGCGCAAGGCACAGATGCGCATGGCTGCCAGCCGTCCCTATGCGGAGCGGATTCAGCAGGTTATTGGTCATCTGGCCAATACCAATCCTGAGTACCGTCACCCGTTCATGGTTGAGCGCCCGGTCAAGCGTGTCGGCTACATTGTAGTGTCGTCCGATCGTGGCCTCTGCGGCGGCTTGAACACTAACCTGTTCAAGGCGCTGATCAAGAACATGAAGGAATGGCACGACAGCAAAGTCGAAGCCGACCTGTGCGTGATCGGTAACAAGGGTGCGAGCTTCTTCCGCAGCTTTGGCGGCAACGTGGTCGCAGCAGTCAACGGGCTTGGCGAGGAGCCATCGATCAACGATCTGATCGGCAGCGTCAAGGTCATGCTGGATGCTTTCGATCAAGGCCGTCTGGACCGTCTCTACCTGGTGTCGAACAAGTTCATCAACACCATGACGCAGAAGCCGACCGTAGCCCAGTTGCTGCCGTTGGCCGCGAGCGACGATCAGACCGCGCCGAAAGGTAAGTGGGACTATCTGTACGAACCCGACGCTCGCTTGTTGCTCGATGCGCTGCTGGTTCGCTATGTCGAATCCCAGGTCTACCAGGCCGTGGTCGAAAACGGTGCCGCTGAACAGGCTGCCCGGATGATCGCCATGAAGAACGCAACCGACAACGCCGGTGAGCTGATCAGCGACCTGCAACTGGTCTACAACAAGGCCCGTCAGGCTGCGATCACGCAAGAAATTTCGGAAATCGTCGGCGGCGCTGCCGCGGTTTAAGAACGGTTCAAATATTCAGAGGAACCAAACATGAGTAGCGGACGTATCGTTCAAATCATCGGCGCCGTTATCGACGTGGAATTTCCGCGCGATCTGGTACCGAACATCTATGACGCGCTGAAAGTCACCGGCGCCGAGACTACCCTGGAAGTCCAGCAGCAGCTGGGTGACGGCATCGTCCGTACTATCGCCATGGGTTCGACCGAAGGCCTCAAGCGTGGTCTTGACGTCAGCAACACTGGCGCAGCCATCTCTGTACCGGTTGGCACTGCCACGCTGGGCCGGATCATGGACGTCCTGGGTAATCCCATCGACGAAGCTGGTCCGATCGGTGAAGAAGAGCGTTGGGGTATCCACCGTGCGGCGCCGAGCTATGCCGAACAAGCTGGCGGTAATGAATTGCTGGAAACTGGCATCAAGGTTATCGACCTGGTCTGCCCGTTCGCCAAGGGCGGTAAGGTCGGTCTGTTCGGTGGTGCCGGTGTAGGCAAGACCGTAAACATGATGGAGCTGATCCGTAACATCGCGATGGAGCACAGCGGTTATTCCGTGTTCGCCGGTGTGGGTGAGCGTACTCGTGAAGGTAACGACTTCTATCACGAGATGAAGGACTCCAACGTTCTGGACAAGGTTGCTCTGGTCTATGGCCAGATGAACGAGCCGCCAGGAAACCGCCTGCGCGTAGCACTGACTGGCCTGACCATGGCCGAGAAGTTCCGCGACGAAGGCAAGGACGTTCTGCTGTTCGTTGACAACATCTACCGTTACACCCTGGCCGGTACCGAAGTGTCCGCTCTGCTGGGTCGTATGCCGTCTGCGGTGGGTTATCAGCCGACTCTGGCCGAGGAAATGGGCGTTCTGCAAGAGCGCATCACCTCCACCAAGAGCGGTTCGATCACTTCCGTTCAGGCCGTCTACGTACCTGCGGACGACTTGACCGACCCGTCCCCGGCGACCACCTTCGCCCACCTGGACGCTACCGTGGTTCTGTCGCGTGACATCGCTTCTCTGGGTATCTACCCGGCGGTCGATCCACTGGACTCCACTTCGCGCCAGCTGGACGCCAACGTGATTGGCCAGGAGCACTACGACACCGCTCGCGGCGTTCAGTACGTGCTGCAGCGCTACAAGGAACTGAAGGACATCATCGCGATTCTGGGTATGGACGAACTGTCCGAAGCCGACAAGCAGCTGGTATCCCGTGCTCGTAAGATTCAGCGCTTCCTGTCCCAGCCGTTCTTCGTGGCTGAAGTCTTCACCGGTTCGCCAGGCAAGTACGTTTCGCTGAAAGAAACCATCCGTGGCTTCGCCGGCATCCTCAATGGTGACTACGATCACCTGCCGGAGCAGGCGTTCTACATGGTTGGCGGCATCGACGAAGCCATCGAGAAAGCCAAGAAACTGTAAACTGGCGCGCCCGCTTGCGGGTGCCAATAAGCCCGGCCGCCGACTCTTGTCGAAGGCTGGGCTGATTACCGAGGCATAAGTATGGCTATGACAGTCCACTGTGACATCGTCAGTGCGGAAGAAGAGCTGTTCTCGGGGCTGGTAGAAATGGTTATTGCCCATGGTCACCTGGGTGATCTGGGTATTCTGCCGGGCCATGCTCCTTTGCTCACTGATCTCAAGCCCGGTCCGGTGCGTGTGATCAAGCAGGGTGGTGAGGAGGAGATTTTCTACATCTCCGGCGGCTTCATCGAAGTCCAGCCGAATATGGTGAAAGTGCTCGCCGATACCGCCACGCGCGCCAAGGATCTGGATGCTGCGGCGGCGCAAGCTGCCGTGACTGCTGCCGAGAAAGCGTTGCACGAGAAAGGCGCAGAGTTCGATTACGGCTCAGCGGCTGCACGTCTGGCCGAGGCAGCAGCTCAGCTGCGAACGATCGAGGCGATGCGCAAGAAGTACGGTCGCGGATGATCCGTTAACGGCTTCATCGCGAACGAGTAAAAGGGTAGCCTTGGCTACCCTTTTTCTTTTTCTGCGGTTTGGAAATCGTCGAAATAACTCTCGCGTCGGCCCTGCGGCTGCGTTTGTTCAGGATCTGCCATGTCTCTCGATATCGTCATTCTCGCCGCTGGTCAGGGCACGCGTATGCGTTCCGCCCTGCCGAAAGTCCTTCATCCGGTTGCCGGACAGTCCATGTTGGGGCACGTCATCGATACCGCTCGGTCACTCAAGCCTAAGGCGATTCATGTAGTGATCGGTCATGGTGCCGAACAGGTGCGTAAGCAGCTCGCGGCAGAGGATCTGAGTTTTGTCGTGCAGGCCGAGCAACTCGGTACAGGGCACGCTGTGGCGCAAGCGTTACCCGCACTCACCGCCGAGCGGGTCCTCATTCTTTATGGCGATGTACCGCTGATTGAGGCGGCAACGCTTGAACGGCTGCTTGAAAAAGTCGGTCAGGATCAGCTCGCGCTACTCACCGTGAACCTGGCCGATCCGACTGGTTATGGTCGGATCGTACGAGACGGTCAGGGCGTGGTGCAGGCGATCGTCGAGCATAAAGATGCGTCCGCCGAGCAGAAGCGAATTTGCGAAGGCAATACCGGAATTCTCGCTGTACCAGGCGCGCGGCTCGGTGACTGGTTGAGTCGCTTGTCGAACAGCAATGCGCAGGGCGAGTACTACCTCACCGATGTGATTGCGATGGCGGTTGCCGATGGGCTGGTAGTCGCTACAGAACAGGCCCAAGAGCCCATGGAGGTACAGGGGGCCAACGACCGCATTCAATTGGCCGAACTCGAGCGCCATTACCAGCAGCGTGCAGCGCGTCGCTTGATGGTCCAGGGCGTAACGCTGCGTGATCCATCGCGTTTCGACCTGCGTGGTGAAGTGTCGGTCGGTCGCGATGTCGTGATTGACGTTAACGTGATTCTCGAAGGTAAGGTCGTGATCGAGGAGGGCGTAACGATCGGCCCGAACTGCGTGATCAAAGACAGCATCCTGCGTCGCGGCGCGGTCGTCAAAGCAAACAGTCATCTCGAAGGCGCCGAGCTTGGACAAGATGCCGACTGCGGCCCGTTCGCCCGTTTGCGGCCAGGCGCGGTGCTGGGCGAACAAGCCCACGTCGGCAACTTCGTCGAAGTGAAAAACGCCCGTTTGGGCGTGGCTGCGAAAGCAGGCCATCTCGCCTACCTGGGCGATGCCGATATAGGGGCTCGCACTAATATCGGGGCTGGGACCATTACCTGTAACTACGACGGCGCAAACAAATCCCGCACCGTGATGGGCGAGGATGTGTTCATCGGCTCCAACAGTTCATTGGTAGCGCCTGTCACCTTGGGAGATGGCGCGACGACGGGGGCGGGCTCGACTATCACGCGCGATGTACCGGCACATACCCTGGCCCTCGGGCGTGCTCGACAGACCGAAATCGAAGGCTGGAAGCGGCCGGTCAAGAAGAAGGTCTGAAGCAGAGCGGTATCGCGCTATATCGACCCTCGCTCGTTAACGTGCGAGCTCTTGCGAGACCGGCCAAGCTATGTTTTGATTCGCGCCGTATCTTTCGAATCGAAATATAAGATGTCGAAACGCAACACACCGAAACGACGACACGCCATCCTTGCCTTGCTCAGTGAGCAGGGCGAGGTCAGTGTGGACGATCTTTCCCGCCGTTTCGAAACCTCGGAAGTCACCATCCGCAAGGACCTCGCGGCGCTGGAAACGAATGGGTTGCTGCTTCGCCGTTACGGTGGTGCGGTGTCCCTGCCTCAGGAATTCATTTCTGACGGTACCCAGACTATATCTCCGTTCAAGCTGGCCATTGCCAGGGCGGCAGTCGGCTGCATCAGGGAACATGCGCGCATCATCATAGACAGTGGTACTACTACTGCGGCGATGATCCCGGAGCTCGGCCCCAAACATGGCCTCCTGGTCATGACCAATTCGCTGAGTGTGGCCAACGCACTGCGGGAGTTGGAACACGAACCGACGCTGCTGATGACCGGCGGCACCTGGGATCCGCACTCCGAGTCATTCCAGGGGCAGGTGGCAGAACAGGTGCTGCGTTCCTATGATTTCGATCAGCTGTTCATCGGTGCCGACGGCATCGACCTGCAACGCGGAACGACCACCTTTAATGAATTGCTTGGCTTGTCGCGTGTTATGGCCGAGGTAGCGCGCGAAGTGATAGTTCTGGCCGAGTCCGACAAGATTGGACGACGCATACCCAACCTGGAGCTGCCCTGGAGCAGTGTCCATACCCTCATCACGGACGAGCGCCTAAGTAACGAGGCCCGTTCGAGCATTCAGGCCCGCGGTGTCAAACTGATCTGTGCGGTCGCTCAAACTTCTCAGGAGACCTGACCATGTGTGGCATCGTTGGCGCCGTCGCTGAACGTAATATCACCCCGATTCTGCTCGAAGGCCTTAAGCGCCTTGAATACCGAGGCTACGACAGCGCTGGGGTTGCCGTATTGACCGAAGGTTGCGACCTGCAGCGACTGCGTCGTTCGGGCAAGGTCGCCGAGCTGGAGCAGGCTCAACAGGTAGAGCAGCTCACCGGTCGTCTGGGTATTGCTCATACGCGTTGGGCGACCCATGGCGCGCCTTGCGAGCGTAACGCTCATCCGCACTTTTCTGGTGATGATCTCGCCGTGGTGCATAACGGCATTATCGAGAACCACGAAGCCCTGCGTCACCAGCTCAAAGGCATGGGCTATGTGTTCGTCTCGGACACCGACACCGAAGTCATCGTCCATTTGCTGCATCACAAGCTCGGTGAGCAGGGTGACCTGGCCGAAGCACTCAAGTCCGCCGTAAAGGAACTGCACGGCGCCTACGGCCTGGCCGTTGTCAGCGCAAAGCAGCCGGATCGGCTATTGGCCGCTCGTAGCGGTAGCCCCTTGGTGATCGGCCTGGGACTTGGGGAAAACTTCCTCGCGTCGGACCAATTGGCCCTGCGCCAGGTCACCGATCGCTTCATGTATCTCGAAGAAGGCGACATCGCCGAAATCCGCCGCGACAGCGTGCGGATCTGGGACGTCGATGGCCAGCCTGTCGAGCGCGAAAGCGTGCAGTATCACGAGGGCGCCGAAGCCGCAGACAAGGGCGAGTACCGCCACTTCATGCTGAAGGAGATCCATGAGCAGCCCAAGGTCGTGCAACGCACGCTTGAAGGTCGATTGGGTGACCATCAGGTTCTAGTACAGGCGTTCGGCCCGCAGGCTGCCGAGTTGTTCGCCAAGGTCCGCAACGTCCAGATCGTCGCCTGTGGCACCAGTTACCACGCCGGCATGGTGGCGCGTTACTGGCTAGAAGAGCTGGCGGGTATACCGTGCCAGGTGGAAGTCGCCAGCGAGTTCCGCTACCGCAAGGTCGTGGTGCAACCAGATACGCTGTTCGTGACGATCTCCCAATCCGGAGAAACAGCCGATTCGCTCGCGGCCTTGCGCAACGCCAAGGCCAGGACCGAAGGCGAAGGCCGCTATCTGGCCAGCCTCGCAATCTGCAACGTGGGGATCAGCTCGCTGGTACGCGAATCCGATCTCACCCTCCTGACCCAAGCCGGTCCGGAAATCGGTGTTGCTTCGACCAAGGCATTTACCACACAGCTGGTCGGCCTGTTGCTACTGACTCTGTCGCTCGGACAAGTACGCGGCACGCTGGCCCCGGCCCTCGAAGCCGAGCTGATCGACGAGCTGCGCCGTCTGCCAACGCGCCTGGGCGAGGCGCTCGCGATGGATACGACAGTGGAGAAAATTTCCGAGCACTTCGCTGAGAAGCACCACACCTTGTTTCTGGGCCGTGGCGCGCAATATCCGGTGGCCATGGAAGGTGCGCTGAAACTCAAGGAGATCTCCTATATCCATGCCGAGGCCTATCCGGCCGGTGAACTCAAGCATGGCCCGCTCGCGTTGGTCGACGCTGATATGCCCGTAGTGACAGTGGCGCCGAACAACGAACTGTTGGAGAAGCTCAAGTCCAACCTGCAGGAAGTCCGCGCGCGCGGCGGTGAACTGATCGTATTCGCCGACCGGGAAGCAGGCATCGAAAACGGTGAAGGCACTTTCATCGTCAGCATGCCGCATATCCACGATGTGTTGGCGCCAATCCTCTACACCATTCCCCTACAACTGCTCTCGTACTATGTCGCCGTGCTGCGTGGCACCGATGTCGATCAGCCACGTAACTTGGCCAAGTCAGTGACGGTGGAATAGCGGCCCGACGGTCATATGCATGTGTGTATTGAGTAATAGTAAAAAAGCCCGTCAGGGCTTTTTTGCTTCAGGGCCGATATGAGCGAGCCGCGTCCAAGAAGCGTTCAAAGGTCGCATGCGCGCCGTTGAGAACATCGGACCAGATGCATGCCGACCCCTGCTGTTCGAGTTTCTGCAGAAAGCTCGGCCACAGAGGCGATGTACTGCTGTGGTCGAGATAGCGTAGCGGCGCGGACGGGATGGCTTCGGCTACGCGGCGCGCCAGCACGCGGCCTCCGAGTCGTGAGCCTTCAATTACATAGGCTGCGCCCCAGCACCAACCGGATGACGGGGCCGCGCCAGGCTGGGCTGCTGCAGGTTCCGAACCGCCCAATGCTTGAAGATCGTCGAGCAGTGCCTGGCGTCTGCTGCGTTTCGGCCAGTCTTCGAGCATCTTTTCGATGCCAGCTTGCTCCAGCTCGATCTCAAGCGGGAAGAGCACCTGAGCATGGGCTTGAAGAAAGGCTCGATAACCTGCTGGCTGATCCAACCGATACGCTGAAAATGCGGCATCGACGCGCTCATGTTGAGATGCGGTGGCTTCACGAAGGCGATTTCGAAGGGTGTCCATTAGGCCAACGTGCTTTCTTTCAAGACCATACTCAGCTTGCGCGCCAGGTGTTCCTCACGGAACGGCTTCTGGATGATGGTGGTGCCGCCCATTCCCAGTTCGCCTAGTTCGGCGTAACCGGTGATGAAGACTACGGGCAATCTTGGATAGCGAGACGATACAGCACGCGCTAGTTCGCCGCCGTTCATGCCCGGCATGGCGAAATCGGCAAGCACCAGATCCACCGCGGCGCCTTTCTCCAGCATCTCCAACGCCATACGGCCACCTTCGGCCTGAATCACTGCGTAGCCCAGGTTGCTCAGCATCTGCGCGGTTACTTCGCGCACGGCATGATCGTCATCAACCAGCAGGACCTTGTGCGATGCATCGTCCATCGGCGTGCCGTACTCGTGCTCCGGCGCGCCCAGGCTGCGTTCCGGCGCAGTGACCCGAGGCAGATAAACCATCACTGTGGTCCCCACGCCCAGCTCCGTCTCGATGCGTGCGCCACCACCGGATTGTTTGGCAAAACCGAACACTTGAGCGAGACCGAGCCCTGACCCCTTGCCAACTTCCTTGGTCGTGAAGAAGGGTTCGAAAGCTTTTTGCAAAACCTCGTCCGTCATGCCCGACCCCGTATCCTTGACCGACAGCACGACGTATTCGCCAGGTCCCGGTTCTTCGGCCCTTTCCGCTGGTTCGGTAATCACCGCGTTCTCGGTGCGAAGGGTCAGACAACCGCCGGAGCCCATGGCGTCTCGGGCATTGATCGCGAGGTTGAGGATGATCATCTCGATCTGGGTGGGGTCGACCAGTGCGTGCCACAGCCCTGCGCGGGTGTCGGTCTCGATGGTAACGGCACCGCCCAGCGTGCTGTGTAACAGGCTCAACAGGCCGACCAGCGTATCGTTGAGATCGACAGCCTTGGGGGCAAGTTGCTGTCGGCGAGCAAAGGCTAGCAACTGGCTGGTCAGGGTTGCGCCGCGCTCGCCGGATTCCTGGATGTACTGAAGGCGGCTAAGTGATTTGGCCAGCGGTGCGCCGCGTTCCAGATCATTCTTTAGAAAGCTGGCGCTGGTAAGGATCACGGTCAACAGGTTGTTGAAATCGTGCGCGACGCCGGCGGTGAGCTGGCCTACCGCCTCGAGCCGTTGCATCTGTTGCAGCGTAGCCTCGATGCGTTCTCGCTCTTTGATCTGCTCGGTCAATTCCCGATTGGCGGCGGCAAGCTTGTCCACTGCTGCTATTTCGCTGGTGATGTCACGCGCTGCGGCATACATCATCCCGGCCTCGGGAACTGCAGTCCAAGACAACCAGCGGTAGCTGCCATCGCGATGCTGCATGCGATTGACGAATCGATCGGTCACATTGCCGCGGCGGATGCGTTCGGTTTCCGCATGGGTCGCGCTGAGGTCATCGGAGTGGACGAGCGACCACAACGGCGTGTTGAGCAGTTCCTGACGTGGCCAGCCAAGCGCTTCTTCCCACGCGGGGTTGAGCGCAACAACCGTCGTATCGAAACGCATCACCGCAAGCAGATCTCGCGACAACTCCCATGTACGGTCACGCTCCCGGGTGCGCTCTTGCACGCGTTCGCCGAGGGTTTCGTTCATGCGCTTAAGCGCTTCGGTCGCCAACCGTTGCTCGGTGACATCCATCACCACGCCGATGAAACGTTTGCACAGCCCATCTTCAAAAAACGCCTGGCCGCGGGTTTCAAACCAGCGAACCTGACCGCATTCGAGCATGATTCGGTAGTCGGTGGTGTATTCCTTGTCGCCGCTGTCGGTAGTGATCGCTCCCCAGACATGGTCGCGCATGCGTTGCAGGTCTTCTGGATGGCAGAGCGACTCGAACACATGAATGTTCACTGGCGCATCGTCGGATAAGCCGAACATGGCGCGGCAGCGTCGGTCCAGAATCATGGTGCCGTTTTGCGGATCGTAATCCCACATGCCGAGCCCTGCGGCGTCTATCGCCAAGCGGGCCCGAACCTCGACTTCACGCAGCGCTTCCTCCGCGCGCAAGCGGCCGAGCCGCTCCTGAACTTCGCTCAATGCCCGCTCGACGGCTTTCGGCAGGAAGCTGAGGTTTTGTTTGAGTACGTAGTCGACGGCGCCGGAGCGCATCATGTTCACGGCATGCTCTTCGCCGAACACACCGGATAGAAATATGAACGGCGTTTCAGGCGCCAGTTGCCTGGCTTCCTGCAAGACCAGGCTGCCGGAATAGCCTGGGAGAATGAAGTCTGAAAGGATCAGATCGAAGGTTCGACGCTGCAGTGCTTCGACGACGCCCGCATGGTCGAAAACCACCTCGCTATCGATGGTATAGCCACTTCTTTCGAGCGTGACGAGTGCTAGCTCAGCGTCGTGCGGGCTGTCTTCAACGAACAGGACGCAGATAGGTGTTGTCACCGGCATAACCATCCTGTCGCGGATATCGCACTACTTGAAAGGGGTTCTGCTATCGGAGCCTTCAGCTGGAGCGTTTCAGCTCGGCTCGTCATTGCTCTTGCGATCCCGAAGTTGGCGCTGCAACCGCAGCGATCCGGGCGGCGGCTCGTTCAGCACGGCCCAGAAAATCCCCAAATCGGAGATAGCGGCGACGAAATCTCGGAATTCGACCGGCTTGACCACATAAGCGTTCACTCCGAGTTCATAAGCCCTAACCAGATCGGGCTCTTCGCGAGAAGAGGTGAGCATTACGACCGGTATGCTGCGCAGGTCAGGGGTTTCGCGTACGGTCTTTAGCACCTCAAGCCCATCGACTTTTGGCAACTTCAGGTCCAGCAGCAGCACGGCCGGGTTGCCATCGGCACGGTCGGTGTGGTCGCCGCGGCGGAGCAGGTAATCCAACGCCTCGGCGCCATCGCGCATGACGATGACGTCATTGGCCAACTGGCTGCGCTCTAGCGCAACCAACGTCAGCTCCAGGTCGTGTGGATTGTCCTCTACCAACAGAATCGGTTTGAGCATTTAGAGTCCCGTACTAAATGGGTGACGCGTAGGTAAGTCTAGGGAGTGAAAAAAAGAAGGTTGCACCTTGGTTGACCTCACCATTGGCCCAGACCTGCCCGTCATGACGCTCGATGATCCGTCGCACGCTCGCCAGACCGATCCCGGTACCTTCAAATTCTTCCATGCGATGCAGCCGCTGAAAGACGCCGAACAGTTTGTTGGCGTACTGCATATTGAAGCCTACGCCGTTGTCACGGACATAGACGATGATCTCCTCAGCGCGCTCTTCAGCGCCGATCTCGATGATTGCGTGCTCGCGTTTGCGGCTGTATTTGATCGCATTTGAAATCAGGTTGCGCAAGGCCATGTGGATGAACGCGGCGTCGGCGACCACGATCGGCATGGGGTGAACCTGCCAATCAATTTGACGGCCCTCGCAGTCCGGAGCCATCTCTTGACGAATGGATTCAATCAACGCAGACAGATTTACATCCGACAAGCGCAACGCGGCGCGCCCCATTTGGGAAAAGCTCAGCAGATTGTCCACTAGCGTCCCGGCAAAGCGGGCAGCATCGCCGATGTTGTCCAGGAAGCGCAGACCGCGTTGGCTGAGTTTGCTGCCTTCAAGCTCACCGAGCAGCTCAGCGTAGCCGGCGATGTGTCGCAATGGCGCGCGTAGATCGTGTGAAACGCTGTACGAGAAAGACTCGAGTTCCTTGTTACTCTCGCGAAGCTCGCCGGCCAGTTGAGCCATTTCTTCAGCCTTGCGCAGCACAATACCCAGCACAGCGGTGCGAAGCTCCAGCGCGCCTTCCAACTCGACTTGCTGCCAGGGTATCGCGTACCCGCGTACTGTCTCCTGCCAGCTTTCAAAACTGTGGCGCGGCGAGAGACCGCCTTGATTGTCGATGCGCTTCTCGGGTTGTCCGGCCCAGTTGACCGTCTTGATCTGCTCGCGCCGGAACCAGATCAGATAGTGCGGATGCAGGCGGGAAATGGAGACGGCCAGCAGACCGGCGCAATGCTCGGCAAGTTCAGGGATAGCGCGTATGTCGCGGCTGACGCAATCTGTGCTGAACGCCAGCTGCTCTCGTTGTTGCGACAACCACTGCGTTAGGCGCACCAGCAAGGCAGCTGGCGGAGTTTCACCTACTGGCTCGGAGTGTTCGCCAGCAACAATGGCGCTGCCGACCGCACCGGCGAAATCCAGCACGACCTGCGGCATGCACTTGAAGCCTTCGACCACGCTGTCGCGGTCAGCCATGGACGAGAGCATCTCGACGATCTGCCGACGCAGCTCAAGCTTGCGCTGTGCCAGGGACGCCGCTTCCTTGGCCTCGATTTGCAGTGACAGGATTCGTCCGAGTAGTTCGCAGGCCGTTCGGGTCTGGTAGTTGACCTGGCGAGGCTTGGCATCGTGGCAGGAGATCAGCCCCCAAAGCCGCCCCTGGATCACGATGGAGATCGACATTGATGCGAGCGTCCCCATGTTGCGCATGTACTGCAGATGGACAGGCGACACGCTGCGCAGCGAGGCGAAACTTAGGTCTAGCGGCTCTCCGTCTGGGTTGATCCTAGGTACGACTGGGGAGGGTACGTAATTGGCGTCCTGGATCACGCGGATCAGATTGTTGCAGTACAGTTGTCGCGCCTGCGGCGGGATATCCGAGGCGGGAAAGCACAGACCCAGATAACTTGGATAGCCTTCGTCGGCCTGTTCCGCCAACACATGGCCGTTGCCCTGGGCATCGAACCGATAGGCTTTGACCCGACCAAACCCGGTGATGCGCTTGACCTCGCGCACAGCCAGTTGGCAAATGTATTGAAGGTCCTGCGCTTCCTGCAGCTGCACGACAAAAGTGCGCATCAGCGGATACAGTTTGTCGTAGGCCGCGCCTGGGCTGCCGGCCGATTCGAATTCGACGATCAGCTTGCCCTTGTAACGATGCGCCATCAGGGCTAGCGGTGGATGGTTGCTGCGGCCCGGCAGATTGAAGTTGATGTCTCGCAGGTGAAACGGGTTGTGGTCATCGTCGGCCAGTGTGGCCAGCCCTTCAGCGAAACCGCATTCTCCTATGAGTTCTGTCAGCGGCTGGCCGATCAGCGTCTTTACGTCGACGCCGAGCCATTCACGGACGTTCTCGCTGGCCTGCGTGATAGTCAGTCGTGGCTCGCTGAGCACTAGCAGAAAGCCGTGAGGCTGAATGCTGCCAGGGATATGGATGGGCTCATCACCGCACCGGGCGATGGCCTTGGCGAGCATGTCTTGATCTTCGAGGGAGGCCAAAATTTCTCCTGTCGGACCCGGTTCCGGGCTGATGGCGACGAGCGGGCATCAATTGCGGTTGTTACCTGATGGTCTGAGACTGCGAGGCGGACCAATGGTTAGCTGCGAAACCCACCGATGCACCATTTTTCAAAGCGGCAAGCACTTTAGCGCGACTGGGACTGGCTAGCCAATGCGCGTGCTTGTATAAACGGCGCATTCTCACGACTGTCGAAGGGGGACCGTCATGGAAGAAGTAATCGAGCAGCTACGAGAGCTAAACGAACCGGTGCCGGTGCCGCTTGAGCTACCAGATGATGACCGGCTGGTCGAGGTCGAAGAAGAATTGTTGATCAATCTGCCCTACGGTCTGCGCGAATTCCTGCTGACCGTCAGCGACGTGGTCTATGGTCGTTTGGAGCCGGTGACTGCGGTCGATCCACAGTCGCACACCTACCTGCCCGAAGTGGCCGCCAATGCATGGGACGCTGGTGTTGAACGGGACCTGCTTCCCATCTGCCAGGACGGTCCGGACTTCTATGTAGTGGATCTTGAAGGTGAGGTCATGCTGTTCGATGGCAGCGAGCACGAGATGACTGACGAAAGCTGGGAGTCGGTCTGGCATTGGGTGCGCGACGTTTGGCTGGAGAGCTGATGCGCGAATCAACCGTTATGCCGCGCTCAGAATCCGGCATTCCATGCGGTATGCAGCTCCGCCGACGGCTCCTGGCATGATGACGCTTGGCAATCTGTTTATTTTCCTGGTGCTGCTGAGCGTCGGCGCCTGGCTCTGGCATTCCTACGGCATTCGGGAGCGGGCGTTGACCGTGGTGCGGCAGCACTGCAAAAAGCTCGACGTGGAGCTGCTCGACGGAAACGTGGCCTTTCGACGCCTTGGGTTGATCCGTGACGGCCGTGGCCAACGCCGATTCGCACGGGTTTATGGCTTCGAATTCACCGTGACCGGCGAGCAGCGGCACCAGGGCAGCATCGTGATGTTTGGGGCGCGTCCGGGCCCGATAGAAATGGATGCCCACCCATTTCCGGCCCGTCAGGACGCTGGCCAAGTCATCCAGATGGATGAATGGCGCCGTCGAGGCGAGTAAAACGTTCAGCTTATATCCGACAAGCGGTCATCGCATCGTTCAGAGGCTTTTGGGCCTGCGGCTCGGCGAATATCAGCTCTAGCCGAGAGTCCTTGCGCCATTCGCTGGGGCGGAACGTCAGAGGTTGGCCCTTGGTTGCATTGGCCGACTGCCAGCCCTGAGGGCCGTGCATGACAAGTTTGGCGCGGCGCCATTCCAGAGATTCCAGCCACTCTTTAATGTGCGCCAGATCGAATTGCTGGCTCGGGTGCCAACGCCAGCCGATGCTCCAGCCTTCGGCATTACCCTGACTCTGGCACAACGGTTGTTGTGGGTTCAGCCACACACTGCCAAGGGTTGCCAAGGAAGACGGGAGCTCTAGCGCCTGCTCAGCGGTACCAGCGCGCTGATCGATGCCGGGCAATGCCGTGATCGGCAGATGGCCGTATTGTGTCCAATAGACTGGTATTGAAGGCAGCAGGGCTCGCAGCGCATGCTGTTCGGCTTCACTCAGGCCTTCGCTCTTGTTCACTACCAGCAAACCACAGCGGTATAGCGATTGCTGTTGGCTCTTCGCAAGCGGCTCGCCGCGTAGCAACGCCGGCCCATCGATTACCGCTACGCTGGGCTGTACGGCAAGCACGTCTTGCCAAGGAGGGCCCGCCAGCTGGTCGAGCAGTTCGGCTGGGTGTCCGAGCCCGGAAGGCTCGATAAACAGTCGATCCGGCTTTGCCTTGCGTAGCAGTCTGGCCAAGCCAACCTGGAAGGGCACCCCATTTACGCAACAAAGACAACCACCAGCGACTTCCGTCAGACTGACGCCTGAGTCGTCGGTACTTAGCAAGGCAGCATCGAGCCCGATCTGGCCGAACTCATTGATCAGCACTGCCCAGCGTTCGCTGCGAGGTCGTTGCGCCAGCAGCGCAGTCAACAGGCTGGTTTTACCGGCGCCGAGCGAGCCGCTGATCAGGTATGTAGGGATATGTGAAAGCATGACGTCATGGTGCGCATTCTGTTCAAGTGAGGAAAGCAGCAATCGATATCTGCATGCTAGAGTCGCGGCGTTCGATTGGAGGAGCCGGTGATGCGTGCGCTGTGTGTGCTGTTGATCATGTTTGGGCTTTGCGCCGAAGCGCTTGCAGAAGGCTGTATCGTTCACAGCAAGGATGATCGGATCGAGGTGAAAATTTGCCAGCAGAATCTAAGCATCCCCAAAGAGCTGTTCCGCACTGGTTTCTGCCAGCCCGCTCTTAAAGACCAGGAGGTGGAGGTGACCTTTGTCGAGCAATGCCCCACTGGCGCCTTTGGCATTTGCCGCAACGCCCAAGTGTCGAACATGCCGTATCGCCAGGACATTCACTACTACGGCGTCGCCACCGATGCGCGTTTCCTGCAGCCCGCCTGCGAGCAGAACAGTGCTGGGAAATGGGTCAAGGAATAGTTCCTAGCACTGCGTTGCGTTCCACGTGAAACCTTCTATATCTAGCTCTGAGGCTTCAATGGGCCGCAGTCTTCGCCAACCCATTGTCCTCGGGACTGCATTCGACTAGTGCCTTGCTGCTCGCCCACGGTGTACGCCGTCTCGATCGTGTTAGCCACCTCTCGCTCGCTGATAACCTTCGTCTCGCCCTGACCCGTTGCATCGGGGCACTCAAAACGGAACCGCCACAGGTCGTCGGTGTGCTCGAGTACCTCCTGCGTGCAGCCGGGCTCGTCCTGAAACAGCAGCTCGCGGGACTTTACCTGCGCTTCGCTCAGGCAAATGCGTACGCCACCGGAACCCAGTTCGACGCCTTGCTCGGCGAGCGTGGCTTCCATCATTTTGCGTTGCTCGGGTGGCAACGCTTTCATCTGCGCCAGCATCTCTGACATGTCGGGCATCTCCATGCCGTCCACAACCAGCTTTTCGCTAGTGAATTCCCACAGGCCGGGTAGTAGTTGCGCAGCCTGAGCGGGCAGGGCGGCGGCAACCAGTGCAGCCAGGGTAAGACGGGCGAAGCGGATCATGACGAGCTCCTGTGATGAGTTGCTAGATAGCCTAGTCCAGCGGCTTCAATGTCCCAAGTCGAACCGGAACTAAAGCGCGAGTAGTGGCATTACTTCAAGAAGAGATGAGAGGACGCAGGGGCTCGGTCAATGGATGCCCCGACCTGGGCGGAGCGCACAGCTGAACCTGAGAACCTGACGGACGAAGAACACGACATCGTCAGCAACTACTTCTGCCAGTGCTACGTATCAGTGGTTCGCCGGAAGACAACGGTGGCGACAATCGCGGCGAGAGTTCGCCTCGAATGATGAATCAGGAGGAGCCGCCCACCGAGGCGGCACAGCTCCAGAGTTCCAGCGCGGGCTGGGTCGCTTTTGGCGGGCCGAGCCATTCGCTCAGGGCGTGACAACGCTGGTCGAAACACAATTGGTAATCCCCTGCTTCGGGGGTTCGCCCCACACGCAGCGGTTGCAATGGCGGCATCTGGCGCTGGTAATGCCAGGCCCCATCACGCAGTTCGGCGTCATCCGGGATATCCATCCCGGCACCTGAACCCTTGACGCGCGCTTCGCCGAGCAGCAGCCCGTCCGGCGTCACGCGGTAATCCTCTTCCCAGCGAATCTTCTCTATCGTGTGGTTCCAGGCCAGGGTGAAGTCGGCTGTGGGCACCTGCGCCCACACCACCCCGGCCAGTCCCAGGCAGAGACCGATCACGCAAATGCCGGTCCGGCCCGGCGGGCGCGCACGATGTGCTGAGCCAGCAGCAGGGCGCCGATGGCAAAGCCGATCTCGTCGGTGATCGGCAAGGCCACGACCAATGTCGCGCCAGCGGCGAAGCCAAGTATCCGCTCCCACCAGGCCAGTGGCCGCTGCAGATAACCGATTGAGGCGATGCCCCAGAGACCAATGGCGAAAGCCGCCTTGATCACCATGTACGCGGTCATCCACAGGCTGTCGCCCTGCATCATCAGCGATGGGTTGTAAACCGCCATGAACGGCACCACGAAGCCGGCAACAGCGATGCGTACCGCCCATAGACTGATCTTCAGTCCGGTCTCCTTCGCTATCGGCGCTGCAGCAAAGCAGGCCAGCGCCACGGGCGGCGTCAGGTCAGCCAGGATGCCGAAATAGAACACGAACATGTGCGAGACGAGCAGCGGCACGCCCAGATCCAGCAGGGCCGGCGCGGCGATCGAACTGGTAATGATGTAGTTGGGGATGGTCGGGATGCCCATGCCCAGCACCAAACAGGTGGCCATGGTCAGCAGCAACGACAGGAAGAGATTGTCCTCACCAACCGCCAGAATGTAGCCAGCAAAGGTCGAGGCGACACCCGTCAGCGAGACCACGCCGATGATGACGCCTACCAGCGCACAGGCGATGCCCACCGGCACCGCGTGACGTGCCCCTTCAACCAGTGCGTGCAAGCACACCACCAACGTTTCGCGCCCGCCCTTGATGAACCAGCAGACCGCCACCAGCGCTGCGATGACGGCGAAGATCACGCCGATGCCAAGCTGGAAGAAGCCTGCACAGAGCACGCCGAGGGCGATCCAGAAGGCGATGCGGATTCCGAACGATGAAACCTTCAGAATGATTGCCGAGCCGAGGATAACGATGGCCGTCAGGGCAAGGCCGACCATGCCCGAAAACAGAGGCGTGCGCCCCGAGAATAGCAGGTATACCAGCACGCCCAGCGGGATCAGCAGATACCAGCGCTGCTTGACCGCAGCCAGGGCGCTTGGGCATTCCTCCTTCGGTAGACCCTTGAGGTCTGCGCGCTTGGCTTCCAGATGAACCATCCAGAACACCGAGCCGAAGTACAGCAGCGCCGGAATCAGCGCGGCCTTGGCAACCTCTATGAAGGGCACATTGATGGTTTCGGCCATGATGAAGGCCACTGCGCCCATAACAGGCGGCATCATCTGGCTACCCATCGATGCCGTCGCTTCGACGCCGCCAGCGAAGGCTGACTTGTAACCGAAGCGCTTCATCAACGGGATGGTGAACTGGCCGGTGGTCACCACGTTGGCCACACCGGAGCCGGTGATGGTGCCCATCAGCGCGGACGACACCACCGATACCTTGGCCGGGCCGCCCAGCTTGTGGCCGAACAGACCCATGGCGAAGTCGGTGAACAGTTTGATCATGCCAGCCTGTTCGAGAAAGGCGCCGAACAGGATGAACAGGAAGATGTAAGTCGCCGACACGTAGGTCGGGGTGCCGTACAGGCCTTCTGTGCCGAAGGCGAGCTGATTGACCATCTGATCGATGGCGTAGCCGCGATGTGCCAGGTCGCCCGGCAGATACTGGCCGAGCAGCCCGTAGGCAAGAAACATGGCGCAGATGATCGGCAAGGCCAACCCCATCACCCGGCGAGCGGCTTCGAACACCAGCGCGATCAGCAGCACGCCGACGACGAAGTCGAGCGTCGTGAGATCACCGGAGCGCTGAATCAGGTCGGCCTCGAAATACCATTGATAGAACGCCGTACCCATGCCGGCCAGGGCCAGCACCCACGCCAGCGGCTGCCAGGGGCGGCCTTTGCCTGCGGCAGGAAAACTTAGGAAGACGACCATCAGCAGGAAGCCGACATGCCCGGCACGCAAGACCTGGCTGGATACCGGGTGAAACGCCGCCATGACGATCTGGTATGTGGAAAACAGCAGGGCGACATAGAACAGTGCCTTTGGCCAATCGGCTGCACTGCCTGCCAAGCCTTGTTCTTGTTGTATTTCGCTCATGAAATGCCTCGAGCTGATAAAGCGTGGTCGCATAGAGCCGCTAACAAAACCTGGCGTGGGTACACGCTGGTTTTACCAGCGTCTCTTCAGAATAGGTCGGGTCGGGCGAGCCGCGGACATCAGGACAGACGCCCGCGGTTCAGACTGGGCAGCGCAGGGGCTGCCCAGAGCGTACTCAGAGTACGCCGGCTTCCTTGTAATAACGCTCGGCACCCGGGTGCAGCGGGATCGGCAGTGCCTTGGTGGCGTTTTCCAGCTTGATGTCCTTGGCAGCGGAGTGCGCATTGCCCAGCTGGTCGAGGTTTTCGAACAGCAGCTTGGTCATCTGGTAAGCGATGTCATCCGGTACGCCCGCATGGGTCACAAGGATGTTGGTGATAGCCACGGTCGGCACGTCGGCATCCTGGCCCTCGTAGGTGCCGGCAGGAATTTTTGCCGCCTGGTAGGCATCGTTGCCGATCTTGGCAACCACGTCTGCCGGGATCTCGACGTAATTCAGCGGCATGGTGGAGGCCAGGTCGCGGATCGCGGCCATGCCCAGGCCTGCGGACTGCAGGGTGGCATCGAGCTGGCGGTTCTTGATCAGCTCGACGGATTCGGCGAACGGCAGGTATTCAACCTTGCCCATGTCCTCGTAGCTCAGACCAGCAGCCTTCAGGATGGCGCGAGCGTTGAGTTCGGTGCCGGACTTCGGCGCGCCGACAGAGATCGACTTGCCCTTCAGATCCGCCAGTGTCTTGATGCCCGATTCTTCGCTGGCAACGATCTGGATGTAGTTCGGGTAGCTGCCACCGATTGCGCGCAGCTTCTTCAGGGGTGCCTTGAAGCCGGCATCTTCTACGCCGTTCCAGCCATCAGCCACGGAGTCACCGAGCGCAAAGCCCAGTTCGGCACGACCGGCTTGCAGCAGGTTGAGGTTTTCGACCGAGGCTTTGGTTGCCTGTACGGAGGTTTTCGCGCCGTCGATGCCTTTGCTGTACAGCTGAGAGATGGCTACCCCGATCGGGTAATACACGCCACTGGTGCCGCCCGTAACGATATTGATGAAGGTGGGGGCAGCCACTGCGGCAGTGCTGGCCGTGAAGGCCGCTGCGGCAGCAAGCAGGCTGAAGCGTTTGGTCAATCTCATGGTGTATCTCCGTTTCGTTGTTATTGGTTTTGCACAACTGACGATAGACGATCAGCTACAGCGCCAGGGCTGTATGCAACGACAAGATAAGGGAGACGGCGACGGACGTGCTTTCGCAGAGGGAGCAGGAGCGCTGTGCGGCTTTCTTGTCGTTGGTCGTCGCATCGGGCCTTTTGGGCATAGCACGAGCTGTGCCAGACCCATCGAAGGCTCTGTTTCGGTAGATTTCAACCTGCATCACCAGCGGGACTGGCAAAAACCCGCTCATATTTCGGATGTGATAGGCGGATTTTCGCCTATGCGCTGCACGGCAGACCTGAACCCCAGGTTGAAGCCGACGTCGCAATAGAACAATCCACCGCGAGCGAGGCGCAGCTATGGCCAGTGAAATCAGTGCGAAAGACCTTGGAATCAACGTCAGCCAGGGTGAAGGCGAGCTATTCAAGTGGTTCGTCGCCAGCTTTCTGTTTGGCAAGCGCATTCAGCAAGACATCGCGGCGGATGCCTATCGCGTGATCGTCGAGAAGCACAAGCGCGACACTCCACGAAAACTCTGCAACTGTAGCTGGCAGGAGCTCGTAGACATGCTTGGTGAAGGTCACTACGTGCGCTACGACGAATCGACTGCCGATAGGCTGCTCAAACTGTGCGAAAAGCTCAACGGCGAATATGGTGGCAAGCTGGGCAATATTCGCGAGCAGAGCGAGGATCGCAAAACGCTTGAGAAGCGCCTGGGCGAGTTCGAAGGTATCGGTCCCAAGACAATGGAAATCTTCATGCGCGAGGCGGAGAAAGTCTGGTACTGATACCCGACCGGCCGGGCTTGCGCTCGGAAGCGATCCAGCTAAAGTGGCGCCAGCTCACAGAGAAACTCGACCCATGCGTGCCGCATTCCTCGCTTTCACCCTGGCCCTTCCGCTGTTCGCCTCAGCCGGTCCTGCGCCCTACTACCAATGGCAGAGCAAAGCCGACGGCACGGTGATATGTCGCCAGACTTCGCCGGGCCACGGCTGGGAGCTGCTAAACGGCCAACCCTTTCGCGACCTCAATTGCAGCCTGCCGGCCGGCCGAATTGAACGTCCCAGTGCGGTGCCGGGTTTTCATCCACAACCCGGCCGATGACGCCATCACCGGTCAATGATCCGCAGCAGCTTGTCGACCGACTCCTGAAGATCGCCTGAATTGTCCAGCAGGAACAGCTCGTCCAGCGAATCCTCGAAACGCGCATTGCGTGCCAGCCGCGCCTCGATCTGCTCCGGGGTTTCACGGTTGCGCTTGAGCAGGCGCTGGCGCAGCACCTCCGGACGCACGCTGAGCAGCACGACCAGCATGTCCGGGTAGCGTTGGCGAGCCTGCTCAAGATAGCCACGTGAGCCATTGACCAGCACGTCGTCGCCCGCTGCGAGCCATTGCTCTATCTGTATCGGGATGCCATAGGCCAGATCATTGGCGCGCCAGCTCATGGCGAAAGCCCCGCTGCGCTCCAGGCGGTCGAACTCATCATGGGTAACCGCCTCGGCAGATTCGCCGACGGCTTCAGCCGAGCGCGTGATGACCCGCCGTGCGATTCGCACGCCGCGCTCTGCCAGTTGCGCGCGTGCCGCATCGAGCACGCTGTCCTTGCCCGAGCCGGAGGGCCCAATGAGATAGATCAGCCTGCCTTTCATCAAATCCTCTGTTACCGTGCCATGCGCGTAACCGCTGCCGTGCAGCCTGCCAGATTTCTGCAATGGCTTCTGCATTCTCTCGCCGCCCACGTCAGCTGAGCTCAACACAGCGTACCTTTGCATGCTCGACCTTTCCGCCTACTTCGGCCTGTTCGGTGCCGCCTTCGCTGCGGCCACGCTGGTGCCGGCTCAATCCGAAGCCCTGCTGGTGGGGCTGCTGCTGCATGGAAGCTATTCCGCGACCGGCTTGTTGCTGGTTGCCACCGTCGGCAACGTCCTGGGCTCACTGGTGAATTGGCTGTTGGGTCGCTCGGTCGAGCGGCTGCGCCACAAGCGCTGGTTTCCCGTAAGCGATAAGCATCTCGAGCGTGCGCAGCGACGTTACCACCGCTACGGTCGCTGGTCGTTGCTGCTGAGCTGGGTGCCGATCATCGGTGACCCGTTGACCGTGGTTGCAGGTACCCTGCGCGAGCCGCTCTGGAGTTTCCTGTTGTTGGTGACCCTGGCCAAGGGCGGCCGCTACCTGCTGCTCGCCGGTTTGACGCTCGGCTGGCTGTGACGCTCGACAGCTCTCACCGTTAACCTCAGCGTAACGAAACGCCTCTGCGCTTGATTGATGACCTCTGTATCACCTCCCTACTGTGCGCTCCACAAGCGGAAATACTGTGGAGTCAGCATGACAACAACAATCTCCCCGCCGCCGCAGTGGTCGCGTCGTCGTGCCGAAAAAGCACGCCGTATCGATCAGGTGCGCAGCCTCGCCGATGGCGTGGTGCTGCCCAGCGAGCGGATCGTCGAGGCCCTGGAACTGCTGATCGCCCCCGGTGATCGTGTGGTGCTCGAAGGCAACAACCAGAAGCAGGCAGACTTCCTATCCCGCTCCCTGGCCAAGGCTGACCCGGGCAAACTTCACGATCTGCACATGATCATGCCTAGCGTCAGCCGCGCCGAGCATCTGGATCTGTTCGAACGGCAGATCGCGCGCAAGCTCGACTTCTCCTTTGCCGGCCCGCAGAGCCTGCGCATCAGCCAACTGCTCGAAGACGGGTTGCTGGAAGTCGGCGCCATCCACACCTACATCGAACTCTATTCGCGCCTGTTGGTGGACCTGATCCCCAACGTCGCGCTGGTCGCCGGCTTCCAGGCCGACCGCCACGGCAACATCTACACCGGTCCCAGCACGGAAGATACCCCGGCGCTGGTCGAGCCGACGGCCTTTTCCGATGGCATCGTCATCTTCCAGGTCAACGAGATCGTCGACGAGCTCCCGCGCGTGGACATCCCGGCCAGCTGGGTGGATTTTGTCGTGGTCGCCGACAAGCCGTTCTATATCGAACCGCTGTTCACTCGCGATCCTCGCCACATCAAGCCGGTGCACGTGTTGATGGCGATGATGGCCATCCGCGGCATCTACGAAAAACACAACGTGCAGTCACTCAACCACGGCATCGGCTTCAACACTGCTGCCATCGAGCTGATCCTGCCGACCTATGGCGAATCGCTGGGCCTGAAAGGCAAGATCTGCCGCAACTGGACGCTCAACCCGCACCCGACGCTGATCCCGGCGATCGAAACCGGCTGGGTGCAGAGCGTGCATTGTTTTGGCACCGAGCTGGGCATGGAAAACTACATCGCCCACCGACCAGACGTGTTCTTCACCGGCCGTGACGGCTCGATGCGCTCCAACCGCATGATGTGCCAGCTGGCCGGACAGTACGCTGTGGACCTGTTCATCGGCGCCACGTTGCAAGTCGATGGTGACGGGCATTCCTCCACCGTTACCCGTGGCCGCCTGGCGGGCTTCGGTGGCGCGCCGAACATGGGGCACGACCCGCGCGGTCGTCGCCACCCGACGCCGGCCTGGCTGGACATGGCCATGCCCGGGGGCGAAGCGCCAGTAACCATGCTCGAGCGCGGCAAGAAGCTTGTCGTGCAGATGGTCGAGACCTTTCAGGAGGGCGGTAAGCCCACCTTTGTCGAGCAGCTCGACGCGGTGCAGGTGGCAAAGAAGAGCGGCATGCCGCTGGCGCCGATCATGATCTACGGCGACGACGTCACCCACCTGCTCACCGAGGAAGGCATTGCCTACCTGTACAAGGCGCGGTCGCTGGAAGAGCGCCAGGCGATGATTGCCGCGGTGGCCGGCGTGACCAGCATTGGGCTGCGGCACAACCCGAAAGACACTGAACGCATGCGCCGTGAAGGCCTGATTGCCCTGCCGGAAGACCTCGGTATTCGTCGCAACGATGCTTCCCGCGAGCTATTGGCGGCCAAGAGCATCGCCGAGCTGGTCGACTGGTCCGGTGGCCTCTACAACCCGCCTGCGAAGTTCAGGAGCTGGTGATGCGCGCACTCATAGCATCACAGGCGCAGCCGTCACTGGCCGAGCGCTTGGCGGACCTGGCCGTGCAGGCATTGGTCGACGAGGCCGATCTCTCCCCAAAGCCTGGTCTGGTCGACCGGCGCGGCAGCGGCGCACATAGCGATCTTCACCTGGGGCTGATGCATGCCTCGGCGCAATCCTTGTGGCCGGCATTCGCTGCCATGGCCGAGGCGGCGCAACGTATGGGTGAAATCGGTCAGCCGTTGCGCGAGATGATCGGCGAGCTCGGCCGGGAAGGCGAAGCGGAAATGCTGCGCGTGACCAACGGGGTTAACACCCACCGCGGTGCTATCTGGGCGCTGGGGTTGCTTAGCGTAGCTGCGATGCTGGAACGTGGCGCGTCGGTAGAGCGTATCGCTATGGCCGCCGCTGCTCTGGCACGGCTGGAAGACCCGGCCGTTCCGTACAACCCGAACAGCCATGGGGCGCGGGTCTGCCGTCTCTACGGTGTGCTCGGCGCGCGGGAACAGGCGCAGCACGGCTTTCCCGCCGTCATCGAGCATGGTCTGCCGCAGCTCCTCGCCAGCCGTCGCGCTGGGGCTGGCGAGCAGAACGCCCGCCTCGATTCGCTGCTGGCAATCATGAGCACCTTGACCGACACCTGCGTGCTGCACCGGGCTGGGCTCGAGGGTCTGAACCGGATGCGTACCGGCGCCCGCGCCGTGCTTGAAGCGGGCGGCGCCGCCAGTCTTGCCGGTCGCCGCCAGCTGCGCCTGCTGGACCGCGACATGCTGGCGCTTAACGCCTCGCCCGGCGGCGCCGCCGACTTGCTGGCCGCCACTCTTTTCCTCGACCGCCTGGCGCCCGCCGCGTCGGCGACGATTGGGAGCAACTGAACATGGAAACCTTGTCTTTCGAATTCGCCGCCGGGCAACCCGCCCGCGGCAAGGCCCTGGTCGGCGTGGTCGGCTCGGGCGATCTGGAAGTGCTGCTCGAACCCGGCCAGGCCGGCAAGCTGGCGATCCAGGTGGTTACCTCGGTCAATGGTGCCGAGCAACGCTGGCAGCAACTGTTCGAGCGGATGTTCCGCGAGCAGAACCTGCCAGCGCTGAACATCGATATTCACGATTTTGGGGCCACACCCGGCGTAGTCCGTCTGCGCCTGGAGCAGGGGTTGGAGGAGGTCGGCCATGACTGATTCGTCTGCTGACACTGTGGCCCGTTTACTCAAGTCGCGCAGCTTCGTCGAACTCGGCGCCCGTCAGCGTGCCCGTGCACTGCTGGATGAAGGCAGCTTTCGCGAACTGCTCGATCCCTTCGACCGCGTCACCTCGCCCTGGCTGCCGAAGCAGGGCATCGTCACTCAGGCCGACGATGGCGTGGTGGTTGCCAAGGGCACCATCGATGGCCAGCCGGCGGTGATCGCAGCCATCGAAGGCGCCTTTCAGGGCGGCAGCATGGGAGAGGTCGGCGGCGCGAAGATTGCCGGCGCGCTGGAACTGGCTGCCGAGGACAACCGCAAAGGCATCCCGACCCGGGCGGTGCTCCTGTTGGAAACCGGTGGTGTGCGTCTGCAGGAAGCCAACCTGGGCCTGGCCGCCATCGCCGAAATCCAGGCAGCCATCGTCGAGCTGCGCGAGTACCAGCCAGTAATCGGTGTTGTCGCGGGTTCAGTTGGCTGCTTTGGCGGCATGTCAATCGCGGCCGGCCTGTGCAGCTATCTCGTAGCCACCCGTGAGGCACGGGTCGGCCTCAACGGACCTCAGGTAATCGAGCAGGAAGCCGGGCTCGACGAATACGACTCGCGCGACCGTCCCTTTATCTGGAGCCTGACCGGGGGCGAGCAACGCTACGCCTCGGGTCTGGTCGATGCCTATGTTGCCGACGACACCGATGCCATCCGCGATCAACTGCACGAGCTGTTCGCCCTCGGCAGACCGGTTCAGCCTCGCAGCCGCCGCCACGCCTGGTTTCTCCAGCGCCTCGCCGGTGCCGACACTCACACGCAGCTCGATGCAGCCGCCGTGCGCGCCCTTTATGAAGGAGATGCAAGATGAGCCGTGGTCTGAACTGGTTGCAAGCGCTGGCCGGCGGTCAGGCTCTGCCGGGCTATCCGGCCTCAGTCAAAATAGTAGATGGCGCGCTGGGTGAGCACGCCGCACGCTATATCGCTGTGGTCCCGGATGCCGAGAATCCATTTCCACGCGCCCGCAACGGCGAGGTTGGCCTGCTCGAAGGTTGGGCGCTGGGCAAGGCAGTCGATGAAGTCATCGAAGCTGATCGCGACAAGGCGGACAAGCGCGTGCTGGTCGCCGTTGTCGACGTCCCGAGCCAAGCCTATGGCCGCCGCGAGGAAGCATTGGGAATTCATCAGGCGCTTGCCGGCGCGGTGGACGGCTATGCTCGCGCTCGCCTGGCCGGTCATCCGGTGGTTTCGCTGCTGGTCGGCAAGGCCATGTCCGGTGCTTTTCTGGCCCACGGCTACCAGGCTCAGCGGATCATCGCCCTGCGTGATCCGGGCGTGATGGTACATGCCATGGGCAAGGCTGCCGCCGCGCGCATTACCCTGCGCAGCGTCGAAGAACTCGAAGCCCTGGCCGAGTCGGTGCCGCCGATGGCCTACGACATCGACAACTACGCCACACTCGGCCTGCTCTGGAAGACCCTCTCGGTGGGGAATATCGAGCAACCCGCAACCGATGATCTGGAGCGCGTGCGCGACTGCCTGCACCAGGCCGTTGAGGACATTGGCACCAGTACCGACCTGCGTGGCCGCCTCGGCGCGCCGAATCGCGAGGCGTCGTCACGTGTGCGGGAGTTATTGCGCGCGCAATGGTAAGGGCTTGGCAGCGAGGGGGCTAATCGCGGGCAAGACCGCTCCCACGGGTTCAGCCCGTGCACGTCGTGGGAGCGGTTTCAACCGCGAAAGAGGCCGTCGCAACGGTCATAGATTCTTCCCGATACCGTTAGCCCGATACGAGAGATAAGGCATGGCGTGTTAATCCTTCACCTAGCGATGTGCTGCGGTCATTGCGGGAGCGGTATCGACCGCGAAAAAGGTCACGCCCAGCTTCGGCAATCCACCCAAGCAGGTCACACTGATCCGTCCATAAGGAGGCCATAGATGCCCGCCCCGCCC
>Ga0208566_1000175_pt1 | contig 46379 bp, 29 predicted proteins | sample PL_2010_150m_FD_184159 | JGI IMG/M metagenome (GOLD analysis project Ga0208566, IMG submission 184159) | Freshwater microbial communities from Powell Lake, British Columbia, Canada to study Microbial Dark Matter (Phase II) - PL_2010_150m... | ecosystem: Environmental > Aquatic > Freshwater >...
GCGCGCAAAACAAGATCTCGAACGTTCAAAGAACAACTATCTCTGCACCTGCGCCGTTGTCTGGGAAGCGAGACGGAATGTCAAGAAACAAAAGCCGCCACCTTTTGTAACGGGTAACTATTTTTCTGTTGACATTCTTTTCCATAGACGCCTTCGGACTTCTGCCTGCGCCACGCTTCGGCGGATAAATCTGCGGGTAAAAAGGTCGGGGCAATTGGAGGTTGTCCTTTAAGCCATATTTGTCATTTCGAAGGATCCGCCGCAGGCGGAGACTGAGAAATCTGAATAGAAAGAAGGATTTCTCCCTACGGTCGAAATGACAAAGACACTTTTTGGACAGCCTCTAGTAAATCTCAACCAATATCTTCAGGGGTTTCAACCCCTTCCGAAAAGCGGTCAGCTGGAAGTCTTTTCTTAACGAACAATCTGTGTTTACCAATCTCATCAGCGTTACCTGTCTTTCATTCCTTGCGAACAACCAACACGCGTATCGGGCTGGAGCGATGCTCATTTCCATATGTACAAACGCCGCCGCGTTGCTGGCAACGGATGGCTGAATACTGAACCCAATCTATCGCGGTGCTTTCAAAGGAGCCACCGCACGCACAATCGGAGACAAGAGACTCTCATTACTCAGTCGATCGATCGCCGCGACAGCATAGTACGCCTCATTCATCTTTTCCCTGAGCGGGACATCATCGATAAACTCCGTTGCGTTCCTCCCCGTCACGGTAACGATGGAGTAGGCATCTTCTCTTGACAGGGCCGGCTTGTCGGACCGGTACACGACGAAGTTCTGCGGTTCGCCTGCGTTTGGCACCTTCCATTGAATGACGACACCTTTGGAGGAATATTCAGCAGACACATTGGTCGGTGCGGCCGGTGCCGTGCTATCTTTCCATGGCGAACGCGGGGCAAGCGACCAGTACGGGAATTCATCTGTGCCGAGCAACTCCCAGGCTTGCTCCAGTCCTGTCGCGGAGAAGAATACGAGTCCGGGCAGACCGCGTTTCCGGACTTCCTTGATCTGCGCCACGATTTCCCCCCAACCGACACTCTGAATCAGACGGGCGCCAAGGCCAGGAAACACATGACGATCATACCCAGCCCGATCCTGCCATTCGGTCATCAGCGGGATGAAGGGATGCGTGGGATGCGTTCGTTCTCTGTAGATCATTGGCATGATGAAGTCGACCTTCCCGAGCTCCATCCATCGGCGCCCGTCCTGGAAGACCGCGTCATACGAGGTCCACCCGCTTCCCCGCATTTTGCCGATAAGTGCCGCGGAGACTTTGACCCACGATTTCTTCGCCGTGATGAGATTGTACGCATCGAACACAAACTGACTGAGCTGATCGCGTTGCCAGTGTTCCCACGAGAGTTTCGCCGGATTCCCTTCAGCGCTGTTGAAGCGTGCCACACTGACCGCGTCGTGGGAATATCCTTTCTTTACCGATCCCTCAGGATAGCGGATGTGGTCGAAATGCATCCCGTCGATGTCGTAGTGTTCGATGATATCCTGCACAACATTCAGGACATGCTGGCGCGCAGCCGGATTCCCCGGGCTGATCCAGACATAGTTGTTGTTGGGAGGATCATACTTCATCGGCGTACCGTCTTCTTCACAGACGAGCCATTCGGGATGGGCGAGCATCGCTGATCGCGGAGTTGTCTCGGGAGGAGGCTCCTTCCCTCTCCAGATGGGAAACACGTTGATCCATACATGGAGCTCGAGGCCGAGCCGGTGCGCCTCATCGACGGCATATTGAAGCGGATCCCAGCCCGGATCTTTTCCGAACGTGCCAGTGAGCGACTCAGCCCAGGGTTCATGAACCGACCGATAGTATGCATCGCCGTTTCCGCGCACCTGGAGGAAGACCATATTGAATTTCGCGTGCCGGGCTTTCTCAAACAGACGTGTGATTTTCCCTTTCGCAGAATCGGGACTTTTACTTGCGTACTCAAACCGCGACATCCACATGCCACGCGCCTCGCGCTTGCCTGTGAACACCTCCCGGCCGCAACCACACACAAGAAGGGATGAAACGATGCAGAGAAACAGCAGGTTTCGATTTTTCATGGATTTGCCTTTGGGAACGGTTTGAGTGGTGCAGGAACCTACGCAACAGGGCGGGGAAAAGCAAGGAGAGAATCACTCAGAACGTGGCGGCGGCCGCGTTCCCTGATTGGAAGACCTCACCTGTTCTTTCTGAGATCGTCAATCACCTGTGTGCTCACCCAATGAATATTCGCCGATCCATTGAAGGGGCTGGCATGGATCTCCAGAATGTCTGACAGGTTCTTCAGATTCTTCAATGCGGTCGAAGCAACCGGTTGGCTCAAGGAGAAGAAGAAGAACTTCCCGTCGGGCGAAATCGAAGGAGAGAGCGCTGTGCTTCCCTGAGGATTGATCATCTCGCCCATGTCAATCAGCTCGCTCCAGATCCCTGTGCTTGTTTGGAATGAGATGTAGTATCGTGCCAGATTCTTCGGCAGCGTGGTATCCTTGCCTGTCACGCAGCCGATGAGATAGCTCTCGTCCGGCGCGATGCAGGCATTGTAAATGCTCCACGGACCGTTGACAGGAGAAGGGAGCTTCTCCGGCTGGGAATACTTGCCATCGACCAGCGGACTCCGAAAGATGGCAGACGTAGCACCGCCTGACGAGCGCGTGAAATAGATCGTCCCTTGGCGAGTGACGGATGGGAAATACTCTTGGTCAGGCGTATTAATTGGGTACCCTGGATCGTACGGCTGACCCCACGAGCCGTCCGCCTGCCGGTCAACGATCCAGATATTCTGATGGCTCCAACCGCGTTTCGGTTTCTCTCCCGCCGGAGGGAGGGTAGAGAGAAAGAACAGTCGATCGCCATTGGAACCAAGGCAAGGCTCTAAGAAGTTGAAATCGGGATCCGAAGCGAATGGCACGACAGTCGGCTCCGTCCATCTTCCGTCAACATTTCGGGTAACCATGATGGTAGCCCAGTTGCCGATGACTACGCCATAGTAGATTTCTTTTCCGTCTGAAGAGACGGCAAGGTCGCGTTCGTAGAGTCCGGTAGAGATGATGTCTGGAGCAAACAGTCCGGCGACGTTTCCTGGAGTCTTCTGACCGAGGTACGGACCTCTGAGCGATGAAAAGCGATCCTCCTTTCTTGTCTGACCAGTTGTGCAACCAGGCAATGATATGAAAGCTACTGCTACAACGATATTCAAAAGTCTTACCATCGTCATATTTCTTAACCCTCTTTCGCAAACGAAAAGTGCATTTGCACGATCACCCACCTGCACTCGCGTTTTTCCAACACACCTGTCCATCGCGTGTTCATCCAGCTCGCAGGTTGCCCTTTCCACTCATTGACATCGTCCAGCACACAGTAGTACCATGCGACATCACCTGTTCTGGAGAGACTGATTTTCAGGTCTCTGATCTCATACCTGACAGCCTTGAAATCGGGGCTCCCCCAGAACTTCTCGGCTTTCCTGAACTGCTCAAAACCTTTCACAACCCTGTTGCCCGGATCAACTTCAACATAATCGGAGTCGTTGGCAATGACGCTGTAAAGAAGTTTGAAATCCTTATTCTTCGCCCAACCGATCGAGGCATGGATCACCTGTTCGATTGTTGCTTTCTCTGTGCTCGCATCTTGCGCTGCGGAAATACCCAGCAAGAGAATAGTCAAGAGGATGGCAGAAAACCTTATTTGGCCCGAAAGGCCTGTTCGTCTTTCCCTCATAGTGACACCTTTCATTTTCGAATTGGCTAGAAGCGAGGAAACGATTCTTTCGGAATTCTGGGAGGCAATAGGGGACGCAGATGCCGGTGTACTCACGGCATCAGGTGAATTGACACAAGCGGAGGTGCTAGCGAGAAGAAGGATACAAAGGAAGAGCCATGCGTTCATACGATGATCTCCGCCCAATCAACTCACAATGACCGCTCTTGTTCGCAACGATCATCAGATTCAGGGCTCAACCATCTGACGCAAAATCTTCAGAAAAGTTCAGGAAATGGTGTCAATATCGGGAATCGCCTGGCAGCACTTCACCGAAAACCAAAACTGGCTTCACTCATCAAACGCTCCCTTGTTGGGCACCTGAGCCTCTCCCTTCTGCAGGTATCGTTCTTTGAACGTTGGCTCCTTACCGGCGAGCGTGAGGAACACGTCGAGCGGGACGACTTCGAACTCCGGACCAAGTCTGTCCAGGATTGCCTTCATACGTTTGACGTTGCTGTACTCCCGGACATGCATCAGCAAGAAGTAGGGGCGCTTGCTGTTGATCCGTCCGAGCTCTTCAAGGTCGGCAGCGGCGTCCGCCTCCGGCCGTTCGGGTGAAAGATAATAGTCGTACGAGATGAAGGGCTTTCCATCGCGTGTGGTGAACGTATATGAAGGAGCGTAGCCGTTCACGAATCCGATCGCGTCCGGCATCGCTTTGTAGTACGCATCGATAATCTCTTTGGGGAGATCGGAGTTTCCCTCGACGGTCGCTCCTTCGGAGTAGTCCATCGTCTCAAACACCCTGAGATCAAGAATGTCCATGTCCTCCCTCGCCTTCGCGAGGAGCCCGGGCAGGAATTTTGGCGGAACAGCTTTGGGATACATATACCCGGGGCCTGAGAGACACCCGATGAAATAGTCATTCGGAGTCGCAACGGTGTAGAAGTACTCCGCCATCGCCGGCGCCATCCAGACGTAGTTCATCAGCACCTCCCACGCAACCGGCATCTCTCCACGCCCCGGCTCCAGCCACGCCCCGAGCCCGATGCCGTCTGTTTGGATGCAGCTGATGTACACTTTTTTCTCCGGCTTGTAGGTTTTTCCCGGCTCTATCCTGTGATTATTGGTGAACTTGAATCCCGGAGAGGGTGGGACCTGACTGCTGAAGCTGATATTCGGAAGCGTATGCAGTCCTTCCACACGAAGTCCGAAGTTTGACGTCAGTGTGACATACTCACGCTCAAGATCTTTCGCATAGGAGTGCCATCCCATCACCATCGACATCGGTTTCATGTCGCTCAGGATTTTCCGGGCGAGCTGGTATTCGACGGTGTCCGTCTTGCGGCACGAGAGATCGTTGAAAAAGGCCTGCTTCGAGATGCCAAAGTCCGCAACGCCGGGCTTCATGATTGTGCCGCGCTCTCCTCCCATCCACACGATGTATTCCTTGCTGCACCGATTCCAGTACTGGTCGTACGCCCACCTGTAGATTTGGGCATCGTTCTGTCCCGAGAACTTTCCGCGGAAGTCCGCAACAGGTTTGAGACCGGCACTCTCCACCATCGGAATCATCTCTTCACTTACGACGACCGCGCGTTCAAGACCTGCGACCGTGAAGGCGACCGTCAGCGACGTTCTGACAGACTTATCCCAGACAACGTACCCTTTGACCGAGTTCTTGAACATTTGCAGGGCTGCCTGAGGAGTCGCAAGCTCTCTGAACGTATAATGGCGCTTCTCCTTCAAGAATTTGAAGACATCTTCCGTGTAGGTGAAATCCCACTTGGGCGGATAGATGAAATAGAGCCGCGGCGTGCCGTCGTTCGCCAGCCCCTGAAGGCTGATGAGAAAAGCCTGAGCAGGGAGCTTTCCCTGAATCTCCCAGTTATCTTCCAGTCGCATGACGTATGCTTCCTTCGTCCCGGCTTTCTTGAGCACGTACTTCACGGGCGGGCCGGATGTGCGGGACGAGCGTGCGACGGTGTAGACCAGGATCTCATTGGCATCCGAAAGCTCATAGGTATGGATTGTGGAGATGGGTGCATTCCCTTGCGAGCCTCGAATCGCATACGTTTCGACCACCTTCAGGATCGAGCCTCCCTTTTCCCACGTCGCCTTGAACTCTCTCTTCCCGCCGATCGGCATGGCAAGCCCCATGAAAACGTTCGCCGGCCAGACGCGGTCACAGATGCTGACGGTGTTCACAGCGCCGCCGAGCTGCAGAGAGAGGGAATCGACATACGAGCGGCTCGTTCCCCATTTGTGAATGAGTACGACGGTTGAAGCCCCCGGTCGGATATCTATCGTCAGGTTCGCGAAGAGCCCTATGTCATGGCTCACCTGCGGAAGAAGCGCCCATTTGCCGCTGAACGCTGGATTCCCCTGACCAAAAGTTACGAAGGGAAGAAGCAAGATTAGTGCGAAAGCGAAGAGGTTCTTTTTCATGATTATGCTCAAGTGTTGGTTCGGTGCGAGGTGAATTGATTCTCACTGAAAGAAGAAAGCCACAAAGGCACGAAGCCACCAAGAGCTCGATAAGTTTCAAAAATTTCATTCTTCCTTCGTGCCTTGGGGTCTTCGAGGCTAGTATTTCATCGAGAACGAACTAAGACAAAACTACCATAGTTGTTGGCGAAAGGCAAGGGCGATCAAGCCGGGGTCAGATCCATCGCTGATGGAGGCTTAAGTAAGAGACTACTCGTGGGTGGTGGGAAACCCGAGTTCGACTCTCCATTATCCTCCTTAAGAGCCGCTCGAGATTGCGAACATCGGATAGCTCACACTCCCAGATGGAGAACACTTTCCAACCCGACTTGGTCAGGGAGCGTACGTGTTGTTGATCGCGATCCTTGTTTCGTTGGATTTTGGGCAGCCAATAATCTCGATTCGACAGCGGTTTGCGTCGACCATCAGCGCACTTCGGGCAGCCGTGCCAAAAGCACCCGTGAACGAATACGCACATTCGCCTTCTGACAAAGACCAGGTCGGGTTTTCCGGGAAGTGATGGAACATGAAGACGGTAGCGGCATCCGGCTGAGTGCAGATATTTCCGAACACACAACTCGGGCTTAGTATTTTTGCCCCGGATTCGCGACATCATCCTGCTTCGAGTACTTGCGGAAACGCGATCCACGATGATTAGATCAGCTTTACAGAAATTGGCGGGGCGATTGCCGCTAGGTCTGAAAGGCCGAGAGGCACGAAGTTTAGCTGCTTGCGGGTAAGAATCTCCGACCGAATATAGTCGTTGAAGAGTACACAGGGGACGTGGACACCGGGTTGGAGGCCACCGTGTTGTGAGAACGATCTGCTAGCGGCGCCGACAGACGTGTCCGCGGCATCCATGTTGAACTCACCGTTCTTGCATTGAACTGAAACAATTGGCCGATGGGGTACGGTGCCTAAAGGAAGTAACCACAAGATATCGAACCCGCCATCTTTTTCCATCCCAAGTAATACTGGCCGACTGAATCCCAAGGTATTCAAGTATTTATTGAACTCCACTTTCTTCTTCTTCCGATCACGGGGATGACCGACACGGTGGATGGATCCTGTCGTGCGTATACCGATCCGATGGGCTACACGGCATTCGAAATCGCGCGATCGCTTGCCGATGGTACGGATCCCCCGCATTTCATTGACAAACGATAAGAACTCAGAATCTACGGCAGTGAACCTGCCCATATCTGGTAAATACTCGAACGGCAGTTTGGCCCCCTTTGCTTTGAAGTGGGACTCTAGTTTCTTGACCGCACCTCGAACCGTATCCTCCATGCTAAGTGTCTTCAGCTCCTTCATCAAAGCTGCCAAGAGTGGCGAGTCCGCCTCGTTCGTTTGGAGATCCCCATGTGTTATCACCTTCAATTGGGCAGCAGACAATTCCTCAGCGACCACCTCGAAAAACTCAAAAAGCGGTGTTGGCATCACTGCACCTTGCCGACGAACTTTTTGACGGCCCCATCGAACTTCTTGAAGAATTCCAATAGGCGCGTACTCTCCTCATCCCTGCTTCCCTTGAAAAGCTTCTTGATTAAGACCCCCATATTCTTTGTCATCTTGAACAAACGGTCTATGCTCTCCTGGCGTGAGTCAACGTAGATTTCTGCTTCTTCCAGTGTCCGACCCGATCGCAATGCGGCTGTAGCTCTCTCTGAGCTAAGCACCTTGCCTAATGTCGAAAGATCTCGCGTATCGTCGACGATCCTCTTGGATGCATCGCGAGCGCCGTCTCTCATCTTCGGCCCGTAAATGTCCGCGAGAAGCAAACTAAGGTTTTTCTTATCGCAGCCTTTTATTTCGAGCGTATTCGAATCGACATCGAGTTGGAGAAACTTCTTGATCCCAGTTCGGCTGAGCGCCTCCGCCAACATCCAAAAATCGGCTCCTGCAGTCATCGGCACATCGGCATCCTTGAGAAGCCTGTATGGGACAAGGAAACGCCGAGCGTCCCCCTTCTTCATTTGGGTTTCCTTGATAACTTTGTCCAAACCGCCGGGTAATCTGCTGGCACGGTCGAGCCACTGCGCTTTACTAATGGGAGGCCAATCCCGAAAACCAAGCATATGACGGACTCCCAGATAGACACGCATCTCGTTTTGCTGTTGTTCGTCTGGCCTCTCAGGGAACACGAGAACCGGTATTTTTTCTAAGTCTGAGACCCGTCCTTTGTACTTATCAGGATTCGCCCGGATTTCTCTTATGGCAGCAAGCCGCCGGTTACCCTCAATGACCATGAGTCGGCCACCATTGCGCTTCACTACGAGTGGTTCGTAGTCAATGAAACCGTTTGCCAGAAAAGAATCCACGAGCTCTGATGCAAAATACGGCTCCCTGAAGAGTTCTTTCTGAATGTTCTCCTGTTTGCTACTTACTAAGAGACCTGCGAATCGGGGGTTAGTCGGATCGAAATCCAACAAATCAGGAGAAACATAATCAAGGGTTGTTTCGTGTTCAAGAATCTTGGGCATAGCTGTTCACCATAAGATGTTCAAGTTCTTCACAACCGCCTCAAACAGCGGCGGGGGTACCGCATTCCCGATCATTTGGAAACGCTCACGAACAGACCCCCGCTTCCATAAAAACTTGCGAGGAAAGCCTTGCAGGGCGGCACACTCACGGTAAGCCAACCTGCGTGCCGGTCCATTCTGAGAGAATACCCATTTGTCTGTGTGAATGCGCCTCAACGGCGGGCTCATTGGATGCAGAGGCACATGCCGCCAATGGCCCACGATGCACGGGCTCGGTTCGTCCCAATCGTGGCGGCGCCTCCGAGAGAGATAGTACCAATGGAACGGTTCGTCATTAAACTCACCCTCAGGCCATTGAGGCAGTCCTTCCAAGACATCGCGCTGTGTGATTAGCTTGCGGTGGGTCCTCTCACCAAATTGCGCGGCGGGAAATCTGTAATCGAAATCCAAATCCGAGCGGATTCCAACGATGAAGACGCGCCTCCTGCTCTGAGCGACGCCATAATCTTGTGCATTCAGGACCTGCCAATTCACCCGGTAACCAGCTAACCGATATCTGCGAAGCTGATTGCTTAGCAGTTTCCTGTTCTCGCCAAAGGCCATTCCAATAACGTTCTCAACCACGAAAGCTCTTGGGGTGAGGACGCGCAAAACGCGGTCAAACTGCTGGTACAGGTAGTTGATCTTGTCCTCAGAGTTTCGCCGCCCGCCTTGTGTGAATCCTTGGCATGGATAACAGCCAACGAGAAACTCGGCATCGGGGAATTCATCGAAATCAGCAATGTCACCACATTCAATGAGAGTACCATTGTTGTCCCCATACGTCTCGCACGCCACTTTCGAAATATCATTCGCCCATACTATGTTATACCCCAACTTTTTCAGAGCGAGGTCGGAACCCCCACACCCGCTGAACAGCGAAATTGTTCGGACTTGTCTCATTGGCAATTCGAATGCGGCATGGCTTCAGGAGGAAGATTGGTCCAGAGTATGGAGTCAAAAGCGACGGGAACGCTCTGGATGGTTCTTAGGACTAACAGCCTTGTTTCGGCGACATTATTCATCAGTTCAATCTAGGACCAGGATGGGCCCGCCCCAATCGCTCGAAAGAAGTTACCAAAACGCATCTACAACCGCAACCGATTCACCTATCGCTCTATGCGCATCACTGGCGGCACTTCAGGAGGGCCGGCAGCCTGAACTTGAGATCAGGCTGTTCCTCCATTTCCGGCATGAGCCCAACAAAATCGCCCCATTGCACTGGCCGCGGCATTTTCTGAATCAGGCTTTTCTGTTCACATCCACAGCTCGTCTGCCGAAGCACGATAAACAAGCGGGACCTTTGCACCGACCGGTCGCAGATAAATTGTTGACTGCCCACGATTGAAATTTCAAGAATAGACTCATTTTCTCTTTACTCCGAAACAGCCAAGCCGGTTGCGAGGTGACACATCAAGAAGTGAATTGTGTGGATTTTTCCACGAATCCGTCCAGATTCACTGCCGCCGCGATCGCTTCGCTCTCCAGCCTGATTGCCTCGCGGAACGTCCTGTCAACAGAGGAAAGTGTGATTGTGGGGCTTTGATGTTGCCGAACTCGCCGTGAAAATCGCCATATCAATGAGCGCGAGGTCGTTCAGTTACAGATCTTGACTTCCCCGCACCTTCCCCCTACATTGATCCGCCACCACTCCTCCATAGTTTTCACTGTAGGATACGTCATGAACCTCCCGCTCTCGCTGCTTCTTACCGCCTTGATATTCGCGAATGTTGATGCCCAGGAAGTGTTTGTATCTCCAAGAGGAGATGATAGCAGCCCGGGCAGCATCGAAAAGCCATTTCAAACCCTCGAGCGCGCACGCGATGCTTCCCGCACGATCCACAAGACAACTCCGGTGAAAGGCCATCAACCCTTCACCGTCTGGCTCCGCGGCGGCACGTACCACCTTGCAAACACGTTTGAACTTACGCAGGACGATGCCGGCTTCCCCGGCGCCTCCGTGACATACGCCGCGTACGGTCACGAATCGGTTCGCCTCTCCGGCGGGATGAGCATCCCCCCTTCATCGTTTCGCCCTGCCTCTGATCCGGGCACACTTCTGCGTCTGCTGCCGGAATCACGGCAGCATGTCCTCCAGGCGGATCTCCGCGCGTTGGGCATACGCGACTTCGGCAAACACCGGCAATTCGGCCACGGGCTACCGGTGGTCCCGGCACCGATGGAACTGTTCTGGAATGATTCCGTGATGCAATTGGCTCGCTACCCCAATGCGGGGGCAATCGATATTGGCCGTATCATCGAACCGGGTTCGGTGCCCCGTAACGGCGACTACACGAACCGCGGCGGACGGTTCCGTTATACAGATTTGCGTCACGCACGCTGGGCAGGCAATGCCGATGTCTGGCTGCAGGGGTACTTCAACCACGGCTTCGCCGATGACAAGATCCGCATCGCCTCGATCGATACTGTCCGGCAAGAAGTGACCCTCAGTTCCCCCCACATGTACAGCCTTGCGAGCGGACAAAACTTCAATCAGTATGTCGCTCTCAATGTGCTGGAGGAATTGGATCAACCGGGTGAATGGTATGTTGATACTGCATCCGGACTGCTGTTCCTCTGGCCCCCGGGCGACATCATGGCTGCCCGTGTGAGCGTCTCCATCCTGGAACAACCGCTGATCGCTCTCGATAATACCTCCTATTGTACTCTGCGAGACCTCATCATCGAAAACGGAAGAGGACTCGGGATTTCCGTTGAAGGAGGAGCGCACAACCGGATCGTAAACTGTGTGGTGCGCAATGTCGGAACTGTCGGCATCATGATGGGTCAGGGTGCACGGCAAACGTTCCCGCACGTCACCGCGGACGATTATGCGGGCGTTCCATCTTCACGGGAGGTCGGAAGTTTCCATTCGCACATGTATCTCAATTCCGTCTGGGATCGAAATGCCGGTGAGCAGCATGTCATCGAAGGATGCGAAGTATACAACACCGGATCGGGAGGGATCATACTGGGGGGCGGAAGCAAGAAGAACCTCATACCCGGAAGAAACGTGGTGACGGACTGCCGCATCCATGATTTCAACCGCAGAAACAAGGCGGGTGCGGCGGGGGTGATCGTGGACGGTTGCGGCAATCTGGTGACTCACAACGAGATATACAACGCGGACTTGCAGGCGATCCTGGTCCATGGCAACGACCATCTATTCGAATACAACCACATCCATCACGTCGCACTCAACTCCAATGACGCGTCCGCCTGGTATCTCGGCCGCGATCCGAGCGATCAGGGGAATATTGTGCGATGGAATTTCTTTCATCATGTCGGCCGACCGGACCGCAAGTGGATGATGGGCGTCTACTGCGACGATGCTACCTGTGACGTCCGCATTGAAGGTAACGTGTTCTATCGCGTTGCCTCGTATGGCACAGTCTACAGCAACGGCGGGCATGACATTGTGGTGAAGAACAACATCTTCATTGAAGGATATGGCCCGGCCTATCAACTCAAATCCATGTGGTATGATAACGGCATAAGTTCAATCCCCTACTTCTTCGGAGAGAAAGGAATATACACGCGTCGACTCACCAAAGCCGTGGATATCAAGAAGCCTCCGTACAGCGAGCGTTATCCGCTGTTGAAGGATTGGCTCGACCTCCTCCCCGACGGACGCACATACGTCGGAATGCGACCCCGACGCAATGTGTTCGACAAGAACGTCCTCGTGAAGTATGAGGAGACATTCCGGCTGGTCGGAAAGTACGCACAGACCGAATTTGGAGAGAACTACATCACAGACAAGGATCCGGGGTTTGTCAATGCGGAGCTGCTGGATTTCCAGCTGAAAGATAATTCCGTGGTCTACAAAGAGCTGCCGGGGTTCGAGCGCATTCCGTTTGAGAGAATTGGGCCGCGCAAACCTGAGGATCGAACGCACTGACGCGATTGTCTCAGGTGACCGCGTATTGCGGATGAGTGTTACTCACTCATGTGAAGAGCTGTGATTCTGCCACGAAAGACGGGACATTTCTTGTCTAGGCCTTCTGCATTCCTAAATGGTAGCGTAGATTGTTCTTTCGCACGATGCGTCGAGCAATTGAGAGGAGATGTGTGAAATCGTCTGGCCGATCATATTCGCATTTTGTTCCATGTGTCGATGTCAGAGATCGTGACAATCGACCCCGAAGGGGTCGGATATCGGAGGTCGGGGCACCGCCCCGACCCAAATTGTCAAAGTACTCCCTTTAACCCTGTAAGGGTGAAATACCATCAGTCCCAGATATACCTTTCATCGTAGTTAACCCCATACTCTTTCAGGAATGATCGATACTCATCCTGAAAAGTTTTCTTCCTGTGGTGATCTTCCTGGTCCACAATGTATTGTCTCACACGTTCAACCTCTGACTGTCCGACTGAAAACACACCATACCCGTTTTGCCACGCAAACTTCGTGAGCATTCTTCCTTTTGTCTTTATCCATTTGGAAGATCCCCGTTTGATATCACCGATGACCTTCGCGATTGATAGATTGCGCGAAAGGGCGCAAAGAATGTGCACGTGGTCAGCAACTCCCCCCACGGTCAATACCGGACAGTCCAAATTGTTGCACGTTCCACCGAGATATGCGTGCATCTCCTCTCGAACGTTCTTATCCGAAAGAAACGGCGATCGGTTCTTGGTCGAAAACACAATGTGGACCAACACCTTGGCCAGTGATTGTGGCAAATGCCCCTCAGATATTCAACCCCTTCGGGGTTGTGATAGTACTCGGTAGGTCAAATCCGAGGGCGTTGCCCTCGGTTGGCATATCATTCCCCTTCGGGGAAAGTCAGCGCAACATCGCGATCCAGCGTGGTATCCTCCGCCTTTAGACGACGCCTCCACCTGCAATTTCTTCACGAATCTTGTTGTGACTGTCGGTCTAACCGATCATTTGGTACACGTTTTCGCCCTAGCATACAATTTCGGGCTGGCGTTCGGACGAAAGTGAGCGTCCGGGAAAACCGTCATCCATCATTCGACCTTCTTCGCCTCATGCCTGCCCCACCGGTTCCAGATTGAACCGGTGACAGCTCCTTTAGAGTTCTTTGTGAACTCAATCGTCGCGCCAGACCTCTTCGAGAAGAACCGTGTTGGGCTTTCTGGGAAGATTTCTCCGATGTCGTCCGCGTAGAGGTGCGATCCTTCAACCCGTACTCTTCTGGAAATATCAATGCCAAAAATGTACTTCCCTGCGTAGGACTTGAGGGTTTTCTCATCGAGTGAAATAGGGACCTTTTCTTTTGGCAGAGGAAGATCCGTCCGCTTCTCGGTTCGAATAGGTGACAACATAAATGGTTCGGAGTAGCTCTCGAGCGCGGTGATTCGTCCATTATTGTCGCGTTGGAATCGTATGTAGTTATGCGATCCTTTGGAAACGAAGAGGTCCTTACTCACATTCATCAAAGTTGCTTTCGATCCGGCTCCCCATTGTGAGAACAAGATGGTATCCTGGACCGTGAGATACCGATAGAACTTGTCACCGCCCCAGTTCGACAGTATGAACATATTAGTATGGCGCTTTTCGTATACGCCTGAATACTCATTCAGTTCTTCTTGTGACAGACTGTGGACGGGCGGCGCTGTGACTATCGTTCCTGCAAACTTGAGTGCAGTTTGTTGCGCAATCGATTCTGCCGCGCCATAACGGCTACTGTTGTTGGTCAGAACAACGACAAAGATGTGCTGCGAGGGGATGCGGACCGCGCAACTGCCGAAGCCTGATAACCCTCCAACATGCCCGATCATTTCCAGGTTCTGGTACGTAGATACAAACCATCCGTATCCATAGTTAGTCTTACGACCATCTTTCAAAACGAACGAAGTCCATGCCTTCTCCAGCAAATCACGTCTCACGAGCTTGTCCGTGTAGAGCGCCTCGTCCCACATCAGCATATCATCAACGCTCGTGAGTATGTCACCCATGCCCTGGTCCCACTTCCAACTGAAGTACGCTCCCGGTCGATACGCCGAGTCGCCCACCGATCTGTAGCCCGTGACGAACAGTGGAATCGTCTGCTCTCTCGTCCCGGTGGTTGAACTCTTCATGCCAGATGGTTGAAAGATGTTCTTCTGCAAATATTCGTTGTATCTCATGCCGGACGCTCTTTCAACGATCAATCCTGCCAGGTAATATCCGAAATCGTTGTAACTGCAGTCTGAGCCGGGCTCGAACAGAAGCGGATCATTCATGACGAATGCGAACATCTCCTCTTGCGACTGCTCCAAAACCATTCGTTGATCGTACCCTGGCTTGGCCTCACTATTGGGTATGCCACTCGTATGCGTCAAGAGATGCTCAATGGTAATTAACCGTCGATGGGTGTTGAATTCTGGAAGATACTTCCGGATGTCATCCTGCAGCGACAGCTTGCCTTGCTGCACGAGCTGCAACATGCACACGGCCGTAAATTGCTTCGTCATCGAAGCGATAGCGAAAACGTACTCGGGTTTGTTCGGAACGTTCAGCTCAACGTTGGCGAGTCCGTATGCCTTGCGAAAGAGCGGGACGCCGTCCTTCGCCACGAGAATCACAGCCCCCGGCGCATTCGGTTTGAAAGAAGCATTCATAACACTGTCGATGTAGGACCCGATGGCCTGATCGGGTTTTCGATCAGAGCACGAAGCAAACAAGACGATCAGAGCCGCAAAGACCGCAACAACATTTTTCATGATGGACTCCTCAGTCAATGAATACTGGTTGTCTCACGATCCTCGGAGACCTGTCACCTTCTGGTTCCTCAAGTCGAAGAGGTCATTGGACCGGACCAAAACACTGATCCAGCCAGTCCAGTGCATTCTTGATGAGCTCATGTCTCGGAACCGAGTGACCCGACTCGTACAGAAAGTACTTCTTTTGGTGAAGGGGCGTCCCCAGCAAGTTGAACATCGGCATCATAGCAGTTCCGACCGGGAAGAAGTGGTCGTACTTCCCGTTCAGCATGAGAACCGGTACCTTGACGCGTGAGACGTAGTTGAGTGCATCGACCTCGGGAAGCGACCTCTGAAGGCTGAGACCGGCAACATGCAAAACGACTGCCGCAAACCTTTTCTCGACAGCAGGAACAATGGCGCCCATGGCCCCGCCCAAGCTTACGCCATAGTAAGCGAGCTTCGAGCAGTCGAGATCGCTTCGCGTCTCCAAATAGTCGATCGAGCGCGAAACATCCTTGACCCACATTATGACATGATCTCGATAGGAGTTCGTCATCACCGGAGTATCTGTCTTTAAACCATCCGCGCGCTCAAATGTGGATTTGTAGACAGGAAAGAGCACGGCTCTGCCACTTCGGATGAAGAAATCGAAATCCTTGGGCATAACCGTCGGGTCACTGATTCTTGTGTAAATAGCATCCGACCCCGGAAAGAACAGTACAACATGGAAAGGACCACGTTTCCCGCGAGGCAAAAACAGGTACGCGGCCATCCTCTCGTTCCCATATGCAGCGTTCAAGGTTATCTTTTGGACATACCAGTAGGGGGAAGTGCTATCATTCGATTCAATGACGGCTCGCAACAGGGTCTTGTCGTAATTGAAGAGAGACCGGTAATAACGGAACGCATCATCAGAACAGGGACGTTCTTTACCATAATCACGGACCGGAACATTCAACGGCCGCTCAAGATTCTGTCGGTTTCCGTCAGCTGCGATGTACTTCATGCATCGGACGCCATTCGTGCCAGAGCGGTCGAACGGGTCCTGCGTGTATGCATCGTTGAACATGTATGTCAGGTCGTTCCAGCCGCCGCCAAGGACATATTTCTTTCCACTGGATTCATTCCAGCACCATTCGCGCACGTTCCCAGCCATGTCAAACGCTCCGAAGCAGCTGATGCCCCTGTGCGATCCAACCGCAGCAGTACCCACCCCGCTGAAATTGCTCTTTGGAACAATGACGGAACTGAATTCCGCCCCGGCGACGACATTCCATTGGAAAATAGTTGGCAGATTCTTTCCGGCATATTCCGCATACGCCGCTGCTTCGTACCAACTGACTCCAGCGACGGGATGATCAATCTTGCCTTCGGGGAAAGATCCGAGTTCCCATGTCGCCGGGCCTCTCCTTCCGGTGATGTCCTGGAATTCCGCCATGGCTTGCTCCCACGTCAGCTTCTTGCCTTGTTTCGTGAACGGAAGTTTCCAAAACTGGTGGTTTTGATAACCCCCAGCATCAACGAATTGCTTGAACTGCCTGTTCGTTACTTCGTATCGATCAATGAAAAAGTCCGAGATTGCGACCGAGTCGATCTGTTCAAGGCCGGGAATGCTCAGTCCATATCTGCCCCCGGGCACCCAAATCATCCCCGCTGGAGAACTCCCGACTGGATGAAGCCTGAAAGTTGTTGCGCTGATTTCAAAGGTGGAGACCGGACCCTCGAACGGCTCGAAACCCTCCTTTTCTATTCTAACGATGGAGTTTGTTTTCGGGTAGCGGATGTTGTTAGCTGGAGTCACACCGAGAGCGTACCAGTTGTCGATCGAATCTGAGTACTGTCGCCAGAGTATTCTTGCACCAGGTGGATCAGATGCAAAAGAGACGGTCGTTGAATACCAGTCGAGGGATTTAACGAATGCCGGATCTGTAGGAATGATCTTTTCCACTGTTTTCGCGAGCACAAACGCGGAGTCCCACTTGTCTTCTCCCGTCAGCCTTTCGATCTCCGGAATGACCTTCTCACGTGACCACTTCGCTTTGTTGCTTTTTTCGATCTGCCAATAAATTCCGTAGGCCAGCGCCAGAAGCACCAACGCAAGTGGGAAGAAAACTGCCGGGCGTTTGATGGTCTTCCATAGTAAGCGTGGCTCGAACCAACGAACTGTCGACGGCACCGTTCCTCGCAGGTTTGATAACTCCTCAGAGATCTCGTGAAGCGTTTTTGTCCGTTGAGTGCTATCTTTTTGTAGGCAATGAGTGACAATCTGTTCCAGTGCTTCGGGGGTTTCGGGTCGGAGAGCACGCAGAGGTTTCGCCTGCTCATTCATGATCGAGTACATCATTGCAGGCTCGTGCTCACCGCGGAATGGTAACTTGCCTGTGACAAGTTCGTACAGCAAAACCCCAAATGACCAAATGTCCGTTTGTTCATCGGCTTCTTCGCCTTGAACTTGCTCCGGGGACATGTATGCTACCGTACCAAGCGTTGACCCTGCCTTTGTAAGCTTCGTCTGCCCTGCCAGCTTCGCCAGGCCGAAGTCAACAATCTTCACCTCGCCCTTCGAAGTGATCATCACATTCGCCGGCTTGATGTCACGATGTATGATCCCTGCTTCATGCGCGGCCTCCAATCCTTTCGCAACCTGGATTGCAAGATCGAGCGCTTCATTGATAGTGAGAGATCCGCGTTCTATTTTCTTCTTTAAGGTTTCACCACCATAGAAATCCATGCAGATGAACATGCGACCGTCATCAGTTTCATCTATGTCGTGAATAGTGCAAATATGATCGTGCTGCAGGGCGGATGCGGCTTGCGCTTCATGGATGAAGCGCTGCTTGGCTTCAGGGTCGCGGGTGAGTTCAGGTGGGAGAAATTTGAGAGCAACTGTGCGATTGAGACGGGTGTCTTCGGCCTTGTACACGACACCCATTCCTCCACCGCCAAGCTTCTCGAGGATTCTGTAGTGTGATATCGTCTGACCGATCATAGGAATTGGCACATTTGTTCATTGTTCCATTGATTCGATGATTCAACATCTACCATTGTTTGTCCCATCATTTATCCAACCCAACCCTTTTCAGCATTACGATGAACCGTGGATCAGAACGCAAAACATCAAATGCCCTCCCCAATTTCAGGGAGGTTAAATCATAGTCCCGGTCTTCCAAACATTTTTCAAGTGCACGTAGAGCATTCTCTTTTTCCCCCAAGATGGCAAAGCAAACGGCATAGGCATAATCCGAGGAATACTTGGATTGGTTCTTCGAAGCAGCATCCAACTGAGTCAACTGCAATCGAGCCAACCCCTTCCTCCCGGCTGATTTGTAAGCTCGGTTGTATGCTTCAATGTAGGATTTACTGGCCCCTTGCATTACCTGGATTCTATTCACCTCAGCCAATTCCTGATCGTTCATCCCCCTCCCCGCATACGCGACCACAAAAAGTAGTTGGGCACGGGCGAAAGTTGAATCCATCTCAAATACTTCCCGCAATTGCTCGATTGCCTTATCGTATTGCCTGTCATTGATATACACCCAAGCGACGGCGGAATTGATTATCAGAGAAAGAGGATCGAGTTCCTCTGCTTTGCGAATCTCTGCCAGTGCTTCCTGATGGCGCCCGGTAAACACTAAATGTTCCGCGTACCATTGATGCCCCGTGGGATAATTAGGATTCAATTCAATGGCGCGTTTATGCTCACGCTCTGCTCCTGCCCAATCCCATTCATAATCTCTGAGAATGGCAGCAAGCGATGTATGCGCCTCGGCCAAATCATCGTCGATTTCCAGGGCTTTCAGCGCGGCAACCTTTGCCTTGGGGAAAGTTTCCCTGGGGGAGGCCGCCTTGTACTCTCCAAGCACGACATAGGCATCGGCTAATCCAGCATATGCCAACGCATACGTTGGGTCTTTTCCAATCGCTTGCTCAAAATAGCCTACGCTGGTTTTCATACTCTCAGGTGTTCGTTTGTTCCATTGGAACCGTCCTTTCAGATAGAGTTGGAATGCCTCGGCGCTGGTTGTCCGCCCCCGAGCCATTTTCGTTTTCTCATCACCGCTCAGTCCGGGCTGGAGCTTCAGAGATATTCCCCTCACGATCTCTTCCTGAACTGTCGCGAGGTCGGATAGATTTCTGCTGTACTGCGCACCCCATATCTGCGATTCGGTCGTAATATCGATCAAATCCAGCTGGATATTCAGATCGCCGCCACGCTGAATGACTCTCCCCGTGAGTAGTGAACGGACCTTCAATGCGTTTCCCACCTCACGTGGATCGATGTCTTTCCCTTTGAAGTGGAACGCTGTGCTCCGCGGGATAACCCTGAGATTGGCAAGTTGCGTCAGGCTGTTGATGAGATTCTCGGTGATTCCGTCACTGAGATATTCCATGCTGGAATCCGCGTTGACGTTGATAAACGGCAGAATAGCGATAGAATCGATTGCTTTGGTTTTGGGTATGATTAAATAAATGCCCACACCGATGATTATCACTGCGGCAAGACCGCCCGCGCCCATTTTCCATCGTTTTGATGCTGAACTTGCCGACGATGGAATAGGTGCGCTTACGTACCCTGTCCTGGCGTATTCAAGCTTCTTGCGCTCTGTCCGCAAGTCAGCCAGCAAATCGTCCGCATGCTGATATCGCTCCTCCTTATTTTTGGCAAGCGCTTTGGCAACAATGTGTTCAATCTCGGGTGTCACCTTCTCGTCGAACCGTGCGATTGATGCCGGCTCTTCGTTGAGGATCGAATACATGATGGCTGCCTCGTGATCACCACGAAACGGAGTCTTCCCCGTCAGCATTTCATACAAGACAACGCCGAGGGAGAAAATGTCTGCCTGCGCGTCAACATCACCGCCTTGAAGCTGCTCCGGCGCCATGTACGCTACCGTTCCCAGCGTACTGCCCGTCTTGGTGAGCTTTGTCCGACCGCTCAGTTTCGCCAAGCCAAAGTCCACAATCTTCGCCACGCCGCTCTTGGTGATCAAGATGTTGGCGGGCTTGATATCCCGATGGACGATACCATGGGCATGTGCTTCTGAAAGTCCCCGTGCAATCTGAATGGCAATGTCGGCAGCTTCTTCAATCTTCAGTGGGCCCTTCTCGATCTTTTTCTTGAGTGTCTCTCCTTCGTAGCAGTCCATCACAATGAACATCTGGCCATCGGTTGTTTCATCGATGTCGTGGACGGTGCAAATGTTGTTATGCTGAAGTGCAGAAGCGGCTTTGGCTTCGTGGATGAAGCGCTCCTTCGCTTCGGTGTCTCGGGTAAGATCAGGTGGCAAGAACTTCAGTGCGACGGGGCGATCGAGGCGGATGTCTTGGGCTTTGTAGACTACGCCCATGCCTCCACCGCCGAGTTTTTCGAGAATCTTGTAGTGGGAGACGGTCTCTCCAATCATGTCGAGCCTCCGCCTACGCTTCGCTTCGGCGGATTCTGAAAATCACCACCACTCACACAAAGCGTTCGTGGGTGATTTTCGAACATGCCTCCACCGCCAAGTTTCTCGAGGATTCTGTAGTGAGATATGGTTTGTCCGATCATAGAACGATGAAGTAATTGAATCAGGCTACCGTGGGCAGGCTGCCACGGGGCGTTCAGGAATCTTGCGCCGCATTTTGGCGTCTCGATGCTAATAGTGGGGATAGTGCGAATTTTTCTGCCCAAGCCTCGATCACTACTCCTTCACTTTCATCAGTTCTTTAAAAGGGGCGTACTCGCGCAGTGACTCAAGGTCAGGGTCACGATGCCACGTTATTCCGTAGTCGGCACCTTGCGCAAAGGCCTCGCGCAAGAGCATCACTGCGCGGTCCTGTTCACCCAACAACGCCGCTATCCGTGCCCGCCAAATGAGGTGATCGCCATATAAGTATGGGCGATTCAGATTCTCCAACCAGCTAGAAACCTCAAGCGCTTCAGCCCGATCGTTCCTGCGTGCCGCCAACACTCCAAGGTAGCCGTGGTAATCGATGTTATCCGGTGATTCCTTCAACAGTACTTCAAAAGTCTTCCGTGCTTCCTCTAACTGGCGTGCAAGGTACTGAGTCTGTCCTAAGCCGTAGCGTAGCTTTTTCAATTGAGCTGGCGTACGCGTCCGATACCACGTTAGGGCTTTGTCAAGCGCATCACGGGATGCCTCAGCGAATCCATGCGCCCTGAGTTCCAGAGCTCCATTTCGCATCGTCGACCCCCGATCTGCGTTTGGCTGCGCAGGGATGCTCAGGCATTCGTCCAATCGCTGGGCTAAATCCTGAGTCTTTCCTAATGCAGACAGCGCACTGAGTTCATAACTCAATGTCACAAGATCATTGGGAAATAGCGATCGGGCGCGTTGAGCCACTTTCAGTTCTTCACCGTACTGCCCAAGCGTGTGGTAAGCTGCTGCGAGCACACCCCAGTACGGTTTCCATTCCGTTGGCGTTTCGCTCTGCTGATCGATCTGATTGAGCAAAGTAATGGTTTGCCGGGGGCGATTGAGAAAGGCGGCGTACACACCGCTGAGATACGTCATCGTTGCACTCGGAAGTAGAGTCTGCATATGAATAGCCGCACGATATGCTGCTTCAATATTTCCGCGATTGTATGATTGGATCCAATCAAGCGAGTATCGTTCAAAATCAGTGAAGCGATCACGAAATCTATCTAAGGAAGTGGCGATTGAATCAGATACGGCGTGCTCTCCAAGATTACTGTGGGCAGTCGAGAAATACATCCTTGCGACAAAAAACAACGAATCGATTCTTGCGGCGCGCTGGAAGTACGGGATCGCAGCACGATAATCGCCGCGACGGAAGAAAGCATAACCTTGTGTATACTCTTTGAACGCTCTATATGTCGGGGGATGAATAATCCCTAAAGCCATACTGAAATTGGAAGTGTATTTCAATGCCACAACCCCCAAGACTCTTTCTCTGAGCTCATCTATGAGATCTGTGGTTGCGCTGGAAGGTTTTGTGACCGGGTCAACAGCCGCCAAGAGTTTTCCCGTTTCGGCATCAATGACCTGTGGTTGAATCTGAAGCTCGTCTCCCTGTCGATAGAAAGCGCCGGAGACAACGAGTCTTGCTTTCGTGGCTTTCCCTAAATCCTGAGCGGGTACGATCCTCTGAGCACTGCCGAGTTCACGCCGCAACTTCTGAGTCGCAAGCAGTGCTTCCGAGCTAGGGACCACATCCACAAGCTCAATTTGCGCGAGTCCTTGCGAGAGAGCGTCGGCTATCATCCGACTGAGATGATCGAGCGAGCTGTCCCCCGTTTGGTTCTCGAATTCAGCGACAACGATGCGATTTGGGTTGAGTGATGCCACCTCTTTTGCGTTCGGGTAAAATACGAGCACTCCCACTGCAATAATTCCGACAACAAGCACTATTGCGAAGCCGAGGAACAAAGGTTTTCTCCACAACGGCTTAGCTGGGATTGGCAGTTGTTGTGAAGACGTACCAGGAACACTTGTAAGCAGTGGGTTCACGGACTGAGTGATATTCTGAAGACGGGAAACTCTTGAGGTATCGCGTTTCAGCCGTTTCAGCTCGATGACAACGTCGGTGATTGATTGGTATCGATCCTGAGGATTCTTTTCGAGCAATCGATTCAGAACATGAATGAGGTCTGAGGATGCATCGGGGAGGAAGTTTTGAATCGGCTCCGAATCTTCGTTTACTATCGAATACATCATCGCCGCCTCGTGTTCGCCTCTGAAGGGCAAGTGTCCCGTCAACATCTCATACAGCACCACCCCAAACGAGAAGATGTCGCTCCTCGCATCTACTTCGCCTCCCTGAATCTGCTCCGGAGCCATATACGCCAGCGTCCCTACTGTGCTCGAGGTCTTCGTGAGCTTGAGCGATCCCTTCAGCTTGGCCAATCCGAAGTCCATCACCTTGATCTGGTTCTTCGAGTTGACCATGATGTTGTCGGCCTTCACATCACGGTGCACGATGCCTTTGCTGTGTGCTTCTTGGAGCGCTTCACCAATCTGGATTGCATAGTCGATGGCTATTTGTGTCTTCTGGATCGGTACCATTTGCCGCAGTGTCTTGCCATCCACATACTCCATTTCAATGAACTGCTTATCTCCATCCTCGCCGATCGAATGGATCCCGCAGATATTCGGATGGTTTAGAGCCGAGGCTGCCCGGGCCTCTTGAAGAAATCGAGCTTGTTCTGCCTCGTTAACGGTGATGTGATGGGGGAGGAACTTGAGGGCTACGTCGCGGTCGAGCTTAAGGTCGTGGGCTTTGTAGACCACGCCCATCCCGCCCTCTCCCAACTTCTCAAGGATCCTGTAGTGAGACACTGATTGCCCGATCATGCAACACCTCCGCCTTCGCTCCGCTTCGGCGGATCCTCAAAATCACAATCGCTCGCACGGAACGCTCGCTGGTGATTTTGGGACATGCCTCCCTCGCCTAGCTTCTCGAGGATTCGATAGTGAGATATTGCCTGTCCAATCATTGGCCTTTCCTCCGATTCAGATCCCGACAATCCTTCGGTTCCCCCTCGACTCGCTCCGCTCGCTCGGGGTCGCTCAGGACGTCGGGATTCTCAAAATTCCATCCACTCGCACAGAACGCTCGTGGGGAATTTTGGAACTTGAGTGCAACATCGCGATCCAGCTTTGTGTCGTGGGCCTTGTAAACAACGCCCATTCCTCCACCGCCAAGTTTCTCGAGGATCTTGTAATGGGATACAGTAGTGCCGATCATGTGGATTGGTTTATTGGTGATTTGGTTAACTGGCCAAAGGCTTCATTTCAGGATCCCGCTTTCCCTACGGGAACAATCGCCAGCGGCTGCTCTTCGTCGGACATTCCGACGACCTTCTTCACGTCATCATCTTTGAAGGCACCGACCATTGTCGTGCCGAGATCCAAAGCAACCGCCTGCAGGCAGAAGTTCTCCACCGCGTGGCCGACCTCAATATGGACATACCGAGGAGCCCGCTCGCCGTACTTCACTTCTGTCCGCCTATAAACCGCACCCACGACAAGGACGCAGGGCGCGCTCGCAATCCATCTCTGTCCTAATGCTGCTGTTGCCAATTCACTTCTTTTGTCTGCAGCAAGGACATTGAGCAGTTGATGCGTCTGTGGCTTGTATTTGTACACCCCCGGCTTGACGTCGTCAACGTTTCCTACCACGATATACAGTTCGAGGGGATAGAGGCGCACTCCACAGTTCGCTTTCCTCCCTGCCATGTTCCCCACGACCAGTCGGAGGGGGTCGTGTCTATCTTCAGGGTGATTCCTTGCGCTGCCCAGACGAGTTGTGAGAGCATGGCGATGCTCATCGGCACATCCTTGAATCCCCGCACCGACCGCCGAGTCGCAAGGGCTTTCTCGACGGAACACTGACCATCAGTCCGAGGCGCAGGCAGTTGAATCACCGACGCCGGGGTTTGACCTGCCGACTTGTTGCCATCCTGACAAAGGACAATCGTTGGGCCTGATACAACGATCATCGCCAGAGTGATTAGGGAGAATGAACTCATATGACTCCTCCTGTGCGCAGGTGAAAAACCAAGATTGAGAGCGCCCAGTCTGCCTGCCCTAAAGTATTCGGGCATCTTATGCTGGGATAGGGTCTGGGTATGACGTTGGGCTCTCAACAAATAAAACGACCTCCATAATCGCGTCAGCGACTCCGGAGGCTCATCACAAATCCCCGCTACTTGAAGCCATCCCCGGCTTCGCTGTGGGTCAATGTTACTCCGATTCCCAGCGAGTGTCAAGGAACGGGATTTGTCGTCACAGTACGCCACAGGCTCTAACTTGAATACTTCTCCCTCTTTGCGTGAACAGTTTTTCCATTCTCAATTCTGACAACTCCTCATCCGGAACAAATTATGCTTCTCACATTGATGAGAAGTGATTTCAATATGCCCCCTAGCCAACGATGTCATTCCCGCACGCCTGCGTGCCTGCCTGCGCTGCCCAGCCTTCACATGCGTTACGGCTGGCAGGCGCTTCGGCAGACAGGCCGAAACGCCGCACTCCGGCGTGCAGGCACGTCTTAGGCGGCCAGCCCGCCGGCGGTCTGGCGGGGAATCCAGACGGCGCTGTCTGGACTCCCGATGAATACATTCGGGAGTGACAAGTGTTCTTGAGATGCGTTCGAGTCTCTCATGCGCCCTAGCCCATTTCTCCTTGAATCTGGAATATTTTTTCCATAGTCTGCGACGTGATTACGTTGCTCTCCCAGTGAATGCTTCGGCATTCGCGAGAGGAATGGCAATTCTGGCAAGAGCGTCCGTGGAGAAGGCTCTCCCTCCCGTCGTTGGGACAGGCTTCTGCAGAATTCCTCTCCAGAGCGCGAAATCTCAATCACACCTTACCGTGTTCAGATTCATTCGGCACCAATCAACTTGTAGCAGGATGCAATTGCATTTGAAGATCAACCAGATTTCCTTCGTGTCAGTGGGGGGCGATTGAGGCGGGGAGATCGTTGGAGCACTGGACGTATTGTGTGTACGGTGGTTCGACAGGTTTTCGCGACCCCAAGGGCACATCTCCGGTCTGTAATTCGCGCATGCTCGCGTTCCCTAGAAGCTCGGACGAAAACCCATTATTTGCCACAAAGGCACCAAGCCACGAAGGAAAAGATTTGAATTCTTTCAGTTATTGTGGTGCTTTGCGTCTTCGTGTCTTGGTGGCAAGACTTGTCGGCCGCGTCTCTAGAACTGATCTGAAAGCTGACTCCTCGACCCTTCGAAAATCTCGGGGCAGGCAGCCCCGCCTTCGCTGAAGCTTCGGCGGGCCCCGACCCGGTCGGGGCGAGCAAGTGAAAGCTGATTCATCTTCTCAAAAAAAGGATTTTCTCTATGAAGCGACTCCTTCTCGTTCTCGCACTGGCCTCTTCGCTCGCGATGGCACAGAACTCGGGGAAAATTTCCGGCCGCATTGTCGATTCGAAGAGCAAAGAACCGCTCCCGATGGCAAACATCGTGATTCGCGGCACTGCGTACGGCGCAGCGTCAGATATCGACGGAAATTATTACATCCTCAACATGCCACCGGGGTCATACGACCTCACGGCATCGATCGTGGGATATCGGGCTGTGACAAAGACGAATGTCATTGTCAACACCAACCGCACAACAACAGTCGACTTCTCGTTGGAAGAAACGGTAATCCAGGGTGCGGAGGTGGTCATCATCGCGACACGGCCGGATGTGGAGAGGGAAAAAACTTCGACAAGTGAAATCCGACGTGGCGAGGAAGTGTTGAATGTCCCCGGCATTCAGGACATCGCCGACGTGTTGACGTTGTCATCAGATATCAGCGATGGACATTTCCGCGGCGGCCGCGACAACGAGGAACTGTATAATCTCCACGGCATGGGGATCATGAATCCTCTGAACAGCGGATCTGCATTCAATCCCATCATGAGCGCGGTCGAAGAAGTCGAAATCATTACAAGCGGATTCGGTGCTCAATACGGCAATGCTCAGTCGGGCATCGTGAATATCTCGATGAAAGAAGGCTCCTCGAATAAATGGGTGGCGCGCGCAGAATCTCGCATGCGGGCCCCAGGACGAAAACACTTTGGTCCCAGCGTGTGGGACCCCACGGCGAACCCATATCTGGCGATGCTTGATTCACCTCAGAAATGGCTGGGGGGTGATCCGAACTATCCGAACGGCTATTGGGGCGGAATCGGATCCGGCTATGCGAACCGTTATGGAAAAGACACGACGACGCTTGCGACATTGTTGTACACACTTTGGCGAATGCAGGGACACCGCGATTTTGGCAAGAGCTACGACAATCTCCTGGACTATTCCCTGGATGCCAATGTGGGAGGCCCTCTGGCGAACAATGTACGCCTCTTCCTGGCGTTCCACACGGACAACGTGTGGCCAATCCTGCCGACACCGGAGCCCAACCTCAGCCGGCAATTGATGGGAAACATAGTCTATGACTTCGGACGCGGGATGAATCTCCGATTGAGCGGGGCGTATTCGAGAGCCGACGGCCATGTTCTCAGCGGAAGAACAACAACGGGCTGGTACAATTGGACGTGGGATCGCATCTTTGACGTGAAACGCACAAACGACGAGAACATTCAACTCGGCCTCCGATGGACGCACGCAATCAGTCCAAGCACATTCTACGAGGTAAAGTTGAATTCGCTCCGGACCACCTCCATCGAGGGCTCACCGGTAACCAATCCTGCTGCGCTCGACGGAGTATCTTCCAATCTTGTCTGGGAGAGCTGGACAAATCTTCCAGACGGATTTAACTATGGCGAGACCGACGCGGACTTCAGCACTGAGAAAACGCGGACGATCAGCCTCGATGCATCAATCACAAGTCAGGCGACGTCATCGCATATGCTGCTCGCGGGCCTCCAGGGAAACTGGTACGGCATCGACGTGTATAATTTGAGTTCTGTCACTTCGAGAACCGGAGGAAGCAGAACACAGTATTCGGCAAAGCCGTACGAAGCCGGGATTTACGTTCAAGACAAGATGGAATTCGAGGGGATGATCGCCAATGTTGGACTGCGGTTGGATATGTATAACGCAAATGTGATGTACTACTCGGACACCTTCGCGCCATATCGCTACACCGACAGCCTCGGTCTTCAGAGAGTTGATGAACGATTTGCAAAAAAAGAGAAAACACCGGTTGTCGCCCGGCTGCAGCCACGCGCGGGATTCTCTTTCCCGGTATCAACGGAAACCGTTTTTCATGTGAACTACGGGACGTTCCTGCAGCGGCCTCCGTTCATCCGCATCATCTCTCAGACCGTGAACAGGAAGGAACTCTACAGCTACGGAGGGGCTTTGTCCGTGGTCGGGACGCTCGGGAATCCGAGACTACGGCCGGAAGTGACAAGCAGCTATGACATTGGCGCCACGCAGGCATTGGGTGCAGGGTTCACGCTGGACATCAGTGGATACTATAAAGACGTCAGGGACCTCCTCCAGCAAGCCATCTATAGTTCGAAACAAGGGAACTATGTGACCTACATTAACCGGGACTATGCGGACATTCGCGGGTTTAGGGTGGGATTTGCAAAACGGAGCGGCATGTTGACAGGCACACTGAACTACACCTACGGTGTCTCTACAGGTAAGAACAGCTCATCTGATGGTAATCAAGTTCCCACAATCTATGAAAGTGGTCCATCGAAAGACCCCGTTCCCCAGGATATCCTGCTAGATTTTGACAGAACACATAATCTTGTCGCCAACCTGGGCTTCAGCACACCTCTGGAATGGGGACCGATGTTGTTTGATTCGTATCCGCTCGAGCGAATTACGATTGCTGTCACATCCTTCGCCCGCAGCGGCCGCCCGTACTCTTCCCGCCTCAACCCCGGGATTCTCATGAACAAGCGGGCGCCAAACGAATATAACACCAACCTGAAAATCACGAAGCAGGTGTCCCGCTTCTTCGGTGCCAGCGCGTCGTTCTACCTTGAGGTCTCCAATCTGTTCGATACAAGAATCTATGACTACACAGCAGTCTTCAATCCCGACCTCAACAATACAAGTAATCTTTCGAAATGGACGGTCAAGTACGAGAAAGGCGAAGACATCACATACTATGAAGATGACCTCCGCCCGGGATTTTTGATAAACCAGGAATTCAGGATCTACTCAAATCTACCAAGAGCAGCGCAGTTCGGCTTCATCATCAACTTTTAAGTGCGTGAGGAGCAACACATGGGACCAATCAGGAAGCTTGCCATCCTTCTCTGTCTGCTCGCTAGCATCGGGATTGCACAGATGCAGAAGGACTATCTCATTCACAAACGCGGGATGCTGAGCCAAACCGTTTACAACACCGGTGAGCTTGGCCGGAAGTATGTCACCTCCAATGCCAACACAGAACTTGGCATACCCTCGTTGGAATGGCCCGCAAATTCCGCTACGGTCGTCGATGCGAAACAGTATTCGGGTCAACACAATTCCTATGGCGGAGGCGTTCAGATCGCCGCGGATCGGGTTGACTCAACAGCGCGGCTCTATGCCCTCTGCGGGGGGATGATTGACGCCGTCGCGGAGTATATCAATTCATTTCCGCTGAGCCAGACTCGCATTGAGAACTATCCCGTCCTCGCCGACGGAAGTTTGAATACGGCCTACAATCCAAATGAAGCGGAAGAGATCATCATCTCCAAATGGGCAACCCCCGTCGGCGTGACGATCACGCGCACCAGCCGTGTGTGGAGCTTCCCCGATTACGATGATTTCATTATTTATGAATACGAGTTCGAGAACACAGGCGATCTGGATGGAAATCCGGCAACGCCAGCCAGGCCAGTGAGACTCATTGATTTCATCGCCAACTTTGATCATGGCCTGACGTCGGGCAAATTCGGATATGACAGGACGTCCAACTCCTGGAGCCCAAGTGTTGTTGAGAAGAAGGACTACTTTGCACGGTTTGACCCGAAGCGCTGGCTGCAATATGGACTACACCGCACCGGCAACCCCGAGCCAAAGTACTTTTCCGAATGGGCTTCGACGGGGAAGAACGGCGGCGGGTTGCTCACGCCCCAGGCCGCAGGCTACATGGTACTGTACTATGATACGCTTCATCTTGTGCACAGAAGAGATGGCACCAAAGCAACGGGTATCATCACGGGCGCAGACACAATATCGTGGGATTCCAACGGACACATCAAGCAGCCATACTATCAGAGGATAGAAACTTCGCAAATGACCGCTTTTGGGAAGTTGATTCCTTATGTCCTAGATATGAAGCAAGCTCTCAAGCTCGGTCCCAATACGAATGTCAATATCTTTGGACCGGATTGGGTGGGCCGAGCCTCGTTCAACTGGCGACAGAGTAATTACTTCGCGATAGGGCACAATATTTCCTTCGGGCCCTATAATCTGAACCCCGGCGAGAAAGTTCACATCACGATAGCCGAAGTCTGCGGCTACGGTGCCGCGCGTGCGGAAGAGACGGAGGCGGGCGTGAAAGATATAGGCGGGAGCAACGGACAAACATCTCCCCCGACTGCTGAATCGGGAGATTCACTCTACGCATTCTACACAGTTCCGAACTATTGGGTACCCAAGACACAAAAGGAGCTCAACAAGAACTCTCTGAATACGATCGTCTTCGGCAGCGATTACTTGAGTAAGTACTCGTTGCCCGACTATGTCAATTCGAATGTTGTAACGGTGCGCGAGGTGGCAGACCGGGCAATCCAGGCATACACAAACGAACCGTTGGTCAACCACAACGCAGTGCAATACTGGCCCGAAAAATACACCGAGCATGGTGTGTATTCCATTCCAATTCCCGTTCCGGCTCCGGGGATCACCATGGAGAATACGATCCTTGGAGAAAACAGGATCGTCTGGGGTCCTCAGGTAGAATCGTTCTCGGCTCCGAGGCTCCAGGGAACGTTCGACCATTACGAGGTCTATAAAGCGTCTCATCCATTGGGGCCGTGGACAAAGCTCGTCGCCGTCTCGAAACGTGATGCGCAATATTTTGCCGACGGCAAGTATCAGTTTGTCGACAAGAACTCACGGATCGGCGACTACTTCTACTACTCAGTCGTCTCGGTCGACAACAAGGGCAACAAGAGCGGCCGGACGAACATGACCCTGCATCAATCATCGATTGGCGCTGCGGCGTCGCTCGGCAAGGTCTTTGTCGCTCCCAATCCGTTCCTGGTCAAATCAGGTCAGGGGGGCGAAAGCATCGGCGGTGATATCAATTCCCAACTCCGCTTCTACAACCTCCCGCGGAAGTGCACTATCCGTGTGTATTCGTACAGCGGGCAGCTGGTTCAGACCATCGAACACGACGAGGATAAGATCAATCACCCGTATTTCCAGGTAACTCGGAATAATCAGCTGATCGCTGCAGGAGTCTATTTCTACGTCGTCGATACACCTGACGGCTCCCGTGCCCATGGCAAATTTGTCATCATCAACTGAGCGAGGCAGATGACTATGAAACGCACATTTCAATCTCTGGCAACTGTGCTCTTGCTGGCGGTGTGCATCGGGCACCTGCAAGCACAAAAGGTTGGCACAAGCTCGCTCCAGTTCCTGAAAGTGATGCCGACAGCGCGTGCAACGGCAATGGGCGATGCGTATGTGTCGCTTGCGAGCGGCGCAGATGCAACATTCTGGAATCCTGCAGGATTGACAAACCTGCAGAACCACGAGATGACCTCCACCCTTACCATGTGGCTGTTCGACACGAAGCAAATAGCATTGGCGTATGGACTGCCGATGGGAGATTGGGGGACGCTCGGTTTTCAATTCCAATACGTCGATTTCGGATCGATTGAAGAGACACGGGCGGATGCTGTCGATTTGGTAGTCCCGGCGAATGGTGCGCCCTTCTTCAACGCGGGCCTGACCGGACGATCCTTCACTCCCTATTCGTACCTGGTCGGTCTCTCCTACGCAAAGGCATTTACCGACAAGTTTTCGGCTGCGGTCACGGCGAAGTACGCGATGGAATCTCTCTGGTCGGACCAGGCGATCACCGTGGTCAATAGTGTAACCGGGGAGGTGACATCCTACAAGACGTATGCCGATGTCATTCTCTTCGATTTCGGCATGCTGTACAAGACGGGATTTCGCTCTGTCCAGATTGGTGTGTCGGCGCAGAACTTTGGACCTCAGGTAAAGTTTGCCGATGCGGCGCATCCCGCACCGCTTGCGTTCCGCCTTGGTGTCTCAGCGAACCTCTTCGGCCAGGAGGCATTAATGTTCCAGGACGATATGCATCGTCTTACGGTTGCCTATGATCTGTTCCAACCCAATGACTACAGACAACAGATGCACGTGGGAGCGGAGTACGCGTTTTCAGAATTGCTCACCCTGCGTGCGGGATACAAATATGACTACGACAGCGAGGGGCTGACCTTCGGCGGCGGGCTTCATACCGATCTGGCCGGATGGGCCGTGCGGCTTGATTACAGCTTTGGCAGAATGAATGAGTTCCTGAACAGTGTGCATCGCATTAGCTTAGGAGTGCAATTCCGATGAAATCGAGTCTTGCCAAAAGAATAGACGTCACGATCGTTGCCGCGATTCTGAGCTTTGCATCCGTCTTCGCTCAACCTGCCGCCAGACCACTTGATGTTCAGGGTCTGGATCAGTTCTCTGCCTCAGGTGTTCGTTCGCGTGCGATGGGCGGAACCGGCGTGGCGAGTGCGGTGGACGCTTCTGCTCTCTTTTCCAATCCTGCTGCTCTTGCACAGCTCTCTTCGTTTGAAATTCGTGCCGGCGGTCTCTTTGGCAGCACCATGAGCAAACAGACCCAGGAATGGGTGCCGATGAGACCTCTCCCAGGTCTTAGTGCATTGTTTGAGGGTCTCACTGGTGATGTCAAAACGCCAGATAGTCTTGGAAGATCAGGTCTACCGCTGAGCGCCTGGAACACGTTGCAGAAGCAGTACGATAACCTCACTCCGGGTTGGGACAGAACTTCATCGCGGACACAACCGCTTTCGCTGGCAGCTGCCATGCCGTTGACTGTTGCAGGCATGAACGTGGCAGCGGCTATTGGCTTTTCGCAGGTCATCAACCTTGACCACTATTTTCAGAACAACAATTCCATGTCACCATACCTTGGTCAGGAGCGCCCGGATCCGTTCTTGATCACGAACAGGAACGACACCCTGCACATCAAGTGGTACCAGTATACCCGCCAGAGAGAGGGATCTGTGTACGGGATTACACCCGGTGTATCCGTCACGCTTCTTCCGGGCCTGAGAGTCGGCGGATCAGCTACGGTTCTCACCGGTTCCTCGGATGACAACGAGAAACGGGTGGAGCGGGGCCACATCAATATTGCTATCAGCAATGGTGTGGGCTCGAATTTCATGGTTGACACTGTCTATTATAGACAGTCGAAAGTGGGGACGTCGAAGTACAGCGGCACGATGTTCACTTTCGGACTTCATTTTCAACAGGAGCGGTACAGTCTCGGCGTGACACTCAGGCCGCCGATGAAGATCACGAGAACATGGGATCGGGATGTGGCGAGTATTGACACCACCAAGAAACCAATGCCTGTCAGACTCGACGATCAACCCAGGAGAAGCTTTCATGAGAGCGGCAAGGATTATCTCGACTTTCCTCTCTCCTACTCTCTTGGAATAGTGCTGAAGCCGACAGACAAGTGGATGATTGCTTTTGACTACGAGCTCAAGCACTTGGCAGATGTTGAGCTGACTTCAGCAACCAACAGTACGGTATCGCGCCCATGGGTCAACACCAAAGGAGCCATGCGGATCGGTGCAGAATATCTTGCCAGCAAGCTGATTGCTCTGCGAGGCGGCTACCGTGAAGACGTTCAAGCGTTCTCCCCGGACGGATCGGCGATCATCGACGAGCCGGCCCGCGGCGGAGTCTATTCACTTGGCGCGGGAATCTCCTTGGGGAACATCTTCATTGATATGGCGTACGAGTATTCGGTCTTGAAGTACCAGGACATCTACCAGTCCAATGCGAACTACAACACGCGGCAGCAGCACCAAGTTATGCTGGAATGTGCGTACCGCTTCTAGTGCAGCGCCCGGTCAAATACCATATTTATGGAGTTTATGGTTCTCAACGCAGAGACTGATGACTTTTGCCTCTGCGATTCTCTGCGGACTCCGCGCCTCTGCGATGAAAACCAATACGTGATCTTTCGAGGAGTGATATGAAGAATACAGTACTCTGGAGTTTAATCTTGTTGGCAACCGTTCTCTTCGGCTCCTGTGCTGAGAACCTTGATCCTCTCTCCCCCGGTTCGATGAACGGGGAGTATGCGCTGGGGCTGAAGTCGCTTGTCCCGCTGGCTGTTGGCAACTCGTGGACATACAACGTCACGGTGTATGATACCTCCGGCACGCAGCGAAATCAGTTCGCCTATACGCTCAGCGTGAGAGACACGGTGACAGCCGATACGAGCAAGATCCCATTGTCGAGTGCGGGCAGGAAATCCCTCACGCGAGGAGCGCTGGTGTGGTACCTCCTTCAGGGAGAATCGGGAGCCACCACCTGCTGGCAGGTCGATAGCCTGGAGAACCTGCGCATCCGCAAATCCGACGATACGCGCTTCTTCGAACAATCGGCATTCAATTTCAGGGCTTTAATCGGTGACGTAACTCCGTCGCGGTACATCGGCATAGATTCCGTTCTCGGGAAGGCTGATTCCGTAAGATCCACGCTTGTTTCAAAGGGAGCAGACACACTGAGAACGACGCTCGGTTCGGCTCCCTATTTTCAGTATCGGGAGTCCTACGCACTGCGTGCTGACTACACCAACTACTACTTCAAACCGGGGTTCGGGCTCTTTCTCGTTGAAAAGTATCAACGGACACCAGGCGGGAAGACGGTTCGTCTGCGACGCGATGAGCTGACGTCGTATTACTTCAAATGATGCTCAGTGCATGCAGTCACTGCCAGGAGCGCCCGCCTGACCGACGTAGTCGGGCTGGAAGCGACGAAGTTCCGCTCTTTGAATCCCGTTCGTAGGCGGAATCCGAGAGCAGGACAATCAAAACCAAAACCCTGTCATTCCCGAATGTCTCTGTCGGGAATCCAGGACTGAGCTCTGCCTTTGCCCGTGGCCGATGCAGTTCACGTTCTGGATCCCCTCCAACAACATGAGGGGATGACAAAAGAAGTCACTTCGCAAAAAACGCTCGTGATGACAATAGAAAGAGCCTTGCCACGCCCTTCCCGCCAGACCGACAGCGTCTGTCGGGCTGGTAGGGCGTGGATAACAAACACAAACCAGAAGGGGTTTCAACCCTTATTGATTTGCGTTGATGCGAGATGCTCGCGATCTTGGTTGGGGGCTAAAGCCCACCTGGTTGGTTGCTCTCTTGCCCCGACCTAAAGGTCGGGGCAAAGCTGGACTCGAGAGAGGTTTCTTTCTCATTGTGCAAGGCTATCCGAGATATTTCAGATATTGGCTCATGACACTTTGTGAGACGAGTTTCTATTCGCCATTCATGTTATTCAGGAAAATAATCATGAAACAATCAAGCGTGCTGTTGGCAATCCTCCTGACCATATCCATGGGCTTCGCCCAGCAGAATGATGGCGTGGAAGTCTCTGTGAGCAGCGGATATGTTCTTCCATCTTCTCCGATGACGTTTGCAAACTATTGGACGATGCAGTATGGAGGCGGACTCTCAGCCGGGATGCCGTTATCACCGTCCATCACACTCATCGGCTCGTTTGAACACTATCAGTTCAAGCTGAACAAGGACGGGGTCAATAACGGATTCGACACGAACTACATGCGTGATATCTGGATTTTCAAGAGTGTCTCGTTGAATCCGTCTGCTGATCCGACCACCATGACAACGGTGTCGGCCAATCTTCGATTTGCTCCTTCAGGGATCTCGGGACGGCTCTCTCCGTACTTTATCGGCGGCGTTGGCGTGATGCGTTTCTCCCTCAGCGAAATCAACTTACCGACGACGAGCGTTCTGACGGCCGGCGGTTCGGATATAGCGATGACCGCTCAACAGAGTGTTACCGGCGGCGTTGAAACCTCGGCGTTTGTCCAGTTCGGGATGGGGTTTGACATCCGACTGACACAATCCTTCGACATGTTTGTTGAGGCGCGCTATGCGAGCGGGCTTAACAAAGGGCTTCACACATCCTACGTACCGATTACCGGGGGGATAAAACTGAGTCTGTAAGTGAGTTCAGGACCAACAAGTGTATTTTCAGAAGCACTCGCGTGTCATGCTTTCATCTATCAATCAAGGAGGTGTTATGAAACACAAATTACTGTTTCTTTCTATCGCCGTGCTTGCACTGGCGACCGCTCTCCAGGCCGGAACCATTACTTCCACAGCGACTGGCGGAAAATGGAGCGCAACCACAACCTGGGTCGGGGGAGCAGTTCCTGGCGCCTCTGATGATGTTGTCATTGCCAATGGGGCGACGGTGACGATTGATGCAAATGTTACTGTTGCTTCCATAACCGTTGGCCAGGGCACGAGCGGCACTCTTACATTTGACAACGTTGCAATACGCGTCGTGACAGTCTCCGGGAATATCACCGTTGCGACGGGAGGCACATTTATTGCGCTGATTCCGATCAGCACCACTGGAGACTTGGCTGCAACCTCCACCTCTGTAACAAATGCAGCTACATCAGCGGGCGTGGTGGCCGGAATGAACATCGGCACGCTGACCGGACTCGCGACGGGCACGACGATCGCGTCGTTCACCGCGAACACCATCACGCTTTCCCTCGCTTCCACAAATACGGTCGCACTGACCGGAGCGGTCTTCAATATCGGTTATGACGATACGCTCTTCGTTGGCGGGAACCTGACGAACAACGGCACATTTGATATGTCGCGGGGAAATGCCGCTGGCATCTGCCACGTCACGTTCAACAAAGCGGGCGACCAGACGATCACGGGCACCGGAGCGACGACCAGATTCCGGAGCATCACATTGAACAAGGCGGCCGTAGCGAACAAGGTGATTTCAAGCATCAACGTGACGGCGGCGGGAACTCCGTTGACGTTTGTTGCCGGCACGTGGGAACAAAACGCGGGGAGATTCACGGCAACAACAGGAACCATCGGCGTGGGATCGGCTCTTGCTACCGGTTGTGCGCTGAACATTATCGGCTCCGGAAGCGCCTCCGTCTCGAGCAATATCAACGTGTTCGGCAGCCTGTTGGTGAACACCACGGATTCTCTGATCGTGGGCGTCGGGACGACCACCGGCAAAATCGATCTCACGAATATTATCGGGGCAACTGGCACGTTTACAAAAGGCACGGTCGTGGTCTACGGAAAAATTGCCACGGCTGCAGTCAGTGCGACAACATTCAACGGTGCCAATGTTATCATCGATCCGAAAGGATTTGCGACGGCCGTTACCCCTGGGACCGATTATTCGTTCAGGTCGACGACCGGCACCGGTGGGACAAATCCTCTTACCTTCACGAGCGGTACCATCACGATTCTCAATCCGAACAGCACAACAGGCGCCAATCCTGAGCTTGCGGCATCCTCCAGTGTCGCGCCGAACATCTCCGGAACAGCCACCCTGATTCTCGGCCAGGGTGCCAACACTGTGGCGAGCGCTGCTGGTTTTCGAATCAATCTGAACGCCGCCGCCGCTCTGAACAACCTCACCATTAACACGGGAACGGTCGGTGTCGCGCTCCAAGCCAACGTCACCGTCAAAGGGAAGCTGACGATCACGAGCTGCGGCCCGCTCAGCGGTACTGGTTTTACCTGGGCTGCTCCTAACTATGTGTTCAACGGGAACGTTGCACAGGTAACGGGCTCCATTATGCCTGCAACGGTGAAGAATGTGACCGTCAACAATCCGTTGGGCGTCACGTCGTCTCAGGCACTTACGATCACGGACACATTGTTCCTTGTCTCCGGAACCTTGTCAGGACCATATACTGCCGGCACCACCGTGAAGGTCAGCACAAATGTGCAGGATCAAGGTACGGGAATACCGCAGGAGTATTCTTTGCAGCAGAACTATCCCAATCCATTCAATCCAAGTACAGCGATCAGCTATCAGCTTTCAGCGAACAGCTTCGTGAGTCTGAAGGTGTTTGATGTGCTGGGCCGGGAAGTCGCCACACTTGTCAACGAGGTGAAGAAAGCGGGAACGTATTCCACGACATGGAATGCAGCCGGCTTCGGTTCCGGCATCTACTTCTGCAAGATGCAGGCCGGTTCCTTCACGGAAACCAGGAAACTGGTCTTGATGAAGTAAGGTAGAGCGGTTCAATCGAAGGGCTGATCCATGCGATCAGCCCTTCGTTTTCTTAGCCCGTACCGTGTCAACATGACTATGCGAGAGGAATGACAACAGTGCCAAATCTTCGCTCTCTGTACACATGCCTGCTCCTTTTGCTTCCCCTTGCCTCTATCACCGCACAAACTAGAATCGAGGTCGGAACCACGAAGGGCCTTCGGAATGCCTTAGAAAAAGCTCGGCCAGGAACGAACATCATCCTTTCGGATGGCGCATACGATTTCGGCGGCGAATTGAAGATCGCCACGAGGGCGACGAAAGAACTACCGGTGACAATTGCCGCAAAACATCGAGGCAAGGCAACGCTCGTCGGAGACTCACGGATTGTTCTGGTCGCAGCAGAGCACATTATCGTCGAAGGGCTGAACTTTGAAAGCACGAATGGCCCCGCCGTCGAACTCCGTGCCAGCAGTCACGTCCGAATTAGTCGCAATACGTTCCATCTGAAGGAAACGCAGCGCGGTTCGTGGATCCTGATCGATGGAATAAAGGGAGATTCGGTTCGCCTCAGTCACCATAATCGGATCGGTCATAACCAGTTCGAAAGAAAATCCAAGCTAGGCAATTTCATCACTATCGAAGGCACCATGCGGGCCCAGCCGCAGGTGTCGCAGTACGACCGTATCGACCACAACCTCTTTGCAGACATCGGTCCCCGTGTGGAAAACGTGCTTGAAGCCATCCGTGTGGGATCGGCGGAGTACTCGCTCTCGAGTGGCTTCACAATCATGGAAGACAATCTCTTCGAACGGTGCGACGGCGACCCGGAATACATCTCCATCAAGTCCAGCGACGATACAATCCGTAACAACACATTTCGTGAATGTCTGGGGTCGCTTTCGTTGCGCCACGGCAATCGCAACACCGTTGAAGGCAACTATGTCCTCGGCAACAACAGAACCGGATCGTTTCTCGACAGCACCGGGAAGACGTGGAAGCTGGGCACCGGCGGCGTCCGGTTCTACGGCACGGGGATGCGCATCATCAACAATTACTTTGAGGGATTGACCGGCAAGAAGTGGGATGCGACATTCGCCATCACGAGCGGCAATGCGGAGTATGGCGACGGCAAACCGCTCACAAAGCACTTCCGAATTCGTGATGCGGTCATTGCGTCCAATACGCTGGTGAACAATGCCAGCAACTTTGAGATCGGATACGATGGCGGCGGTTTTCAGGGGAACTGGTGGCACCTGCCGCCCGTCGGCATGCGCATCGAGAATAACGTCATCGTCGGCAATCAGGACACGCTCATCAAGGTCTTCGCTCAGCCGTTGAACTCCACATGGAAGAACAATGTCGCCTGGCCGACAGCCGGAGCCGTGGTCTCTCGTTTCCCCGTTGACGGCGTACGAGTAGTGGATCCGAAGCTCGTGAAAGAGGGAGCAATCTGGCGCTCACCTCATCAGCCTTTGCGGTTTCGACCCCTGACCAGAAAAGACGTGGGTCCCGATGCGAAATAGCATTTCTGTGAGAAGAACTGCATGAGAATCTGTCGTTGCGCCTTGATGGCAGGATTGCTGATAATCCTGTTCTTCGTTCGCGTTCAGGCGACTGAAATACATGTCTCCTCGATCGCGGCGCTTCAGGCGGCAATCAATGGCGCCTCAGCGGGCGATGTCATTGTCCTGGACAACGGCACCTATCTCAACAATACTCTGGCGATTGGCACCAGCAACATTACCGTAAAAGCCGCAACTCCGGGGGGTGTTTATCTCAATGGCACGAATGCCATTACCATTTCAGGGAGTCGTGTAACATTCAGCGGCTTTCAGTTTACATCGGGCGTCATAGATGGAATTGTCATTGTTGTGAGCGGCGACTATGATGTCCTCACTCAGCTGAGCTTTAAGGGGTATTCAGCTCAGAAATACATCAATCTGCAGGGTCAGTACGACGAAGTGTCATTCTGCAACTTCGAAAACAAACCCGCGACTGCTCCCCAAGGAAATCTTATACATATCGCCCCGAACGGCATTGTGCCAAACTATGCCACAATCCGGTATTGCTCGTTCCAGAACATGCCTGGAGCCGGCGGCGACAATGGAAACGAGTGCATCCGGATAGCAAATGGTGCACAATCAGCATATGCCTGCAGAACGGTCGTCGAGTACTGTTATTTTGAGAACACGGGATTGGGAGACAGTGAAGCCATTTCCGTTAAGAGCCGCGAGAATGTTCTCAGATACAATACATTCAGAAGCAATCAAAACGCTATGATGGTTTTCAGAAATGGCGACGACAATATTGGATATGGCAATTTCTTTATCAATGCCGGTGGCATTCGTGTCAAGGAAGCCAACAACATCTATTGCTACAACAATTACTTTGAAAACTCAGGTGTAGGCGGCAGCATGGACGCTGTGACGTATGTTTATTATACCGCTAACACCACGAACGTTCTTAAGAACATCAACTTCATCCACAATACGTTTGTCGAATGTGGAGATATTGATTTGGACAAAGGTGCGACAAACAACACCTGGGCGAACAACATTTTCAAGAAGAGTGCCGGGAATGTCTTTACGGCAAGCTCAGCTTCAGGAATATCCTGGGCCGGAAACCTGTATGCCGGCACGTTGGGACTTTCCATCCCAGCTGGAATGACGAATGCTGACCCGAAGCTCGTAAAGAATTCCGATGGGTACTATGGTTTGTCGTCCTCGAGCCCGGCCATTGACGCCTCGAGCGCCAGTTATCCTCCCATTTTGGATATCGCCAACATTGATGACGATCCTACGTTGCTCCTGGATATCAGCGGACGACTAAGGCCCCCGACCGCTACGCTGAAAGATGTTGGTTGCAGCGAACATAGCGCGACAGGCGCTGTAAAAAACCGGCCGCTGAAGTTGTCAGATGTGGGTCCATCATATCTGGGCGGTCCAGTCACTGATGTGGTGAACGATCCAGTCAAATATCCTTCCGGAACTGCACCATCAGGCTTCCAGCTCCTTGAAGCGTATCCAAATCCGTTCAATCCGGCAACAGCTATTAGCTATCGGCTAGTAGCTAATAGCTTCGTTGAGCTCAACGTGTATGATGCGGTTGGGAGGGCGATCGCAAAACTCGTCAATGAAGAGAAGCCAGCAGGTCTGCACAAAGTCGTTTGGAACGCCCGGGACTTTCCCTCCGGTCTGTATGTCTGCCGACTCGTTGCAGGCAGTCGCTCAGACAGTAAGAAGTTGATGTTGATAAAATAGCAAATGGATGTAGTCGCTTTGAGATGCGATCTCGACCATGACGATCGCAGATTGTCACTGCAAGATTTTCTCGAGAAGGACACATGTACAAATACGGTTGTCTGCTATTGCTTTCATTCTCCCTGAGCTTGTTTTCACAAGTGCCATCTGCTCCAGACGTGCTGCTCGTGAACAAGGCTTCTCTCCAGGCTCTCCGGGAAGAATATCGGAAGAATCCGAAGACCCTCTCCCCCTACCTTTCGGCAATGCTGAAGGAGGCAAAACTTGCTCTTAGCGTAGAGCCCGTTTCTGTCGTCGACAAAGAGCACTTGCCGCCGAGCGGTGACAAGCATGATTATTTCAGCATCGCCCCCTACTGGTGGCCCGATTCGACAAAGAAGGATGGATTGCCGTATATCCGCCGTGACGGCCAGATTAATCCCGAGCGCTACTTGACCGGCGACCGGGAAAAGGTCCGGATGCTGAATACGTCGGTATTCACGCTTTCTCTGGCTTATTGCATCACCGGAGATGAGACCTTTGCGGCACATGCGGTGCGTTTCCTTCAGACATGGTTCTTGAATCCCACCACACGGATGAATCCCAATCTGAACTATGCCCAGGCGGTCAGGGGGATGAATGAGGGGAGAGGAACCGGCATTATCGATACTCACGATTTCATCCGTGTTATCGATGGCATCAGAATGCTGGAGGGATCAAGAGCCTGGACGAGAGTTGACGCGGACCGAATGAAACAATGGTTCGCAGAGTATTTGAAGTGGCTCAGCGAGAGCAACGGCGGCAAGGAAGAAGCCGCGGCGACGAACAATCACGGCAGTTTGTACGATGTCCAATGTGTCTGCATCGCGCTTTTCATCGGAAAGACGGAACAAGCGAAACAGGTTCTTCGCAACGTCGGAACAAAGAGAATTTCCGTTCAAATTGAACCCGACGGATCGCAGCCGCTGGAACTTGCTCGCACCAAGGCCTACAACTATTCACTTCTGAATCTCGAGGGGTTGATCAATCTGGCGACACTCGGTCAGCGGTTGGGACTCGACCTGTGGTCGTACAGAACACCGAACGGAGGCTGCATCAGGAAGGCGATCGACTTCCTCATTCCTTATACTCTCGGGAAAAAGAAGTGGGCATGGGACCAGATTATTCCATCTGAGTACGAGCGCATGATCCCGATCCTGCGAATGGCAGCAAAGGCCTACAACGATCCGGCATATACTGCCGCCGCCAACACATTGAAGGAGAAGCTCGGAACTCCGACCCGCCCGGCTTACTCCCTTCCATTGGATTAGGGGAACTTGATCTCAAAGAAAACGATGTAACGTTCTTCATCAAGAACACTATTGAGAGGATACAATGAGCCGAACACGACGTGAGTTTCTATCAAGCGCTGCAGTTCTTGGTGTAGGAGGCGTGATAAGCTACTCTCCGATAAGGAATCTATTTGGAGAAACGCTGTCAGAACTTACCTCGATCGCCGCCAGGAGAAAGAACGTACTCTTCATTGCCGTCGATGACCTCCGTCCGGAATTGGGTTGCTACGGCCACCCGATGGTCAAGTCCCCCAATATCGATTCCCTTGCCAGAAGCGGCGTTCTCTTCGAACGGACATACTGTCAGCAAGCAGTGTGCGGGCCAACACGGGCAAGCCTGCTGACGGGAAAAAGACCGGACACAACCAAAGTGTATGATCTGAAAACACACATCAGAACAAACCTACCCGATGTGGTCACACTTCAACAGCATTTCAAAAACAATGGATATTTTTCCGAAGGGATGGGAAAGCTGTTTCACGGCGGACTGGAAGACGAACCGTCATACAGCACACCGCATCGTAATCCAAGTGGAAAACAGTATGCGGTCGAGGAGAACCTCAAGCTCCTGAAGGAGGGTGGAAAGCAGACAAAGAAAGATACAGCTGAAGCTGAAGACGGCGCTCGTATGCGTGGTCCGGCCACTGAATGCGGTGATGTAGCTGATGAAGCCTATTTAGATGGCAAGCTTGCGCAGATGGCCATTGAATCTCTCAACCGGCTTGCTCCAAAGGCAACTGCGAAAAACGAGAAGGACCGTCAACCGTTCTTTCTTGGTGTAGGATTTCGAAAACCCCACCTCCCCTTCTGTGCGCCGAAGAAATACTGGGACTTGTACGATCGCAGCAAGATTGCGCTTCCGTATCCCGAGAAACCTAAGAATGCACCCGACATCGCATTTGCCAATTGGGGTGAACTTCGGTCTTATTCCGACATACCCGACGTAGGATACTGTGATGAGGCAAAGACAAGAAAACTGATTCACGGATATTACGCATGCGTGAGTTTCATGGATGCCCAGGTCGGCAAGTTGTTAGCGGAACTTGATAGACTGGACCTGAGAAAAGACACCATTGTAATAATCTGGGGCGACCATGGATGGAAATTAGGAGAATACTCACAATGGTGCAAACATACGAACTTCGAATTGGACACCCATGTTCCAATGATCCTCTCTGATCCTGATTTCCCGAAGGGCAAAAGAGTGAATGCTCTCACGGAGTTCGTTGATATTTATCCAACGCTTTCGGAACTATGCGGTTTGCCTGTGGCGAAAGATCTGGAAGGAGTGAGCATGGTCCCGCTTCTGAAGGACCCGAAGAAACGGTGGAAGAAAGCGGCATTCAGTCAGTATCCGCGTCCCCGTAAAATGATGGGTTACTCGATGAGAACGGATCAATACCGGTATACAGAATGGATTGATCAGAGGACGAATGAGGTGAAGGAGCGGGAACTGTACGATCTGAAGAATGATCCATTGTGCAAGGAAAGCATCGTGTTCAAGCCTGAGCACAAAGAACTGGTGGCGAAGCTACACGAACAAATGAAAGCAGGGTGGCAGCAAGCAAAACCATAGCCGGTTCACGCTATGAGCGACAGGCAGACAAAGGCCGATCCCTTTCAGGATTGGCCTTTACAATAGCGGGGGGCAGTTAACATTCGTCGAAACAAAAAAACTCACTCCCTTTCGGTAGATAGTCAGCTACTGCGACAAATACGATTTAGAAACCATCTTTGGGCGACTTGGTTTCTTCTACCTCACGAGCCTCTTGTATTTGATCCGGTGCGGCTGATCGGCGGCGATTCCAAACCGTTCTCTCCGGTTCTCTTCGTATTCCGTGTAGTTTCCATCAAACCAGAACACCTTGCTTTCTCCTTCGAACGCCAGGACATGTGTCACGACGCGATCGAGGAACCAGCGGTCGTGGGAGATGATGACAGCACAGCCTGCAAAATTCGTCACAGCCTCCTCGAGGGCCCGGAGCGTATTGACATCGAGGTCGTTGGTCGGTTCGTCCAGCAGCAACACGTTGGCTCCTTCCTTCAGCACTTTCGCGAGATGCACGCGGTTTCTTTCTCCGCCCGACAGAACGCCCGTCGGCTTCTGCTGGTCGGTTCCGCTGAAGTTGAACCGGGATACATAGCCGCGTGAATTGACCTCGCGATTGCCCAGTTGAAGAAGTTCCTCTCCCCCCGAAATCTCCTGCCAGATCGTTTTGTTCGGATCGAGCGACCGGTTTTGATCGACGTAGGCCAACTTCACCGTCTCGCCCACAACAATAGTCCCCGAGTCGGGCTTTTCCTGTCCCGTAATCATACGGAAGAGCGTTGTCTTGCCCGCCCCGTTGGGTCCGATAACACCAATGATGCCGCCGCGGGGAAGCGAGAATGTCATATCTTCACACAACAGATTGTCGCTGTACGCTTTCGTGACGTTCTTTGCCTCAATGACGACATCTCCCAGCCTCGGACCGGGCGGAATATAGATCTCCATCTCTTCGTCCCGTTTGTCTCCCTGGTCCTCAAGCATTTTTTCGTAGGCTGCGATGCGCGCTTTGCTCTTGGCATGTCGCCCCTTGGGGTTCAGCCGTACCCATTCCAGTTCCCGGGCGAGAACACGGTGCCGCTTGCTTTCCTGCTTTTCTTCGATTTCGAGGCGGGCTTTCTTCTGCTCAAGCCATGACGAGTAGTTCCCCTGGAACGGGATCCCCTCCCCCCGATCCAGCTCCAAAATCCATCCTGCGACATTGTCCAGAAAGTACCGGTCGTGCGTTACGGCGATGACGGTCCCTTTGTACTGGCCAAGATGATGTTCAAGCCATGCCACCGATTCTGCGTCCAGATGGTTGGTCGGTTCGTCCAGCAGGAGCACATCCGGCTCCTTCAAAAGAAGGCGGCACAGCGCAACGCGCCGTCGTTCTCCGCCGGAGAGAATTTTGACCGGCGTGTCCCCGGGAGGACATCGAAGCGCATCCATCGCCATTTCGAGCTTGCTTTCGAGATCCCATGCGTTGAGATGGTCGATCCGATCCTGGAGCTTGGCCTGCTTCTCGAGAAGTTTGTCAAAATCCGCATCCGGCTCGCCCAGAGCGGCGTTGACGGCTTCATAGTCTTTGAGAAGAGCGACTGTCGCGGCAGCCCCTTCCTCGACGATCTCCTTGACGGTCTTTGACGGATCGAGTTCCGGCTCCTGGGGAAGATAATCGAACGTGATTCCTTTCTGGGCGGTTACCTGGCCCAGATAATCCTTGTCCACGCCGGCGATGATGCGCAGCAGCGTGCTTTTGCCGGCTCCGTTGAGTCCCAGGACTCCTATCTTCGCTCCGTAATAGAAAGACAGGTAGATGTCTTTGAGCACCTGCCTGTTCGGCTTGTGGACTTTGCCGACGCCGATCATGGAGAAGATTACCTTGTTGTCGCTCATTGCACTCGCTATGTTATTTGGTTGAGGAGAAACTGAGCTTGTCGAGCTTTCGAATTGCTACTCTCCGCACCGACTGTGGAATCCGCCGTCCGGATTTCGAGTCGAGCCCACTACAAATGTCCTCAATCGCCTGGTCAGCGAAGTTTAAGATCAGGGCTCATGATACCGATGTAACACTGTATGTGCAAGCGGTGCATTCCATCCTCTGAATCGGGTAGGAGGCGGGGTTACCCCCGCCGTCCTCCCACACCACCGTACGTACGGTTCCGTATACGGCGGTTCATGGAGTCTTCTGGAGAGTCAGAATCGTTGTTAGCAG
>Ga0208566_1000176_pt1 | contig 45998 bp, 46 predicted proteins | sample PL_2010_150m_FD_184159 | JGI IMG/M metagenome (GOLD analysis project Ga0208566, IMG submission 184159) | Freshwater microbial communities from Powell Lake, British Columbia, Canada to study Microbial Dark Matter (Phase II) - PL_2010_150m... | ecosystem: Environmental > Aquatic > Freshwater >...
CTGCTAAAGCAGAGGTAAAAGAGATAGTTCTAGAAGAGCCGAAAAAGGCTGTGCGCAAGAAAGCCGCGTCAGTGCCAGTACCGGTTTTCCAATCAGCTCCGGAAAAGCCAGCGGCAAAGACCGTGCGCAAGAAGGCTGCTGTTGCAGAGGCTCCAACGAGTGAGCCGGTTAAGAGCGATGTAGCTGCATCAACCGAGGACTCTGAAGATCGTGCTAATCGCAACCGCCGTCGCCGTCGTGGTGGCCGTGGCCGTCGCAAGCCAGGTAGCGACGTTGCCGGTAACGAAGAAATCAGCGAAGAGGGCACTGAGGATTCGCCAGAAGGAACCACACATCGCCGCCGTCGTCGACGCGTAGCTGGCAGTGATGGCGTAACTCCAGGGGAGACCGTTGAAGAAGATGGTGTTGTGACTGTTGTCAAGGTTCGCGAAGTTCGTGAACGCCCAGCACGCCCAGCTCGCACCGAGCGCCCAGATCGCAATGAACGTCGCGGCGCACGCCGTGATCGTCCAGAGCGCAATGATCGCCAAGGTCGCAGTGAATACCGTGAGCCGTATCGCAAGCGCGGAACGATTATTACCGATGGAGAGTTCTTAGCTCGTCGTGAAAACGTTGATCGCGAAATGCTGGTACGACAGATTGCAGATCGTACACAGATTGCCGTTATCGAAGATGGCGTCATGGTTGAGCATTATGTAAACCGCAATAGCAATGTCTCTTACGTAGGCAATGTTTATTTAGGCCGCGTACAAAATGTGCTTCCATCTATGGAAGCTGCATTCGTAGATATCGGCAAGGGCCGTAACGCTGTTTTATATGCAGGTGAAGTCAATTGGGATGCTGCAGGTATTTCAGAGTCAGAGCCACGCAAGATTGAAACTGTATTAAAGAGTGGTCAGAGTGTTCTTGTGCAAGTTACTAAGGATCCAATCGGACAAAAGGGCGCTCGCCTTACAAGCCAGATTTCATTGCCAGGTCGCTATGTTGTCTATGTTCCTGGCGGCGGAATGTCGGGCATTTCAAAGCGCCTTCCTGAAACTGAGCGCACACGTCTTAAGGCAATCTTAAAGAATTTAATTCCTGAAGAAGCCGGTGTGATTGTTCGTACCGCCGCTGAAGGTGTCAGCGAAGAAGATTTAACTAATGATGTGGCCCGTCTTAAAGCGCAATGGGACGACATCTATACCAAGAGCCAGAATCCAAACTTTCATCCACCTGCCGCGCTCTACCAAGAGCCTGATCTTGCAGTGCGCGTTATTCGCGATATCTTTAATGAGGATTTCCGTAAGCTCACAGTTCAAGGTTCAAGTGCATGGGATGAAGTCACCAACTACTTGGGCTTTATTGCACCAGAGTTAACTACCAAGATTGAAAAGTACGTGGGCACCGGTGATTTATTTGCCGACTTCCGTGTTGAAGAACAACTTGCAAAGGCATTTGATCGCAAGGTATATCTACCATCGGGTGGATCACTTGTCATCGATCGCACTGAAGCGATGATTGTTATCGATGTTAACACCGGTAAATTTATCGGTAAGGGTGGAAATCTTGAAGAGACGGTCACTAAAAACAACTTAGAGGCCGCTGAAGAGATTGCCCGTCAACTTCGACTTCGCGACTTAGGTGGAATCGTCGTTATTGACTTCATCGACATGATACTTGAATCAAACCGTGAAATGGTTTTACGTCGTTTAGTTGAATCACTTGGCCGCGATCGCACTAAGCATCAGGTTGCCGAAGTTACATCCCTTGGACTTGTTCAGATGACACGCAAGCGTGTTGGCCAAGGACTTATCGAAGCATTCTCAACAACATGTGATGCATGTAGTGGACGCGGAATTCATATTCATATGGAGCCCGTAAAAATGAAGGCACCAATGCCACAGTTAGATGTTCCATCATCGAAGCATGAAGATGCCGATGAAAAAGATGCCACTGAACATGAGTTCCATGAGTCACTCAATGTCGAGGAGCCAGTAACGCAGGAGGCCCCTAAGGGTGGCCGCAAGCGCCGCCGGGCCTCATCTAAAGGCATTATTACCGCCTAATTTGAGCCTGCAGGCCTGAACGGGTAACCTTTACCCTTCATCAACTACCAGAGTCCGGAGTACCACAGCGTGGCAAATATCAAGTCCCAGATTAAGCGCATTAAGACTAATGAGAAGGCACGCCTTCGCAACAAGTCAGTGAGCTCATCTATCAAGACCGCTGTCCGTAAATTCCGCGATGCAGTTACTGCTGGTGACTCAACTGCAATCACTACTGAGCTACGCAGCGCTTCACAGGCGCTAGACGTTGCAGTTCAGAAGGGCGTTCTTCACAAGAACTCTGCAGCAAATAAGAAGTCATCAATGGCTAAGGCTGCTGCCAAAGCCGGCACACGTTAATTCTCCTAAGACTCTAAAGCGAGGCTAGGTTCATGCCTGCAATTTCACTTGCCAAGGCGCCGCAACCAGCATCCACTGATCCGGCGCAGATACGTAACTTCTGCATAATTGCCCATATCGATCACGGTAAATCAACCCTTGCCGATCGCATGTTGGGAATTACTGAAGTAGTCGATCCTCGCAATATGCGTGCGCAATATTTAGATCGTATGGATATCGAACGTGAACGCGGAATCACTATTAAGTCTCAAGCAGTTCGTTTGCCATGGCGCAGTGGAATCGATGGCGGCGAATACATCTTGAACATGATCGATACGCCTGGTCACGTTGACTTTACTTATGAAGTTTCGCGCTCACTTGCAGCATGTGAAGGCGCAGTATTACTCGTCGACTGCGCACAAGGTATTGAAGCTCAAACTCTAGCTAACTTATATCTAGCGATGGAGAATAACTTAACGATTATTCCAGTACTCAATAAGATCGATTTACCTAATGCACAACCTGAAAAGTTTGCTGCAGAGCTTGCCAAACTCATTGGCTGCGAACCCGAAGACTGCTTGCGTGTCTCCGGTAAGACCGGCGATGGCGTTAAAGAGTTGTTGGATCAGATCGTAAAGCAGATTCCTGCACCAAAGGGCGACGCAAATGCTCCGGCACGCGCATTGATCTTTGACTCGGTCTACGACAGTTATCGCGGCGTAGTCACATATGTACGCGTGATTGATGGACATTTATCACCGCGTGAACAGATTCAAATGTTTTCAACTGGTGTTCGACATGAAGCGCTAGAAGTTGGTGTCATCTCACCAGAACCTGTTGCTTCAAAGGGCCTCGGTGTGGGTGAAGTGGGCTACTTAATTACAGGTGTAAAGGATGTTCGCCAGTCACGTGTGGGCGACACAATTACGTCGTATGCCAATCCAACTAAGCATGCGTTAGCTGGCTACAAAGATCCCAAGCCAATGGTTTTCTCTGGTCTGTTTCCATTAGATGGCGCCGATTTTCCTGCTCTTCGTGAAGCCTTAGATAAGTTGCAGTTAAATGACGCTGCGCTAGTTTATGAACCGGAGAGTTCTGCTGCACTTGGCTTTGGTTTCCGTTGTGGTTTCTTAGGTCTACTGCATATGGAGATCGTGCGCGAGCGGTTAGAGCGCGAACACAACTTAAATCTAATTTCTACGGCACCTAACGTTGTTTATAACGTAACGATGGAAGATGGTAAGGAAGTTCGCGTCACCAATCCATCAGAGTTTCCTGATGGCAAGGTTGCAGTCGTAAAAGAGCCCATTGTTAAATCAACTATTCTTGCACCATCAGAGTTCATCGGAACCATCATGGAGCTATGCCAAGAGCGCCGTGGAATCTTGCTGGGAATGGATTACATCTCAGAAGATCGAGTAGAGATTCGCTATGACCTACCTCTTGCCGAAATCGTCTTTGACTTCTTTGATCAACTTAAATCTCGTACTAAGGGTTACGCCTCTCTTGACTATGAAGAAAAGGGCGATGCTGAAGGCAACCTAGTAAAGGTCGATATTTTGTTGCAAGGTGAAGCCGTTGATGCATTCAGTGCAATCGTGCACCGTGACAAGGCTTATGCCTATGGCGTTATGATGACTGGCAAGCTGCGCCAACTGATACCTCGTCAACAGTTTGAAGTTCCGATTCAAGCAGCTATCGGATCACGAATCATTGCGCGCGAAAGCATCAGCGCAATTCGTAAAGATGTTTTAGCTAAGTGTTATGGCGGAGATATCTCGCGTAAGCGCAAGCTGCTTGAGAAGCAAAAAGAGGGTAAGAAGCGAATGAAGATGGTGGGTCGCGTTGAAGTTCCTCAGGAGGCCTTCGTGGCAGCCCTTGCAACCGATGCTGACATTGAAAAGGTGAAAGCCGCTCGAAAGCTCTAACTATGTCGCTCTCGTTCTATGTGCATATTCCATACTGCATCAAACGCTGTGGCTACTGTGATTTTAATACGTATACGCCTTCAGAGCTTCAAGTTGGTGCAACGTTAGAGATAGTCAGTAATGACTACATCGATGCCGTATTAAAAGAGCTCGATGCCGCGCCTCTTGGTCTTGTACCAACAATATTCTTTGGGGGAGGAACGCCTTCCCTGCTTCCAGCCGATGATTTAGGTCGCGTTATTGCAGCGATCAAGGAGCGTAATGGTTTGGCTGATGGATGTGAAATCACTTTAGAGGCCAATCCAGATTCAGTAACTGCTGAAAAACTTAAGCGATACATAGAGGTTGGTTTTAATCGAATCTCTTTTGGAATGCAGTCTGCGAAAGCTCATGTATTGGCCGTCCTAGACCGTACGCATAACCCTGAGAATGTTAAGAAGTCAGTTGATATGGCACGAGCTGCAGGTTTTAAAAGCATAAGTGTTGATTTAATTTATGGGACTCCCGGAGAATCAATCGATGATTGGTGCGATACGGTAACAAAAGCGCTAGAGCTCGATATAGATCACATCAGTGCCTATGCGCTTATTGTTGAGACTGGAACAAAGTTAGCTGCCCAGATCAAGCGCGGTGACTTAACAATGCCTAATGATGATCTGATGGCTGATATGTATCTATTAGTCGATCAATTATGTGAGGCACACGGATTTACTTGGTACGAACTATCTAACTGGTCAAAGCCCCAGCATGAGTGTGCTCATAACATTGCATATTGGCGCAATAAAGAGTGGTGGGGTCTTGGACCGGGAGCACATTCACATATAGATGGAAAGCGTTTTTGGAATGTTAAGCACCCTACGGCCTATAAACAACGCCTGTTTTCGGGAGAATCGGTAGTTGCAGATAGTGAAACGCTTACTCAGATAGAAATTGATGTTGAGCGAATCATGTTAGGCATAAGAATGCGTGAAGGACTAGAGATTTCAACATTTTCAACTCAACAGATGGAGCTTCTTGGTGGCTATCAAGACGATTCATATCTGGAGCTATTGAACGGTCGAGTTGTTTTGACCCCAACTGGGCGCTTAATTGCAGATCGAATCGTCCGAGAAATAACTATCTAGTATCCTTGCCACCATCATGTCATCGCGCCGCCTAGAAATCCTCCGTGCAATTGTCGACGAATACGTCGCGACGCAGGAGCCCGTGGGCTCAAAATCAATCGCTGACCGACATGGTCTGGGCATTTCACCAGCAACGATTCGCAATGAGATGGCAGTTCTTGAAGAAGAGGGCTTGATTACTCAGCCACATACAAGTGCTGGACGAATTCCAACCGATCAGGGTTATCGAGTTTTCGTCGATAAGTTAGCAACCGTTAAACCTTTGTCTTCGGCTGAACGACGTGCAATCGAAACCTTTTTAGAGGGCGCACTCGACCTAGACGATGTTGTTATGCGTACCGTACGTTTATTAGCCGATGTGACTAAGCAGGTCGCCGTTGTTCAATATCCTTCAATGGTTAAATCACGGGTACGGCATATCGAATTAGTATCACTAGCACCATCGCGCCTGATGATGGTTTTAATTACCGATGCCGGACGAATCGAGCAACGCGTGATTGAACTTACTCAAGATGTATCTGAACAGTTCTTGCACACACTTCGTACAGCTTTAAATAATGCGATGATGGGCCACAGACTTCCTGAAGTTGCCGATCGGATTAGCGGAGTTCTAGAGAGTTATAGCGTCCATGAACGACGTGATGTTGCAATCGTTATGTCGGCAGTCATTGAAATGGCTATGGAGCGACCAGAAGAGAAGATTGTTTTAGCTGGCACTGCGAATCTGGCGCGTTTTCAAGAGGATTTCTCTACAACCATGCACCCAGTACTTGAAGCCTTAGAAGAACAAGTAGTCCTTCTTCGTTTATTGGGAGATACAAATCAGACCGTTAAAGTGCGGATTGGCCATGAGCAAAAAGATGCAAACTTGAGAACAACATCGTTAGTAGCTGTCGGTTATGGAACCGACGAAAACGCTTTAGGGGCACTTGGAATTATCGGGCCAACCCGCATGGATTACGCGGGATCGATGGCAGCAGTCTCTGCGGTAGCTCGTTATGTTGGCCGTTTTATTAATGAGGGTGCATAAGTGGCTGATCATTACCAAACGCTAGGTGTTTCTCGTGATTCATCGGCCGATGAGATCAAGCGTGCGTATCGAAAGTTAGCGCGCGAACTTCATCCCGATGTGAATCCCGATCCAGAGGTTCAAGATAAGTTTAAAGAGATTACTGCCGCCTATGAAACGTTGAGTGATTCTAAGAAGCGTCAGAACTATGACATGGGTGGCAGCGGTTTCGGTGGTGGAGCTAACTTTGGCGGCGGCTTTAGCGACATCATGGATGCATTTTTCGGCGGTGGCGGATCGCGTGGGCCTCGACCACGTATGCGCGCCGGGCAAGATTCGCTGATACGCATTCACGTTGATTTACATGAAGCCTGCTTTGGAGTAGAGCGTGAGATCAGCGTAGAAAGCGCAATTGTTTGCCCTAAGTGCACCGGAACAGGTTGCTTTGACGGCGGCGAACCAGTGATCTGCCAGGTATGTAAAGGCCGTGGTGAAACACAGCAAGTTGTTCGCTCGGTTATTGGACAAGTAATGACATCGCGTCCATGTGCACCATGCTCTGGTTACGGAAGCATTATTCAAAACCCTTGCCGTGAATGTGCCGGCGAAGGCCGTGTTCGTTCTCGTCAAAGTATCACAGTCAAAATTCCTGCAGGTGTTGAAACCGGTAATCGGATTCAATTATCAGGCCGTGGTGAAGTAGGTCATGGTGGCGGTCCAGCAGGTGATTTATATGTAGAAATAGTGGAGTCTGATCATGATTATCTGATCCGCGAGCACGACACTTTACATATGTCGCTCTCGGTATCAATGTCAGCGGCAGCCATTGGAACCACCGTCACAGTTGAATCACTCGATGGCCCAGTTGAGGTTCAAGTGAAATCTGGCACTCAGAGTGGCACACCAATTGCAATTAAGGGCAAGGGAATGACTCGGCTTCGCCATGGAGGCCGTGGTGATCTGGTTGTCCATGTTGAAGTACAGACACCTACAAAATTGAACCGTGAAGAAGAAGAGTTAATGAAGAAATTTGCCGATTTACGGGGAGAAAAATCGGGAGATGCGCACGTGAAGAGCCAGGATGGCAGCATCTTTTCTAAGATCAAAGGCGCGTTTACCAAGTAATGCTCACATTATTTTTTGTTGATAATTTACCAACTCAAATCGGTTCTTTATATGAATTCGATAATGAAGATGCTCAACATGCCGTTCGAGTTTTGCGCATGGCTGCAGGAGAAACATTTATGCTGGCCGATGGAACTGGTGCTTGGAGCCAAGTAAAAGCCTTTGCAGTAAAGAAGAAGTCACTAGAAGTAGAAGTTATTGCGAGCGGTTTTCAAGAGGCGTTACCAACCACAATCACAGTAGTGCAAGCTTTACCTAAAAGTGATCGGGCTAAAGAGGCCATAGAGCTATTAACCGAAGCTGGCGTGGATCGAATTGTCCCTTGGGCAGCTGCACGCAGTATTGGGAAGGCCTCAGAAAAGTTCTCTGTTACCGCTCGTGAAGCCAGTAAACAATCACGCCGTTTACGAATTCCTGAAGTCACCGATATCGCAACCACATCACAGATTTGTGAAGCTATTGCTGTGAGCGATCTTGCAATTGTTTTTCATGAAAGTACAGAGATGAAACTCAGCGATTGTGTCTCATCACATAACGTTGCGCATCTACTCATTATTATTGGCCCAGAAGGTGGAATTACTCCAACGGAGATTGAGGAGTTCAAAGCAGCTGGCGCTAAAGTCGCCTTAATGGGGCGACCAATCCTGCGTTCGGCACATGCTGGAATCGCGGCAGTCGCGGCAGTTTCAGCGCTGCTCAAGGTATGGTGATTACGTGAGTCAGGATGCCAACTGTTTGTTTTGCAGAATAGTTACTGGAGATATTCCTGCAGATATTGTGGCTAGAACCCAGACCGTTCTCGCATTTAACGATATTGATCCGCAAGCCCCCACTCATGTTTTGCTTGTGCCAATTCGCCACTGCGCCAATGCCGCCGAACTTGCCGCACAATCGCCAGAGGTTTTAGCCGAGCTCTTTAGTGTTGCCAGTGACATCGCCGCCTCGCGAGGCATTACTGGCTACCGAACCGTCTTTAACACCGGCGCTGAAGCTGGGCAGAGCGTTTTTCACGTTCATCTTCACCTCATTGGCGGCCGTTCGCTGGCATGGCCACCCGGTTAAAGATAGATTTATCCTCAATGGAGCGCACACTATTAACGGTACCTATTGCCATACCCATGGTTGCACTCATCGGTCCACATGATGACAACTTACGTGCAGTTGAAGCGGCATTTCCTTCAGTCAATATCACCGTTCGCGGAAATGAAATCACTTTGCGCGGGCCACATGCGGATTGCCAAAGCCTTGAAAATTTATTTGCCGAGTTAATGGTTGTGATTCGATCTGGAAATACTCTTAACGTGGAAACAGTAAAACGATCTATTGCGATGTTAGAGACTAAACCCATTGATCACCCAGCTGAGGTTTTATCGCTCAATATTGTCAGTAATCGCGGCCGAACGATTCGCCCAAAGACTGCAAATCAAAAGAGATATGTGGATGCAATTGAAGATCACACAATCACCTTTGGAATTGGTCCTGCTGGTACAGGAAAGACTTATTTGGCAATGGCGAAGGCCGTAGCAGCTTTGCAGAGCAAGCAAGTGAATCGAATTATATTGACACGCCCAGCAGTGGAGGCTGGGGAGCACCTAGGTTTCTTACCTGGTACTTTGAGTGAAAAGATCGATCCATACTTGCGCCCATTATTTGATGCACTTCACGACATGATCGATATCGATACAGTCCCGCGTTTAATGCAGTCTGGAGTTATTGAAGTTGCACCCCTTGCATATATGCGTGGGCGAACATTAAACGATGCTTTTATTATTCTCGACGAGGCACAAAATACGACTCCAGAACAGATGAAAATGTTTTTAACCCGTCTAGGTTTTGGATCAAAAATGGTGGTCACTGGTGATGTTACCCAGATAGATCTACCCAATGGCCAACACTCAGGTTTACGTGTTGTGCGCGATATTTTGAAAGACATTGACGACATTGCTTTCTTAGAGCTCACTTCTGAAGATGTTGTCCGCCATCGATTAATTGGTGACATTGTGAAGGCCTACGACCGCTTTGATGAACATCGCCAATCTCTGCGTCCGATTCGACAGTAAATGACCATTGAAGTTACAAATACTTCTGGGCAGCTAGTTCCAAGCGCAGAAATAACATCTCTTATGCAGTTTGCTATGAAAACCTTGAAGTTGAACCCTGAGTGTGATCTTGCAATCGGTTTTATCGAGGACGATGCAATGACTGAGCTTCACATTAAATGGATGGATGAACCCGGAAGCACAGACGTGCTTTCTTTTCCAATGGATATGCCTGAGTTTGAGGGTGAGATTGTTACCTTGGGAGACATTGTTATTAGTCCCACTTTTGCCGCCGCCCAAGCAAAAACTGCGGGACATTCGAGCGAACATGAGATTTATATTTTAGCGACGCATGGATTACTGCACATTATTGGACACGACCATGCCGAACCAGAGGAAGAACGTGTGATGTTTGCACTTCAAGAAGAGATAGTAAAGAACTGGAAGAAAACACAATGAGTCCGATAGCAATTGCCAGCATCATTGCACTCTTAGCATTGGCTGGCTTTCTTGCCGCCAGCGAATCTGCGCTGACATCTATCTCACGTATTGTGGTTGAAGAGCTTGAAGGTAAGCGCGGGGGAGCCTTACTCCGTAAATATAGCGCTCAACCTGCACGCTATCTCAACGTTATTTTGCTAGTACGAAAGCTCTGCGAGTTAACCGCAACTGTTCTGCTTGCATCGATTTTGCTTCGTAACTATCCATCGGCCCAGGCTATGGCTTTGACTGTGGCAATTATGGTGGTGCTCTCTTACGTTGTAGTTGGCGTTGGCCCACGCACGCTAGGCAAACAGCAGCCTCACAAATATGCCCGCTATGGAATCATCGTTGCCTACGGTTTAGCTTTTCTATTAGGACCAGTCACGAAACTTTTGATCACAGTTGGTAATGCAATTACTCCCGGGAAAGGCTTTAGATCCGGGCCATTTACATCAGAGGCTGAGCTTCGAGATTTAGTAGACCAAGCTCATGAGCGCGGTCTAGTCGAATCCGATGAACACGAGATGATTCACTCTGTATTTGAATTAGGCGACACGTTAGTGCGTGAACTCATGGTTCCTCGCACTGACATGGTTTGGATTGAAAAAGACAAGACGTTGCGCCAAGGTCTGTCCCTTGCACTGCGCTCAGGTTTTTCTAGAATTCCTGTTGTTGGTACTGGTCCCGACAACATCATAGGAATTGTTTATGTGAAGGATTTAGCCAAGCGTGCTCTAGATCACCATGAGGCCGAACAGGCTGAAAATATTGAACAACATATGCGTCCTGCAACTTTTGTTCCAGAGATAAAAATGGCCGATGAACTATTGAAAGAGATGCAGCGTAATCAAATCCATTTAGCGGTGGTCGTTGATGAATACGGTGGTACAGCCGGAATTATTACTATTGAAGATATTATTGAAGAAATCGTTGGAGAAATCGAAGATGAGTTCGATGATGGTGAAGATAATTTCACCTGGCTATCGGCCGATAAAGCCCGAGCTAATGCAACGCTTCATATTGAAGATTTAGCCGATGAGTTAAAGATTGAAATCAACGAATCTGATTTTGAGAATGTTGACACGATTGGCGGACTAATGGCTCAAAAGTTAGGCCGAGTACCTATTGCTGGAAGCACAATCTCATTAGAAGGTTGGTCGATAACATCTGAACGCCCACTGGGACGCCGTCGCCGAATAAGTAGTGTTTTGATTGAGCGTTTAGAGGATGAGATTGAAGACCACGAGTAAGCGATAGAATCACTCAATGCGCATAGTCCGATTTTCTCCTGGTCCGGATTCAGGTTTAGGGAGCGATCCTCTCTTTGGAGTTTTAGAGGATGACTCAACGATTTCGATTATCACGGGAGATCCAATTTATTCTGGCATCACTAAAACCGCTGCCTCAATTGAATTAAGTAAGGTGCGCCTGCTTGCACCCGTCATTCCTCGTTCCAAAGTTGTCTGCATCGGTAAGAACTATGCCGACCATGCAGCTGAAATGGGAGGGGTTGTGCCTGAAGAGCCCATCATCTTTTTAAAGCCAAATACATCGGTTATCGGACCCAATGACACTATCGTTTGGCCCGAAATGTCTGAACGGATAGACCATGAATCTGAATTAGCAATTGTGATTGGTCGTTTGTGTAAAGATGTTCCGATTGAACGGGTCAGTGATGTGATCTTTGGTTACACAATCGCTAACGATGTCACCGCAAGAGATTTACAAAAGAAAGATGGACAGTGGACGCGCGGAAAAAGCTTTGATACTTTCTGCCCGATCGGTCCCTGGATTGAGACTGATTTCATCCCCGGTACACAGAAAATTACGGCAACAGTTAACAGTGAAATGAAACAATCAGCACAATTAAGCGACATGATTTTTAAAGTTCCAGAGATCATTAACTTTGTTTCTAGAGTTATGACGCTTTTACCTGGAGATATTATTCTGACCGGCACACCTGCAGGTATTGGCCCAATGGTCGCTGGTGGGACGGCAACAATGGCAATTGAGGGTCTGGGAGAATTAACTAATAAGGTGAGTAGGAATTGAGTAAAAAAGTAAAGGTCCGTTTTGCGCCATCTCCAACTGGTGATCTTCACGTTGGCAATATTCGCACGGCCCTATTTGATTGGGCATATGCCCGCCACACGGGGGGAACATTTTTATTTAGAATTGAAGATACCGACACAACGCGCGTAACCGATGAATACATCAACGCAGCGATCGATACTTTGAAATGGTTGGGTCTGGATTGGGATGAGGGTCCAGAAGTAGGTGGAGAAAATGGCCCGTATTTACAATCTAAGCGTTTAGAAATTTATGCGCATTGGGCCGCAAAGTTCATCGAACAAAAAGATGCTTATTTCTGTTACTGCTCACCTGAAGAGCTTGAAGCCGTGCGTGAAGCACAGCGGGCTGCCAATGTTGCGCCTGGATACAACGGCCACTGCCGCGAATTAAGCTCTGATCAGGTGTCGGCATTTAAGTCAGAGGGCCGTGCTGGAGTTGTACGTATGCGCATGCCCGAGGGAGGTACAACCTTTACCGACTTAATTCGTGGAGAGATGGCCTTTGATCATAAGTTCGTGCCCGACTTTGTTTTGGCTCGCGCCGATGGTTCACCGCTCTATACCTTGGCCGTTGCCGTTGACGATATTTTAATGAAAGTTACCCACGTTTTGCGTGGAGAAGACCTACTCTCATCTACTCCACGACAGATTCGTGTGTACCAAGCAATGGGTGTTGCAATTGAAGATTACCCAGTCTTTGCCCACTTACCTTTTGTTATGGGCGCAGACAATGCCAAACTATCTAAGCGCAACGGCGAAGTATCGATTGCCTGGTATCGCGAAAAAGGATTTTTGCCTGAAGCGATTTGTAACTACTTAGCTTTGTTAGGTTGGTCGCCAGGGGATGACCGTGAAAATGTTACGATGAAAGAGCTGTGTGAGCTTTTCACAGTTGAGAAAGTTAATAGTTCACCTGCGCGCTTTGACATGAAAAAGTTGGAAGCTATTAATGGTGACAAGATTCGCGCGCTTACCATTGATGAGTTCCTAAAGTGGACGCTTCCATTTTTGATTAAAGCTAAAGTCATTACAGGTACTGCCGAAGAGATCGACCTAGTGAAGCGAGCATTACCAATCATTCAAGAGCGAATTGTTATGTTTAGCGAAGTCCCCGCAATGCTGAAATTCCTCTTTGTTAAGGATTTTGTGATTGAAGCCGACAGCCTGGCTAAAGTGACAGATTCAGCTGCTAAAGATGTATTGAAGCGATCCCTGAAAGAGTTAGAGCCACTTGTTGATTGGACACATGAGACAATCGAAGCTGCACTGCGTTCATCGCTCATTGAAGATATGGGATTAAAGCCTCGTATCGCTTTTGGCGCCGTCCGTATTGCAACCACCGGAAGTACGATCTCTCCACCACTCTTTGAATCCATGGAATTACTCGGTAAAGAGGCCTCTTTGAGCCGAATTTCGGCGGCGTTAGCACTCTGATTGCGCTGGTATTCTTTGCCACTGCAGTACAAGTATAAAAAACTTGGGGTATGGGGTAATTGGCAGCCCTGCTGATTCTGGTTCAGTAAGTCTAGGTTCGAGTCCTGGTACCCCAGCGAACTACAACTTAATATGTTTTGTCCTAGTAATACAAAGATTTAAGGCACGGCCCCGTCGTCTAGCGGCCTAGGACTCTGGCTTCTCAAGTCAGCTACGAGGGTTCGAATCCCTTCGGGGCTACGTATGGTTTCTTTATTGAAGGTTCTTCCGGCATTCATCGCCACTGCCTTTTTATTGGCGATTGTTCCAGGTCAAACTGTTGCGATGATGTTGCGTCAAGCAATAGTTGGCGGATCTAGAGTTGCATTCACAACTCTTTTGGGCACAAGCGGCGCATTAGTTATATGGGGTGCTGCCTCCGCCATTGGTCTTTCTCAAATCTTTGCCCGCTCACACACGGCCTATACCGCTCTTAAATATGCTGGCGTTGCATTCTTAACTATCTTAGCTTTGCAAACTTTATGGTCCTTGCGCAAAGAGTATGGAAAGTTTGATTATGACGGTAATGCCAAAGTTGGTCTAGGTCCGGCATTTCGTTTAGGTTTGATTACTAATTTAACAAATGTAAAGGCTGCGGTCTTTGCCGTTGCTTTTATCCCACAATTCGTTCCATCTGATTTTAATTTAGGATGGGGAATTTTCATTCTCTCCATTTTCTGGGCACTCACATCAGCATCGTGGTATTCATTTCTGATTAGTGTAATTGGCAGAGCAACCGCTACTTTGGCAAAGCCACGTGTCCGGCGTATTCTTACTGGTTTATCAGCTGTAGGAATTCTCTTTCTCGCCGCAACCTTGTTGCTCACATCGCCACGCTAGAACTATCGCTCGTGAGTATGCTCTAATTTAACCTGCTAGTTCAAGGGGCCAAGCATCAAGAGGCGACGAACTCAGCGGTAAATTCTTTCCATCCTTAGTTTTCAGCGAAATAAAAGTCAGCACATCCTTTTTAGTTAGATTCTTCACTTTACTTAGCTCAATCTCCACATCAGCGTAGTAAATCTTTCCATCTGCACAGTTGGGTGAACAATCATTAATTTGATATTTACCTGTTCCACTTGCTCCCTTTGCGCTCCACGATTCCCATTCGATGGCTGCAATAGCGACTCCACCGTCGGCGCAGAATTTCAGAATCGCAGTCGGCTTATAGTCGATGATCCCGCAGTTAGTCACATAGACTTGAGTTGAGAATGCACGATTAACAAAAGTGTAACCACCAATACCAAGACCTATCAGAGTGGCTAGTAGAGCTATCCAGCCCTTTGCGAATCTAGCTTCTTTAAATGACATGGGCCCACCTCAAAAGCGGTGGCGAATCATTGAGCATATTTTCGCCAATCCATGTTGCACCATCTAAATTATCGCCAAGCGCATTTACGAATATGGCATTAGGTAATGCTTGAGCAACGTGGCCTTGAATCAGTGTTACATAGCTTTGGTTACTAGATGGACCACCATGAATTGCAATTTGTGGTGAATCACTTAATGACCCCTGAGCTCCTACCCACGTTGCTATGACGGTATCGGCAAGTAATCGAGCGCCTTCATCTCTTATCTTTTTTGCAGATGCGATATTTGCATCTGCTGCATCTAATAATCTCTTGGCAGAGTTAATGGCAAGAGTTGCCGCATCAGCGGTATTTTTAACGACAAGTTGGTCAAAAGTACTTACTTGACTCTGAAATATATCTAATAAACCATCATCTTTTCCACGGCCTTGGCGAAAAGCTAAAGCACGTGTGATTGCTAACTTACCTAACCAAAAACCTCCACCTTCATCACCGAAAGTACTTCCAAGACCATCTCTGTGTGCGAAAGTTCCATCCTTACCACCCACCGCTACGACTCCACCGCCAATTGTTAAGACAACTCCATTTTGTCCATGCAGTGCACCGATGAATCCAGCTAAGCCATCATCGATGACGGCTACTTTTGCAGAGCCAAAAAATTCATGGCACAAAGCTGCATATGCCGAAACTTCGGGGATGACGCCGTAGAAGCCAGTGCAGGAAAGGGCAGCTGTACCGGCTGAGATCTTTTCGATTGATTCAAAGACTGTTCGCAACGCAAAGAGCGGATCTTCTCCTACTAATTTTCCACGAGTAGACGTGATGTTCTTTTCACCCAAGCGAATACGGGTTCCAGATTGTCCTAAGTCGACGCTAAGAACCATAGGGTGAAGAATAGTTCAAAGACATGTGGGAAGATAGGCACATGAAGCAATTAGGTGTTGTTATGTCTTCGGAGATTGCCGAAACTCCTTCGGTTTTCTCAGCAATCTTGGGTGATTTATCAGCCTTTGAAAGTGTGAAAAATCTCTTAAAAGATGAGAAGATTCAATCGGTCTTGATTTTGGCGCGCGGGACATCAGATAACGCCGCACATTACCTAAAGTATTTGATTGAAACTCAGATCGGTTTGCCCGTTGGTCTCACATCTCCTTCATCTGTGACGGTCTATAACGCAGATCTCAAGTATTTAAACACCCTTGTGATTGCAATCAGTCAAAGCGGGCAATCACCAGATTTAGTTCATTTTGCTACAGCGGCGCGCCAAGCTAGCGCCTATCTCATAGCTATGACTAATGATTCAGAGTCACCACTAGCCAAGATTGCGCATCACCACTTTTCATTACTAGCTGGCCCAGAGCTTGCGGTTGCGGCAACTAAGTCTTATAACGCACAACTATTGATTTCCTATCTCTTGGTCTGCATGTGGTCAGGCAAGAAAGTCAATGCCGTCCAAATAATTAGTGAGGCAGCTCGAATTGCAGCAATGCCAGATTTGGTTTCTCTGGCAGTTGCTCATACACGCCGTGACAAGGAGATCGTCTTATTAGGTCGCGGCTTTGCCTATCCAAATGCACGTGAAGCGGCACTGAAGATACAAGAGACATGCAAAGTCTCCGTGCAGGGCCTATCAACGGCTGATTATTTACATGGACCTATCTCTGCACTGACAGAAGATACTCAAGTATTTATAGTCGCCCCAAAACACCTTCCGGCCGAATCAATCCTTGAAGCTACTACCAGGATTCGAAAAATTGCACAGCGCATTTTTTGGATAGGTAATGGTGGAACACCTGCAGGAGAAGATATTGTTATGGCCGGCTCGAACTGCGATGATGAGATTACTTCTACCCTCGTTGATGCCATAGTTTTGCAACGTTTTGCCTTCGAGTTTGCTGTCGCATCAGGCTTTGATCCAGATGCACCAGAAGGATTATCTAAAGTAACGCTCACGCACTAACTAGGGGGAGACGATGGCTACAGTCAAGAAGGCAGTTGCGAAAAAAACCGCATCACCAGTTCAAGTGCGACCAGGAGTTGACTGGCAATCACTGTATCTCTACGCGGTCTGCCTAATCACTCTATTAATAGTTTTATTCTCGGTTGTCTCATTTGTACATGGAATATTAAACGCAGTTTTTCCAGATCCTGGATACATAGATATGAACACGCCTACAACGGCATCGTCAAAATTGGCGCAAGCTCAGCAAGAGACTAATAATCAACGCCAAGCTTTTAAGGGTATGTTCACATCGCTGACAACAGCCTGTGTTGCGGCACCTTTATACATATATCACTGGAAGCAGACAAAAAAAGTTTAGTTAACCAATCAGTTCGCGGTTGCGCTTAATCTCGCGATCATGCTTGCAGGGGCGATTTAAGTGCGAGTCATAACAAGCATCGCACAATAGAACCAACTGATGGCACTCGGCCTTTTGACAGTTTCTAAACTCTTTTGTGGGGCCGCTGCAGTGGGCGCATTCACCGATTAACTTAGTATGGTCGCTAAAATCGATAGTTAAGCGATCGTCAAATGTATAAAGAGAGCCCTCCCACAGACCATCGTCGCCAAAAGTATTTCCATAGCGGACAATGCCGCCTTTAACTTGGTACACCTCTTTAAATCCACGGTTTTTCATTACGACTGAGAGGATTTCACAGCGGATTCCGCCGGTGCAGTATGTAACTACTGGCTTTTCTTTCATATGATCGTACTTGCCGCTCTCAATCTCTTTAACGAAATCATTGGAAGTAGTTACATCAGGAACAACTGCATTCTTAAACTTACCGATTTTTGCTTCAAAAGCATTACGGCCATCGAAGAAGAAGACATCATCACCGCGCTCTTCTACTAATTTATTGACTTCTTCTGGACGCAGATGAACTCCGCCACCAATCACTCCATTGACATCGACTTGAATTTCACCTGGATTACCAAATGCAACCAATTCAGACCTGACTTTGATCTTAAGCTTTGGAAAATCGTTGCCGGTGCCTTCAGACCACTTGAAATCTATCTTCTTAAACCCAGGGTATTGGCGCGTGTTTTTAATGTATTTCTTAATATCATCCATGTTTCCACCGAGTGTGCCATTAATGCCATGCGGTGAAATAAGAATGCGGCCCTTAATATTCAGTGATTCGCATAGTGTTTTTTGCCATAACTTAACGGCCTCAGGGTCTGAAATCGGCGCAAAGCCGTAGTAAAGAATGACTTTATTGAAGTTCATCTTTACTACGCCCTTTCTGCTAATAACAACGGAGTTAAATCATGGGCTTGCACATCTGTAGCCCATGCAGGATTTGATCTGCCAAACCCTTGTGCCATCACAAATGAAGCTCGCTCTTGTGGAGAGTCTCCACCATGCCCACCTTCATCGATATGGCCATGATCGGTAGTAATAACTACTAACCACGGTTCATCAGCCGAGGCCCGGGCCTGTACCGCTGTAAGGAGATTGTCCACGTAAGTATCGATTCTTGCAATTGCACCCTTGTACTCATCACCTAGAGCCCCGCATGCATGGGCAGCTTCGTCGGCTCCACAGAAATATACAAATGAAATATCAGGTGCATGATGCGTGATTGCGTATAAAGCCGCAGCTGCGATTTCAGCATCGGCTACCGTATATCCGTAAGTTTCACCATCTCTGACAATGACGCGATGGCGCAGAGCTTTAGCTTGCTCTCGGCGCTCATGGATTATTGGGCCTAGTCCTGAAGGATCTACGAGTGGTGGCCAACCAGCTGCAGCAAAAGTAGTTGTACTTTGATCTTGATAATAAGCGCGGCTTAATAAATCTGAATTATGTAAAAGTTTATGTCCTGTAAAAGAATTATCTATTACAGCATGGCTATCAATTGTCGTACCTGTAAGAATCGTTGACCAACTTGGGCCAGACCACGTGGGTGGATCAATAGTCATAGTAGTAAAGAAACCTTCTGCTTTAACCTTGGCTAAAACAGGAGAAACTTCCAGTGCGGTATAAAGATTAATTCCATCGATACCTAACAGAAGTATTTTGCTTTTCATTTATGAAATCGCACCAGCAATGGCTGCTGTGTGTGCAGGTGAAGAGCCACAACATGAGCCAACAATATTGACACCCATGGCCTTCATCTCCGCTGCATACTTTGCCATTTCTTCAGGTGTTCCATCATAAATAAACTCATCGCCATGCAGCTTTGGTAGCCCCGCATTTGATTGTGTGATGATGTAAACACCCTCAGGACGCGCGTTCACCATCTCTTGCGCAATTACGGCCATTTCATCGGTTCCTCGACCACAGTTAGCACCGATAATTCGAACACCAAGTGCGGCCAGATGTGTAACTGCCATACCTGGCTTAACACCCATCATCGTGCGAAGATTTGTGTCAAAACTCATCGTTGCAATTATCGGTAAGCCCGGAGCAACTTGCTTAGCTGCATTCACGGCCGCTTCGACTTCTCCTAGATCTGACATAGTTTCAATCAGAATTGCATCTATGCCGCCAGCAACTAAACCTTTGATTTGGTCAGCAAATAAAGCTTGTCCGCTTTCTAGCGTCATAGTTCCCATGGGCTCCATCAAATCACCGGATGGACCAATATCTCCCATGACAAAACAGCCAGGGTGGCGATCAGCAACTGTGCGTGCAATCTTCGCGCCCGCTTCATTGAGTTCAAAAATACGATCTTCTAAACCATGCATGGCAAGACGACCATGAGTTCCACCAAAAGTATTTGTTGTAATAAATCGAGCACCCGATGCTGCATAGGCTTCAAGTACAGCTTCAATCTCTTCAGGCTTGTCAACGTTCCATAACTCTGGAGCCCCGCCATCGGTTAAACCACGATCTTGCAACATGGTGCCCATTGCACCATCGGATGCAAGCGTGGCTTGGTCAAGGGCTTCATAGATTGCAGACATTATTTTTCTCCTAAGGTGTTAATCAGTTCTTCTAATTTCTCTTCACTTAGTTCAGCCTCTAACTCAGTTGCAATACGCGCCGCAAGTAGGTCAGGGGTCTCACTCGCCTGAACCCAGGGATCGCGATTCCAACCCGCTGTATAAGCATCGGCATCGATGTCGCCTAAGCGCATCGCCGCCTCATCAATAGCCTCTTGAAAGCGTGACGCGAGCATGACTTTAATTGTTGTCTCCGCCTGACGAGCAATAACCATTGAGGGGATTTCACGCCAGCGCATGATCTGATATTCGCTCATTGGGCAATTCTATAGGGTGGCTACGCTCTCTTTATTCGAAGTACAACGTTTCTATCTTCTGGTCTGCCACTTAACCACATCACATCGTGGGTAGCTCCAAGTTCTGCGCGCTTTTGCCAGACATTGGCGCTCACCGCACGTGAAAGGGCGGCGATATCAACTGGGTCCGTGGCATTTTTATAGTCGCTGCCACCAGCATGATCGATAACGCTTAAGCCGAAATAAATATCGCCGACAGCATCTTTCACGATTTCAATAGTTCGAGATTGCTGTGGCCAATCTGCGTGCGATGCGGTTTCAATCTGCCAGAAACCACGGACTTCTTCTTGTGGACCGATCCATTGAATGTGATGGCGGTGCTCATGTCCGGCAAACCACGCGATTACTTGCGGATATTTCAAGAGCATGGCTTGAATCTCTTCAACGCACACTCGACGTCCGGTAGGGGCGTAACTATTGAACATTTTGCTCAATGGATGGTGGGATGCAAGAACAACAAGTTTTTCTGAACTTGCCACTTCATTTTCTAGCCACTCAAACTGTTCTTCATCGAGGGAACCTTGCCATCCACCAAATTGGTTCACACTATCGATTACAACAAGTTTAACGCCACCAATATTTGTAGCGTAATACATATGTTTATTTTCTACATGTGTTTGATTAAATCCATGTCCGACCGGAAGTCCAGATGATGCTAAATGCATTGCCGCAAACTCACCACGTTGCACAGCACGTCGCTCAATGTCGGCGCTCACTTCTACATACGGCGCATCAAATGATTCTGGGTAACCTGCCGGACCTATTTCCTGGAAACTGGATAGCACTTCTGCAAGCGACACATGTGAGGGTAAGCCGGTATATCTTTTACCAGCGATCATCGCAGCATTAATTGTTGACTCAGGTGCCACTGTTCCTTGTAATAGTGCATCGTGATTTCCATGTACGGCATACCAAGGAAAATTTAATCCAGTAGCTTTAAAGGCTGCTCGACATGAGTTCAACAGATTCGGAACAATGGGGAATCCATATTTTGAGCGAGCATCATCATCTTCTTTTCCGGCAGGAGTTCCATGTGGATGCCAATAGCGAGTGTCATAATGAACTTCTCCATCATCAATAACACCTTCGTATCGGGTGGAGTCGCCAGAATCAGGACGAAACTCTTGTCCATCTAGAAGCGCTAAATACCAGTTCACTTCATTGAGTTGAGCATTATCTGTTGTGTCTCCAGTAATAATTGCTCCATCAATAGTGTGGCCTGAAAGTGGTCCGACCGTGATTTTATTTAAGGCCTGCACCATGGCTTCAACAACATGTGGTGAGAGCATTGAATGGGGCCGATAGGTGCCGATAGTTCCGACTTTTTCACGAATGGGGCTATCGGGATCTGCCCAACGATCTAAGTACTCGGGACGTGTGGGGGATTGGGCATCACAGACGTGCAGGTCAGATAGGTGGTGCATCAGCAGCAAAGGCGTACTGGATATCGGAAATGCGTGGCCAATGTGTTCTTCATCAGGGCCTTCAACTATGTCACGCCAACCTAGCGCATTAGCTTGACCACGCACATATGCCATAGTCAGTATCCTAGCGAAATGGATTTGAAAAGCACGAGCATCATCGTGTTAACCGGCGGCGCCAGTACTCGTTTTGGTAGCGACAAATCTGCAGCGTTAATTGCAGGGCAATCTCTCATCGCGCGAATCCTCACGTCGATTCCAGATGAGATTGATGTAATTATTGTTGGGCCAGATCCGGTAGTTGCTGGTCGAAAGTATGAATGCGTGCAGGAGCAGCCAGTTGGCGGAGGTCCTGTTGCAGGCTTTGCCGCGGGGCTCGCAATATGTACCAGCGAAATCGTTGCTCTCATCGCCACCGATATGCCTTTTGCGGTCACCCAAGTTATTAATCTTATTAATTCGATGAAAGCCCATGATGATGCGGCGATGTATGTTGATGATGATGGATTCAAACAGCCACTTGCCGCGATATATCGAGTTCAAGCAGTTGAGATGGCGCTCAAATCTCTTGATAACAGTGCGGGCAAATCCATGCGCGAACTTATTTCACACCTAACAGTATGTGAAGTTGGGATGAGTAAAGAGGTAGCAGATTCGCTGAGGGATATAGACACCCCTGCCGATCTTGACGTTGCGATCGCTTTTGAGGCCACGCTATCGGATAATTCGAAATTATGAGCGCACTTGTTGAAGGCAGTTGGGATGATGCCAGGTCGATTGCCGCACAATCATTTACCGCACTGAGCAGTCAATCTATCGAGGTCAGCAAATCTCTAGGTCGAACCCTTGCTCACGATGCACAGGCGCTCTGTGATTTACCAACATATGCCACATCGGCCATGGATGGATATGCAGTCTGTGGAGATGGACCATGGAGAATTATCGGTGAAGTAAAAGCTGGTTTGCCAATGAAAGAGGCACTCGAGATTGGAACTGCAGTTGGAATTGCAACTGGGGCGGTGATCCCAACTAATACTTTTGGTGTCATTCGATGGGAGCATGCAAAAGTTAATGGAGAAATTCTCACTGGCGAAGTCGTTGCTAATCAAGAGGTTCGTCCGCCTGCGCATGAATGCAGCACGGGAGACACACTTATAGCTGCCGGAACTATTGTGAATCCAGCGATGATTGGCCTGTTAGCGGCGGCAGGTTTAGATCATGTAGATGTTGTTAGAAAACCTACAGTTGCTCTTGTCTTGCTTGGTGATGAAATACAACTAACTGGAGTACCCAGTGATGGATTAGTTCGCGATGCTCTTGGCCCACAACTTCCTGGTTGGTTGGAGAAAATGGGCTGCGAAATAGTGAGCACTCAATATATTTCTGATGAGCTCCCACTGGTCGTTAAGGCAATTAATGAAGCCCAACAAGTTGCCGACATTATTATTACAACTGGAGGAACTGCACAAGGTCCTCGTGATTACTTACATGCCGCTCTAGAACAAGCTGGCGCTGATATTTTGGTTGACACAGTTGCAGTACGTCCGGGGCACCCAATGTTGTTGGCCCGCATTAAAAAGTGTGCGGTATTTGGTTTACCCGGTAATCCGCAGTCGGCAATTGTCGCACTTATTTCACTTGGGCAACCTGTAATTAATTCTTTGTTAGGTCAACCAGTAAATGAATTAGAAACGGTAGTAACTCGCGATGAGTTAACTGCACCAGCCGACTTCACGCGGTTGATTATTGGAAACGTGGTAGATGGCGCATTTGAAGTTGCGCCTTATCTGGGTTCAGCGATGTTACGAGGGCTGGCGCACTCAGCTGGCTTTGCCGTTGTTACAACAAGGCTTACAGCCCCGGGAGAAAACGTGCGTTGGCTATCCCTGCCATAGGCAATTAGAATCCACAGCATGAGTGATGGATTAACGCATCTGAACAACCAAGGACAGGCCAATATGGTCGATGTGTCGGGTCGCGAAGTCACAGTTAGAACCGCTCATACTTCGGCTCACGTTAATCTATCGGCCCATGTTGTCGCCTTATTACGTGATGGCACAACACCCAAAGGTGACGTTTTATCAACAGCGCGCATTGCAGGAATTATGGCCGCTAAGAAAACAAGTGAGTTAATTCCGCTATGCCATCCGATTGCAATAAATAAGATCTCAATTGACTTGCAGATTACCGATTCAGGTGTTGCTATTGCTGCTGAAGTAATTACTTCTGATCGCACTGGGGTAGAGATGGAAGCGCTCACTGCAGTCAGCGTTGCTGGTTTAACTATTATCGATATGATCAAAGCCCTTGATCCACATGCTGCAATCACCGATATTCGCGTGGATTCAAAGTCTGGCGGAAAGAATGGCGATTGGAAGCGCGCGTGAATCAACGCAGCGCAGTAGTTATCACGGCAAGCAACCGGGCATCACAAGGTGTGTATTCAGATCTCAGCGGGGCTGCGTTGCGCGATGGACTAACAACTCTGGGTTACAACACAAGTGGACCAATAATTGTTGCCGATGATGTCGATGCGATTAGTCAAGAACTAATTAAAGCTCTTGCTCAGAAAGTTAGACTAATAGTTACAACTGGCGGCACTGGAATTTCACCAACCGATATCACACCAGAGGCGACTGCCCCCTTTATCGAAAAAGCGATTCCTGGTTTCTCCGAAGCTCTTCGTGCGTATTCGCGAGATAAGGTGCCAACAAGTGATTTAACCCGAGGTTTAGCAGGCACATGTGGTCAGAGCTTGATTATTAATCTTCCGGGATCTCAAGGCGCAGTTAAAGATGGGCTTGTCATTATTGAACGCTTAGCTGGACATATTTTAGATCAATTAGATGGCCGGGATCACTGATGGCACAGGTAGTAAGTGCAGTTGTCACCAGCGAAGTAGTAAATATCACCGACTTAGCTGCCCTCGTAAAAGATGATAGCTGTGGCGCGGTTGTTACATTTATAGGTGATGTTAGAAATCATGATGGCGGAAAAGACGTCCACGTTTTGACCTATGAGATTCATCCATCAGCTGGGCAAGAGATCATACGAATTGCGCAGGAGGCAAGTAATACATTCGATGTAGTCAAGGTTGCGGTAGCACATCGTTATGGACAGATTCCAATAGGCCAAACCGCCTTTGCAGTGGCCGTTTCAGCCCATCATCGCGAGAGCGCCTTTGAGGCTTGCCAAGCTTTAGTGAATACAGTTAAGGCAGAACTTCCAATTTGGAAGCATCAAGTTTTTACTGATGGCAGCGATGAGTGGGTGAATACTGCATGAGCACCCTTATTGATACGTACGGTCGCACACATCGCAATTTACGAGTCTCCCTCACAGATCGCTGTTCATTACGATGCACGTATTGTATGCCGCATGATTTCGCTGCATGGTTACCTTCAGAGAATCTACTCACTACTGACGAGCTCTTATTAATTATCGAAGTTGCAGTTAGTCACGGCATTGATGAAGTTCGCTTAACTGGGGGCGAACCATTACTTCGCCCGGATATTGTAGAAATCGTTGAACGCATAGCTAGCCTACCTAAAGCTCCTCGCTTAACTCTAACCACCAATGGAATTCGTTTACCGGAGTTAGCCGGGCCGTTGGCTAAGGCTGGATTGAGTCGAATTAATGTCAGTTTAGATACGTTGAGCCGTGAAAGATTTAAAAAGTTAACCTATCGAGATCGCTTCGATGATGTAATCAAAGGATTAGAAGCGGCCAATGCGGCTGGATTATTTCCAATTAAAGTTAACTCAGTCTTATTAAAAGATATGAATGATGATGAGGCCCCGGCACTTTTACATTGGGCACTAGAGAAGAATTATTCACTACGATTTATTGAACAGATGCCCTTAGATGCCGGTGGAATCTGGGATCGAGCAACACTTATTACTGCCGATGAAATCTATGCTTCGCTATCGCAACACTATGCACTTACACCCGTTGATGGCCGTGGCTCAGCACCTGCCGAAGAGTTCTATATCAACGGCACCAAAGCTACGGTTGGAATCATTGGAAGCGTCACGCGACCTTTTTGTGGTGCTTGTGATCGAATTCGATTGACTTCAGATGGCCAACTTCGCTCATGTCTATTTTCAATTACTGAAACCGATGTGCGTATGGTTATTAGAGATCAATCAAAGTCGCTGTCAGAAAAACGAGAAGAGATAGCGGCCCGCTTTACAAAGACGGTTTTCGAGAAACTACCTGGTCATGGAATAAATGATCCAAGTTTTATTGCACCACTTCGTCCAATGTCAGCAATAGGTGGTTAGCCACCAGCAAATCGAGGCAATACGTCTATAACGCTGCCATCTGCAATAGTGATGTTTTCATCATGTATCACTACTGAATCCACTAGAAAGCTGCACTGAGATACAACATGGGCAAGCGCAGGATTAGCGCTACAGGCTTGATCAAGAATCTGGCGTAATGTTGCGGCTTTATACGTAGCTCTATCTGTACCAGCGGCGGCGCGGGCAGCAGCAAAGTATCTGATCTGGACCCCATTCTTCATGTGTGCATTGTATGGTTAAGCCATGCTTGAGTACATCGTCATCTTCCTTGTCGGAATCCTTGTCGGTGCCATCAACGGATTAGCAGGAGGCGGATCGGTAATCTCTTACCCGGTTTTGCTAGCAACTGGGATATCGCCAGTGAGTGCAGCCATCTCAAATGCATTAGGTGTGACTCCAGCAAATTTCTTTGCTTTAATCTCAGTCCGCCATCAACTACGTGAGTTTTTTCATGAGTATAAAAAACTCATTTATATTTCTATTGTCGGTTCAGTTACCGGCGCATTTCTCTTATTAAATGTACCCCCAGGTGTCTTTGAAAAGATGGTGCCATTTTTACTTCTTTTTGCCAGCTTTTCCTTTCTGATAAAGGCCAAACCTATTCGCGGTGCTCGCTATGATTTATGGGAAAAGATTGGTATTGCAGCAAGTGGCTTGTACTGCGGATACTTTGGTCCGGGCCAAGGAGTAATGGTGTTGGCAGTTTTGGCACGTGATGCTCGTAGAGATCCAAAGAGACTTAATACGGCCAAGAACTTTGTTGTCGGCTGCACCTCTTTACTCTCAAACATCGTCTATCTCTTTAGTGGCCGAGCTGTCTGGCCAGCCGTGATCTCGCTCTTAGTAGGTGCCAGTATCGGGGGAACCTATGGGGGACGTCATGCGGCCAGGATGCCGGCGGCCCTCTATCGCGCCCTTATCACCACGGTCGGATTTGGCGCCTCACTATGGCTATTTTGGAAGTACTACCTGGCCTAGGAGCGCCTATATTAATCGATATACGACTGATATATCATCGTCCACGTGAGCCAAGCCATCCACATCCTGAGCAGGGAGTCGACCTCGTTGTCGGAGGAGGCCTATAGCCGCATCCGCTCGATGATCATCACTCTGGAGCTAGTCCCAGGTTCTCTGATCAGCGAAAGTGTTTTAATGTCAAAGCTTGGTTTTGGACGTACTCCAATTCGTGAAGCTCTGCGCTCGCTAGCTAATGAAAAATTAGTTGAGGTCTATCCACGCAGAGGAATGTTTGTGTCAAGCGTGGATGTGCAAAATCTTTCAGCTTTATCTGAGATTCGTGCAGTCTTAGAAATCAAAGCCGCCGAGTTAGCCGCTGAACGCTCTACGCTGGCAGATCATCTGGTTACAAAGGCGTTGATTGCCGAGATCAAAGGAATCAAAGGTGATGTCGACATGGCTACCTTGATCGGTTTAGACCAGCGAATCCATCACCATATTTATCAATGCACTCATAATGAGTTTTTAGCAGCAGCTTTAGATAACTATTACGCACATGCGCTTCGAATCTGGTTTCTAGCACTTGATCGAGTCGCTGGATTAACTGAAGCAATCATAGAACACCGCGCACTACTAGAGGCAATCTCTAGTAGTGATTCGAAAGCAGCAGGCAAAGCAATGCGAGATCACGTTGAGGGTTTTGAAACATCAATACGTAAGTCTTTATAACCACCACTAAAGAACGAGGATAAAAGATATGAGCAAGTTACCGGTAAAGGCAAAGTGCGTTGTAATTGGCGCAGGTATCGTCGGCAATGGCATGGTGTATCACCTTGCTAAGTTGGGCTGGAGGGATATCGTTCAGATCGATAAAGGACCGCTACCTAATCCTGGCGGATCTACCGGACATGCATCCAACTTTATCTTTCCAGTAGATCACTCAAAAGAGATGACTGCAATTACCGCAGAGAGTATGCGGCAATATAAAGAGTGGGGAACTTTTACTGAAACTGGTGGTATCGAAGTTGCACGCTCGCAAGAACGTATGCAGGAACTCGCACGGCGTATTACATCGGCAAAGTCGTGGGGTATCGAAGGTGGTCGCATCCTCACACCTGCAGAAGTTAAAGAGTTAGTGCCCTATATCGATGAAACCGTCATCGTTGGGGGCTATTACCAGCCAACAGTAGGGGTTGTGGACTCACTTCGTACTGGAACCCTCATGCGCGAAGCCGCCGCTGAAATGGGTGCGGCCACATCTTTTGCCAATATTGAAGTTCTAGATATCACTGTTGCTAATGGTCGAGTAACAAGTGTTGTTACTGATCAAGGCACCATAGAGGCCGACTATGTTGTCATTGCAACTGGTTGCTGGTCACCAAAACTTGCTGCAATGGCGGGTGCTCACATTCCGCTGACGCCAGCAGTTCACCAGATGAAAGACATTGGCCCGGTCCCATTCTTTGCCGGTACTAAAGGCGATATCGAATGGCCAATCGTTCGCGACATGGATGTTTTCATGTACGAGCGCCAACACGGCACAGGTTTAGAAATCGGATCATATGCTCACCGCCCAATTCTTTATACACCAGAAGATTTACCATCAAATGCAACTGCTGCTCTATCACCAACTGAGTTTGCTTTTACACAAGCAGATTTTGATATTCAAGATGAGCATGCGTATGAGTTAATGCCATCGATTGTTGGCGATGAAAATGTTCGCGAAAAATACGCTATCAATGGAATTCTCTCTTACACCCCTGATGGAATGCCAATTCTTGGAGAAACCCCTGAAGTTAAGGGCTTGTGGTCTGTTGCTGCGGTGTGGATTAAAGAAGGTCCTGGAACGTCAAAGTCAGTTGCCGAATGGATGGTGCTTGGAGATTCAGAGATTGATCTGCACTCGTCAAATATCGCACGTTTTCACGAACATCAAAAAGCGCAGTTCCATATTAAGTCACGCGTGGATGAGAGCTTTAATAAGACTTACGGAATTGTCCATCCTCTTGAGCAGTATGCATCTAATAGAAATGTCCGTCTTTCACCGTTTTATCAAGCCGAGAAAGAGTTAGGCGCAGTTTTCTATGAGACCGCTGGATGGGAGCGCCCATTTTGGTATGAGTGCAACAAAGCTTTAGTTGAGAAGTTTGGCGACAAAGTAATGCCTCGAGCCGCTGAATGGGAAGCTCGTTGGTGGTCACCAATTATCAATGCAGAGCACTTACAAATGCGTGAGAGTGCTGGAATCGTTGATCTATCGGCATTTACCCTCTTTGACATCACTGGGCCATCGGCTTTAGCTGTTGTACAAAAGGCGGCGCTACGTCAGATGGATGTAGCAATTGGTCGTGTGGTTTACACGCCGATACTTGGTCCCAACGGTGGCTTTAAATCCGATTTAACTATTATGCGTCTAGGCACTGATCACTTCCGTGTTGTCACAGGTGGTGCACATGGAATGGCCGATAAGAAATGGTTTAGTGATCTACTGCCTGCCGATGGATCGGCACAGATTGCTGACCTAACATCTAGCTATACAACTATTGGCGTCTGGGGCCCAAAATCTCGCGAGATCATTCAAGCAATAACAAGTACCGATATGGGCAAAGATGCTTTCAAGTTCAGTACGTGCAAAGTAATTGAAGTTGGCCCACTTCGCGTACTTGCCTCACGAATCTCCTATGTAGGAGATCTTGGATGGGAGTTCTATATCCCGATCGAACAAGGCGCCAAGTTATGGCAGATGCTGTGGGAGTCAGGTAAGAAGCACGAGATGATTCCAGTTGGAATCGGCGTGTATGGAACTACTGGCCGACTAGAAAAGTGTTACCGAGCATATGGACCAGAGTTAGAGACCGAGTACAACGTAGTTGAAGCGGGCATGCAGTCACCGAAGTTAAAGGATGCTGACTTCATCGGTAAAGCTGAACACGTAAAGCATCGTAGCGAAACTCCAGTAACTTTATTATGCACACTGTATGTAGATGATCACACTTCATCTACTGGAGTGAAGCGTTACATGATGGGTAACGAGCCAATTTTGACACTAGATAAACAACCCATTGTTGACTCACATGGCCGCCGCTCTTATGTAACAAGTGCTGGTTCGGCACCTTCAGTGGGTAAGCACATTCTGATGACGTACTTACCGACAGAGCTAGCCGTTGCTGGCAATAAATTTATTGTTGAGTATCTCGGCGAGCACTATCCATGTTCAGTTGCCCAAGTAGGTGCAACACCAGTATTTGACGCTACTAACGAACGGATTCTTGCATAATGGATGTATTGGTCTGTTTAAAGCGCGTTCCACTTGCTGGCGGAACTCTTATTCTCACGCCTGATTCTCGGGATATTGAGACCAAACATCTGGGTTTTGGTATTAGCCCACATGAAGAAAACGCTGTTGAAGCTGGCGTGCAGTTAGTTGAGCAAATGGGTGGAACGCTTACATTGCTAACGCTGGGACCAAGTGATGCTGAAGAACAACTTCGTTCTCAGTTAGCAATTGGTGCAACGCGAGCAGTACTGATAGAGACCGATGGACAAGAGTGGGATCCGCAAGGAACCGCGGCAGCACTGGTTGATGCCATCACTGCCGAAGAGACTAAGTTCGATTTGATTATCTTTGGCGCCGAATCTGCAGATAGCGCTGGTTACCAGATTCATATTCGTGTGGCTCATGCCCTTGGTCGTCCAATAGTCACCAATGTTAAATCCATGAAAATTGAAAATGGAATTGCTAACTGTGAGCGAGTGGTGTCAACGGGTCGTGAACATTATGAGGCTCCACTTCCTGCAATCGTTACGGTTCGAGATGGGTTAAATATTCCCCGTTATCCATCGGTACCTGGACGTATGCAAGCGCGAAAAAAGATTGTTGATATGAAGAAAGCCGAGCCGCGAGTACCTAAACTTGAAAAAGTTACTCTGGCTCTTGCTCCATCTAAAGATAAAGGCGCTGAGATTCTTGGTAAGGGCGCCGATGCAGTTCCTGCTTTAGTCGATGTCTTAAAGCAGATTGGAGCTTTCTAATGATTTTGGTTCTTATCGATCACGATCGTGGAGTAATTGATCCACTCTCTTTACGTGCCCTCACTGCAGCTAGAAAGCTTGGCCACGATATTGAGGCAGCTGTTATTGGCAGTGATGGGGCATCCTTAGCCGCCATCACTGGTGAATACGGCGCGAAGGTTTTACACGTTGCAGCCCATGCTGCGCTGACCGATTACACGCCTATGGCATCGGGTCGCGCACTGAAAGATTTAGTTGAAAAATTAAAGCCGGCTGCAGTATTGGCCGCTGGTAGTCCCCGTGGAAATGAGCAGTTAGCTCACTTAGCGGCCTTCTTAGATATTCCTATGGCCGCTGAGTGTTCAGAGATTACACTCGGAGCTCCTCACCATGTATTACGAGCCAGATGGGCAGGAAATCTTATTGAATCTGCCAATGTTCATTCCGACTTACTGGTTGCCACAATCGTAAGTTTTTCTATCGAGCCAGAGGCAGTACAAGGTGCAGCTGCATCTATTGCTCAGTTCGAACCAGACTTGCAACCTGCCGATACGGTAGTGAAAATATTAAGCCGTGACTCTGGAGAAACCAAAGGCGGAGTAACTCTTAATGATGCCAAAGTTATTGTCTCTGGGGGCCGTGGAGTAGGCGGGCCAGAGGGCTTTGGTAATTTAGAGGAGCTTGCTGCACTTTTAGGTGGCACAGTGGGCTGTTCGCGAGTGGTGACAAGTTCAGGGTGGCGTCCGCATGCTGAGCAAGTAGGACAGACTGGAACAAAGGTTGCACCAGATTTATACATCGCCGCCGGAATATCTGGAGCGATGCAACATATTGCAGGTATGAAAAATAGTAAGACTATCGTCGTCATTAATACCGATCCAGAAGCACCTATTTTGCGTTATGCCGATTATGCAATTATCGGTGATTTACACCAAGTGATACCTGCGCTCACAAGCGCCATACGTCAGGCAAAGGGATAAAAATGTCAGATATCGAAATCGCACAAGCTGCAACTATGAAGCCAGTTAATGAGATCGGCGCATCCCTCGGTATTGAAGTTAAACATTTAGAGGCCTACGGTAAGTACAAAGCAAAGGTGAATTTAAAGTTTCTGACGGCGCTACCTGAGCGCAAAGGCTCTAAATTGATTTTAGTAACTGCGATTAGTCCAACGCCTGCCGGTGAAGGTAAAACTACGACAACCGTTGGTTTAGGTGATGCACTTCGCCATATCGGAAAGAACGCAATGATCGCACTGCGCGAACCATCCCTTGGTCCAGTCTTTGGAATGAAGGGCGGAGCTGCCGGAGGTGGTTATGCCCAGGTTGTACCCATGGAGGATATAAACCTGCACTTTACGGGGGATTTCAACGCTATAGCTCTAGCTAACAACTTACTAGCAGCCCTTGTCGACAACCATATTCATCATGGCAACGAGTTAGCGATTGATATTCGACGAGTCACTTGGAAGCGCGTAATAGATATGAACGACCGTGCACTGCGCGAGATAATTCAATCTATCGGTGGAGTGGGAAATGGATATCCACGCAGTGATGGCTTTGACATTGTCGTAGCCTCGGAGATTATGGCGATTTTTTGCCTTGCAACGTCGATTGAAGATCTGAAAGAGAAGATTGGCAAGATTGTTGTGGGCCATAAGCGAGACAAGACTCCCGTTCTTGCTAGTGAATTAAATGCGCAAGGGGCAATGACTGTAATTCTAAAGGATGCATTTCAACCGAACTTAGTACAGACCCTTGAAAATACCCCAGCATTTATTCACGGTGGTCCATTTGCCAATATTGCACATGGATGTAATTCAGTCGTAGCAACTACATCGGCTATGAAATTAGCTGACTATGTTGTCACTGAGGCTGGCTTTGGCGCCGATCTTGGAGCTGAGAAGTTTATTGACATTAAGTGCCGTAAATCAGGGTTACGCCCATCTGCCTGTGTTCTTGTTGCAACGATTCGTGCAATTAAATATCACGGCGGCGCGGAGTTAAAAACTATTACTGACGAGAATCTACCTGCACTTGAAGCTGGATTAGTAAATCTTGAACGTCATATTCATAACATTAAAAATGTTTACAACCTGCCATTAGTAGTCTCTATTAATAACTTCACGAGCGATACTGCCGCTGAGGTTGAGCTATTACGTTCACGAGTGGAAGCACTAGGTGTAAAGATTGTGCTAGCAACCCACTGGGCCGATGGAGGTAAAGGTGCGGCAGATTTAGCACATGCCGTGGTCGAGCTATGTGAGCAACCACAGAAGATGACCTTCGTCTATGAAGATGAACAAAGTTTGTGGGAGAAAATCACAGCCGTTGCGACAAAGGTTTACGGTGCCAAAGAGGTTACTGCCGATGCGAAGGTGCGTCTGAAGCTCAAAGAGCTAGAAGCCGCTGGTTATGGCCATTTTCCAATCTGTGTAGCAAAAACTCAGTACTCTTTTAGCACCGACGCGGCACTTCGCGGAGCTCCCAGTGGGCACTCGCTGAATATTCGTGAAGTAAAACTCTCGGCTGGCGCAGAGTTTATTGTCATGATCTGCGGTGAGATTATGACGATGCCTGGCCTACCTAAAGTTCCAGCTGCCGAACGCATTGATTACATCGATGGAAAGGTCGTAGGTCTTTTCTAATGAAGTATTCGCCATGGTCACAAGATGCAGCTCGTGTGCTTCTTGCGACGCTGCGCGATGAAAAAGGGCCAGTGTTAATGGCGCTCCAGTTGATGCAAAAAGAGTTTGGCTATGTCAATCCAGAGTGTGTTCCATTGATAGCAAACTATTTTAACAAATCACGTGCCGACGTCCATGGAGTTTTAACTTTTTACCATGATCTGCGTACAACCCCACCTGGTGAGCATCAGATTTCACTATGTGTTGCCGAAGCCTGCCAAGCCGTAGGTGCACGCGATTTAGAGAAGAAAGTAAAGGCGAAGTTTCCTGATGAGACGGCCGATAGTTATTGTTTTGGTAACTGTGCACTTGGCCCAGCGGTCATGGTAGATGGAAAATTAATTGGACGAGCTACGTTAGCTAAAATTGAAGAGGCGCGTCGATGAGAGTCTTTGTACCGGGTGATAGCGCAGCAGTATCAATTGGTGCCAATGATGTAGCGGCAGCAATCACACGCATCGATCCATCCTTAACGATTGTTCGCAATGGTTCACGCGGAGCTCTATGGCTAGAGGTTTTAGTAGAAGTTGAAACTGCCAATGGACGTATTGCTTACGGTCCCGTGATGCCTGCTGATGTGCAGTCACTCTTTGATGCCGATTTCCTCAATGGTGGGGCGCATCCACTTGCACGTGGAAAGACTGATGAGATTCCATGGCTAGCTTCGCAGGAACGAATAACATTTGCCCGCGTTGGAATCATCGACCCACTCTCACTTGAAGAGTACGGACAGCATGGTGGCTTAGTTGGTTTAAGAAATGCACTTAAGTCAACAAGTGAGATCATCATTAACGAAGTAACCGAATCTGGCCTACGTGGCCGCGGCGGGGCAGGCTTTCCTGCAGGTATTAAGTGGAAGACCGTTGCCCAGACAACCTCAGATCAAAAATATATCTGCTGTAATGCAGATGAGGGAGATAGCGGAACTTTTGCTGATCGCATGCTGATTGAGGGAGACCCATTTACTCTCATTGAAGGTATGACGATTGCAGGTATAGCAGTTGGTGCTACTGAGGGAATTGTCTATCTACGCTCAGAATACCCATATGCAATTTCGATTTTACAAAAAGCAATTGAGTTAGCAAGAGTGTTCGGCTGGCTTGGCACAAGTGTTTTAGGAAGTACGCATGCTTTCGACATTCAAATCCGAATAGGTGCAGGCTCCTATGTATGTGGTGAAGAAACGGCGATGCTAGAGAGCATTGAGGGCAAGCGCGGTGTAGTACGCGCTAAACCACCTTTGCCAGCTATCGAAGGTCTTTTTGGGCAACCAACTGTTATTAACAATGTTCTTACGTTATCAACGGTACCAATGGTGCTAGCACAAGGTGCAGATGCATATAAGGCTCGCGGAGTCGGCAGATCACTTGGAACACAGGTTTTTCAATTAGGCGGCAATATCGCACGCGGTGGAATAGTCGAAAAGGCCTTTGGCATAACTCTTAACGAGCTACTTGAAACCTATGGTGGGGGCACATTAAGTGGCAATCCATTTCGGGCAGTACAAATCGGGGGACCGCTCGGTGCATATTTTTCAACTGAACAGTTAGAAACATCGATGGATTATGAATCCCTCATTGCCGCCGGTGGAATGCTTGGACATGGCGGATTGGTTGTCTTTGATGACATAGTTGATTTAGCAGTTCAAGCCAAGTTTGCCATGGAGTTTTGTGCCATCGAATCCTGCGGAAAGTGCACTCCATGTCGTATTGGGTCAACGCGAGGTGCTGAGACCATAGATTTAATTATTCAAGGTGTAAAAGTCGAAGAAAATAAGAAGTTGTTGTTGGATCTTTGCGAAGTAATGACCGATGGCTCTTTGTGTGCCATGGGTGGATTAACACCAATGCCAGTTAAAAGCGCGATGGTTAATTTCCCATCGGATTTCTTAGGAGCTGCGAGATGACCATGATCTTCGAACCTGATTTTGGTACCCCGGCTAGCGAAAAGAGCCAACTGGTTAGCCTTGAGATTGATGGCAAGGCCATAACCGTCGCCGCAGATACCTCCATCATGCGCGCAGCACTTGTTGCAGGGATAGATATTCCAAAGCTATGTTCAACTGATCGACTCAAGGCTTTTGGATCTTGTCGTCTCTGTGTGATTCAGGTTGATGGACGCAATGGAACCCCTTCCTCGTGTACTACTCCGGTTGTCGAAGGTATGAAGGTCTCTACACATTCAGAGAAACTCGACCGAATTCGTAGAGGCGTTATGGAGCTGTATTTATCTGATCACCCAGCAGAGTGTGCAACGGGGGATGAGTGCGAAGTTCACGGAGTTGCCAAGAAGATCGGAATCACAACTACTCGGTATGTAAAAGGTGAGACCCATTTAGATTTAAAGAAAGATGAAACTAATCCTTACTTCACTTTTGATTCTACTGAGTGCATTGTTTGCAATAGATGCGTTCGTGCATGCGATGAAGTGCAAGGAACTTTTGCTTTAACTATCGAGAACCGAGGATTTGAGGCACGGGTCTCAGCATCCGGAACTTCATTTATGGAGAGTGAATGTGTTTCCTGTGGTGCATGTGTGCAAGCATGTCCTACCGGTGCTTTGACTGAAAAAACCCTACTCACTATCGGTGCACCTACTTCATCAGTTATCACTACCTGTGCTTACTGCGGAGTTGGCTGCTCCTTCAAAGCCGAAATGCGTGGGGATCAATTAGTGCGAATGGTGCCATTGAAAGAGGGTGGCGCCAACGAAGGTCACTCATGTGTCAAGGGCCGTTTTGCTTACGGCTATGCAACACACAGTGATCGCATCACTAAGCCGATGATTCGTAGCACCATTACAGATTCATGGAAAGAGGTTTCTTGGGAGGAGGCAATAACTTTCGCTGCCGATGGCTTAAAGAAGATTCAAGCCGAGTCCGGACGAAATGCGATTGGTGGAATTACTTCTTCTCGTTGTACGAATGAAGAAGTCTATGTAGTTCAAAAAATGGTGCGTGCAGCTTTTGCAAATAACAATGTCGATACATGTGCGCGCGTATGTCATTCACCTACTGGCTATGGCCTAGGACAGACTTTTGGAACCTCTGCTGGAACCCAGGACTTTGAATCAGTTGAACACAGTGATGTCATCATGTTAATTGGCGCTAATCCAACGTCGGCGCACCCTGTTTTTGCATCTCGAATGAAGAAGGCAATTCGTAAAGGTGCTCAGCTCATTGTCGTAGATCCTCGTGTAATTGCCTTAGTGAGAACTCCAGGAGTAGAGGCTGCCCATCACTTGCAGTTAATGCCAGGTACAAATGTTGCAGTTATTAATGCCTTGGCACATGTAATCGTTACTGAAGGCTTAGTAAAGCGTGATTTTGTTGATGCGCGGTGTGAAGAGAAGTCCTTCAAAGATTGGGAAGCATTTATTTCATTGCCTGAGAACTCACCTGAAGTATTAGAGGCATCTTCGCGCGTACCAGCCGATGAGATTCGCAAAGCCGCCCGTTTATTTGCTTCAGTTCCTAACGCTTCTATTTATTATGGCCTTGGTGTAACCGAACATAGTCAAGGTTCAACCATGGTGATGGGAATCGCTAATTTGGCCATGGTCACCGGAAACATTGGCCGCAAAGGAGTAGGAGTAAACCCTCTACGCGGACAAAACAATGTGCAGGGCTCCTGCGATATGGGCTCATTCCCTCATGAATTACCGGGCTACCGACATATTTCAAATCCAGATACCCGCAAAATTTATAACGATATGTGGGGAGTCACTTTAGATGCAGAGCCTGGAATGCGAATTCCCAATATGTTTGATGCCGCATTAGCTGGGGAATATCGTGGGCTCTATGTACAGGGCGAAGATATAGCTCAGTCGGATCCAAACACTTCTCACGTGCACGCCGCCTTGCGCGCGATGGATATGGTCATTGTTCAGGATTTGTTCCTTAATGAAACCGCAAAGTTCGCACACGTTTTCTTTCCAGGAACGTCGTTCTTGGAAAAAGATGGCACTTTTACTAATGCTGAACGCCGCATTAACCGTGTCCGTCCTGTTATGAAATCACCCACGGGTAAAAGTGAGTATGAAGTGACGTGTGATTTAGCAACCGCCATGGGATATCCAATGGCTTATGAAAATGGTGCGGCGATTATGGATGAGATTGCCGCCACTACTCCTACATTTTCTGGCGTTTCATTTAAGAAATTAGATGAGGTAGGCAGCGTGCAGTGGCCATGCAATGAGGCCAATCCTGAAGGAACGCCAACGATGCATTTAGAGAGTTTCATGCGTGGCCTTGGTCAATTTATGCGTACGCCTTACGTTGCAACCGACGAAAAAGCTAACCGCAAATTTCCTCTACTTCTTACTACTGGTCGCGTATTGAGTCAGTACAACGTAGGTGCTCAAACACGTCGCACCGCCAATAATATCTGGCACACCGAAGATATTTTAGATCTGCATGAGTCAGATGCCCAGCTGCGCGGAATCGCCGATGGTTCTTGGGTCAAACTCGCAAGTCGTGTTGGTGAAACAATCATGCGAGCACGAATTACAGATGAAGTTCCGGCTGGTGTTGTGTACACAACTTTCCACTTCCCAGAAAGTGGCGCTAACGTCATCACCACTGATTTATCAGATTGGGCAACTAACTGCCCTGAATATAAAGTTACAGCAGTAGAAATTACCCCAAGTATTAAAGGACCAGGGGAGATGGTTGAGACACACATTAGCGGTGATTCGCAGTTAAACTCTATTGTGCGAATGGCCAATCAAATTGCCGCCAATATCCCAGCAAGTGATGCACCGGAAATCAAAGTCGCACACCACATCGTTCAATTCTGGACTAAGACCATGATTGAGCGACTTCATAAAGACGTGGATAGATCTCAACTTTCACCTACTGTAATAAAAGCGATCGAAGTACTTCTAGTTACCCAGTAACTCGAGTACTTGCTCATTTAATTTCCCATAGCCTACGTTATCGATTTCAAGCGGTAGACCGATTTCTTGTGCGGCTTGGTGAGCTAATTCTTTCAATTCATCTGTGGGCTGTTGCGCCAACCAGATAACGCGCGAATAATTTTTGAAATAGTCATCGCGTAATTCAGGTCGCTTATCTAGTCCGAGTTCAACGATGACGCTTCGGTGAAAGGATTTAACAAGAAAGTCAGTAAGAAAATAAGTACCAGCATCGGACTCCATTATTGCTGCAATCTTTTTAGTACCTGCGAAAATGTCATAACAATGGTTACCGCCTAATCGTTCGACGCCGTGTTCTGCAATTACGGTATCGAGTGCCCCATACGTTCCGCAATCGGCATAGGCAACTGCGCACTTGGAGTGTTTGTCCTTAATCTCTTTCAGCAGGGCATCAACCTCACCAGCGATTTTCTCGGGGCGGTTATGAAGCAGTGGCGGAAGTGGATAAATAACCACATCCAGGGCATTCTCGGTAACTATGTCGCTGATATGCGTAGCCAATGCACCGCACGCTACGATGCCAATACTCATACTGGGAAAGCTAGTCGATCTACAAACTTGTCATTAAAATCTGTGCGATCAGAGAGTTCTACGTAATCAATCTCTTCAAGAAGCGCGTTAGCTCCATGTCGCTCTTGAGCAGATAACAAAACCATCTTTGCGCCTTCACCTGCGACGTTACCGGCAGACATAATGCGCATGACCGAGAGCTTTGGCACTAAGCCAATCTTTATTGCCGATGCAGGGGATAAGTAGGAACCAAATGAGCCCGCTAGTAAAACCTGTTGGATTTCAGACTCTGCAACACCAAACTCTTCAAGTAGTAAGGCCCAACCTGTAGCAATGGCAGCTTTAGCAAATTGAAGTTCACGGACATCTCGCTGTGTTAAAAATACACAGTCACTCAAGTCACCCACTTCTTTGCTCCACGTCAGAACAAATACTCGTTCGCCTTCGCGCTCTAATAAGCGATCGGCCAAAGTTGGTGCAACGTCTCGCGCAATCTCATCAGTAACAAATCGCCCTGAGTGATCGAGCAAACCAACACCTACAAGTGATGCGCAGGCATCTACTAAGCCAGAACCACAGATTCCAACTGCAGGGGCATCATCAATTGTTCCAATAATTATTTGACCATCGGTAATTTTAATTGTTTCAATGGCACCCGATGCCGCCCGAACACCACACTTAATACTCGCAGCTTCAAAAGCAGGACCAGCCGGTGCGGCAGTAGCTAGAATCTTTTCACCATCGCCCAAGACGATTTCACAGTTTGTACCCACATCAATGAATAAGCGCAGACGTTTGTCACGATCCATACCCGATGCAAGGGCTCCAGCGATAATGTCTCCTCCAACATAGGCGCCAAGTGAGGGCAGGATGACTGCTTTAGCTCGTGGGTGAATTTCGATACCAATCTCGGCGGCATTGACATCAGGAAAATCAGCAGAGGACATGATGAAGGGTGCAACACCTAAGGCCTCTGGATCGATACCTAATAACAAATGATTCATCGTTGCATTTCCTGCGATTGCGATTTCATACACGTGAAGTGGGCTTATTCCAGCCTCAATGCAGACCTCTTGAGTCAATTGATTCAAGGTTTCCTGAGCCAACGAGCTCAGTTTCTCAAGGGCATTGGGATCTAACATAGTTGCACTAATACGAGTGATTACATCAGCGCCAAATGGCTGCTGCTTATTGAGCATCGATTTAACGGCTAAAGGTGTACCGGTATTTAAATCTAGCAACGTTGCAACAACTGTAGTTGTTCCTAAGTCGTAAGCGATTCCATGACGAAACCCGGTGGTGTCACCGGCTTCGATATCAATGAATTCTTGATCTACAAAGACTGCAGTCACTTTAAAGTTAGCCGCTCGCATAACTCGTGGAATATTGCGCATGGCTGCAAGTGAAGCCGTACCCTCGATGTCATCGATTGCATCAAATAAACGAACGATATCGGTGCGTTGATCGTGCAGCGTAGGCTCTTCAAGCTCCACATATCGCTTTTGAACGGCAGGTCGCAAAATAACTTGGCGACCAACGCCGACGGTCGCTGCTTTGGGGCGTGTAGTTAATGGTGGAACATCAACTGAGATATCAGTACTTGTGCGAACCAAACAGGCCAGACGCCATCCCTGTTTTATTTCCGTTTCGGTAAAAGCTCTAAAATCTAACTTTGATGGCTCAACGTTGCCATCGGTAATTTTCACTTTACATTTCTTGCATGTTCCGTATCCGCCACATGTTGAATCAATGGCAATGCCATTCCATGAGGCAGCATCAAATGCGCTGACTCCAGTAGGTACCGTAATCGTTTTTTCAGATGCAACCGAGTTATCTTTTTCTAAAGATCTAAAGGCAAGCTTGACTCGTCCAGTGCCATCGTGTGCAGGTACGAGTGAAGGGTCAAGCTCTTTTTTGCTAATTTTTATGCACCAGTACCTTCCGCAGCTTTTGCAGCTTCAAGTGCTCTAAAACGTGTGATCCAATTTGATCCCCATGGATCTAAGCCGAGCAACAAGTCCGCTGCACGTACAGATTCAACGATAAGCGGAGTACGTGAATCCATAACCGCACTTGTTAAACCATGTGACATCGCAGCTGGTAAGAATGCGGCATTGATTGCATGGCGATAAGGCAGACCAAAGGAGATATTTGAAGCTCCTAATGTCATATTCAGGCCCCATTTTTCGCGGATTAAGTAGATAGTTTCCAGCGTAATTTTTACGGCCTCAGGGTCAGCTCCGACAGTCATCGCAAGTGGATCAATCACTAAATCTTCAAGTGGGATTCCATGTTTTTCTACTGCACGAACAATCTTCTCAGTAATGATCATTCGCTCTGCTGCCGTTGCAGGAATACCAGTCTCATCGTTAGGTAGCGCGATGATGGCAGCACCATGCTTTTTGATAAGTGGCAAAACTAAGTCCATGCGATCATCTTCGCCTGTAACACTGTTTACTAACGCTTTACCTTGATACGTCTCAAGCCCGACTTGTAACGCCTCGATAATTGATGAGTCGATGCAGATAGGGATATCTGAGATGCTTTGAATCAGAGTGATTGCTTTTCCTAAAAGGGCAGGCTCATCAGTAAGCGGTACGCCCATGTTGACGTCTAGAACATTAGCTCCACCGGCGATTTGATCAACTACATCTTTTTCAATGGCAGATAAATCACCCTCACGAAGCTGTAGTTGAAACTTTTTGCGACCCGTTGGGTTAATGCGCTCACCGATAATACAAAATGGCTGATCATGACCGATGGTTACGGTCTGACCCGGTGAAGTGAGAACGGTGTGCACTGTGTTACCCCTGTCGTTTCGGTGTTTGGCCTAAGTCGTTCATGAAAAGATCGAGCGTTTCATCATGTCTAAAGTCAGTCACATGAAGCCCGCGCACACCCGGTAATGACAAGGCATGCTGGGCGAGCTCTAGAGTTAAGTTATAAACCTCTTGAGCAGGATCACTCGCACCACTTGCTCGAGCTAAAACGTCGGTAGGTACGTCAATGCCAGGGACCTTGTCATTCATAAAGGCCAACCCTTTGGCGCCTTTCATCAAAACGATGGTCGGTATAAGTTTTAAATCAGGTGCAACTTCTGCAACGCCTTTACAGAAGGCTTCAAGGCGTTCAGGGTGATAACAGATTTGTAGTTGCAAGAACTGGGCACCTGCACGGTGCTTCTTCAGGGCGCGCTGAATTCGGTAATCAAATGGGGGAGCGGCGGAATTTTCAACTGCACCTATATAAAAATCTGGAGCCGGATTGATTTTTCGACCCGATAAGTAGGTGCCGTTAGCCATAATTCGCGCCATGTTGATGGCTTGGGCACTATCAACGTCAAAGACTCGACGCGCCTCTGGTTCATCTCCAGCCGTTACATCGTCTCCGGTCAATAACGAGAGGTTAGTAATTCCATGTAGAGATGCACCGATCATGTCGGCTTGAATCGCAATACGATTTTTGTCACGGCAGACAATTTGCATGATGGGCTCTAAGCCATGCATCTTCATGGCAATTGCGGTTGTTGTATTAGATGTATGCGCATGAGCTGCAGGATTATCTGTGGCATTAACCGCATCGAACCAAGGCGCGAGTCGTGCGGCGTTTTTAATAACGGAATCCATTCCACCGCCATCGATAGATGGAAATTCAGCGGTGAAAACACGCTCAGAAGTATTCTCTAATTTTTCGCGCAAGATTGACATTAGTGCTTACCGACTGACCAACCAGCAGGAACCTGCTGATCACGTTTTGTCACTAAATTTATCCACGACGATGTTCCTTGTAGCTGCATGTCTACAGGTGGTCGAAGCTCGTTGTAGTGCTCTTTCCAGACTTTTGGTAAAGGCAATGAAACAGTTCGATCGTAGGCTTTTACCCAGATGCATTGCATCTCAGGAATTACTTCGCAGTTACCATTTTCACGAACTCCGCCACAAGGACCGTTTCGCAGAGTCTTGGGACACGTCATAGGACAGGTCATACCTGTTGAATGCAGAACACACTGTCCACACATGCGACAGTCCCATACAGGCTTCTTTACTGCATGCTCAACAAGGGGCAGAAGTTTCTTTAACATGATGGAGTTTAAGCAGAGACCGATGCGCGTTTTTTAGATATTAAATCTTTAGCAATACGCACAGCAGTAGATGCATCAGCGGCAAATCCATCGGCACCCACAACATCGGCATATTCCTGTGTTACAGGTGCCCCGCCCACCATGATTATTACTTGGTCGCGAAGTCCGGCCTTAGTAATTTCGTGAATATTGACTTTAAACATCGGCATCGTTGTTGTTAAAAATGCTGACATACCGACGATATCTGGCTTATGTTCAATAATTGCAGCCACAAACTTCTCTGGAGCAACTTGTACTCCTAGATCAATCACCTCGAAACCAGCGCCTTCAAGCATGATATTCACGAGGTTTTTGCCGATATCGTGAACATCGCCTTTAACAGTACCCATTAAGTACGTTCCAACGGTCTCAGCTCCAGTCTCTGCAAGTAATGGTCGCAAAACATTGAGTGCACCCGACATCGCTTTACCAGAGATAAGCATCTCTGGTACAAAGAAATCTCCGCGCTCAAAACGTGCGCCAACTTCTTCAAGAGCTGGGATTAAGGCGTCAAAGAGGATAGCGCTAGGTGTCATGCCGTCGGCGATGCCCTGATTGGTGAGCTCTAATACGGCTGGAGCATTTCCAACTAAGGTCTCGTCAAAGAGCGCCTTGAGGATGTCGTCATGAGTCATGCTGCACCTATCTTTCCTTCATTATTTGACTGGAGTGTGTGGATCTCTTCGATGATGAGGTCACCGATCTTTGCTAAATCTTTCTGGGTCAATCGAGGTGACGGACCAGAGATTGAAATTGCACCGACAACGCGCCCATCATTCTCGCGAATAGGTGCGGCTACAGCGACTAAACCATCCTCTAGCTCGTCAATAATTATTGCGTAACCCTTTTTACGGACAACTTCGAGTTCAACGAGCAAACGCGGTCTGGATGTAATTGTTTTAGAAGCTAGTTTTTCAAGTCGACCCATAGGTATTGTTGCGACACCGTAAGCTAAGAGTATTTTACCAAGTGCAGATGCATGAAATGGAATTCGCTTTCCTACCCAATTTGTTGCACCCAATAAGTAATGTCCATCTGCTTGATCAATAAGCTTCATCTCGCCATTACTTGATACAGCCAGGTTTGCCGTTTCACCAGTCGTGTGAGCCAACTTTTCCAAAACTGTGTGCATACGTGCAACTAATACAGAGTCGTGATTTTGCGAACGCGCAAAGGTTGATAAAACATCACCAGCAATATATGCACCATTGCGATCTCGGCGAATTAAACCTTGGCGCTCTAGCGCGCTTAACATGCGCGATGTTGTGCTCTTGGGAATCTCATGCGAGCGTGAGAGCTCTGATAAAAGTGGCGGGGTAGAGCATTCCAAAATATGAATAAGAAGTGCGCTGGCGCGATCAATTGCCTGCGTGCCAGTAACTAACTCACTCATCACCGACCCCTTCCAGAGTGTTCCATAATATGGAACCACTGTTCCACTATCTAAGGGTATTCTCGTACGTGTCCAAAGGTCAATAGGCGCAAGGAGTGTCACATGTTTGAAAATCGGATGCCTCGTTATGAAATCCTCAGTGAAGAGTCGATGGCAACACTCACACTTGGGTGGCGTCGTATCGTCTCTGAAATCGGCATTGAGTTCATGAGCCCGTGGGCCATCGATGTACTACGTGATGCCGGACAGACGGTAGAAGGCGACAACGTTAAGTTTGATCCAGATTGGATCCTTAAGCAGGTTGCCCTTGCCCCTAGTGAATTTAATCTTCGCGCAAGAAATCCTAAGAACAATGTTCATATCGGTGGCAACTCAATGGTCTTTGGTGGCGTCTATGGTCCACCCTTTGTTCGCGAAGGCGATGTTCGCCGCGATGCCACATTTAAGGATTATGAAAACTTTTGTAAGTTAGCACAGTCTTATGACGCTCTCGATAGCGTTGGTGGAGTCGTCTGCGAACCAAATGATTTGTCTCTAGATTCACGACATTTAGATATGGCATATGCGGCGGCTACCCTGACCGATAAGTTCTTTATGGGCAACGTTGTAACTGCCGATAATGCTAAAGATGTCATCAAGATGTCTGAGATAATTTTCGGTGGGCGTGCAGCTATTGAAGAAACACCAGCACTCATCTCGCTGATCAACTGCAACTCTCCTTTGCGCTGGGATGATCGCATGCTTGACTCTCTTCGCGAATATGTTCTGGCAGGCCAACCAGTTGTAGTCACTCCATTCTTACTCATGGGCGCAATGAGTCCAGTGACAATTCCCGCAACGCTGGCACAACAAATCGCTGAAGCCTTATCTGGAATTGCGCTCGCACAAACGCTCAACCCAGGATGCCCAATTGTCTTTGGATCATTTCTATCCAATATCGATATGCAATCTGGATCACCACAGTTTGGTACACCTGAATCAGGGATTGGCCTGTTGTGTACTGGTCAAATTGCGCGCAGTTTTAACCTGCCATTTCGTGGCGGCGGCGGCTTAAACTCATCACAAACCGTTGATGCACAGTCTGCTTACCAGACGATGATGACCATGATGCCAACGTTTTTATCTGGCACTAACTGGGTGATGCACACTGCCGGTTGGTTAGAGGGCGGTCTGGTTTCCTGTTATGAAAAATTTATTCTCGATATCGAAATCCTGCAATCGCTGATGACAGAGTTCACGCCCCTTGAATTCAACGTGGAATCTCTAGCCTTTGATGCTCACCTAGAAGTTGGCCATGGCGGTCACTTCTTAGGCGCGGCCCACACTATGGAGCGCTTCCGTGACTGTTTCTACCGACCATTTTTAACAAATAGCGATAATTACGAGCGTTGGATGCGTTTGGGAGCGCGAGATACAAAGGATCGTGCAGCTGAGATTTATAAGAAGAAGTTAGAGGATTACGTGGCCCCAGATATCGACGCATCG
>Ga0208566_1000178_pt1 | contig 45950 bp, 40 predicted proteins | sample PL_2010_150m_FD_184159 | JGI IMG/M metagenome (GOLD analysis project Ga0208566, IMG submission 184159) | Freshwater microbial communities from Powell Lake, British Columbia, Canada to study Microbial Dark Matter (Phase II) - PL_2010_150m... | ecosystem: Environmental > Aquatic > Freshwater >...
TCTCGACCACATCGACGATGTCCTCGATCCAGACGAAACCATTGGTGCGCGCCGTGACCGTCACGTGCGAACGCTGGTTGTGGGCGCCGTAGGCAGAAATCTTCTTCGAGCACGGACACAGGCTGGTCACCGGAACCAGAACCTTCATGGTAAAGCGCTGCGTGCCCTTATCGATGTCGCCGATGAATGTCACGTCGTAGTCCATCAGGCTCTCTACCTTGGACACCGGCGCCGCCTTGTTCACGAAATAGGGGAAATTCATCTCGATGTGGCCGGACTGCGCTTCGAGTTTTTCCATCATCTCTTCGAGCATGCACTTGAACGTGTCGACCGAGATCTCGCGCTCATGCGAGTTGAGTATCTCGACGAAGCGCGACATGTGCGTGCCCTTGAAATGATGTGGCAGGCGCACATACATATTGAAGTTCGCTATGGTGTGCTGCACGCCGCCCGAACGCACGCTCACCTTCACCGGATGGCGGATGGACTTGATGCCGACCTGGTCGATGGCAAGCCGGCGCGTGTCCTTCGAACTCTGCACATCGGCGATGCTCATGGGATCGCGGGTGTTCATGGGGAAATCCTTACTCGGATGGCCGCCGCGCGGGCGCAACAACCAAAATCGCATTTTAACATGACCGCCATACGCCACCGGCGCTCAGGCGCCAAGCCTCGCCCGGATCGCCGCAAGCAGACCCGCCTTGTCCAGGCCGACCTCGGCGAGCAGCACAGTGGTATCGCCGTGATCGACAAACCGGTCCGGCAGTCCCAGTTGCAGCAGCGGCCGCGCCAGGCCTGCGGCAGCGATGGCTTCGGCCACCGCGCTGCCCGCGCCGCCCATCACCGAGCCTTCCTCCACCGTCACCAGCAGATCATGCTCCCGCGCCAGCTGTAACACCATGGTCTGATCCAGTGGTTTGACAAAGCGCATATTGGCCACCGTGGCATTCAGCTCCTCCGCCGCCTCCAGCGCCGGCTTGAGCATGCTGCCGAAGGCGAGAATCGCCACCTTGGCGCCCTGCCGGCGCAGCTCGCCCTTGCCTATGGACAGTGCGGCCATTTCCTTGCGGATTTCGACGCCCGGGCCGGCGCCGCGCGGATAGCGCACCGCCGCGGGTGAGTCGAGCTGGAACGCGGTGTAGAGCATCTGCCGGCACTCGTTTTCGTCGGCCGGCGCCATGACGGTAAGATTGGGAATGCAGCGCAGGTAGGCGAAATCGAATGCGCCGTTATGCGTGGCGCCATCGGCGCCGACCAGCCCGGCGCGATCGAGCGCGAATACCACCGGCAGATTCTGGATCGCCACGTCGTGGATCAATTGATCGTAGGCGCGCTGCAGAAACGTCGAGTAGATGGCCACCACCGGTTTCTCGCCATCGCAGGCGAGCCCGGCGGCGAAAGTCACCGCGTGCTGCTCGGCGATGCCGACATCGAAATAGCGCGCTGGAAATTCCCGGGCGAAGCGCACCATGCCCGAGCCTTCGCACATCGCCGGGGTAATGCCGACGAGGCGCCGGTCGAGCGCCGCCATATCGCACAACCAGTCGCCGAAAATCTGCGTGTAGCTTGGCTTCCCGCCGGACTTGACACCGACGATGCCGGCGTCGGGCTTGAATTTGGACACGCCGTGGTAGAGCACCGGATCGGCCTCGGCCAGCTTGTATCCCTGGCCTTTCCTGGTTACGACGTGCAGGAACTGCGGGCCCTTGAGTTCGCTGATGTTCTTCAGCGTCGGGATGAGTGAATCCAGGTCATGGCCGTCGATCGGGCCGATATAATTGAAACCGAATTCCTCGAACAAGGTGGACGGCAGGGCCATTCCTTTGGCGTGCTCTTCGACGCGCTTGGCCAGCTCCCACAGCTGCGGCACTTTCCCCAGCACGCGCTCACCCGCCTTGCGCGCGGCACCGTACAGACCGCCCGAGAGCAGCCGTGCAAGATATTTGTTGAGTGCGCCCACCGGTCGCGAAATCGACATGTCGTTGTCATTCAGCACCACCAACAGGTCGGTTTCCATAACGCCGGCATTGTTCAGGGCCTCGAAAGCCATGCCGGCGGACATGGCGCCATCGCCGATAATCGCCACTGCGCGCCGGCTTTCCCCGCGCAGCCTGGCGGCCTGCGCCATGCCCAGCGCTGCTGAAATGGAAGTGCTTGAGTGCGCGGTACCGAAGGTGTCGTATTCGCTTTCCGCGCGCCGCGGAAAACCGGAGATGCCGCCGTGCATGCGCAGCTTCGCCATGCCCTCGCGCCGCCCGGTGAGAATCTTGTGCGCATAGGTCTGGTGGCCTACGTCCCACACCAGCCGGTCATTGGGGGTATCAAACACGTAGTGCAGCGCGACGGTGAGTTCCACCGTTCCCAGATTGGACGACAGATGACCGCCCGTCTGGCTCACCGATTCGATGATGTAGGCGCGTAGCTCCTCCACCAGTTGCGCCAGCTGCCGCCGCTCCAGCGCCCGCAATTCAGCCGGACTGTTAACGGTCTTCAGCAGCGCGTAGATAGCCGGATCGAATTCGCCCTGCGGGTCCTGCGACTGTTTGCTGTTCACTTTGTACTTTAAAAAAAGGTCGACCTAAAATTTGCGCAGCACAATGAAATCGGCCAATTCACGCAATCGTCCGGCCGTCGCATCGAAGGTTGAAAGTGCCGCCTGCGCTTCGGCGCGCAATTGCTCAGCCAGGGCCCGCGCCCGCGCCAACCCCAGTATGCTGACATAAGTCGGCTTCGCCTGCGCCGCGTCTTTTCCGGCGGTTTTTCCGAGCGTAGCAGTACTGGCGTCGCAATCGAGCACGTCGTCCACAACCTGGAACGCCAGACCCACTGTGTTGGCATAGCGCCCCAGCCGGTCGAATGCGCCCGGATCCGGGCGGCTGCCACAGCGCGCGCCCAGAATCACCGCAGCACGGATCAGCGCGCCGGTTTTGTGGATATGCATGAATTCGAGTTCCGGCAGGCTGAGCGTTTTGCCCACGCTGGCGAGGTCGATCGCCTGGCCGCCCGCCATGCCGCGCGAGCCGCTTGCTACTGACAGCGTTCTCAGCATCTCGAGCTGCGCGCCGGGATCGTCCGCCAGGACGTGCTCGGTCAGAATCTGATACGCCAGCGGCTGCAGCGCATCGCCCACCAGCAGCGCAGTGGCCTCATCGAATTCGACGTGACAGGTAGGTTTGCCGCGGCGCAGGACATCGTCGTCCATGCACGGCAGATCGTCGTGCACCAGGGAGTAGGCGTGGACCATCTCGACCGCGGCCGCCACCACTTCGAGCCGCGCCGGATCTGCCTGGACCAGTTCGCCCGCGGCGAAGACCAGCAGCGGGCGCACGCGTTTGCCACCGCCGAGCACAGCGTAGCGCATGGCACGGTGCAAGCGCTCAGGCGCGATCTCTGCCGCTGGCAGAAACCGCTGCAGCGCCGTTTCCATGCGCGCCTGGACCGCACCCATCCAGGCGGCGAAATCAGTCGTTGCGTTCGGCACCAGGAAACGCTTGCAATGTATTGGCTTCGAGCACCTGCACCTGCTGCTGGGCCTGGGCAAGCCTGGCCTGGCAGTATTGCGCGAGTTCCAGACCGCGCTTGTGCGCAGCAAGAGACTCCTCGAGGGAGAGTTGCCCTGTTTCCATGCCGGCTACGAGTTTTTCCAACTCGGCCAGCGCGGTTTCGAAACTAAGGGACTCGCCGCCGGCCGCGACTTGCTTGGGCGATTTCGACATGATGATAGGAAGACCTTATAAAACACGAAAATAGCTGATCTCCACCCCGCCAGTCAAATCAAAAACACGGTAAAATTCTGAAATATTGGCGTTTTGCCGACTGACTTACCGTGTCCCCAGGCTGGTCAAGCGAGGTTAATTAATGTCCGATATTGCCAGCCCGTCCAAACTCAAGCAAAGCAGCCCGCAGCTTCCCGTCTCCTGGTATTTCGACCAGGAAATGCTGGAACTCGAGCGGCGGCATCTGTTCGAGAACGGCCCGGGCTACATCGGTCACGAATTGATGGTGCCCAACGCCGGCGACTATCACAGCCTGGCGTGGATGGATCATGCCAAACTGCTTGTGCGCAATGCGCACGGAATCGAACTCCTGTCCAACGTCTGCCGCCACCGACAGGCGATCATGCTCGAAGGCCGGGGCAATGCCCGCAACATTGTCTGTCCGCTGCACCGCTGGACCTACGACACGGGCGGCGCGTTGCTGGGTGCACCCCATTTTCCCGATAATCCCTGTCTTAATCTACCCAAAACCCCGTTGCAGAACTGGAACGGGCTGTTGTTCGCCGGCAAGCACGATGTCGCGCAGGATCTGAGCGGGTTGCGCGAAGGCGCTGCGCTCGATTTTTCCGGCTACATGTTCGACCGCGTGCAGATACACGAATGCAATTACAACTGGAAGACCTTCATCGAGGTCTACCTTGAGGACTATCACGTGGTGCCGTTCCATCCGGGTCTGGGCAATTTTGTCACCTGCGACGACCTCGACTGGCAATTCGGCCCGCGCCACTCGGTACAGACCGTGGGCATCAACAACCGCCTGGCCAGGCCCGGCAGCGCGACTTACGCGCGCTGGCACCAGGCAGTGCTCGATTACTACCAGGGTGAGATTCCGCGCCATGGGGCGATCTGGCTCACGCTCTATCCGAACATCATGATCGAGTGGTACCCCCATGTGCTGGTGGTGAGCACCGTGCATCCGCGCGGACCGCAATCAACCACCAACGTGGTCGAGTTCTACTATCCCGAAGACATAGTCTTGTTCGAACGCGAATTCGTCGAGGCCGAACAGGCGGCCTACTGGGAGACGGCGATCGAGGATGACGAAATCGCGCTGCGCATGGAGCGTGGCCGCAGGGCACTGATGCAGCAGGGTCTGAACCAGACCGGGCCGTATCAGTCGCCGATGGAAGATGGCATGCTGCATTTCCACGAATACCTGCGGCGTGAACTGGGAAGGCCCGTCTGATGCGTCTGAGCGTTCGAAATGCGGCCCGCCTTGCACCATCCGCGCAGGCGATGGCGCGGACACAGCGTTGCAGCGGGGAAACAGCGTGATCGCCATCGACCACAGCGGCAAGCTCGTAAGCGTGAGCGTACTCGGAGAGTTCGTGCTTGCCGATTACAAGGAATTCGAGGACATGGTGCGCGCAACGCTCGCGCCCGGCGGCAAGGTCAGTTTGCTCATCGACCTGCGGCAGATGGCGGGTTTTACCGTGGACGTAGCCTGGGAAGACATCAAGTACACCCGCAGCCACCCTGACGATTTCGACAAAATCGCCGTCGTGACCGACAGCCAGTGGATGATCTGGAGCGCCTGGCTGTCGCAGATGTTCATCAATGCCGACCTGCAGGTATTCGACGACGACGCCGAAGCGCGCGACTGGTTGGAACTGGAAAGCAAATGACGCCAATAGCGCATACCACTCTGGTTAGCACAGCGGAGCTCGCAGCACATCTCGATGATCCCGCGTGGGCGGTGTTCGACTGCCGTCATAGTCTCTCCGAACCCGACTCGGGCGCCGAGGACTACGCGCACGCGCATATTCCCGGCGCGCGCTTCATCCATCTGGACCGCGACCTCTCCGCGCCGGTGAACGGAACGAACGGCCGCCACCCGCTGCCCGATGCGCAGACGTTCATGCGCAGACTGGAGGCGGCTGGCATCGATTCAAGCAAGCAGGTAGTCGCCTATGACGCCCAAACCGGTGTCTATGCCGCGCGCCTGTGGTGGATGCTGCGCTGGGTCGGACACGAAAAAGTCGCCGTGCTCGACGGCGGCTACGCCAAGTGGATGCGCGAAGGCCACCCGCAGAGCGCTGCCGTACCGCAGCCGGCGCCGGCGCGCTTTTCCGGCCAGCCGCGCGCGATCACGGCCGACGTCGAGGACGTGTTGCGCTCGCTCGGCCGGCCCGGGCGCATTCTTATCGATGCGCGCGCGCCCGACCGCTTCCGCGGCGAGAATGAAACCCTGGATCCTGTCGGCGGCCGCATTCCTGGTTCGATCAATCGTTGCTTCCGCGACAATCTGGACTCACGCGCCTGCTTCAAACCGGCGGCCGAGCTCGCCGGCGATTTCGCCGCACTGCTGGGCAATGCGCCGCCTGAAGCGGTCGTGCATTCCTGCGGTTCCGGCGTGACCGCCTGCCACAACCTGCTCGCCATGGAGATTGCCGGCCTTCACGGTTCCAGGCTTTACCCTGGCTCGTGGAGCGAGTGGTGCAGCGATCCGAGCCGACCGACGGAAAAAGGCTGACCGATCGAGCCCATGAGCGCCATCCACCAGGAACAGCAGTATCTCGACCTGATGCGCCACGTGATCGACCACGGCGCAAGAAAAAGCGATCGCACCGGCACCGGCACACTGTCGGTGTTCGGCTGGCAGATGCGCTTTGCGCTGGAGCCGTTTCCACTGCTCACCACCAAGAAACTGCACCTGAAGTCCATCATTCACGAGCTGCTCTGGTTCCTGCAAGGCGATACCAACGTGCGCTACCTGCAGGAGCGCGGCGTCAGCATCTGGGATGAATGGGCCGACGCCGACGGCGATCTCGGTCCGGTCTATGGGTACCAGTGGCGCAATTGGAAATCGCCCGACGGCCGCTCCATCGACCAGATCGCCCAGCTGATCGAGGGCATCAAGAACAATCCGGACTCGCGCCGCCATATCGTCAGCGCATGGAATCCGGCCGACATCGACCGCATGAAGCTGCCGCCCTGCCATGCGTTGTTCCAGTTCTATGTCGCCGACGGCAGGCTTTCCTGCCAGCTGTATCAGCGCAGCGCCGATCTGTTCCTCGGCGTGCCGTTCAATATCGCGTCCTATGCCCTGCTCGCGTTAATGGTGGCCAAGGTGTGCAAGCTTAAGCCGGGCGAATTCGTACACACGCTGGGCGACGCCCATCTGTACCTCAACCACCTCGATCAGGCGCGCCTGCAACTGGAACGCACGCCGCGAGCGTTCCCGCAGATGCGCATTAACCCGGCTGCGACGGACATTTTCGGCTTTCGCTTCGAAGACTTTACGCTGGAAGGCTACGATCCCCATCCGGCGATCAAGGCGCCGATTGCCGTCTGAGCGCACAGACCTCGCCGCCGAAACCGTGACCGCGGACCGATCATCCATCATCGACCCATTGCGCATCGTCGGTGTGCGCACGCTGGTGTTTCGCGCGCCCCTGTCTGAACCGGTACAAACTTCGTTCGGCATGATGCACGACCGTCCGGCGCTGCTGCTGCGCGTGGAAGACGAGAACGGTGTATTCGGCTGGGGCGAGGTGTGGTGCAATTTTCCCACGGTCGGGGCGGAACACCGCGCGCACCTGCTCGACAGTCTGGTCGCGCCGATCCTGCGCGAGCAGGCCTGGGCAGATCCGCGCGCCGCCTTCCACGAGCTCGACCGGCGTCTGCATATCCTCGCCCTCCAGTCGGGAGAACTCGGTCCGATGGCACAGATCGTGGCCGGCGCCGATGTCGCGCTGTGGGACCTGGCGGCTCGCCGCGCCGGGCAACCGTTGTGGAAGCTGCTGGGCGGAACGCCGACGATCGACGTCTATGCAAGCGGTCTTAATCCGACGAAGCCGGAAGCGCTCGCAAAGAGAAAATTGGCCGAAGGCCATCGCGCGTTCAAGCTAAAAGTCGGCTTTGGCGAGGAGCGCGACCGCGCAAACCTAGCCGCGTTGCGCGAGCTCGTCGGTCCGCTGCCGCTGATGGTAGACGCCAATCAAGCGTGGAGCCCCGAGCAGGCGCGCGCGATGAGCGCCGCGCTGGCGGAATTTGCGCCGCTGTGGCTGGAAGAGCCGATCGCCGCCGATCAACCTCTGTCCGCTTGGCAACAGCTCGCAGATGATTCGACGATTCCGCTCGCGGCCGGCGAAAACCTGCGCGGTAGTGATGCGTTTTCCGCCGCGCTCGATTCTGCCGCGTTCGGCGTGATTCAACCGGACCTCGGAAAATGGGGCGGCTTCAGTGGCTGTCTCGATGTAGGGAAAATGGCGCTCGAGCGCGGCGCAATGTTCTGCCCGCACTGGCTCGGCGGCGGTATCGGCCTGGCCGCTTCGCTGCACCTCAAGGCCGCGATTGGCGGTCCGGGATATGTAGAAGTCGACGCCAATCCCAATCCACTGCGCGAGCTGGGCGTGATCCCTGCATTCAAAGTCGAGGAGGGCCGCATCACGCTGAGCGACATTCCCGGCCTGGGGGTAGTCCCCAATCTGGCCGCGATCGAACCCTACCGGGTTCAATAGGCGCCGGTGACCGCACGCATCTGCCTCGTCGTCGCGATGGCCGCCAACCGCGTCATCGGCAAGAACAATGCTCTGCCCTGGCATTTGCCGCCGGACCTCAGGCGCTTCAAGGCACTGACTCTGGGCCACCCGGTAGTGATGGGCCGCAAGACCCACGAGTCCATCGGCAAACCGTTGCCGGGACGGCGCAACCTCGTAATCACGCGCAATCGCGACTACCTTGTCGCCGGCTGCGAGGTGGTTCACTCGCTCGACGCGGCGCTCGCCGCCTGCGCTGACGCCAAGGAAATTTACATTATCGGCGGCGCCGAGTTGTACCGCGAGTCGCTGCCGCATGCGCAACGCCTGGAATTCACTGAAATCCACGCCGAATTCGATGGCGATGCGCATTTCCCCGAGTATTCCCCGGCCGAGTGGCTTGAAACAAGGCGCGAAACGCACGGCAGCGAAGCCGGCATCCCGTTTCGCTATGATTTCGTTTGCTACGACCGCGTAACCTAAGGGGGTTCCGGCCGACGAGCCCTCCCAATTTATAAGAGGCCTCAATCGGTCCGGGTCCCCTTGCTCGCGTACAATAGCCTGCGCTCGAAGGCGGCAGTGGCGTCATTCGGAGTACTTAAGGCATCGCGGAGGCAGGCTGATGGACAAGCGAAGAACGTGGCGGGAGCAGGAGCAACAACTGGTCGAACGCTGGAATACGGCGACGCAACGTTACGACGAGGCCCAGGCGGAGCTAAAGCGGCAGCGCCTGCCACAGGGCACCGGCACACCCACCGAAGAATGCGTACGCACCGAGGAAGCGGCAAGGGCCGAACTCGAAATAATGCGCAAGCAGGTCGCGCGCATGAAGGTCGAATTCACCAACGGCAAGCGCTATTAGCCTGGAGGCGCCCGACTTGCCACCCGAGCGCGCCATTCACCGCGAAGTGAATTTCCTTGACGGCGCGCCCGCCCCCCTGTATAAGGGCGGGGCAGGAATGTAAGGCAGTGGAATTGCTGGTCCGTCGTAGCCGCTTTTGCGGTACTCCTCAGGTCTTCGTTTTCCTCCTTGAAGTTCTCGCATTCGGGCGCAAGCCTTTTATAATCTTTATCTAGGAATAATAGACATGAGTACAGGTACAGTTAAGTGGTTCAACGACGCCAAGGGTTTCGGCTTCATCACTCCCGACGGCGGCGGCAAGGATCTGTTCGCGCACTTCTCGGCGATCCAGGGCAATGGCTTCAAAAGCCTGCAGGAAAACCAGAAAGTGACGTTCGACATCACCGCCGGTCAAAAAGGCGACCAAGCTGTCAATATCAAGCCGGCTGAGTAACAAGCCAGATTGATTGAAAAAGCCCGCGAAAGCGGGCTTTTTTTCGTCCTGCACAAAGGCGCTCCAAGCCAAAGACGTTGTTGTTTTTATCCATAACCGCGTTTTCCCTACGGATGCGCTTTTCATCCGTAGGGAAAACGCGGTTGGCGCGCAGAGCGCGCAATGTTCGCTGGCCGACATGGCCCGAACACCGGAGGCACTACCGGGCTATTCCGTTTGAACTTGCGCGGAGGGCGACCCCTCCGCGCGGATCGTGGATTGCCCTCGGACGATAACCCCGTCCGCGGGCAATCCACGATCTTTTGGTAACCCCGCCAAAATCCGTTGCTGCGTCTTCGCACGTTAGTGACTCGAACGGCGTTCAAAACATCGCAAACAACTACGCCTTGCGCACGCAATCCACGTGATAGCGCCCGCCTTCGTCCTTCACCAGCCCGTGAATGTCGGTCTCGAAACCCGGAAACCGCGTATTGAAGTCGCGCGCGAACTGCAGGTAGCGCACGATGGTGGAATTGAATCGCTCGCCTGGAATCAACAGCGGAATCCCGGGCGGATAGGGCGTGACCAGTACGCTGGTGACCCGGCCTTCCAGATGGTCGATTTCGACGCGGTCGATCTCGTGGTGGGCCATGGCGGCGAAGGCGTCCGTGGGTTTCATTGCCGGCTGCATGTCCGACAGATACATCTCGGTGGTCACGCGCGCCACGTCGTTGGCCTTGTACATGCCGTGAATCTGTTCGCACAGGTCGCGCAGACCCAATCTTTCGTAGCGCTGATTTTTCTGGCAGAACTCCGGCAGCGCACGCCAGATCGGCTGGTTCTTGTCGTAGTCGTCCTTGAACTGCTGCAGCGCGGTCACCAGCGTGTTCCACCGCCCTTTGGTGATGCCGATGGTGAACATGATGAAAAACGAATACAGGCCCGTCTTCTCGACGATAACGCCGTGTTCGGCAAGATACTTGGTGACAATGGCCGCGGGTATTCCGGTCTTGGCGAATTTACCCGACACATCCAGACCCGGCGTGATGACCGTCGCCTTGATCGGATCGAGCATGTTGAAACCGGGTGCCAGATTGCCGAATCCGTGCCATTTCTCGTCGGCCTTGAGCACCCAGTCCTCGCGCGAACCGATGCCCTCGGCCGCGATTTTCTCCGGCCCCCATACTTTGAACCACCAGTCCTTGCCCCATTCCGCGCCTACCTTGCGCATGGCGCGGCGAAAGTCGAGTGCCTCCAGTATCGATTCCTCCACCAGCGCCGTGCCACCCGGCGGTTCCATCATCGCGGCGGCAACGTCGCAGGACGCGATGATCGCGTATTGCGGCGAAGTCGAAGTGTGCATCAGATACGCTTCGTTGAAGGCGTGGCGGTCCAGCTTCTGCGTCTGCGATTCCTGTACCAGGATTTGCGAAGCCTGCGATATGCCGGCGAGCAGCTTGTGCGTGGAATGGGTGGCGAAGATAATCGAGTCCTTGGTGCGCGGCCGGTCGCGACCGATGGCGTGCATGTTCTTGTAGAAATCGTGAAACGTCGCGTGCGGCAGCCAGGCTTCGTCGAAATGCAGCGTGTCGATGGAGGAATTCAATGTCTGCTTCAGCATTTCGACGTTATATACCACGCCGTCATAGGTGCTCTGGGTGATGGTCAGTATGCGCGGCTTCTTCCGCTTCGCCGCGCGGGCGAACGGATTGGCCTCGATCTTCCTCTTGATGTTCTCCGGACTGAACTCCTCCAGCGGGATCGGGCCGATGATGCCCAGATGATTACGCTTCGGTGTGAGGAACACGGGAATCGCGCCGGTCATGGTGATCGCGTGCAGAATCGAAACATGGCAGTTGCGATCGACGACAACGATGTCATCCGGCGCGACGTTGGCGTGCCACACCATTTTGTTGGAAGTGGAAGTACCGTTGGTGACGAAGAAGCAATGATCGGCGCCGAAGATGCGCGCGGCGTTCCTCTCCGACGCGGCGACCGGCCCGGTATGATCGAGCAGCTGGCCCAGTTCATCCACGGCGTTGCAGACGTCGGCGCGCAGCATGTTCTCGCCGAAGAACTGGTGGAACATCTGCCCCACCGGGCTTTTCAGGAACGCAACACCGCCGGAGTGGCCCGGACAATGCCACGAATACGAGCCGTCCTGCGCGTAATGCACCAGCGCGCGAAAGAACGGCGGCGACAGCCCGTCGAGATAGGCGCGCGCCTCGCGGATAATGTGCCGTGCCACAAATTCTGGCGTGTCCTCGAACATGTGGATGAACCCGTGCAGCTCGCGCAGGATGTCGTTCGGCACATGGCGCGACGTGCGCGTCTCGCCGTAGAGGTAAATCGGGATGTCGGCATTGCGAAAGCGGATTTCGTCAATGAACGTGCGCAGATTCAGCATCGCCGGATCGAGTTCCGGTCCCGGCGTAAATTCCTCGTCGTCGATCGACAGGATGAAGGCCGATGCCCGGCTCTGCTGCTGTGCGAACTGCGACAGGTCGCCGTAGCTGGTCACGCCCAGCACTTCCATGTCTTCGTCTTCCATCGCCTTGGCCAGCGCGCGGATGCCCAGACCGCTGGTATTCTCGGAACGGAAGTCTTCGTCGATGATGACGATGGGAAAGCGGAATTTCATTCGGTTCTCCGTGATTCGCAGGGAATGACCGCCTGCGCCGCAGGCATGAGACTCAAACCGGATTCAATCCCGGAAACAGCGGGCCGATGGATACATGCACAGGACGATGCGTTCGTCTGTGGACCGGCTGCTGGGACTGCTGAACATGCTACGCATTCTTGGAGCGAGAACCCCGGGCTAATTTCGGGCGGATTATACCCCCGTCTTCCGCCGGTCAAGCGGAATTAATACTGCTCCCCGTACCTCTCTCCGCGCAGCTCTCCACGCTTTCTTGCCGGTAGCGCTGATTTGGACTACGCTCTCGCGAGGCGAGTAACAGGTCTTCCGGGCCGGAACGGACAGGTCCTCGCGCCCCCTCCGGAGCAATAATACAGAATGGGATTGAGACGGAGGAGCGATGAGAATCATGGATCCGTTCGATTATGTCATTGTCGGCGCCGGCACCGCGGGCAGCCTGCTGGCCAACCGGCTTTCTGCCGATTCGCGCAATTCGGTGTTGTTGCTCGAGGCCGGCGGCAAGGACGACTGGATCTGGATCCACATCCCGGTCGGCTATCTCTACTGCATCGGCAATCCGCGCACCGATTGGTGCTACAAGACCGAACCCGACCCGGGGCTCAACGGCCGCTCCATCCTCTATGCCCGCGGCCGCGTGCTGGGAGGCAGTTCGTCGATCAATGCCATGCTCTACCTGCGCGGCCAGGCGCGCGACTATGACGGCTGGGCGCGCTCGAGCGGCGATTCCGGCTGGGCGTGGTCTAGCGTACTGCCGATCTTCAAGAAGTCGGAGGATCACTGGCGCGGCGCGGACGAGTTTCACGGTGCGAAGGGCGGCACCAACGGCGGCGCGGACGGTGGCGCGGGTCATGAATGGCGCGTCGAACGCCAGCGGCTGTCCTGGGAGATCCTGGACGCGTTTCGCGACGCCGCGCTCGAGTCTGGCATCGCCAAGGTCGACGACTTCAATTGCGGCGACAATGCCGGCAGCTCGAAATTCGAAGTGAACCAGCGAAGCGGCGTGCGCGTGAGCAGCGCGAAAGCGTTCCTGCGGCCGGCAATGCGCCGGCCCAACCTCACCGTGGTCACCGGCGCGCAGGTAAAGCGGCTGCGGATGAATGGCCGGCGCGTGCTCGGCGTCGAGTTCTTTCAGGACAACGAGGAAGTCTACGCCGCCGCCAAACGCGAAACCATCCTCGCGGCCGGGGCGATAGGAAGTCCGCAGATCCTGCAGGTCTCCGGGATCGGGCCGGGCGCGCTGCTGCAGCAGCAAGGAATAGCGGTGGTGCACGACCTGCCCGTGGGTGAAAACCTGCAGGACCATTTGCAACTGCGCGCCGCGTTCAAAGTAAAGAACGTGCTTACCCTCAATACCATGGCCAACTCCTGGTGGGGCAAGATCAAAATGGCGCTCGAGTATGCGCTCTATCGCACCGGGCCCCTGACCATGGCGCCTTCCCAGTTGGGTGCCTTCGTCAAGAGCGATCCCGCGCAGCCCACGCCCAACCTCGAATTCCATGTCCAGCCGCTGTCGCTGGAAAAATTCGGCGATCCCCTGCATCCGTTCCCGGCATTCACCGCGAGCGTGTGCAACCTGCGGCCGGTCTCGCGCGGCCACGTGCGCATCAAGTCTGCCGACCCGCGCGCCAGCCCCGCAATCATGCTGAATTACCTCTCGGCGCCGGAGGACCGGGCGATAGCGATTCAATCGCTGCGCCTAGCACGCCGTGTCGTACTCGGCACGCAGACGATGAAGAAGTACGCGCCGGAGGAATTCCTGCCGGGGCCGGGATTTCAGACGGATGCAGAACTGGTACACGCCGCCGGCAACGTCGGCACCACCATTTTCCATCCCGTCGGGACCTGCAAGATGGGACGCGCGGACGACGCTACCGCGGTGGTCGACGCGCAGCTGCGCGTGCGCGGCATCGAAGGCCTGCGGGTGATCGACGCCTCGATCATGCCGTCGATTACGTCGGGCAATACCAATTCACCTACGTTGATGATTGCCGAACGCGGGGCGATGCTGGTGCTGGCTAAGCGCGAGTAAATATCGAGGTTTGATGTTCGGTGTCAGAACTTGCGCGGACGGCGGCCCGTCCGCGCGGATCGCGGATTGCGCGCGGACGATGACCCTGTCCGCACGCAATCCGCGATCTTGAATAAACCCGAATCCACCTTTGCTTTTATTCATAACCGTGTTTTCTCTGTACGGATATGTTTTTCATCCGTACAGAGAAAACACGGTTGGCGCGCAGAGCGCGCAATGGTCGTTCGGCGATATTGGCGAATACAATGGGATACTTCGAACTGCAGCGTCGGAACTTGCTCAAACGGCGGGTGCTCAGATCATCAGATACTTCTTCTGCACTTCCTCGTTGGCCGCAAGCTCGCGCATCGTTCCATGGAAGCGTATGCGGCCTTTCTCGATCACGTAGGCGCGATCGGAAATCTCCGACGCAAAATGCATATTCTGTTCGGCAAAGAGTATGGTGAGCCCCATCGTTTTCAGCGCCTTGATCTGGCGCGTCAGTTCCTGCACCACCACCGGCGCCACACCCTCCACCGGTTCATCCAGCAACAATAGCGACGGGTTGCCCATCAGTGTGCGGCCTATGGTCAGCATCTGCTGCTCGCCGCCGGAGAGGTAGCCGCCAAGACGCGCATCGAGCGGTAGCAGCACCGGAAACAGTTCGTAGATCCGCGCCACGCTCCATTGCGCCGGCGCGCCCGCGGCGCCCGGCTTGATCGCGATCTCGAGGTTCTCGCGCACCGTCAGATCGGGAAAAATCAGCCGGTCGTCCGGGACGTAGCCGACGCCGAGGCGCGCTATTTCGTAGGGCGCCAGCCCCACCAGGTCGACGCCATTGAAACGGATGCTGCCGGCGCTCGCGGCGGCAAGCGACATGATGCTCTTCAGCGTGGTGGTCTTGCCGGCGCCGTTGCGCCCGAGAAGGCACACCGATTCCCCCTGGTTCACCTCGAGCGACACGTCGAACAGGATGTGGCTGGTTTCGTAATGGGTGTGCAAACCGCTGAGTTCGAGGCGGCTGGTCATGGGTGATGCTCGCCGAGATACACCTTCTGCGCGATCTCGTTGGCACGCACTTCCTCCGGCGTTCCCTGCACCACGATTTCACCGCGATGCATCAGCGTGAGCTTGCGCGCGTGATTGAACACGATTCCCATGTCGTGTTCGGTGAACAGCACGGTTAGCTGGAGTTCGCGATTGAGCCGGTCGACCAGTTCCATGGTGCTGCGCGCCTCCTCGATCGACATGCCGGCCGTCGGTTCGTCCAGAAACAGCAGCCGCGGCTTGCCCGCGAGCGCTATCGCCAGCTCGAGGCGCTTCTTGTCGCCCTGCGCCAGTTCTCCGGCGAGGAGGTCGCGCTTGCCCTCAAGACCACACAGCGACAGCACGCGGCCGGTCTCCTCGACACCGATGCGGCTGGCAACGCCGAAAATGCTGAACGAGTGCCGCATCTGGGCGTGCACCGCGGAACGCACGTTTTCGGCTACGGTCATTTTGGAAAAGATACTGCTGATTTGGAACGCGCGTGATATGCCCCTGCGCGCGACCCAGTGCGGCGGCCGGTTGGTGATGTCCTGTCCCTCGAACACCACCTTGCCCGCATCGCAACGGTAGTAACCCGTGAGCAGGTTCATGAACGTGCTCTTGCCCGCGCCGTTCGGCCCGATGATTGCCGATTGCTCACCTTCCTCCATGGAGAAATTCACGTCCTGCGTCACGTGGATGCCGCCAAAATGCTTGTGCAGTCCGGTGACTTCGAGTATCGCCGCCATGATTATTCTTCGTCCGACCCGGCGCGCGCGCCGCCGCCATCGCTCAATCTGCCCTGACGCGCCTTGATCTGTTTCTCGACGAGTCCGAGCACGCCGCCCGGCACGAACAGCACGATCAGCAATATGATGGTACCGATGGTCAGCGGCCAGTACACGGTGTACATTTTCACCACCGCCTGCAGCATGGTGTAGATCACCGAACCGACGATGGGGCCGATGAACACGCCGGCGCCGCCGATCAGCGTCATGAACACGGCGATGCCCGACTCCTGCCAGCCGAGCAGGCCCGGCGAAACACTGCGCGAAAACGGTCCCCAAAGCGCTCCCGCCAGACCGGCGAAAGCCCCGGCAATGACGAAATTCGCCAGCATGTGCAGACGCACGTTGATGCCGAGAAATGCCGCCCGCCGCTGGTTGTCGCGCAGGGTGCGCATGATGTAGCCGAACGGCGACTCGGTGATGCGCCACATCACCAGCAGCGCCACCACGACGATCGCCAGCGTCAGGTAATAGTAGTTGCCCGGATCCTGAAAATAGTGCGGCGGTAACAGGCCCTGGATGCCGTCGTCGCCCTTGGTGAAGCTGTACCAGGAAAACACGATGTAGAACAGCAATTCGCCGAAGGCAAGCGAAAGCATGGCGAAATAAATTCCGGTCAGGCGCACGCAGAAAAAACCGACGATCAACGCGCCCACGGCGGCCACCGGCGGACCGACCAGCAGCGACAGCAGGAACTCCGGGACGCCGATCGACCCGTCGGGACTCTTCAGAGCCGTAAACAGCATTGCCGTCGCGTACGCGCCCAGGCCGAAAAATGCGGCATGGCCAAAGGATATCTGCCCCATGTAGCCGTAGAGCAGATTGAAGCTCATGGCGAGCAGGCCCAGGATCAGGATCTCGGTCCCGACAACGGTCCAGAATTCCCCCGGCAGCAGCGGCACCAGCAGGAACAGCGCAAGCAGCACGACCGCGAACCGACGCCCCGGTGCGTTAGCCGCGCGCTGCGGCGCGGCGCTTTTCATCTGATGATTGTCAGTAGTGCTCACCGCGGCATTTCAATAACGCAACTCGGTGCCGAACAGGCCCCAGGGGCGCCAGATCAGTACCACGATCAGTATCAGGAAAATCATCGCCAGCGCGCCGTCGGGCCAGAACAGGATCGAAAACGAATACACCACGCCGACAATGATCGATGCGACAAAGGTACCGAGCATGCTGCCGAAGCCGCCGATCACCACCACTGCGAAACATTGCACGATGATGTCGTGATCGACGCCTAGGGACATCGGCAACAGCGGCAGGAACACGCCGCCGGCGAACGCCGCCAGCCCGACGCCGAGGGCGAACACGCCCGAATAGATCAACGGAATCGGAATGCCGAGTGCGCTTACCATGCTGCGGCTGAAGACTGCTGCGCGCACGATCTTGCCAAAGCGCGTGCGGTGAAGGAAATACCACAGCCCGACGGCGACCGCGACCCCCGCGCCTATGATCACGAATTGATAGGGATTGACCAGCGTATCCATCATCTCTATCGGTTTCACGCCGAGGTTGATGCGCCGGTTTTCCACGCCCCAGATGAGCTTGATCGCATCGCCAAGGATCAGCACCAGCGCAAATGTGAGCAGCAGCTGCTCCGGCAGTTCACGCGCATAGGTATGCCGGATCAAAAACCGCTCCAGCGCAAATCCGAGCAGCGACATCAGCGCCACCGCGCCGACTATGGACGGCAGCAACATCCACGGGCTGGCGCCGAACTGCTGGCTGAGAAAGGTAAACATCGAGTAGGTAACATAGCCGCTCACCAGCCACAGCGTCGCGTGCGCGAAGTTGAGGATATTCATCACGCCGAAAATCAACGACAAGCCGGCCGATAGCAGGAACAGCACCATCGCGCGCGACAGCCCGCTGAACAACTGGAGTGCGTAAGGAGCGATGTCCACGGCAGCAAGGATCTCGGTCGGTTTAGCGGCAACACTGCCGCACGCGGGAACCGGGGTTTCCGCGTGCGCCCGGCCGCTTGGCTATGCGCGTTTCTTCTTCAGCTTGTCGACCTCTGCGCAGGTCGGCGTCCACACTTCCTTGGCTTCGACCACGACCATGGTGTCGGGTTTGTAGATCGGGAACGGATAGTCGGGCGAATCCCAGACTTCGCCTACATAGGACGGCACCTCGAGCTGATTGCTGCAATCGCGGAAGGTGCGCTTTCCGCGGCAGGTGTCGATGGTCGCGCCCTTCAGCGCCTTGACAATCGCCTCGGTGCTGACCGAACCGGCCTTCTTCGCACCCTGCTCCAGCCCGCCGAGCGCGTCGTAATACATGCACGCCCAGTCGTCCGGATAGTCGTCGGCTCCGAACGCGGCGCGATCGCGCTTGATATACGCCTGCATGATCGGCTCGTTCAGGTGGGCGAAGAACGGGCAGCGCGCTAAACCGATCATGCCGCGCGGCAGCGTCTTGCGCTGCGCCTTCAGGTCGTTTACCGCAATCAGGCCGCCCGGGAACGGCACGCGCTTGAACAGGCCCATCTGCCCCGCCTGCTGCAGAAATGTCTCCGCGTCCTTGCCGGCAATCGCGCCGAACATGAAGTCGGGTTTGGCCGCCATGATCGCCGTGATGTAAGAGGTGAAGTCGGTTTCGCCCAGCTTGAACCACAGCTGGCGTGTTTCCTTGACATCGGCGGCGACCTTGGCCAGGCTGCCGGTGAAGCCCTTGTGCGTGTCGCGGCCCCACTCGTAGTCCTGGCCCAGCGAAACGTAGGATTTCCAGCCGTTCTTCTTCGCCATTTTCGCCACCGCCACCACTACCGCGCCCGACTGCATATTGCTGTCGGGGCAGAACTGATAGGTGTAGGGCGTGTAATTGTCCTGCGTTATCTTGGAACTGTTGGAGGTGGCGGCGAAATGCAGCACCTTGTGCTCATGGATGATTTCCTGGATTGCAAGCGCGACCGCGCTTGAATAAGTGCCGAAGATCGCATCCACCTTGTCGTTCAGGATCAGCGATTTCGCTTCGCGCGCGCCAACGTCGGGCTTGGTCTCGGTATCGCGATAGATCATTTGTATCTGATGCTTCCCAAGCAGGCCGCCGCGTTTGTTGAGTTCGGCGATCGCCACCGGCAGTCCCTTGATGCAATGCGCCATGTAATTCGCGCCGGTGCCGGTCGACGGCAGCAGCACGCCGAGCTTGTATGGCGCGCCCGCCTGGGCGCTGACGAAACGCGGCGTCAGGGTCAAAACTCCGGCTGCCACCGACGAAAAGACGAAATCGCGCCGGCTTAGCTTGAGGTCATTGATAACCTTATCCCACTTTCTGTCGCTCTGAGTCATGACACACCCCCTTGTTGAAGTGATCGCAACGCTGGCGCCCGCCCCGATGCAAGTCTAGGTGGAAGCTGGAACGAAGGCGGCCAGTGCCGAGACTATCCCGGCAATTGCAGCGTCAGCCGGGGACTGGGTATTGCAAATTCGTGTCGGATCATCGTAGAGCACGGATATGCCGAAGTCAAGGAATGACCTGCCCGGTCTATCTGTTAGCATCGAGCATTCGAGCGCGAACCGGCGCCATGGCTGAAAGGGCGTTATGCAACACATCGAATTCCTCCTGAACCGCGAGTTCGTCCAGTTGAACCAGCTGCTGAAACTGACCGGCCTCGCCGACAGCGGCGGGGCCGGCAAGGCACTGGTGGCGGGCGGCGGCGTACTGGTGGATGGAAGCGAGGAGCTGCGCAAGACCTGCAAAATCCGCATCGGGCAGGTGGTCAGGCTCGGTGATGTCGAAATCCGCGTGTTAGCGGGGGAAGACGCTACCGCCTGAAACGTTCAGATTTTCGGCAGCGTGACGCCTTGCTGACCCTGATACTTCCCGCCGCGGTCCTTGTACGATGTCTCGCACACTTCGTCGGCCTCGAAGAAAATCACCTGCGCCACGCCTTCATTGGCGTAGATCTTGGCTGGCAACGTCGTGGTGTTGGAAAACTCCAGCGTCACGTAACCCTCCCACTCGGGTTCGAACGGCGTGACGTTGACGATGATGCCGCAGCGCGCGTAGGTCGATTTTCCCAGGCACACGGTCAGCACGTTGCGCGGAATGCGGAAATACTCAACCGTGCGCGCCAGCGCAAAGGAATTGGGCGGGATGATGCACACGTCGCCGCTGAAATCGACAAAAGACTTTTCGTCGAAATTTTTCGGGTCGACGATGGTCGAATTGATGTTGGTAAAAATCTTGAACTCGTTCGAGCAGCGGATATCGTAGCCGTAACTCGAGGTGCCGTAGGACACGATCTTGTGCCCGTTCGCCGTGCGCACCTGTCCCGGCTCGAACGGCTCGATCATTTTATGCGCCGCCGCCATGCGGCGGATCCACTTGTCCGATTTGATCGTCATAAATAGATCTGCAGTAAATGGTGTGTTGAAACTAGGCTCGAATGTTTCGATACCGCCGGAAGTTGCGCGCGCAGGGGGATATTCAAGGCGGGATGCATCCCCCCTGGTTCGTGTAAAAACAGCTTTTCCCAGGCCGAAGACACGCTGGTTGCTTCTTGCTGGCTCAAATTAAGTGTTCTGTATTACGATGTTCGGGAATTTTGAGGTCATGTCCCGCGCCTGTTCCGAGATCTTGACCGCAATGCGGCGGGCGATCCTGCGGTAGATCTCGGCGATGGCGCCGTCCGGATCGGCCACCACGGTCGGTTTGCCCGAATCGGTCTGCTCGCGGATGCGGATGTCAAGCGGCAGGGCCCCGAGAAACTCGGTACTGAAATCCTTGCACATTTTTGCAGCCCCGCCGGCGCCGAAAATATGTTCCTCGTGCCCGCATTTGGAACACAGGTGGGTACTCATGTTCTCCACGATGCCGATGATCGGTATCCCGACCTTTTCGAACATCTTAAGACCCTTGCGTGCGTCGATCAGTGCGATGTCCTGCGGCGTCGTGACGATCACCGCGCCGGTAACCGGGACCTTTTGCGCCAGCGTCAGCTGGATGTCGCCGGTGCCCGGCGGCAGATCCACCACCATGTAATCCACACCCTGCCAGTGCGTGTCTTTCAGCAGCTGCTCCAGTGCCTGCGTCACCATCGGGCCGCGCCACACCATGGGCGTGTCGACGTCGATGAGAAAGCCGATGGAAATCGCCTGCAGGCCGTGCCCGACCATGGGCTCCAGGGTCTTGCCGTCGCGCGATTCCGGCCGGCCGGTGATGCCGAGCATGGTCGGTTGCGACGGTCCGTAGATGTCCGCGTCGAGCAGGCCCACGCTGGCGCCTTCGGCGGCGAGCGCCAGGGCCAGGTTGACCGCGGTGGTGGACTTGCCCACGCCGCCCTTGCCCGAAGCCACTGCGATAATGTTCTTCACTTCCGGGATCAGCTTTACCCCGCGCTGCACGCTGTGCGATACGATCCGGCTCGAAACGTTGACCGTGACCTTGCCCACGCCGGCGATGGCGCCGAGCTTTGTCTGCACCAGCTTGCGGATCAGCTCGAACTGTGTCTTGGCCGGGTAGCCCAGTTCTATATCGAGCGCCACGTCGTTGCCGTTCACCTTGATGTTGCGCGCCGACTTGGTGGCGATGAAATCCTTCTCCGTGTTGGGGTCGGTGATTTCCTTGAGGGCAGCCTGAATCTGCGATTCCGATACTGACATTGTCGATGCTCCTTGACGCTACGGCCGCACCGCTGGCGCAGCACGGGAAAAGGCGGTCATTTTAATGGATATTCGAGGGGCCGCGCGATACAATTACGCTCGCCTCCCGGTCCCGCGTTGCAGCGGACGCCGCCGCTGAACGCCACTATTTCAAAACCGGAACAAGGATGCTGCGCAAACTCTTCGTCACTACCGCCCTGCCGTACGCCAACGGCTCGTTTCACATCGGCCATATCATGGAGTACATCCAGGCCGACATCTGGGTGCGGTTTCAGCGCATGCAGGGCCACAGCGTGCATTTCGTCTGCGCCGACGACGCGCACGGCGCGCCGATCATGCTCAGGGCCGAGGCAGAGGGCATCACGCCGCAGCAGCTGGTTGCGCGCATCGGCGCCGAACGCAAACAGTATCTGGACGGCTTTCACATCGGCTTCGATAACTGGCACTCGACCGACTCGCCTGAAAATACCTGGTTTTCCCAGGACATCTACCGCAAGCTCAAGGCCGCGGGGCTGATCTACACCAAACCGGTGGAGCAGTTCTTCGACCCGGTGAAGGGCATGTTCCTGGCCGACCGCTACCTCAAGGGCGAATGCCCCAAGTGCGGCGCGAAGGATCAATACGGCGACGCCTGCGAGAACTGCGGTTCGGTCTATGCGCCGACCGATCTGAAGAATCCTTATTCGACCCTGACCGGTGCCACCCCCGAACTCAAGACCTCCGAACATTATTTTTTCCGGCTGTCCGATGAAAAATGCGTGGGCTTCCTGAAAAACTGGGTCAATACGCCCGGCCGGCTGCAGTCCCAGGTGGCAAACAAGGACAGGGAATGGCTGGAGGGCAAAGGCGACAAGGCGCTCGGCGATTGGGACATATCGCGCGACGCGCCCTACTTCGGCATCCCCATACCCGACGCACCGGGCAAGTATTTCTACGTCTGGCTCGACGCCCCCATTGGCTATCTCGCCAGCCTGAAGAATTACTGCACCAAGAAGGGCATCGACTTCGATGGCTTTCTCGCCGATCCGCAAACCGAGCAGATCCATTTCATCGGCAAGGACATCATTTATTTCCACACCCTGTTCTGGCCGGCGACGCTGAAGTTTGCCGGATACAAGGTACCCGATCACGTGTATGTGCACGGCTTCATCACCGTCTCGGGTGCGAAAATGTCCAAGTCGCGCGGTACCGGCATCGATCCGCTGCGCTATCTCGAAATCGGCATGAATCCTGAATGGCTGCGCTATTACATCGCGGCCAAACTGAACGCCAACGTCGAAGACCTGGACTTCAATCCGGACGATTTCATCGCGCGGGTGAACAGCGACTTGATCGGAAAATACGTCAATATCGCCAGCCGTGCCGCAAATTTCATCACCAAGCATTTTGGCGGCGAGCTGAAATACGCCGGCGATACCGCGGCGCTGGTGCAAGGCGCGCAGGCTCTTGCCGTGCAGGTGCGCGACAGCTACGAGTCGCGCGAGTTCGGCAAGGCGATTCGCGACGTCATGGCCATGGCAGACCGCCTGAATCAGGAATTCGATGCGCGCCAGCCATGGATCCTTGCCAAGGATAACGCGCGGCATGCCGAATTGCAGGACGTATGCTCGCGCGTCCTGCACGGTTTCAAACTGCTTTCGGTGCTGCTCGCACCGGTGCTGCCACAGCTTGCCGAGCGCGTGGCAAAGGACCTGTTCGGACGCAAGCAAAGCTTTGTCTGGTCCGACGCGGACTCTCTGCCGTCCGCCATTCGCCCTTACCGGCACCTGATGACCCGCGTCGAAGAAAAGCAACTCGACGCGCTGTTCGAAATCCCGCCAGAAGCACCGGCTAAGGAGCAAAAGAAAGTGGGCGATACCTCCAAGACTGGCTTCCAGAGCGGCGCTTCGGCCGATGCCCGCTCGCCACAGCCGTCTCACCCGGCCGGGGGAGACGGCGCGGTCGGCGGTTCCGGCGCCGCGACTATTTCCATCGATGACTTCGCCAAGATCGATCTGCGCGTCGCAAGAATCGTGAAGGCCGAAGCGGTCGAAGGTGCGGACAAGCTGCTGAAGCTCACGCTCGATATCGGCACCGAGGAGCGCACAGTGTTTGCCGGCATCAAATCAGCATACGACCCGGCGCTGCTTGCGGGCCGGCTGACGGTGATGGTGGCCAACCTCGCGCCGCGCAAAATGAAATTCGGCCTGTCGCAGGGGATGATCCTCGCCGCAAGCGGCGGCCAAAATGGGGCAAGCGGCGACCAAAACAGCGCAGGCGGCGACGCTCCCGGAATCTTTCTGCTCGCGCCGGACAGCGGTGCGCAGCCGGGCATGAAAGTCAAGTAGTGTTGCTGCCCGGCTAGACCATGCAGCTGATCCTGGGCGTGATCGCGTTGTGGCTGGTGCTCGGGATTGCCGGCGTTTTCTTTCCGCGAAACCTGCTTCTGGTCAGCCGGGTGCTGTTTCCTGCCGGCGCGCTCGGCGCCTTGCTGCTGGCAGCGGCGGCGCTTGACGCGCTCGGCGGCGAAATTCAGTCGCGGGTGTTGCCGCTGGGGCTGCCCGATCTGCCGTTCCACCTGCGTCTGGATGCGCTGTCGGCATTCTTCCTGCTGCTGCTCGGCGCCGTGACCGCCGGAATTTCTGTTTTCGCCGCCGGCTATTTTCGCCGCGGCGAAGGCACACCGCCGGGGCTGCAGTGCCTGTACTACCACCTGTTCATCGCCAGCATGGCGCTGGTGCTGCTTGCCGACGATGCCTATGCGTTCATGGTGTTCTGGGAAACGATGGCGCTGTCATCCTATTTCCTCGTCACCAGCGACCATGCCAAAGCCGAAATCCGGCGCGCCGGTTTTCTTTACCTCCTGATCGCCCACGTCGGCGCCATCGGCATCCTGCTCTGTTTCGGCCTGCTGCATGGCAGCGGCGACTATACGTTCGACAACATGCGCGCGGTGCAGCTTGCGCCGGTCGCGGCGACGGTCGCGTTTGCGCTGGCGCTGTTCGGCTTCGGCGCCAAGGCCGGCATGCTGCCGCTGCATGTGTGGTTGCCCGAGGCACACCCGGCGGCGCCCTCGCCGGTGTCCGCGCTGATGTCCGCGGTAATGCTGAAGACCGCCATCTACGGTCTGCTGCGGGTGCTGTTCGATCTGCTGCACACGCAGGTGTGGTGGTGGGGTGTGGTCATCCTGGTCCTCGGCCTCGCCACCGCTTTGTACGGCGTGGTGTTCTCCGCCGTGCAAAGCGACATGAAACGCCTGCTCGCCTATTCCTCGATCGAAAACATCGGTTTTATCCTGGTCGGCATCGGTCTTGCCGTTATCTTCCAGTCCTACGGCATGCGCGCCCTGGCCGCGCTCGCTCTCACCGCGGCGCTGTATCACGCGATCAATCACGCCTACTTCAAGAGCCTGCTGTTCCTTGCCACCGGGTCGGTGCTGCATGCCACGCGCGAGCGCGCGCTGGGCAAGCTCGGCGGCTTGATCCACCGCATGCCCTGGGTCGCCTGGCTGGCGCTGGTGGGCACGCTCGCCATCGCCGGCCTGCCGCCGCTGAACGGCTTCGTCTCCGAGTGGCTGATGCTGCAGGCATTCCTGTTCACGCCCAACCTGCCGCATCCCTACCTGAACATGCTGATTCCCGTCGCCGCCGCCGCAATCGCGCTCGCCACGGCACTGGCGGGCTATGTCATGGTCAAGTTCTATGGCGTGGTGTTTCTCGGCCAGCCGCGCGAGCCCAGCCTGGCGAGCGCGCATGACGCAGGCACCTGGGAACGCGCCGGCCTGGTCTGGCTCGCCGCCGGCTGCATCGCCCTCGGCATTGCGCCGGTGGCGGTCATCGGCGTCATCGATTCGGTGACCGGCCAGCTGCTGGGCAAGACCCTGGGCGCGAGCGCGACCGGCTGGATGTTCCTCACACCGATCGGACCGGAGCGCGCGAGCTATGCGCCACTGCTGTTCCTTCTCGGCATACTCGCGGTCTGGCTTCTGACCTGGCTCGCGGTGCGCCGCTTCTATCACGGCCGGGTGCGCCGCGCGCCACCCTGGGACTGCGGCTTTCCGGCACAGACCGCGCGCATGCAGGATACCGCCGAGGGTTTCGGCCAGCCGATCCGCCAGGTGTTCGAACCATTTTTCCGCATGCAGCGCGAACTGCCTACGCCCTTCGACGCGGCGCCGCGCTACCGCGTCAGCGTCGAGGATCATCTCTGGTACTGGCTCTATCTGCCGCTGGCCCGGGTCACCAACGCACTCACCCGGGTGGTGACGCTGTTACAGCGCGGCCGCATCTCGGTATATCTGATGTACAGCTTCGTCACTCTGCTTGTGCTGCTCTTGTTCGTCAGATGATTTCCTGGCCCGGACTCGTCGCCCAACTTACCGAGGTACTGCTCGCGGTGCTGCTCGCGCCGATTCTGCTCGGCTGGGTAAACCAGTGCCGCGCCTGGCTGCAGAACAAGAACGGCCCCGGCGTCCTGCAGCCGTACCGCACGTTGCGGAAATTATTTGCCAAGGAGGCGGTGCTGGCCCACAACGCCTCGCCCCTGTTCCGCGCCACTCCCTATGCGCTGTTCGCCTGCATGTGCCTCGCCGCGGCGATCGTGCCCACGCTCGGCACCGACCTGCCGTTCTCCCCCGCGGCCGACGCCATCGCCCTGGTCGGCATCCTCGCCCTGGCGCGTGTTTTCATTTCGCTTGCCGCCATGGACATCGGCACCGCATTCGGTTCGCTCGGCGCACGACGCGAAATGATGGTCGGGTTCCTCGCCGAGCCGGCGCTGCTGATGGTGCTGTTCACCGCCTCGCTGATATCCCACTCTACTTCGCTCGCCACCATCGTCGCCCAGCTGACGCAGGCGGAGTTCGTCGTCTACCCCAGCCTAGCCCTGGCCGGGGTTGCATTCACCATGGTTTCGCTCGCCGAGAACGCGCGCATTCCGGTGGACAATCCGTCCACGCACCTGGAACTCACGATGATCCACGAAGCGATGGTGCTCGAGTATTCAGGGCGCCACCTGGCGCTGATCGAATGGTCCGCGGCTCTGAAACTTTTCGTCTACTCCTGCATCGGTATCGCGCTGTTTTTCCCCTTCGGCATTGCCCAGGGCGGCGACGCGCTCGGCCTGGTGCTGGCGCTGCCCGCGCTCGCAGCCAAGCTCGGCGTCGGCGGCTTCGCGCTGGCGGTGATCGAAACGGTAAGCGCGAAGATGCGCATATTCCGCGCTCCCGAGTTTCTCGGCACCGCCTTTCTGCTGGCGGTGCTGGCGATGCTGATTCACTTTCTGCTGGAGGCCTGAGGTGCATCTGCCCCTGGCTTCACAAATCATCAACCTGCTCGCCGCCGTGCTGCTGCTGCTGTCGTTCGCGATGCTGACGCAGCGGCGCATTCTGTCGCTCATCAACCTGTTCGCGCTGCAGGGGCTGACGCTGACGCTATCGACTCTGGTGGTGGCATTCAGCACCGGGCAGCATCATTTGTATTATTCCGCGACGCTGACCTTCGTGCTCAAGGTGCTGATTCTGCCGTGGGTACTGCACCGCCTGATCCGCAGGCTCAATGTCAAATGGGACGTGGAGACGCTGATCAATATTCCCACCACCATGCTCGTCGGCATCGTGCTGGTGATACTGGCGTTCAATGTGGCGCTGCCGATCTCCCAGCTCGCCGGCACCATTACCAAGAGCACCCTGGGCATTGCGCTTGCGTGCGTGCTGCTCGCGTTCCTGATGATGATCACGCGCTCCAAGGCGGTGCCGCAGGTAATCGGTTTTCTCGCCATGGAAAACGGCCTGTTCTTCGCCGCCACCAGCGCCACCTACGGCATGCCCATGGTGGTCGAATTCGGCATCGCCCTCGACGTGCTGGTGGGCATGGTCATCCTTGGCGTGTTTTTCTTCCAGATCCGCGAGCGCTTCGACAGCCTCGACATCCGCCACCTCGAGAAGCTGAAGGAAGAATGAAACCCAGTGCGCTGGCCGGTTCGGCATGAACTGGCAACTCTACCTTGTGCTCGGCACACCGCTTCTCGGCGGGGTCCTGCTCGCGCTATGGGGACACAAGCGCTGGGCCGCGGAATTGAACATCGCGATGAGCGTTTCCACCTTCATCGCGGCCGCGGCGCTGACCGCGGAAATCATATCGAACGGGCCGGTGATCACGGCGGACGAACAGTTTTTCGTCGATTCGCTCAATGTATTCCTGGTTGCGCTCACCGCTTTCGTTTCCATGACGACGTCGCTGTTTTCGCGTCCGTACATGCGCATCGAGCACGCGCACGGCAAACTCTCCGACAACCGGCTGCGCCTGTTTCACAGCATGTACCAGCTGTTCGTGTTCACCATGCTGCTGGTGCTCCTGACCAACAATCTCGGCATCCTCTGGGTCGCACTGGAGGCGGCCACGCTGACTACCGTGCTGCTGGTGAGCCTGTACCGCACGCCGGCGAGCCTGGAGGCGGCGTGGAAATATTTCATACTCTGCGGCGTGGGTATCGCCCAGGCCCTGTTCGGCACCATCCTGCTCTACTCCGCTTCGGAAAAGGTGCTGGGCGCAGGCAGCGGCGCGCTGCTGTGGACCCATCTGTCTGCCGTGGCCGGCAGCCTGGAGCCGACGGTGATGTCGCTCGCCTTCGTATTCCTGCTGGTGGGCTACGGCACCAAGGTCGGACTGGTGCCGCTGCACAACTGGCTGCCCGACGCCCATGCAGAGGGCCCGACGCCGGTATCGGCGGTGCTCTCGGGACTCTTGCTCAATGTCGCGCTGTATGCCCTCCTGCGCTGCAAGGTGCTGGTGGACGGCGCGCTGCAGGCGCCCTTTGCCAGTCATTTGATGATGGGTTTCGGCCTGCTGTCGGTGGTGGTCGCCGCATTCTTCCTGTCGCGGCAGAAGGACATCAAGCGCATGTTCGCCTATTCTTCGGTGGAGCACATGGGGCTCATCACCTTTGCCTTCGGCATGGGCGGGCCCATCGCCAACTTCGCCGGCCTGCTGCATATGACGGTGCACTCTCTAACGAAAAGTGCGATTTTCTTCGCTGTCGGTCATGCAGCGCAAAAGGCGGGTACGCAGATCATGGACGACATTCGCGGCCTGATGAAAGTCAGTCCCACAGTAGGCTGGGGTCTGATGCTGGGCTCGGTCGCGATTCTCGGTCTGCCGCCCTTCGGCGTATTCGCCAGCGAATTTCTGATTCTCACCAGCGCCATGCGCCAGCAGCCCTGGGCAACGCCGTTCCTGCTGATCGCGCTGGGCGTGGCCTTCGCCGCCGTGTTCAGTAAAGTGCAGCCGATGGTGTTCGGCGAGACCACTGCGAAGCGCCTGCCGCACCCGCCGGCGCTGATTCCGGTGTTCGCGCATCTGGGCATCGTGCTGGTTCTGGGCTTTTACATTCCGCCCTACCTGGTCGACTGGTACCGGGTCGCAGCGAAACTGATCGGATGAAGGCCGGACACGCCATGGCGTTTGACAGTTTACCGATGCAACTGACTGAACTCCCCGGCGCGGTGCCGGCGTGGTCCGCCGAGGCCGCGGCCGCGGAACTTCCGGGCTTCTGTCAGACGGTAAAAGACCAGGGCGGGCGCCTCGCCGCGCTGTGGGGAACGGACGAGCGTGACCAGGGACTTGGCTACACGCTGCACCTGGCGCTGGCCAATCCTGCAGGCATGCTGTGGCTGAAGAGTGCACTGCCCGCCGAGGCGCCGCGCTATCCGGATCTGTCGCCGATTTTCTATCCGGCGCAGCGCATGCAGCGCGCTGCGCGCGACCTCGTCGGTATCGACGCCGACGCTGCGGACCGGCGGCCTTGGCTGCGCCACGCCGCCTGGCGCGACAACGATCATCCCCTGAGGCGCGATTCAGCCGCCGCGACGATCTTCGACACGGGCAGCGACGACTACGCCTTCGTTTCGGTGGCCGGCGACGGCGTGCATGAAATTCCGGTCGGACCGGTGCACGCGGGCACCATCGAGCCGGGACATTTCCGTTTTTCAGTCGTTGGGGAAAAGGTGTTGCGCCTGGAAGAACGACTCGGCTACACGCACAAGGGCGTGGAAAAACGATTCCAGGGCATGACACTCACCGAAGGCGCCAGGCTCGCGGGGCGGGTTAGCGGCGACAGCACCGTGGCCTGCGCCTGGGCCTACTGCATGGCGCTGGAGAGCATCGCCGGCATAACCCCGCCGGCGCGGGCACTGTGGCTGCGCGCGCTGATGCTCGAACGCGAGCGCGTTGCCAACCATCTGGGCGACCTCGGCTATCTGGGCAACGACGGCGGACTCGCTTTCGGTCTGACACAGTTCATGCGACTGAAGGAGGAACTGCTGCGATCAAATCACGAACTGTTCGGCCACCGCTACCTGATGGATTGCATCGTTCCCGGCGGCGTCGCCCGCGATATCGCGCGCGCGCGCCTGGCCGAAATTGCCGCGCAGTGCGACGCATTGGAGCGCGAAGTGCGCCTGATCAAGGACATTTACGACGATCACCCGGGACTGCAGGATCGTTTCCTCACTTGCGGCCGGCTGACTGCGAATACGGCTGCCAAGCTGGGCGTGATCGGTCTCGCCGGACGCGCCAGCAGCCAGGACTGGGACCTGCGAACGCAGGCCAAGCCAGCACCTTATGATGTGCTCGGCGTGCGCATGAAAACGCACAAGAACGGCGACGTAGCCGCGCGCGTGATCCTGCGTTTCGACGAAATATTCGAATCCCTGCGCCTCATCCGCAGCGTGGTGCAGCACATTGCCCCCGGGCCCGTTGCAGTGCCGCTACCCGCGGTACCCGCCGGCCGCAGGGGGCTCGGATGCGCCGAAGGCTGGCGCGGCGAATCGCTGGTGGCGCTGGAAACGGGCGCGAACGACTGCATCCGCAGCTGCCACGCGCATGACCCTTCCTGGCAGAACTGGCCGGCACTTGCGTTCGCGGTGATCAACAACATTGTTCCGGATTTTCCGCTGATCAATAAATCGTTCAACCTGTCGTATTCCGGTTGCGATTTGTGACTATGTACAGAGATATGACTACTGTCGCGTGCTACGAAAAACCCTGCGCGCTGCACGCGCCGTACACAGTGCGGCGGGGTTACCCAAGATCGTCAATTGCGTGCGGATGTGCTTTTCATCCGCACGCAATTGACGATCCGCGCGGACAGTTTTTCGTCCGCGCAACAGTGCAACTCCGCGACGGCAGAGAGCCATGATTTCACTCGCTGCGCCTAGAAGGGCCGTTCGAACACCATGCTCAAACTGCTGACACAGATTGTCCGCACCGGGATCAAGACGGAGGCAGCGCCGCCGGCTGACGAGGCGCTGCGCGTGGTGAGCCAGCGGCTGCAGCAGGAGATCCTCGGCCTGTTCGCCGGGTCGCTGGCGATCCGTCACGTGGACGCGGGCTCCTGCAACGGCTGCGAACTGGAAATCCACATGCTCAACAATCCCTATTACAACATCGAGGGACTGGGCATCAAGTTCGTCGCCAGCCCGCGCCATGCCGACCTGCTGCTGGTCACAGGACCCGTAGCACGCAATATGGAGGTGGCGCTCAAGCGCACTTTCGACGCCATGCCGGCGCCCAAGCTGGTCGTCGCCGTGGGCGACTGCGGCTGCAGCGGCGGAATATTCGGCGAAAGCTACGCCAGCTGCGGCCGCGTCTCCAACGTGATCGCCGTGGACGTCGCCGTGCCCGGCTGTCCGCCCACCCCTACCGCGCTGATGCAGGGCATACTTACCGCGATCTGTGCGGACCCGCACAGCGGGACCTGAGGACGGGACAACAGCAGGAACTGCGCATGGCGATCCCTACGCTGCCGCTGGCCTTCATCGGCTGGTTCTTCGCGATCCTTTGTTTCGCTGCGCTGACGATCGGCGTGCTGCTCCTGCATCAGTTGTTCCGCAGCGGAACAATTCCGCCCGAATATCTGCAATCGCGCATCATCAGCGACGTCGCGCTGCTGCTGGTCTGGCTGATCGGACTCGTTTCGGCCTTCGGACTGCTGAACGGATTGTCCTGGGGCCGGATCGGCCTCGAGTACTTCTGCTGGGTGCTGATCGCGCTGACACTGATGTCGGGCGGCACTCGTCTTGCGAGTTATCTACAGCATCCAAAGGACCACAAACTGGCGCCACGCGGTTGGGCTGTCGCCATCGCCGGAGTCATGCTGGTTGCATTGCCGCTGGTGGCGCTGTGCGGCGTGAGCATCTTCACATTGCACAGCGATCAGGCGCGCGTGCAGACCGAGCAGCCGCAAAAGTACTAGCGTAGCGGCGCAAATCCCGCCGATCGGTATTGCAGGGTTGGGATTTGGCGCGGACGAGAAGCCGTCCGCGCGGAAAACACGGTTGGCGCGCGCAGCGCGCAATGGCCGCTACGCGCATGCGACAGTACTTAAGACGCTGTATATAGCGTAGCGGCGCAGTCGCTAGCGCTGCAATACGCAACGTCGCCGCGTATTGCAGTAATGTCCGCTTTCGGATATAACCGACTTGATCGCGACGATCTCAACAAAGTTAACTCAAGCCAGAGTATGCAAAAAAAATACGCCTCTTTTTCTGGCAGGATGCTGATGGTCGGTTTCGGCGCTGTCGGACAGGGCTCGCTGCCGCTCATCCTGCGCCACGTCGATATGCGGCCGGAGCAGCTCGCGATCGTCACCGCCAACGCATTCGGCAAGGAAATCGCCGCCGAGTATGGCATCAGATTCAAAGTCGAACCGCTGACCCGGGATAACTACGTCGCGATTCTCGCACGCGAACTCGGTCCTGGAGATTTTCTGGTCAACGCCTCGTTCGACGTCTCCAGCGTCGCGCTGATCGAGTGGTGCCAACAGCACGGTGTGCTTTATATCGACGCCTGCATCGAGCCCTGGCCCGGTGGCCATACCGATATTTCCGTGCCCGCCAGCCGGCGTTCGAACTACGCCTACCGCGAGACGGCGCTGGCGCTGCGCGCCAAGTTCGCCTCCGGACCGGCCTGCGTGCTGATGCATGGCGCCAATCCGGGCCTGGTGTCGCACCTGGTGAAGCAGGCGCTGCTCAATCTTGCAGCCGAGCTAGGCGTTGACGCCGGCGTGCCGCGAGACCGCGAAGCGTGGGGACGGCTCGCGGCCAAACTGGAGGTGAAAGTCATCCACATATCCGAGCGCGACCACCAGACGAGTCAGGTGCGCAAGCGCAACGGCGAATTCGTCAACACCTGGTCGAGCGAGGCGTTCTGCGGCGAATCGCTGCAGCCGGCCGAACTCGGCTGGGGCACGCACGAGCGCAATTGGCCGCACGATGGGCGCGAGTACGGTTTCGGCGGCGGCGCCGCGATCTACCTCGACCGGCCGGGCGTGGCGACGCGCGTGCGCTCCTGGGCGCCGCACGAGGGATCATTTCACGGCTGGCTGATTTCGCACGGCGAGGCGATCTCGATTCCCGACTATCTGTCGGTGCGCGAAGACGGCAAGGTGGTCTACCGGCCGACCTGCCACTACGCCTACCACCCCTGTGACGACGCGGTGCTTTCGCTGCAGGAGTTCGCCGGCAACGGCTGGCGCTTTCCGCCGCGCCAGCGACTGCTGCGCGATGAAATCGATTCCGGCTTCGATGAACTGGGCGTACTGCTGATGGGGCACAGGAAAGGCGCCTATTGGTACGGCTCGCAACTCGGAATCGAGGAAACCCGCAAGCTGTGCCCGCATAACAACGCCACCAGCCTGCAGGTGAACGCGCCGTTCATGGCGGCCATCGTGTGGGCGCTGAAACACCCCGACGCCGGTATCGTCGAACCGGATGAGCTCGACTATCAGGCGTTGCTCGAATTGTCGGCGCCCTATCTCGGGAAACTGGTCGGCGTGTACACGGATTGGACCCCGCTCGCCGGTCGCGGCGGACTTTATCCGGATGACATCGACGCCTCCGATCCGTGGCAGTTCCGCAATTTCCGGGTAAGCTGAAAAACCTATAGGCGGCGGCACCGCCTGCGCGCTGACACTTCGCGGCTCCGCCCAATCGCGGCGGGGCTTGATGTACATCAATTCGGGCGGCGAACGTTCGTTTAGTATCGTCAACGCGAAAAGGGTCTGGCGGTCTATGACACGCCAGACCGCAGGCGCAGGGAGGAAAAAAAGCGCGGCAGCTGTTCTGAGCAATACGAAGCGGCGCTCATCGTGGTTGGCACGTAGGAATCTTGTCCTGTATGCGACAGGACGGAGCGCGGTTCATTTAACCGGAGAATCAAAAGTCATGGGCGTTTCAAGACTTGCAGCTTGGGTGATGGCGGGCGTCATCTGTATGGCGGGAGTCTCCGTCATCTGGCAGCAACCAGCCATGGCCGCAGACGCGGCCGGCGCCAAAGCAGCCGAAAAGACAATCGGAAACCCGGACAACGACACCTGTCTTGCATGTCACGGCAACGAAGGCTTCGCCGTGCCGGGGGCGGACGGTCAGACGCGCGATCTGCATGTGATCAAGGATAAATTCGGCAAGAGCGTGCACGGAAAACGCGCCTGCCAGGAGTGCCATACCGATATTTCCGAAATCCCGCACAAGCCCGGGGTAACGCGCAAGGTCAGTTGTGTTACCTGCCATGAAGCCTTGTGGGATGCCGCCAAGGCGGAAAACAAAACCGCGGAGAACGAAAGACTCGGGGTGGTAGTGCAGAATATCGACAAGTACATGAAGTCGGTTCATGCGCGACCGAACCGGGATGACCAGTCGCGCACAAACGCGACCTGCTACAACTGCCATGCGCCGCATTATATTTATACCAGCGGCAGTCCCGAACGCGCGGAATGGCGCCTCAGCGTCCCGAACGCCTGCGGGAAATGCCACACCGCGGAACGCGAACAATACGCGACCTCGGTGCACGGGAAGGAAGTGCTGCAGAACAAGAACCCCAAAGCAGCCATCTGCTCCGACTGTCACACCACCCACGACGTCGAGAATACGGCAAAGGATTCGGCCAAGCTCGCAATCACCAAGAACTGCGGCAACTGCCATCAGGGCAGCCTGAAGTCCTATACCGAAACCTATCACGGCCAGATCAACAAGCTCGGCTACGCCTATACCGCAAAGTGTTTCGACTGCCATGGCAGCCATGCGATCCAGAGGATAGACAGTCCGAAATCCACGGTGCATCCAGACAACCGCCTGAAGACCTGCCAGCAATGCCACAAGCAAGCGACACAGGGTTTCACCACGTTCGAGCCGCACGGCACGTCGCACGACTTCGGCCGCTATCCTTACATATGGATCGCCTCGAAATTCATGATTCAGCTGCTGGTCGGCACGTTCGCGTTTTTCTGGACGCATACAGCGCTGTGGTTCTACCGCGAGTACAAAGACCGCCAGTCGCGCAAGACGCGGCCGCATGTGCGCACCGATGAACTTCTGCTGGGCAAGCATTTCCGGCGCTTTCCGCTGCTGTGGCGCATCGGTCACCTGGTGTTCGCCCTGAGCCTGATGATCCTGACCCTGACCGGCATGACGGTGTTCTACGCCGAGAGCGCCTGGGCACCCGTAATTGTGAACGCGCTCGGCGGCCCGAAGGTTGCGGCGCTCATCCACCGCACCTGCGCGGTGATTTTCGCCAGCGTATTCGTCGGGCATCTGATCTACGTCGTCATGCGCCTGGGCAAGAGCTGGAGAACGTTCCAATGGTTCGGGCCCAACTCGCTGATACCGCGCTGGCAGGACCTGTGGGACATCATCGCCATGTTCAAGTGGTTCTTCGGCCTCGGGCCGCGTCCGGTGTTCGATCGCTGGACCTACTGGGAGAAGTTCGACTACTGGGCGCCGTTCTGGGGCGTGACGATCATCGGCGTAAGTGGCTTCATGCTCTGGTTCCCGAACATCACTGCTTCGGTCCTGCCCGGCTGGGTATTCAACGTGGCGACGATTTTCCATGGAGAAGAGGCGCTGCTCGCCGCCCTGTTCCTGTTCACAGTGCACTTCTTCAACAACCATTTCCGCCCGGATAAATTCCCGCTGGACGTGGTGATGTTTACCGGTTCGGTGCCGCTGGAGGAGTTCAAGCATGAGCACACCGTTGAATACAACCGGCTGGTCGAAACCGGCGAACTGTCGAAATACCTGGTGGACGAACCGACACGGCCGATGGCACTGGGTTCGAGGATCCTGGGCTTCAGCCTGATCGCGTTCGGATTGTTCCTGCTGGTGCTTGTGCTGACTGGCTTTATCGGCAGCGTGACCGGCTGAGGCGACACTTGGCTGACGGGTGGCGGCTGACTATATTTTCGGCGACTAACGGAATAGAATGTGAATGCGCGCGGATGGAGCCGGATTTTAGGCATGTCCCGGCCAGCAAGCCCGAAAATATTTGCCGAACCGCCAATCTTCGAGACAAACAATGAAAAAACCTATCCTGTGCGTTATTGTGCTGTCGATCGCGTTAGCGGGCTGCTCGGATAAGCCCCAACCCAGCGCAAAACTGCCACAAGCCGATGCCGCCGCAGGAAAAATCATTGCGGATCGCGATTGCAAAGCATGTCACGGCCTCGATGGCAAGGGCGTCGCGCCGGCAATTCCGAACCTGGCAGGGCAACGGGAGCGATATCTGTTCAATTCTCTGAAAGAGTATAAAGACGGCCGGCGATCCCATGCCGCGCTGAAGAATATGACCAACAACATGAGCGAAGCGGACTTGCGCAATCTCGCCGCACACTTTTCCCGGCTTGCTCCGATTGCAAGTGTCGAAACGGCCGACGTCAAGCACTCGTCTCCTTATGAACAAGGCAAGGTCGCTGCCGCCGCCTGCGCCAAGTGTCATGGCGAAGACGGCAACAGCAAGATTCCCGGCACGCCCAGTCTGGCAGGCCAGCAACCGCATTACCTGGTTGCGGCGATTCAGGAGTACCACCAGGGGGACCGCGCCAAGGGAGCGATGAAATCGAGCTTGCGCGAATCGGACAAGCTTGAACTGGAAAGCATGGCCTTGTATTTCGCTTCGCAAAAACCGATCAAGCGCGCGGAAGCGACCTTCGGCGATCCGAAGGCCGGCGAGCCGGGGAGCGCCATGTGCGGTGGTTGCCACGGTGCGCATGGCGTGAGTGTCGATGCAGCGACTCCCAGCCTCGCGGGTCAGGACGCAGAATACCTGATGAAGGCAACCAAGGCCTACCGCACGACGCGCAAGAATTGGGGAATGCAGCGCTATGTCGCCGGCCTGGGTGACAAGGACATCGAAAATATCGTAGCCTATTACGCAGCGCAAACGCCCAAGGCCGCCGACCAGGTGCCGACCTCCACCCAGGAACTGGCGGCGAAATGCGATCGCTGCCACGACCAGGACGCCACGCCCACCATGGCGGCACCCAAGATGAAAGGACAGGACAAGGATTACCTGGTGATGGCGCTGCGAGCCTATCGTGACGACAAGCGTGAAAGCTCAACCATGCACAGGATGAGCTTCCCCTACAGCAACGCGATCATAGAGAGTCTGGCATCCTGGTACGCTGGCCAGCCGGCAAAATAAGCGCCGGCTCACATAGGACCGGTACTCGCCGCATCCAACCTAATTCCACTTGCGGCGCTACCCAGGTGCAGGCGCGCATCGCGCGGCGCTCGGTGCCTAGCGCGCGCCGGATGCGGGCAACTGTCCGGCCATGCACTTACGGTGCGCGGCGCGCGTGGTCTTGTCCTTGCAAGCGTCCAACGCGGCGTTGTGTGCTTCGCAACGCTCCTGGTTGCGCGCCTTGGTGCAGTCGCGCTGCTTGGGCGGCGCGACCGAGGCGGCTGGCGCAGGCCGGCGCATGCATTCGCGCCACTCGTCGTCGGTCTTGTTCTTGCACGCGGCGATGTCCTTGTTGAGGGCTTCGCAGCGGGTCTTGTCCTTCGCCCTGGCGCAGTCCATCGGATAAGCGACCGGACTTTTTCCCGGATCGCCATAGGCCGGTACCGCGTCGGCAGTGCTGACAAACGCCGCGGTCGTGGCTGCCGCGAGCAATACGGAAATGGATGATTTCATCGGCTGTCCTTCCAAAGAAAGTCCCGTCGCTGCAGCGCAGGCTGGTACCGAAGTGTTCTCTCCAAGCAGCGGCAAGGTGCAGGTCCAAGTTACGCCAACACTCCAGCACCGGTTTGATTTTGGTCAAATTTAAGCCGACTACAGCCTGGCCGCTCTCCCCGTTTTCACCAATCCGGTACACGCTTCAGTAGCTGTCCGAATTGGCGCCCGCTAAGCAAACAGCCCGGACATAGCCGGGCTGTTTGAGCTTGCGTCGCTCACGCGACTGTTGGTTCGGGGCGACCGTCAGCCGATAACCACGCTTTCGTCTTCGCCCCGTTTCAGCACTGCTGACGGGGTTTTGCCGATCCACATCTGATACATCGATATGAACCACATCGTGGCGAAACTCAATCCCATCAAACCTCCCGCGGCCATCGTCACCCAGGCAAACGGGTGGTACACCTTGACCAGGTACCACGAACTGATGTCGACCGCCTCGCACACGAGCGGCAGCCCCATGACCAGATACTTGAACCACAGCGGCCGCACGTAGGCATGGCTGAAGACGATACCCACTATAAAGAAGATAAACGTCATCCCGAACAGGTGGATGTGCGAAACACGCACCAGCGTGTAGATGTCAGTTCCGGTGTCCTGCTCGGTCACTTTCTTGATGTTATCGTATCCGCCAAGGTTTGCCAGGTGCGGGTTGCTGCCGTCATGGCAGGACATGCAGCGCTTGTCGATGGTTGGTCGGATGAAGGTTTCGTAGGTCGGACGGTCCGCACCCTTCTGCGCCCAGTTCACCAGCGCGCCGGCCTCCTCCGCCGGCAGCATGCTCGACATCGGCCCGCGCAGGGCAGACTCAAGTCTCGAGCCCTTGCCGCTGCCGGCGTAGGCAATGACCAGATCCTCGTAGGAGAGACCGGGCTTTCCATCGCGCCCGGAGTAGACGTGCACCAGGTACAGCATGCCGAACAGGTAACCCATGCCGAGTATGCATAACGCGCCCGTATACAGGATGCGCATGCTGAATGGCAGTTCCGAATAGTGGTTATAGAGCCGGTGCAGCGGGGCGACGCTCATGATGGTTTCCTTTGACTTTTTTGCGGAACCGTCGCGCCAGGCGATGTTCTGGCGCGGCAAGCCCTTCCCTGAAAACTGGTACAGCGGTTGTCCGTTTCCGGCCGGCGCGCCACGATCGCCGGGCTGCCGTCTTCAATACCGACTTTCACTTCGAGGGTAGCGGCACGTATACGACTGCCCGCGCCTTCTGCCGCGCGTAATGCGCAGCGAGCGCGCCGACATCGGCTTCGCTCAGCCCGTCGAGCATGGCGCTCATCGCCGTGCTCCTGCGTTCGCCCTTCTGGTATGCGCGCATTACCCGCTCCAGATATTCCGGACGTTGCGCGGCCAGCGCCGGCGAGTGCGGGTCGGTGCTGTTGCCGCCGACGCCGTGGCAGCGATCGCAGCGCTGTGCCATTTCATCCGTCGTGAGCGGTTTGCGCACCTTGGGCGCTTGCGGCGTCTGATTCGCGTAGAACGCGGCAAGGTCCTTGATCGCACCATCGTCGACGGAAGCGGCCGGCGCCTTCATCGCCGCATCGCTGCGCGAGCCGTCCTTGTAGGCCTTCATCGCCTCGATGAAATACTGCGCGTCCTGGCCGGCGAGACTGGGCGCCGTGCCCGTGCTCGCCCCACCCTCGCCGTGGCACCCGGAGCAGGCCACGGCTGCACTCTTACCCTTCGTCTGATTGCCCGGCGAAGGCGTTTTCGCCTTGGCCGGCTTCTGCAGCGCGTAGAACAGCGCGATGTTGTCGAGTTCGGCATCAGTGACCGCCGAGACCAGTGTCTTCATCATGTCGTGCTTGCGCTGGCCGGCCTTGTAGGCCTTGACCGCGTCAACGAGGTATTTCGGGTCAAGCCCGACCAGATTCGGCATGCCCGGCGTGCTGCTGATTCCGTTCTCGCCATGGCAGCCGGCGCAACCGGACGCAGCAGCCTTGCCCGCGCTCAGCGGATCGGGTTTGGCCGACCCGCCCTTTGCGCTCGAAACGGCCACCGGCTGCGCCGGATCCTGGTTGGCATAGTACGCAGACACCTTGACCAGAGCGTCATCGCTCAGGAATTTTACCGCGTTGTTCATCGGCGTATTTCCGCGTCCGCCGACTTGATAAACACGCAGTTCGTTGTAGAGGTAGCCCGGGCGCTGGCCGGCGATATTGGGCATGTCCTTGTCCTTGGCCTTCGCCACGCCGTTCAGCGTGTGGCAGCTGGCACAGGACGCTTCGGCTACGCGCTTGCCCTCGGCGACATCCTGCGGTGTCGCGAATGCGGCGCGCAGTCCACCGCCCGAATCCGGCGCGGCGCCGAGTGCGGCGCCCGCGACGACGACCCCAGCGATCAAGGTGCCTGTCGCCAGACCAGTGGAAACAAAAAACCGTGCACTTCGTTTCATCAACATGCCCTCGAACGACTATACAAACCCGCAACACCCCACGCCCGCGAGACCGATCATCGCTGGAATTCACCACTTCGAAACGGGGGTTAAGTCTAACGGTCCGCGCCTAATGTTTTTCCAGTCAGCACAGTCGAGAATTTTAACATGATCCGGCAATTTTCACAGTAAGAACGAATGCTGCGAACGCGCAGGCGACAGGCTATTTTTGGGTGTCCGGCCGCGCACCGCGCACAGCCAGCATCGCTGCTTCCATGCGGCTGCGCACGTGCAGTTTCTCCAGGATATTGGTGATGTAGTGCTTGATGGTTTTCTCGGACAGGTGCAGGCGTTCGCCGATCTCGCGGTTGGTCAGGCCCTGCACCACGAGCTTGAGGATTTCGGACTCGCGCTCGGTCAAACCCTCCAGCGGATCGTGCGGCGCCGGGCTTCGGGTGAGCGTGACCAGGATGCCGGCGGCCAGCGACGGCGTGACGTACACCTCGCCCTGGGCCACCGAGCGCACCACGCGCGCAAGTTCGTGCGCCGAGACGCCCTTGAGCACATAGGCGCGGGCGCCTGCCTTGAACGATGCGAGCAGCTTGTCCTCGTCCTCCAGGACGGTGAGCATGATCACCCTGGTGGCGGGACAGGCGGTCCTGATCTTGTCGGCGGTCACGATACCGCCCCAGCCCGGCATGCCGATGTCCAGCATCACCACATCGGGGGCGAGATCGCAGGCCATGCGCAGGGCGTCCTCACCGCTTGAGGCCTGCCCCACGACATCGATGTCCGGTTGCGCGGCGAGGGAATGCACCACGCCTTCGCGAAACAGCGGATGATCATCGGCGACGAGGATGCTGATGCTCTCAGCCATCGCCGTACGCCAACTGCGTCAGCGGCAGCGACGCGCGCACCACGGCGCCCTGCCCCTGGGCGCTGCGCACTTCGAAGTTGCCGCCCAGGAGTTCGACCCGCTCGCGCATCCAGTCGAGGCCGAAATGACCATCCGCCTTGAGCGCCTTCGGGTCGAAACCGGGACCGTCGTCGGCCACTTCGACGCTCACCTCGCCGCCGGCGCCGGTCACCGCGACGCGCTGATTGCGGCCGCCGCCGTGGCGAAAACCGTTTGCCAGCGATTCCTGCAGCACTCTGAACAAGGTAATTCTCACCGGCAACGGCGCCGTTTCCGGGGCGTTGCTGAGCGTGAGCGGTACGGTTACCCCGGTCTTGCGCCGGTGGTCGTCGGCGGCGCGCTGCAGCGTCTCGACCAGGGACAGCTGTTCGATTTCTGGCAATTGCAACCCGCGCAGAATGGCGCGCAGGTCGCTGAGCGCGGATTGCAGCGCAATGTGCACCGTGCGAAATTCCTCACTCACGCTGCTTCCCCGCCCGACCGAATGTTCGCAGCTGCCGCAGGCGTCGCTGAGTGCCTCGATGCGCATCGACGCCAGCGCGAGTCCCTGGCCCGGACCATCGTGCAGGTCGGTGGCAATATTGCGCAGGAACTGTTCGTTCAACGCCATGGTGCGCGCTGCAGCCCGATTCACCCTGTCGTGCAAGTGCTCGTTCTGCGCGAGCAGCGCCGTGAGCTGCGCGACTTTTTCGTTGAGTTCGCGCTGCGTCGCCGTGATGGTGTCGTTGGCAGCGCGCACGAGAGTTGCAAGCAGCACCAGGATCGCCAGTGTGATCGCGCCGTGCACGCCCCAGCTGCGCAGCTGCGCCGCACGCACGCTCTGCTCCAGGCCCTCGGCCGTGTTGAAGAAACCCGCCACCGCCAGCACCGAGCGGTCGCGTTCGGAGCGCAGCGGCGTGTAAGTCTCGATCAGGCGCGACCAGCGGTCGTCCTTGAACAGGTTCTCCAGTTCGGCCTTTTCCACGACGCGCGAGCGCACCTCGCCGGCGAACGCCGACGCCAGCGGCCGTTCCATCGCATACACCTTCCCTACCTCGGCCGGGTTGGCGCTGTCGTAGATGATGCGGCCGTTGCGCCCCCAGATCTTGAGCGCCACGATGTGTTCGCCCAGATGCGTTCCCGAGAGCAGGCGGTCGAGCGCGATGCGGTCGGCGTCATCGAGGTGCTCGTTCCCGGCCAGCGATTGGACATGGGGCGAAATTGCCCCGTCCAGATACATATTGGTGACCACGCCAGTGCCGCTGATGACGCCGGATTCGATCTGCCGGCCCACCCAGGTACCGATAAGCGCCATTCCGCCCAAAAGTATCACGAACCCGATGAGCAGAAATCGGTGGACGAGGCTGAGCCTGGAAAACGCGTTCATGGCGATGCAAGTCTAGCGCAACAGCGTATCAGGCGCGGCGCGGCGCCGCCAGCGTCGATGGTCTCAGACCAAGGTCGCTCGGCGCCCCATGAAATCGCGCCCTGAGTCCGTTGCGACGCGGCGCGCGATTGAGCATCATCTGCTGCAAGGTAAAGAACAAGCGCCATGTCTACGCGATCTCCAAAAATACCGGGCCTGCCGATTCGCAAAGTAATGTTGGTTGCGATTGTTGCGCTCTCGCCCGGCGCCATGGTGCCGGCGGCTGCATCAGGCGACAGGCCGAGCGTATACGGCGCGATATTGCAGGATCACGGCCAGGCCGCGCCGGAAATTTCAACGGACGAATTGAAGGTGGTCCTGGCCTCTGGAAGCGCCATCGTGTTTGACGCACGCCCCAGGAACGAATACGCGGTCGCGCATATCCCCGGCAGCGTCAACCTGGACGAGACGAAGCTCGGTCGCTTCACCCAGACCTACGGCGACCTGGCGGCGGCGATAGTCGTCTATTCCAACGGGCCGTTCTGCGACCTAGCCAGAATCAAATCCGATGAACTGGTGCGCCTGGGCTATTCCAGGGTGAGCCGCTACCAACTCGGCCTGCCGGTGTGGCGCCTGCTGGGCAATGCCGCGGAAACCAGTCTGCAGGGATTTCGCGAAGTGTTCCGCTCGGGCAACGCGGTCATCGTGGACGTGCGCAGACGCGACGAATACGCCGCCGGCACCATACCGACCGCGCAGAGCATTCGAGCCGGCGAGGCGAGCCTGGCCAAGGAAGACCGCCGCCTGCGCTATCTCGATCCGAATACGCGGATTGTCGTGTTTGCCGACAGCGCTCGCGAAGCGCGCGGCGTGGCCGAGGAGATTTCGCGCAATGCATTTCCAAACAGCAGCTATTTCGGCGGAACCTATCAGGACTTGAAGCGCGAGAAATTCTTCGTCGAACGCAAGCCATCTCCCAATTTCCTTGACGGTCTCACCCGGTGATTTGAAAGGCAACCATGCCAAAACATATCGTTCGCTTGATCCTCATTCTAGTCGCCGTGCTCGCCGTGGCAGCGATCGCCAAACCGATACTCACGGTCGATTCGTTTTACCGCTTCGGTCACTACCGCGCCAACTCGGTGCCGGAGATCGCCGCGCAGGAACCGGTGTATCAGACGCCGCGCTACTGTTACGGCTGCCACACCGAGCGCCGCGCGCAATGGTCGGCCGGCAGCCACAAGACGGTCACTTGCGAGGTGTGCCATGGTCCGGCGACGGGTCATCCCCAGAGCGGCAAGCTGCCCATCCCCACCGACGCGGTAAAGTTGTGCACCCTGTGCCACGAGGCCATGCCGGGACGACCCAAATCCCAGCCGCAAATCCAGGTGGCCGAGCATTCCGGCGGACAGCAGTGCACGGTCTGCCACAACCCGCATTCGCCCAAGATTTCCTCGGCTGCGACCAAGGTGAGCGGCGACGCCGCAGCGGGCAAGCAGCGTGCAGCCGCTTGCGCCAGCTGCCACGGCGCCGCGGGAATCAGTCCGAACGAATCCTGGCCGAGCCTTGCCGGGCAGAGCGCGCCCTATCTGGTGCGGATACTCAGCGCGTACAAGTCGGGCGACCAGACCGATCCGATCATGACCCCGCTGGCGAAGGAACTGAGCGCCACAGACATTCAGAATCTTGCCGCGTTCTACGCCCGCCTGAGTTGCAAATCGGCGGACGGTTCCAAATCTGGCGGTGATGCCGCCGCGGGCAAGGCGCTGGCAAAGAACTGCGCTGCCTGTCACGGCGAGACCGGCAGCGGCGGCAATCCGGCATGGCCGAAATTGGCGGCGCAAAAGCCCGGCTACCTGGTGAACGTGCTCAAGGCATTCCGGGCCGGCCTGCGCAAGGATCCGATGATGGCGGGCGTCGCCCGCGGCCTGAGCGACACCGACATCGCGAATCTCGCTGCCTTCTATGCGGCACAGAACTGTCAGTCGACCAAGTAAGGGAAGGTGAAACCATGACCAAAGAATCCAAACCCACGCTGGCCGCACGGCGCGCATTTCTGACCAAGCTCGGCGGCGCCGCGACCTGCGCCGCGGCGGGAGCCGCGGCGCTGGCGGCCATACCGGGCGCGTCGGCAAAGACGGAGCCGGCAGCGGATGGCGCCGCCTTTCCCACCAAAGATTACGACTGGACCAAGCACCAGTGGGGCTTCGGCGTCGACGCGACGAAATGCATCGGCTGCCTGCGCTGCGTCGAGGCGTGCAAGCGCGAAAACGACGTCCCCGCCAATGCGCACCAGTTCCGCACCTGGGTTGAGCGCTACGTTCACCTGGAAGGTGACGACGAAGTGCACATAGACAGCCAGCAGGATCCGGTGAACATCGAAGCCTCCGGCTCGGAGAAGACCTTCCGCTTTGCCAACCGTTACAAGGATGCCAAGGTGTACAAGGCGTTCTTCGTGCCCAAGCTGTGCAATCACTGCACCCATCCGGCCTGCGTGCAGGTGTGCCCGACCGGCGCTACCTACCGCACCGAGGACGGCGTAGTGCTGATCGACCACGGCTATTGCATCGGCTGCAGATACTGCGTCCAGGCCTGCCCCTACGGCGCGCGTTACTTCAACGAGGAACAGGGCGTGTCGGACAAGTGCACCTGGTGCTATCACCGCATCACCAAAGGCCTGCAGCCGGCCTGCGTCGAGGTGTGTCCGGTCGGCGCGCGAATTTTCGGCGATCAGAGGGACAAGGAAAGCCCGATCAGTCTGTTCATACGCAACAACCGCGTGCAGGTGCTCAGGCCCGAGACGGGTAATGCCCCGAACGTTTTCTATGTTGGCATCGACAAAGAGGTGAACTAATGGAACCGGTCATTCATTTCGCCCCTTACACGGGCTGGGTCTATCCGAACGAAACCGTGTTCGAATGGTCGGTGCTGATCGCCGTCTATCCGTATCTCACCGGACTGGTCGCCGGTGCGTTCACGGTTTCGAGTCTGTACCAGGTGTTTGGCTTTGAGCGCCTGAAGCCGGTCGCGCACATGGCGTTGCTGACCTCGCTCAGTTTCATGATTTTCGTGCCCACGCCGCTGCTGCTGCACCTCGGGCACCCGGAGCGCGCATTCAATTCCACCATTACCCCGCACCTGACCTCGGCCATGGCCATGTTCGGCTTCTTCGCCAGCTTCTATGTCGCGCTGCTGATTCTCGAAGGCTGGTTTGCGTACCGGCCGTTCATCGTGGCGCAGGCGCAAAAGCGGACGGATCTCCTGGGCCGTTTCTATCGCCTGCTGACGCTGGGTTCCTACGACGTGTCGGAACATGCGATGCGCTACGACCGGAAATGGATATTCGCGCTTGCGGTCATCGGCATTCCCGCGGCGCACGGTCTGCACGGTTATGTCGGCTTCATGTACGGTTCCCTCAAGTCGCGCGAATGGTGGTCCTCGGACTTGATGCCGGTCATTTTTCTTTTCTCTGCGATCATTTCCGGCGTTTCGCTGCTCGCGGTGCTCTACGTCGTCACGTGCAAGATGCGCAAGATGCCGGTGGATCTGGGTTGCCTCAAAGGGCTGGCGTATACGATCTGGGCGTTCATCATGGTGGCGCTGGTGCTGGAGGGTCTGGAATTCGCCAACATCGTCTATAAGGGGCGCGAGGGCGTGGACATGATCATGCAATACGTCACCGGTCCCCTGCTGGTTCCCTACTTTGTCCTG
>Ga0208566_1000179_pt1 | contig 45798 bp, 50 predicted proteins | sample PL_2010_150m_FD_184159 | JGI IMG/M metagenome (GOLD analysis project Ga0208566, IMG submission 184159) | Freshwater microbial communities from Powell Lake, British Columbia, Canada to study Microbial Dark Matter (Phase II) - PL_2010_150m... | ecosystem: Environmental > Aquatic > Freshwater >...
CCACGGTGTCGTACACCTGTTTCGGGCTGGCGAAGCCCACCGTATCCGCCAGTCCGACACCTTTGATGCCCATGGCCAGATACCGATCCGCCACCCGCTCGATCTGCGCAATGGCCACCTTCCCTTCGAAGGGACAGCCGAAACCACACGCCATACCGCCGCTCACCGCGATTCCTTTTTCCAGGATCATCGGCACCAGGGTTTCGAACTCCTTGAGGGTCTCGTCGATGGAGCGGTTGGCGTTGGAGCGGTTGTGGGATTCGGTGACCGACATCATCAGATTGATCTTGTCGGGCTTGAGCGGCAGCGCCCGCTGGACCCCCTTGAGGTTCGGAACCAGGAGCCGGTATGAAACGTCCGGACGCCGGTCGATCTTCGTCATCACCTCCTCGGCGTCGGCCAGTTGCGGAACTGCCTTCGGATGAACAACGGAGGATACCTGGATATTTTTCAACCCGGCCCGGATCAGGCCATTGACGATCTCAATCTTCTTCTCAGTGGGGATGAACTGCTTCTCGTTCTGAAAGCCGTCCCGCGGCCCCACATCGACGATCGTTACTTCCTTCGGAAGATTCATGGGATCAATCCTTTCATTTGTCTCTTCGTTAACCGTTTCCGGTGTGATGCCGACGCCATGGGTTCGCCCGGATCCGTCGGGCCTACAGCGGACCGATGACCCCCGCGCTTTTAAGCGCCGCAATCCGGTCCCGATCCAATCCCAACGAGAGAAGCAGCTCTTCGCTGCCCTCCCCGGGGGCGGGGGGATCGTTTCGAAGCCCGAAATCGTAGTTGCCCATCCGTAAGGGGATCCTCGGAAGTTTCGTCTTCCTGCCGTCCGGAAGGGTTGTTTCCAGCAGACCGCCCGATGCGTTCAGATGAGGATCGTCAAAAAGATCCTCGGGCCGGGCGATGGGTGCGAACGGAATGCAGGCATCCTCCGCATTTTTCATGATCTCGGCCTTGGTCAATTTCGCCAGGCGGCGGTGAAGCTCCGGCATCAACCACCCGCGCTCGTCCACGCGACTGTTGTTGGTGGCCAGCCGACTGTCGGCCAAGAGATCGTCATAGCCGAAACTCTTGCAGAACCGCTGCCAATGCGCATCGCTGGTGAGGCCCACGAACACCTTATTCTGATCGGACGTTTCAAAGAGGTCATAGACCGACCAGGAGCGGCCGCGCTCCGGCATCGGGGGCGACGCCTGCCCGGTAATGGCGGCCACGGCCATGTTCTGGGCCATAAGCATGACCACGGATTCAAACAAAGTGGCCAGCACGTGCTGACCCCGGCCGGTCCGCTCCCGTTCGTAGAGCGCCGTCAGGATTCCGATCACACCGTAGCTTCCCCCCATGATGTCCAGGACCGAGGCCCCCGCCCGCAGCGGTCTGCCCGCGGGGCCGGTCATATAGGCCAGCCCGCCCATCATCTGGCACACCTCGTCGAGGGCGGGCCGATTCTCATAAGGACCCGGCATGAAACCTTTCAACGAACAGAAGATCAGGCGGGGGTTGATCCCGCTCACCCGCTTGTAGCCAAAGCCCAGCCGGTCGATCGTGCCCGGCGCATAATTTTCTACGAGTACATCCGCGGTCTCGATGAGGCGATCCATGATCTCCTTCGCTTCGAGGCTCTTCAGGTTCAGGATGATGCTCCGTTTGTTCCGGTTGAAGGCCGGGAAAAAGCCGGTTCCAAACCCTTTGATCCGTCGGGTTTCATCCCCCTGCGGCGTTGGTTCGATCCGAATGACCTCCGCCCCCATATCGGCCAGGACCATGCCCGCCGTCGGCCCCATGACCGCGAGCGACAATTCCAGAACCCGAATCCCCGTCAAGGGCAGTCGCGCAGTTTCATTTTTCCTCTGTTCCATCCACTTCTCCTTTACTTCAACATGGGCTCCAGCTCTTTCACCATCGTCTCGGACTCATCCCAGAATTTCCCGAGCTGGGCGGAATCCATGTACCGGACCGACAGGCCCATCTCCGCCATCTTCTTCTTGTGCTCCTCGGTGGCCATGATCTTCTTCATGGCGGCGCTCAGCGTGTTCACGATCTCCTTGGGGGTCCCGGCGGGCATAAGGTAGCCGCGCGACGAGGCGCTGTAGTCCTTGTACCCCTGGGCCTCGAAGGTCTTGACGCCCGGCAGGAAGGGGCTCTCCTCATCATCCATGATCCCCAGGACCCGGACATCCCCGCTCTTGACGTGACCGAGCACATCCGCCGGATGGCCGCAATGGACATCGATCTTACCCCCCAGGAGGGCGACCAGCGACGGCGCCGTCCCCTGGGTGAAGCTCACCTGCGCGAACTGGGCGCCGGTCATTTTCTCCAGTTGCACGATGCCGATCTGCTCGTCGTTCCTCATGCCGCTTGAGATCGTGATCGTCTTTGGCTTCGCCTTGGCGGCCTCAACGAGGTCCTTCACGGTTTTGTAGGGACTTTTCGTCAGTACGGCGAAGATGTTCGGATCGACCACGTGCATGGCGAGCGGCTCGAAGCTCTTGCGGTTGTACGTGGCCTTCCGCGTCGGATCCAGGTAGCCCGTAATGGTCACCGGGAAATTGACGGTCCCGAAGGTATAGCCGTCGGGCTTGGACGACGCCACCTGGGTCAACTGAATCTGGCCGTTTGCCCCCGTCTTGTTCATCACCACCACGGGTACACCCAGCTCCTTCTCGAGCCCGGCGGCCAGGATCCGGGCCCCCAGATCGGTCGGCCCCCCCGCTGCATTTCCCACGATCAACTGGATGGTCTTGCCCTTCTGGGGATAATCGACCGCCCAGGCGGGCGACAATCCTACCACGACCGCCAGTACGCAGCCGATGAGCGACACTGTCCATCCCCCCACAGAAATACGATGTTCCACCATATTCATTTCCTCCTTTCAATCATTCACCCTCAAGAGTTCCCTCGCGGCGCAACGCGCGCCTTCGACCATAGCCGCTTTCCTTAAACCTGACACGACGCCGGCGGCACGAGTCCCGCCTGGCGCCGGAGTGACCGTCCCCTATGCCGCCTCCCCATCTCCCGACATCACCACCTTCCCCTTCCGGAAAAACTTGAAAGCCGGCGCTATCAGAAACAGAACCGCCAACGCCAGCAGCACGACGGCGATGGGGCTCGAAAAAAATATGCCGAACGATCCCTGCGAGATCTCGAGGGACTGGCGCAGCGACCGCTCCATCAGCGGCCCCAGGATGAGGGTCAGCACGATGGGGGCCAGCGGAAAATCAAACTTCCGCAGAAGATAACCGACAACTCCAAACAGAAGCATGACTGCTACATCGAAGGCGCTGTTGCTGACGCTGTAGGCCCCCAGGATCATGAAGGCCATGATGATTCCGCAGAGGATGCCGTAGGGGATCTTCAGGATCTTGACCCAGATGCCGATCAAGGGCAGATTGAGGATGAGGAGGATGACGTTCCCCACATAGAAGCTGGCGATCACCCCCCAGGCGACATCCGCGTGCTCCTTGAAGAGAAGCGGGCCGGGGATGAGACCGTGCATCATGAAAGCCCCCATGATCACCGCGATGGTGGGCGAGGAAGGGATGCCCAGGGTGAAGAGCGGAATGAGGGCCCCGTTGGCGTGGGCATTGTTGGCCGTTTCGGGACCCGCAACCCCAGCGATCATGCCGGTCCCGAATAGCTCCGGGTGTTTGGAGGCCTTCTTTTCAGCAACATACGCCAGGAAAGAAGAGGCCGAGTTGGTGATCCCCGGAACGAGGCCGAGCGCGGTACCGATGAAGCTCCCCCGCAGGATGGGTCCGACGGAATCTCGAATATCTTGCCGCGTCGGAATGAGGGTGCTCATCCTGGCCAGGACCATCTGCGCGAACGGCCTTTCGGCGTTCTCCAGGATTTCGGCCAGTCCGAACAACCCCATGATCACCGGGACGAAACCGATTCCGTCCATGAGATCCACACGGTCAAAGGTGAAGCGGGGCGAGCCCCGTATCGGATCGATGCCGATCATCGCCAGGGCCAGTCCGAAAATCCCCATCATCAGCGCCTTGATCAAGGACTTGCCCGCCAGACCCGAGACCAGCGAGATCCCCAGCATGATCAGGGCGAAGAATTCCACCGGCCCGAACTCCAATGCCCAGCGGGTAAGCGGTCCCGCCGCAAACACGAGGGCGATCGTGGCGAACGTCCCGCCGATGAAGGAGCCGATGGCCGCGATGGAGAGCGCGACCCCCGCCCGCCCCTGTTTCGCCATCGCGTAGCCGTCCAGGCAGGTGATCGCCGAGGCCGCCTCCCCGGGCACGTTCATCAGGACGCTGGTGATGGTTCCCCCGTATTGCGTCCCGTAGAAGAGCGAGGTGAGCAAGATAATGGCGCCCGTCGGCCCCATCTGGAACGTCAGCGGAATAAGCATCGCACAGCCGGCGGCCGGTCCGATGCCCGGCAGTACACCGATCAGGGTCCCCAGCAAAGAGCCGATAAAGGCAAGCAGAAGATTCTGAGCCGTCAGGGCGATCGAAAAGCCCATGAGCAGATTCTGAATCACATCCATTTGTTCCCTCCTATAACCCCAGACGGGCGAGAAACGCCAGGGAGGCCGCCGGAAGCTGCACATCCAGATAGCGTCCGAACACGTGATACACCCCCACGCTGCACACAAGGGCGATGATCAATGTCGTCCAGATCGTCTGACGCCCCAGGATCATCAGCATGAATATCATGAACAGGAACATCGTCAGCTGAAACCCCAGGAGGTCCATAAGGGCGGACACCGCCGCCACAGACACAATAATGGACAGGATGCGGACAATCCCCCCGCGCGGAGGGAGAGAGGGCCCCTCTTCCGTATTCCCCGATCGCCTCGACACCTGGACAAGCCAGACGATCCCAAGCCCTCCCAGAAGCGCACCCAGCCAGAAAGGGAAGAAACCCGCTCCAGGTCCCAGTGGGGTATAGTATTCCATATTGTTCCAGGAGTCCCACATCAAATAGGCCGAGAACGCCAAGAAACATAACGCCGCAATCTGGTGTTTCCAATGCATCGCGTCTCCCTATCCTCCTTCTGATCACCCGACGAGGCGCCTCCAGAGCCGGAGCCGATCGTGCGCTCATTGCAAGCGATGGCATAACCCTGCCGTCGGTGTCAAGAAATTATATTGTTGTGGAAAAGGATCCCGCCAAGATCGGCCGGCGGGTGCAGGAAGACGGGCTAAAAAACGGGAGCCATTTCCGCTTGACAAGGCAGGGTTTCCCTGTTAGGACCATCCCCGGCACGGGCCGTTGACGATCCCGTTGAACACCGGGAAGGGGATTCCGGCTGTCGTCCGAATCCTTTATCATTCATGCTTCTTGAGACCAGACAGGGGGGCGTATGTTCATCTGGCTTTTCCACCGCATCAGCGGCGTGACCCTGATCATTCTTTTCGGCATTAAAATCCTAACCAGCTATTTCCTGTTTACGAAAGACAAAAAGCCCGACTGGGCGCTGAGCCTGCACAGGCACCCCGTTCTGGATATCCTCATCCTGATCCTTTTCACGTTTCACAGCATGTATGGTCTCAGAACGGTTGCGATAGACCTCGGCTACCGGAAAGAGAAGGAGTTGTTCTGGATAGCGAATGTCGCCGCGACCCTCATTTCCGTGGTGTTGGTTATTCTTTATTTCCGCTTTTCATAGGGCACGGGCATGCTGAATCACGATATTCTCATTGTCGGCGGCGGTCTCACGGGGCTTCGGGCGGCCGTCGGTCTGTGCGACCGGTTCAACGTGGGGCTGATCTCCAAAGTCTACCCGACCCGATCCCATTCCATCGCCGCGCAGGGAGGCCTCAACGCGGCCCTGACAAACAATCCCGATAGCCGGGACGATTCCTGGGAAAAACACACCTTCGACACCGTCAAAGGGAGCGATTACCTGGCCGATCAGGACGCCGCGGAGATCATGTGCAAAGAGGGCATCAAGATCGTCTACGAGATGGAACACTGGGGATGCCCGTTCAGCCGGTTTCCGGACGGCACCATCGCCCAGCGCCCGTTCGGCGGCGCCGGCTATCCCCGGACCTGCTATTCAGCCGACATTACCGGCCATGTGCTTCTCAACACGCTCTATGAACGGGCCGTCGCAAAAGGAGTCAAGATCTATCCGGAATGGTTCGTCACCTCTCTGTGCATCGAAGAAGGTCTCTGTCACGGCGTCATCGCCCTGGATACGCAAAAAGGCACACTCATTCCGGTCCGGGCGAAGGTGACCTTCTTCGGCACCGGAGGTTACGGGCGGGTCTTCCAGCAGTCCACCAACGCGCTGATCAACACCGGAAGCGGCATCGGTATGGCCTACAAGGCGGGCGTTCCCCTCAAAGATATGGAGTTCGTCCAGTTCCACCCCACCACGCTCATCGGCACCAACATCCTCATGTCGGAGGCCTGCCGGGGCGAGGGCGCCTACCTGGTCAACAACCAGGGGGAGCGCTTCATGCAGCGCTATGTGCCCACAGCGATGGAGCTGGCGCCGCGGGATATCGTCTCCCGGTGCATCCAGACGGAGATCAACGAGGGGCGCGGATTCGACCACCCCCTGGGGAAGCACGTCCATCTCGATCTGAGGCACCTGGGGGCAAAGAAGATCCTGGAGAGGCTACCCGGCATCCGGAACATCAGCATCGATTTTCTCGGCATCGATCCCATCACCGATCCGATCCCCATCCAACCCGGCCAGCACTACTCCATGGGGGGCATCGACGTCAACGCGCGGTGCGCCTCCGAGGTCCGCGGCTTCTACGCCGGCGGGGAGTGCTCCTGTGTCAGCGTCCACGGCGCCAACCGCCTGGGCGGCAATTCGCTTTTGGAGACCATCGTCTTCGGGAAGCTGGCGGCGCAGGCGATCGACGAGGATATGACGAACAGCCCCTTCCCCCTCCCGGATGAAAAGCCCCTTCTCAGACTGCAAGAGGCTATAGAGGCCAAGATCCGGCGGCTGGCGGAACCCGGCCGGGGGGAAAAAGCCTATCGGATCCACGCGGAACTGGGCGCCGCGATGACCGAAAAGGTGGGGGTCTTCCGGACCCGCAAGGAGCTGGAGGAGGCGCTGCAGGTCCTCATCGGCCTCAAGGAGCGTTACCGGCGGGTCGGCGTCTCTTCGGCGGTCCGGTACATGAATTACGAGTTGATCAATACCCTGGAGCAGGAATATGTGCTGGAAGTCGCCCATACGATCATCCTGGGGGCCATCCTTCGGGAGGAGAGCCGGGGCGCCCACTTCCGGACGGATTTCAAAACCCGGAACGACCAGGACTGGCTGAAGCACACGCTTGTACGAATCGGTCCCGACGGCGAACCGGCCATCTCCTTCAAGGAGGTGATCATGACCCGGTATCAGCCCATGGAGAGAAAATATTGATGGCTTCGGAAAAAGTCCATATGCGGCGTTGCGCTTTCGCCGGGGCAGGCTTGCGGCGTACGAAACAGTACGCCTCACTCCTCAGAGGTCGCGCGCCTTGCCTCTGGATCTTTTTGCGAAGCCATCTACTGTTGACCGTTTTGAGAACTGATTGGGGGGGCGGAAATATTGATCAAGGCGAGTGCATACACCTTCAAGATTCTCCGGTATGACGCGCAGGATCCGCAAAGCGGGCCCCGTTTTGCGACCTACCGGATCAGTGTCATCCCGGGCCTGACGGTGCTGGCGGTCCTGATCCGTATCCGCGACGAGATCGACGGAACGCTCTCGTTCCGCTCCTCCTGCCGGTCCGCCGTCTGCGGCTCCTGCGCGATGGTGATCAACGGCAAGCTCGATCTCGCCTGCCGGACACAGGTGTCCGCCTTCAACACCGGCACGATCATCCTGGAACCCCTGCCCAATTTCGAGGTGATCCGAGACTTGGTCGTCGACATGACGCCATTCTGGCGGATGTACGACAAGATCCAGCCCTATTTGATCCGGCACTCCCCCGCCCCGGAGAAGGAGATCCCCCAGAGCGAGGCGGAGCGTTTGCGGATCGACCAGTACGTCAACTGCATCCTCTGCGCCTGCTGTTACGGCGCCTGCCCGGTGCTCGCGAGGGAACCGGATTATATCGGGCCGGCGGCGGCGGCCAAGCTGGAGCGGTTCGTTCTCGATTCCCGGGATGAGCGACCCGCCGGAGCGCTGGACGTCGTCAATGATGAGAAGGGGGTCTGGGCCTGCGACACGCTGTTCCGCTGCATCGATGCCTGCCCGAAAGAGGTCCGGCCCACCGATGCCATTGTCGGTCTGCGCAAAGCGATGGTGAAAAACCGTTTTCAGAAGATGCTGGGGAAGGCGAAAGATGAAGCTTAAATATTCCCTGATCACGAGGAGGACTTTTCTCAACACGCTTTTTGGCGGCTGGCTCGTTGCCTTCTTCTCCGGAACCTTTTTCGCGCTGATGAAATTCGCCTTTCCCACCCTGGACAAGGAGCCCGACTTCGTTGTGCTGGACCGGAAGGATTTTACCGATCTGGCGAACAATTCGATCAAGCGCTTCCCCTGGGGCGGCACGGTGGGGTTCTATTTCAAAAAGGCCGACGGCGCCATCCTGGCGTTGAAGGGTGTCTGCAGCCACATGGAATGCAACGTGGACTACAAGCCGGCGGAGAGGCGTTTTTACTGCCCCTGTCATCAGGGATGGTTCGATGAGAACGGCACGAATATCAAAGGACCGCCGCCAAAACCACTCGAGATCTTCGTGATTACGGAAGAGGGTGAAAAGCTGATCATCGCAAAGAAGGGGGTCAAGGTTGAACTGCCCAAGGCTTAAAGAGTGGCTGGAAGAGCGCTACGACTTGGAAGGGATGAAACGGCTGGCGAAGGGAAAGCTGATTCCGGAGCATCGGTACGACCTCTGGTACTATACCGGCGGGATCACGCTCTTTCTGTTCATCCTCCAGTTTCTGACCGGGATGCTGATGGCCCTGTACTATGTCCCCCATATCGACTTTGCCCACAAGAGCATTATCGAGATCGTCACCAAACTCAACATGGGCTGGTTCTTCCGCTCTCTCCATCACTGGGGGTCGCAGTTGGCGATTGTCTTTCTGTTCATCCACCTCTTCGGCACGCTGCTGCTGAAGTCCTACCGCAAGCCCAGGGAATTTGTCTGGCTCACCGGATTCATCCTCCTGGGGATCTCGATCTTCTTCGGACTGAGCGGCTATCTGCTCCTCTGGGATGAGCGCGCCTTTGCCGCCGTCCGTGTGGCGACGGGCGGAGCCGGGGCCTTTCCGGTTATCGGGGGATTCATCAAGGCCTTTCTCCGCGGGAGCATGGATGTGACCGGCGACACGCTGCTGCGCTTCTACGCCTTCCATGTTGCCATTCTGCCGATCCTCACGCTGGGCCTGATCGGGCTGCACATCCTGCTGGTGCAGATGCACGGGATGAGTGTGCCCCTCTCGCTGCAAGCGGAAAAACAACGGGAGGTCCCCTTCTTCCCGAATGCCTTCTACAAGGATCTGGCAATCTGGCTGGTGGTTACGGGCGTTCTGGTGACCTTTACGGTGTTCCTGCCGCCGGAGATCGGCGTGAAGGCCGACCCCCTTGCCCCGCCGCCGGAAAACGTCAAACCCGAATGGTATTTTCTCTTCCTGATGGAGACCCTGAAGCTCTTTCCCGGCTCCATCCTGGGCATGAACGGGGAGACCATCGCCATCATGCTGGTCGCCGGCGCGATCCTCTTTTTCTTTCTGATCCCCTTTTTCGACCGGAAATCGGCGCGGGGCGAGAAGAGCCCGCTCTTCACCTGGATCGGCGTGATCTATCTTCTCTATTTTTTGACGATGACGGCGGTGGGTTTCTTAAGTTAAGGAGCGTCTATGCGAAGAGTGGCCATCATGGGGAAGTTTCTGAGTCGGTTTTCTTCCGTGTGGTTTGCGCGGCTGACGGCGGCGGCAATTCTGCTCCTGCCGGTAACCGCGGTCGCCGCCCCGGCGGCGGAGAAGATCGCCAGGATCGCCGTATTCCCGACGGCGCCCTACTACATCTTTATCGTTTATGAAAGCCTGGCCGTTTTCTGGGTCGCGATTCTCGGCCTGCTCGTCATCATCCGCATGAAGCTCCGGGAAATCGAACGTATCCAGGCAATGGGCGCGGATAACGAAGATCCGGACGCCCCCCTGCTGGAGTAGGGGAACTATGAGGAGAACATGAAATACCAAACCCTGTTGGTCGAAATCAAACACAGCATCGGTATCGTCTGGATGAACCGCCCGAAGTTGCATAATGTGTTCGACGAAACGATGATCTCGGAGCTGATCGAGGCGATGCGCACGCTGAACGACGATCCGGCGATCCGCGCCGTGGTCCTCGCCGGCGCGGGCAGCAGCTTCTGCGCCGGCGTCGACCTGAAATGGATGCAGCGTATGGCCGGATGCCCCTTCGAGCAGAACCACGCCGACGCCATAAACTTCGCGACCCTGCTTTCCACCATCGACACCATGCAAAAACCGACCATTGCCCGTGTTCACGGCCCGGCTTTTGCCGGCGGTGTGGGGCTGGTCGCGGCCTGCGACATCGCGGTGGCGGCCTACGAGGCGGAGTTCTGCCTCTCCGAAGTCCGACTCGGCCTGATTCCATCGACGATCGGGCCTTATGTCGTGCGGGCGATGGGCGAGCGTGCGGCGCGGCGCTATTTCCTTTCTGCGGAACTCTTCACTGCGGCCGAAGCCTATCGCATCGGCCTGGTGAGCGACATTACGCCGCCGGGTGAACTCGACACCCGAATCAACGAACTGCTCGGGCAACTGATCCAGGGCGGCCCGGTCGCACAGGCGCTTTCCAAGGAGTGGATCCGAACTGTGGCGGGCGTCCCCATTACGCCCGACCTGATCAAAGAGAGCGCAACCCTCCTCGCCACCGCGCGCGCCTCCGAGGAGGGCCGGGAGGGAATCGGCGCCTTCATCGCGAAGCGCATACCGGCATGGCTGGGTAAAAAAAAGAAGCCCGCCGCCAACAAGTCAGCCCCACCCAAAGCCAAGCGCAAGAAAAAATAAGGATATGTTGACGGATAGAATTTCGACTTTTGTCAGCGGGGTGCGGACAGCGGATATTCCACAGGATGCGCTGGACAAGGCCCGCATGGGGATCACCGATTTCATTGGCGTTGCCGTAGCAGGGTCGAGAGAAGAGTCGGGCAGGCTCATCCAGGAGTACGGCGAAAGTATGGGCGGTGTGGCCGAGGCAAGGATCATCGCGGGCGGTCGGAAAACGTCACCCGAGATGGCCGCTCTGGTCAATGGAACGATGGGGCACGCGCTGGATTACGATGACATGTCGGTCTCTCCGATCTCGCACCCGTCGGTATTCCTTGCCCCGGCCATACTGGCGGTCGGCGAGAGCATCGGCGCTTCGGGTCTGGAAGCCCTTGCGGCATATGTCGTGGGGTATGAAGTTGCCGGTTGCGTGGCTGAGCCGATGTTTCAGAGTCACTATGTAAGGGGATGGCACAGCACATCCACATTCGGGAGCCTGGGGGCGGCGGCGGCGGTGGCGTGGTTGTTGAAACTGAACGCACGGCAGGTAAGGATGGCGATCGGGATTGCGGCGTCGCTGGCGTGCGGGTTGAGACAGAACTTCGGCACCATGACCAAGCCGTTGCACGCCGGGAAAGCGGGTGCGAACGGGGTTCAGGCTGCCTTTTTGGCACGGGCGGGGTTTACAGCCGATGCTAACATTATCGAGGCTCCTCTGGGGTTTGCCAAGGTCATGGGGCACGACGACGAGATTGACTGGGCCAAGGTGGGGACAAACCTGGGCAAGACGTTTGTGATTGCCGGTCCGGTTGGTCTTGCCATCAAGCCGTATCCCTCGTGCGGCTTTACCCACACGGCCATAGACTGCGCGCTCGATCTCAGGCAACAAGGGGTCAGGACCGAAGAGATCGTTGAAATCGAATTGGGCACGAGCCCCTTTGACAAGCAGTTGCTCATTCATCATCGGCCCAAGACCGGATTGGAAGGCAAGTTCAGTCTGGAGTACTGTGTGGCCCGCGCGCTGGCTTCAGGAGGCGTCCGGTTGAACTCCTTTTCCGAGGAAGCCATGCTGGAGCCGGAGGTGCAGCGTTTGATCGAGGGCATGAAGTGGATAGAGAAGTACCCGATGCCGGTTATGGGAACCCCGGAAGGATTCGGCGCCAAGAGTGTGACCGTTACCATCCGAAATGGCAAAAAATATCATGCGGAGGCCCGTGTCGCCAGGGGAATGCCGACAAATCCGCTGACTGCGCATGAATTCAATGCAAAGTATCGGGATTGCGCCTCCACGATTTTATCGGAGGAGGCCGTTGAGGAGTCGTTGTTGCTGCTGACCGGGCTGCAGCAGGCAGGAAAGGTGGCGGAGGTAATGGCGCGGATCTCCGGAGATTAGCAGGCTGTTGAAAAACGCCCGTCTGCTGCGTTTCCCTCATCCTTCGCCGTTCAACGTACCAGCAAGTACGGCTCACGGCTCAGGATTTCGGGGGCCTTGCATCCGGACATTTTTGAACAGCCTGTTAGGCGTTATGGGAGGTATGCGGCGAGGCGCTCGATGATAGCGATATAGCCGCCTTCGAGGACTATAGGGAAATTTCCTTGACAAACCGTCGCAGCCCATCGTAACGTACCCTTACAGAAAAGTTGTCTCTTATCAATAATGTTCCATTGAACTGCAGTCAAAGGAGGGAAAAAATGTTGAAGACAAGATCGAGCCACATGTTTGCGGTATCCGTGGCGGCCCTTGCCGCCTTCTTCGCCTTTTCGGCGATCAACCCTGCCTACTCGGCGGAGCGCAAATCGATCCGCTGGGCAACATCCAGCACGGGTTCTTACGGCTACAAGGTCGCCGCCCAGATGACCAAGGTGCTGGAAGACGCGCTCGGCGGAGAATATACCGTCACAGTCAATCCCTATCCATCGACCACCGCCGCCATGAAGGCGACGATGGATGGCAATGGGGAGATCGGCTACACGGCCGACGTCGGGATGACCCAGGTCTATGAGGGCGACGGTAGTTTCAAGGACTACAAACCCGCCAAGGCGCGGATGGTGCACACCTGGTATGCATACCCGATGGAGTCGTTCATGGCCGTGCACGCCCCGAAAGCAAGCCAATTCAAATCCTGGGGCGACTTCAGCGGCAAGCCGGTCTTCTTCACCCCCGCCGGCTTCATGAACTGGCTCAATTTCCAGCGGATCTTCAAGGCGCTCGGCTACCAGTTCAAACACGTCCAGATCGGCGAGGCGGCCCAAGGCGATGCGCTTCAGGCCGGCACCATCGTCGGCGCAGTCGCCTATACGACCGCCGGCCGGTCGCTTCCGTCCTACTGGCGCGAGACTGAGCTGCGCCTGGATATCAAGTTGATCAACCCGAGTCCGGAGGAAGTCAAGAAGCTGACGGCCGCGGGCCTCGCTCCCGTGGAGGTCGATGCAACGAAGGCCTTCAGCAAGGACGTCGGCGTGAAGACGGTCCTGGGAGTGCCGATCCTCTTCGCCTACAACGTGTGCCCGGATATGCCCGGAGAGGTCGTCTACAAGATGCTGAACAAGTTTTACGCCGAGCGCGAAAACCTCGCGAAGGCCGATCCGGGTTTCACACCCATGGCGCGCGACTTCATCGGCATGCAGGTGAACGGCATCAACGCCAATCCGACCATTCCGGTGCATGCGGGGCTGGCGAAGTTCCTCAAAGAGAAGAAGGCCTGGAACGACAAGTGGACGATCGCCGCCAAGTAATCGCTCAAACGGATTGCCGGGGGTGGGGAACCTGCGCCGCGACAGCGCCGGCTCCTGCCCCCGCGCGCTTACCCATCTCGCATACAATACCATGGGCCGCGTACAGCCGGAATCGGGCGTGCGCGACAACGACGGATGGAGGGGTTCGGCCGTACCGTCTGACCATTTGCTGAGCGTCGTCATGGATCATGTCGACGTTGCGGCCCGGAAGGCGGCGGATGCTTCGGGCTGAAAGGGGGGAAAGCCATGCAGAGCGACCGGATTGTGCGCGCCACCAATCTCAACAACCTGATCTTTCTCTTATCGATCGTCATGTTCGTCTGGCTGGGCTGGTACTTCTACACCGGCTACGGAGGCCCGAGCGAACTCGTGGCGTACCTTGTGCCGATCGCGCTGATGTTGCAGATATTGCACATGCACCAAAACGGGTATATCTACAAGCGACTGCCGCCGCGCGTGAATCTTATCATTGTCGTAATCTACCTCGCCATATGTGTGTACGCCTTCTACCATTTTTTCATGGAGTACGAACAGATCGCGATCTGGCGGCAGGGCTCCTATACCCGTGAGGATTTCATTGCGGGCCTGCTGATTTTCGCGCTGGTGATGGAGCTCTCCAGGGTCGCCCATGCGGAGCTGTTTTGGATGAACGTGGTTCTGGTGGTCTACACGCTGTGGGGCTATCTGAGCCCGATTGATTTCTTCTGGCATCCGGGGACCTCCTTCTACCGGGTGATCACCTCAAGCACAGTCGAATTCTCGACCGGCATTTACGGGATGTACTCACAGATCGCGCTGACGACGATCGCAGCGTTCCTGCTGCTGGCGGCGGCGGCGCGCGGCTTCGACGCGCAGGGGGCGATGGTCAGTTTCATGCGGCGGATCGCAGGAAAATCGCGGCAGACGATCCCCCAGACGGCAGTCCTCGCCTCCTCCGCGGTCGGTATGATCAGCGGCAGCGGCGCGGCCAACGCCACGGTGGTCGGCGCGTTTACGATCCCGCTGATGAAACGCTACGGCGTGCCGGCGGAGTTCGCCGCGGCGGTGGAGACGGCGGCCTCGATGGGCGGGCTCATCATGCCGCCGGTGATGGCGGTCGCCGGTTTCGTGATGGCGGAATTCCTTGGCGTCTCCTACTGGAGCGTGATGCTCCGCGGCTTCGCCCTTGCCTTCATCTATTATTCGACGCTCTCGCTGTCGGTTTACCTGTTGAGCGTGAGGCTGATGCCCTCCACGCCGATCGAGGCGGTAACCCTGCCGATCTACGACCAGATCAAGACGGCGATCTTCTTCCTCGGGATCATCTTTCTCACCATCCTGATGGGGGTGCTCAACTATGGCGAGCAGCTTGCGGGGCTCTATACCGGGGCCTTCATGTTCTCGCTTCTGATCCTTCTGTTTCTTTACTTCAAGCACGTCCGGAAGGATCCGGCGGCGGAAAAGGATTCACTCTTCGCGAATATCCGCATCATGATCGAGACGCACGCCGAGATGACCTCCTATCTGACGCTGCTGCTGGCGACGCTCGGCATCATGGTCGGCCTGTTCACCGTGACCGGCTTCATCAACCGCATGGGGGGCATCCTCCTGCACATCGGCGAGTGGCACATCATCGCGCTGATCCTGATGTCCTGGATATTCGGCTGGCTTGTCGGCGCCGGCCTGCCGCCGACGGCTACCTATATCGTTCTCGCGGTCATCATCGTCGACCCGATGCGTAAGATCGGCATCGATCCCTGGGTTGCGCATTTCTTCTGCTTTCTGCTGGCGGTCTGGGGCGAATTGTCGCCGCCGACCTCGCTCGCGGCGGCGGTCTCGGCGCGGATAGCGGAGGCGTCGTTCATGAAGACCATGTGGGAGGCGTTGAAACTGTGTGCGCCCATCACATTCATGACCTTCGCGATCTTCACCCGCTCCAGCCTCGTGGTGAATCCGGGCTGGATGCAGATCTCCGATATGCTGCTCGTGGCGATCTCCTGCTGCGGTTTCACCTGCGCGGTTTTCGGCCGGTTCGTCGCCAACCGCGGCTCGGACTTGATGTGGCGCGCGGCGCTGGCGCTTGCCTCGCTCGTGGTGATGTTCCACCCGGACGGCGCCGTGTCGCTTGCGATGGCCGTGATCGTGCTTCCGGCGACGGTCTACGGCGTCAGGCGCCACCAGATCATCGCTCCGCCGAAGAGCGAGCCGCAGTCGCATTCCAATTAGCTATTAAGATGGCATTAATCCGGTAGGGTGGGTTAGGCGGTTTTTTGCCGTAACCCACCAGCATTCGGTGTGTTACGCTTCGCTAACACACCCTACAAAAACAGTCATTGTGAATACAAAATGGAATCAGCCGGCAAGTTAAGCGGACCCCGAGGACCAAAACCGGCATGGGCATGGGAATCAGAAGGAAAATGCGATGATCTTTCATGATATTGTCATCGTCGGCGGGGGTCTGACGGGGTTGATGGCCGCCGTGGAGGCGCCGCCCGGCACGGACGTGGCTGTCATCAGCAAGATTTACCCCACCCGCTCGCACAGCGGGGCGGCCCAGGGTGGCTTCAACGCCGCCCTGGGGGAAGATGATTCCGTGGAAGACCATCTGTTCGACACGGTGAAGGGCGGCGACTACCTGGGGGATCAGGACGCCATCGAGGTGCTCTGTTCCGAGGGTCCGGATGTCATCCGGCAACTGGAACAAATGGGCGTGCCCTGGTCCCGGACCCCGGACGGCCGCCCGGCCCAGCGCTCCCTGGGGGGCGCCGGCTTTCCCCGGGCCTGCTACGCCGCCGACATTTCCGGCCACGTGGTACTCCACACGCTGTATGAACGCGCCCTGGCAGCCGGGGTGCGCATTTATCCCGAGTGGCACCTGGTGGAACTTTTGGTGGAAGAGGGCGCACTGGCGGGACTGTTGGTTTATGACCTGGCAACCGGGCGGTTAGAGGTCGTCCGCTGCCGGGTGGCGCTCCTGGCCACCGGCGGGTATGGACGGATTTTTCGCAAGACCACCAACGGCCACGCCAACACCGGGGACGGCACGGCCATCGCCTACCGGGCAGGCGCGGTGCTTGCCGACATGGAGTTTGTTCAATTCCACCCCACCACGCTGTGCGGCACCAACATCCTGATTTCCGAAGCGGCCCGGGGCGAGGGCGGTTACCTGCTCAACGCCGGCGGAGAGCGGTTTATGGCCCGGTATGCCCCGCAGAAGATGGAACTGGCCCCGCGGGACGTGGTATCCCGCTCGATTTTCCAGGAAATCAAAGAAGGGCGCGGGTTGGGCGATGGCTACGTGCATCTCGATCTCACCCACCTGGGCCCGGACAAAATAACCCGGCGGTTGCCCCAGGTGAACGACCTGGCCCGCCTCTACGCCGCCGTGGACCCGACCCAAGCACCCATCCCCATTGAGCCCGCCCAGCACTACAGCATGGGCGGCATCCGGGTCAATCTGGACTGCGAAACCAATATTTCTGGGCTGCTGGCCGCCGGCGAAACGGCAAACGTCAGCGTACACGGGGCCAACCGCCTGGGTGGCAACTCGCTCCTGGAAACGGTGGTTTTCGGCCGCCGGGCCGGGAAGCATCTGCTGAAGGCGGCGGATCGTCCTTCGCCGCCGCCACGATCTTCGCTGGAGCCGGCTTTGGCGCGCTGGCAAGCCATTTTTTGCGCCGGGGAAACACAACAGCCGGGCGACTCGGCGTCCGCGATCCGAGACGCGATGAACCGCACCATGACGGACAAAGTGGGCGTTTTCCGGACCGGGGAGGAGCTGCGGGAGGCCGTGGAGGAGATCGCCGCGCTTCGCCGCCGCTACGAAACGTTGAAGGTGCCCGCTGGGGAACATCCCTTTAACTACCAACTGATTGAACTTCTGGAACTGGGATGCCTGCTTGAACTGAGCGAGGTGACCGCCGGGGCGGCTTACAGGCGCACAGAAAGCCGCGGCGCCCATTACCGGATGGACCACCCGAGGCGGGATGACGACAACTGGCTGCACCACACGCTGGTTCGCCGGGGCGGCGATGGGCCGGTTTATGAAGCCGGTCCGGTCTCCATCACCCGATTCCAGCCCGAGACGCGAGGATATTAAAATGCGGCTCACGTTAAACATCAACCGATTTGACCCGCAAACCGACAGCAAACCGTATGGCCGGGAATACAGCGTGGATTGGGAGCAGCACGAAACCGTGCTGGATCTGTTATTGAAAACGAGACGGGAGGACCCCTCCCTGGCGTTCCGGCGCTCCTGCCGAAGCAGCATCTGCGGCTCCTGCGCGATGGTCATCGCGGATCGTTCCCGGCTGGCCTGCCACACGCTGGTCCGGGAGGTGGCCGGCGACGGGGGCAGCTTGATCCTCAAGCCGCTGCCCGGCTTCCGGCAGCTCAAGGACCTGGTCGTGGAGATGGATCCTTTCTTTGACGCGCTGAAACGGGTGCTGCCCTGGGTCATCACCGTACCGCAGCACAATGGGCTGGTTTCACCGGAGGATTCTGAGCGGATCGAGCCTCCGGCCACCTGCATTCTGTGCGGGGTGTGCGACGCCGAGGTGCGGCAAAGCGGCAGCGTTACCCCCGCCGCCCTGGTGAAAAACGTGCGGCTGGCGGTGGATCCCCGCGACGCGCTGGGGATCAACCGAATGAAAATCGCCGGCCTCACGGAGGAGGGGCTGCACGCGTTCCGGGAACTGCTGGCCTCGGTCTGCCCCAAGGGAATCAAACTCCCCCCTGTGGCCATGGAATAACCCCCATGCTCAGGGAGAGCATAACGAAGGATGAAAATCACCCCCACCCCGCCCTCCCCCGTCGAGGGGGAGGGCGGCATTTTCAGATAAAGCGGAGGGTGTTGAAGCAGCGACAAGGGGACACGAAACCGTCAAGCCTGCTAATCGCGGCGAGACAACGAGGAGGTAGTCATAACAATGGACAAGAAACGATACGAAGAGGGGTTGGCCGTCCGGAAGGCCGTCTTGGGGGCCGAGCACATCGAAAAGTCGCTTCGCGCGGCCGATGAGTTCACCCGCCCGATGCAGGAGTTGGTGACCGAATACTGCTGGGGCGAGATCTGGACCCGGCCGGGCCTCGACCGCAGAACGCGAAGCTTCCTGAACCTCGCGATGCTCACGGCCCTGAACCGTCCGCACGAAATCAAGCTGCATGTGCGCGGGGCGCTGAACAACGGCCTGACCAGGGATGAGCTGATGGAGGTCTTCCTGCAGAGCGCCATCTATTGCGGGGTTCCCGCCGCACTCGACGCGATGCGCGCCGCGAAAGAGGTCTTTGCCGAGATGGACGGCTAATGACAACCGGCGACCGGAAAGAGAGGGTCGGATTCATCGGGATCGGCAAGATGGGACTCCCGATGGCAAGCCGGATAGCCGCGCAGGGCTATTCGCTGCATGTGTACGACATCTCGGAAGCGGCGCTGAAGGCCATCTGCGACCGGACCACCGCCCAAGCGCAAAAAAACCTGCAGGAGATCGGGCAAAACTGCGAGGTTGTGATCCTGATGCTCCCCGACAGCGAAGCCGTGAAACGGGTGCTGTTCGGCGAAAAAGAGGGTCTGGCTGCCCACCTCTCGCGGGGCTCGGTTGTGATCGACATGAGCTCGTCCAATCCGTCGGTGACGCGCGAGATCGGTCCGCAGTTGAAGGAGGCCGGTGTGGACTTCATCGATGCGCCGGTTTCCGGGGGGATGAAGCGGGCGATCGATGGATCGCTCGCCATCATGGCCGGAGGCGACAGCGCCGTCGTTGCCCGCGTGAAGCCGCTGCTGTCGACGATGGGGAAGACCCTCATCGAAACAGGCATGCTCGGATCCGGGCATGCCATGAAGGCGCTGAACAACTATGTCTCGGCGGCGGGACTGCTTGCGGCCTGCGAGGCGTTGAAGGTGGGTTCCGGCTTCGGCATCGCGCCGGATAAGATCATTGCGGTTCTGAACGCTTCGACCGGGAAGAACAACAGCACCGAGAACAAGATGATGCAGTTCATTGTTTCGAAGCTGTTCAATTCCGGGTTCAGCCTGGGGCTGATGCGCAAGGACATCCACATTGCCGTTGACTTGGCGAAAAGCACGGGGACCAGAACGCTGCTGGGTGAGGTTCTTCTCAAATCCTGGGCGGATGCCGAGGTTAAACTGGGCGGCACGGCGGACCACACGGAGATATTCCGGATGTTGGGGTCTGCGACCCTTGACCAGTAGTCGTCTTTCTATATCGCGATCGCCCCACTTCGTAAAGGTCACCGCCGTAAATATCGTTGACAACCGTTACCGGAAAATCCTGCACGACGATTCGCCGCAGGGCCTCCGCCCCCAAATCGTCATAGGCGACAACCTCAACCTTCCGGATGCAACCGGAGATGAGGGCGCCGGCGCCGCCGATGGCGCCCAGGTAAACGGCTTTATATTGTTTCATCGCCTCCCTCACCTCCCAGGAACGCATCCCCTTGCCGATCATCCCTTTCAGCCCCTCGGCCATGAGCCTTGGGGAGTAGGTGTCCATCCGGTAGCTGGAGGTCGGGCCGGCGGATCCGATGATTTTCCCCGGCCGCGCAGGAGACGGCCCCATGAAATAGATGGTCTGCCCCTTCAAATCAACGGGAAGCGTCTCCGCTGCATCGAGGGTTTCGATCATCCGTTTATGGGCCGCATCCCGTCCGACGTACATCACCCCCGTCAGCAGCAGCTCGTCGCCCGCATGCAGCGTTTCGACGACATCATCGGACAGCGGGAGTTGTACGTTTCTTGGAATCATTGAGATGGTTTTCATCGGGGCTATGGTCTCCTGCTGTGATTCTTTCTTCAGAGCGTTGCTTCCCTGTGTCGGACACTGTGACATTGAAGATTGACCGCCACCGGAAGAGAGGCGATGTGCGTCGGAAAGACCTCCACATGGACGGCCAGCGCGGTGATCCTCCCCCCGTAGCCCATAGCCCCGATTCCCAGATCATTGACGCGGTTCAATATCTCGGCTTCAAGTTCGGCAACCTCGAAATCCGGGTGAGGATCGCCTACCCCGCGCAGCAGGGACTGTTTGGCCAGCAGCATGCATTTTTCCGCAGTCCCCCCGATGCCGACACCGACGATGATCGGAGGGCAGGGGTTGGCGCCGGCCTCATCGACGCACTTCACGACAAAATCAATCACCCCTTGCCGCCCACCGGCAGGGGTCAACATGGCGAGGCGGCTCATGTTCTCACTGCCAAACCCTTTGGAGAGCGCCGTAATCTTCAGCTTTTCGCCCGGCACAATGGTGGTATGGATCACCGCCGGCGTATTGTCTCGAGTGTTCGTTCTTGCCGAAAACGGCTTGTCCACGACCGATTTGCGCAGGTATCCCCGCGCATACGCGCGGCGCGCGCCCTCCTGAACGGCCTCATAGAGGTCGCCCCCGATCACATGCAGCTCCTGCCCAAGCTCCAGAAAGACGACAGCCATACCCGTGTCCTGGCATAATGGAATTTCATCCCGGGCCGCGGCTTCCGCGTTTTCCAGCAATTTGGCAAGCACGTTGCGGGCCGCCGGGGACTCTTCTCTTTTATATGCCTGCCGGAGGGCCGTGATCACGTCATCCGAGAGATGGTAACAGCCATCCTGAAGAAGGGTGGAAATGGTTTCCGTCACCATTTTCGAATCGATTTCTCGCATCATGCCGCCTTTCCCCACTTACCTCTTCCCGGACAATTGCCCCGCCACCGACGCGGTGGACTTCGCGATGGCCTCCGGATCACCCAGATAGTAGTGGTTCAGCGCATGGAGGTGGTCGTCCAGTTCATAGACGAGGGGGACCCCCGTCGGGATGTTCATCTCCGTGATCACATCGTCGGGAATCTCGTCCAGATATTTCACCAGCGCCCGCATGCTGTTCCCGTGCGCCACGATCAGGATCCGCTTGCCCGCGCGGAGATCCGGGACGATGGTTTCATGCCAGTAGGGGAGGACCCGTTCGAGCGTCATCTGGAGCGATTCACTCCGCGGGGCCTCCCCGGGCTTGAGGCCCGCGTAACGGGGATCCCGCCCCGGAAAGCGTTCATCCGCCTCGTCGAGGATCGGGGGCGGGATGTCATAGCTCCGCCGCCAGATGTGGACTTGCTCCATCCCGTATTTCTCGGCGGTCTCCCGTTTGTTCAGCCCCTGAAGGGCGCCGTAGTGGCGCTCGTTCAGTCGCCAGGAGCGGTAGACGGGTATCCACATCCGATCCATCTCGTCAAGGGTGATCCAGAGCGTCCGGATCGCACGCTTGAGGACCGACGTATGGGCCAGATCGAAGAAGTATCCCCCCTCCCGCAGGAGCCGCCCCGCCTGATGCGCCTCGCGGACCCCCTGATCGGTCAGGTCCACATCGGTCCAGCCGGTGAAACGGTTCTCGAGATTCCAGGTGCTCTCCCCATGACGCAGCATCACGATACGGATCATCTCTCTTTTCCTCCTTTGAAAAAACGATTGCATTTTGAAGAAATCCGACGCTGCCCCGGCCGGGGCGAAATGATTATGGCATAGAAGGGCGCTTCCGACAAGGGGCTTTTCAACTGGACTGGCAGAGATATACCGGAAAAATCACTGAAGCTCTCCACGGCAACCGGCGGAAGAGCACCGATCCTTAAGAGGAATAAACTATTTCGCTTTCGCCCGTTTACCCGAGGTGTGTCCTTTCACTGACGGATTGAACGACTGGGGAGATTCATGATAGAGACGCAAAGGCTAGGCCGGCTGGGGGAACATCGCCTCTCGCAGGGAGGGCGACGATAAAACCCTCCCCGGAACTTGCTCCAAGAACAAACAAGTGTCCGGATCAGATATGCATCATTGCACTGTCCCTTTGGCGGTTTCACCGACCTGGGGAGACGTTTTGACCCGGCGGGCTGCTGTAAAAAAAACCGGCCCCTCGGAGAAGACAATCACAATGCCGATAAGGCAGACAATGGCACCGGCAAAAGCACAGATAATTTGGACGAATATCGGTGGCTGAAAGGCACTGATAAGCCATAACACCACAAATGCAACAATTATGATAACGGCCCCAAGCAGTTTTTCCAACATATTTCACCTCATTACATACATGATTCAGAAAACCAGGATAACCTGCTCCGACGACCGGTGCGGATCCCGAAAAAATGATATGAAAGTGAATGATCGCTACTAATATAGTTTATATTCACTAACATAATAGTTAATGAATACTCACATTGTCAAGATAATTTATTGTATTTGTAAGCCATTGTGTTTATTGCTTTCTTATGTTATCATTCCGCGTAACATTGATATTTGTTTGGTATGCCATAGAATAAGTATATCGATAACCGTTGGTTGGATTTCTTCTATAAAAAGGCGGAAAGATGAAAATGGATAAGAAACGAATTTATGATCTTGGCTGGTCTGCGGCTGGTGCTTCGATCGGAATAGCGATTGTGTTATGGGTTGTCGCCGATGGTGGATCGCCTTTCTTGCTGGCCTCTTTGGGAGGATCGATGGTTTTTCTTTTTACGCTGACTGGAACCGAAGCGGCACAACCGAGGGCATTGTTCGGTGGGCACTTGGGAGGGGCATTGATTGGAATTCTGGCGTTCCAGTTCTTTGGAGATGCGCTTTGGGTTTCCGTGCTGGCGGTGGTGTTAACGATGGTTTACATGGTTACTACGCGAACCATTCACCCTCCGGCGGGCGCCAACCCTTTATTCATGGTTCACCATCATGCCGGGATTTACGTGCTGCTGAAACCGGTCTTGCTCGGCGTCGGGATTTTGTTTCTCGTTGCTTTCGTTTGGAGTCGGGTTCGTCCGGGAAAATCTTACCCTGTAAATTGGAAATGACATTAACTTTTCATATTGTGTGCCACCTAACACAACGATATAATATCTCTTTCCATGCAGCGTACATGCCGAGAGGTCCTGTCACCATAAAAGAATTCAGACGTCTTTAGATTTGTGAGCCCCTTGGGAGATCTCAGCGGCGCACTATTTGTTTGTATCTTTTTCCGCCTCTGGTCTTTTGGGTTGTATCCGGGCCAGGCCGTATACAGCAATGAAAACCATCAGAGCGAGAAGCGCGGCACCGCGGAATACAACCTGGCGCTCGGCCAGAAGCGCGCCGATAAAGCGGCAAAGTACCTTGTGGACCTAGGCATCGAGAAGGAGGATCTTGGGACGGAGAAGCGTCTTCGGGATCTGGTCGTCGCAAAACTCGGCGAGAATTCGCTCTTCGTCGTGTCCAACCGGGAACCCTACATACATGTTTTTGATGCGGAACGGAACGAGACCAAGGTGATGTTACCGGCCAGCGGGGTGGTGACGGCGATCGATCCCATCATGCGGGCCTGCGGAGGGACCTGGGTGGCGCACGGCAGTGGAAACGCCGATACAAGGTTCGTCAACTCCCGGCAGAAAACCCTTTCGTCTTCATCCAGGATTATCACTTCACGCTGCTGCCGCAGATGATCAAGCGAAAACGTCCGGATGCGACCATCGCCCTCTTCTGGCACATCCCCTGGCCCAATCCGGAGGTCTTTTCGATCTGTCCCTATCAGGAGGAAATTCTGGAAAGGATGCTGGGCTGCGATCTGATCGGGTTTCACGTCCAGAACCACTGCAACAACTTTCTGGACACGGCCAACCACCTGATGGAATCCCGGGTCGATACGGAAAAATTCAGCGTCGTCAGGAGCGGCCAACAACCCCTCGTTGAAACGAATGGGAAGAACTCGCCGATCAAAACCGTTTTCCCGTTCAAGGCGCTACTGATCCTGCTGGCGTCAGGCGTCGGCATTTATATCGGGGCCGACCATACAGTTGAGAGCATTATAGAGATTGCACAGCATCTTGTAGTTCCCCCTTCACTCATCTCGCTGACGGTTTTATCGCTGGGAACGACCCTTCCGGAACTGGCGGTCAGCATCACGGCCATCCGGCAAGGGAAACCGGCGATCGCCGTCGGCAACATTATGGGTTCTTGCGTCTTCAACGCCTTGGTGATCCCCGGCGCCGTGTCGGGATTCGGCGCTATTCAGGTTCCCGAATACCTGATCGGCTTTTCCTTACCGGTGTTCGTCGTCGCCTCCGTCCTGTTCTACCTCCTGACCCAGGACAAAAAGATCTCCCCGTCGGAAGGGCTGCTGTTTCTGGTCTTCTACGCCTTTTTCATCAGCAAGGCGGTCGCCTCCTTCATCTGAAAAGCCCCCTTGGTGGACATCGACCAATGAAATCTGCGCAAGAGCATCATTAACGTGGCGGAGGAGCAAAAGGATCTCTCCCTGGTCCCGCAGGAAATAGCGAGCCCTGCTTCTTGTCCCGATCCCCACGCGCACGGTGAAGAGCTCCTTCCGGTCCAGTCGAAAGACGTCCTCATCGGTCTGGTCATCACCCACAAAAAACCCCTTCGCACATCCCGCCCGGCTCATCAGTTGCAGGAGCGCCACCCCTTTGTCGGGCGCTTCCTTGGGCAGCAGGTTCTCGACATACTTCCCGTCGACCACCCTGGGCTGGGGGACCAGCCGGCCAATGGCGTTAAGCACAAGAGATCGGGCTACCGGCCTGTTTCGAGCACCGCGATAGTGGACCGAAACCGACATTCCCTTGTTTTCGACCACAATACCTGAATTTTCTCCGTCGGGAATCATCCTGTGCAGTTGCCGTTCCCATTCGCCCCCCAGACGCCTGAAATCCTCCTCGTGTTGTTCCCATCCGGGAAGTCCCTCTGCCCCATGATTTCCGACAAGGTACCGGGGTTCGACGCCGAGATGATGCAGGGCGTCCATCCGGGAGCGACCGGTGATGATCGCCATCGGAGCCCGTGCCTTAAGTTCGGCGAGTGCCTTCTGAATGGCCTGCGGCACCCGGATGTCTCCGGGACCGGCGGCGATGGGGGCGAGGGTCCCGTCGAGATCAAATGCGAACAGGGTTGCGGGATCGATGAAGTCGTGCAAGGCCGCAAGTCCGTCGTCGCTCAACAGATAGGTCATGGCCACTATCCCTGTCATAACGGGCGACCGATCCTGACGGCCAGCTTTTCCCGCTGCCGGATGCGTGCCGCGTCGATCAGCATCCTCCCGGCCCAGCGGTAGACGTTGAAGTCCCTCACCAGGGCGCGCATGCTGAGCATCCTTTCCCGTTGTTCAAAATCAGGCATCGTCAGGGCCTGGAACAATGCATCCGCCGTCTGTTCTATGTGATAGGGGTTGACGATCAGTGCCTCGTGCAGTTCATGGGCCGCACCGGTAAACTGGCTCAGCACCAGAACGCCCCTTTCATCGTCGCGGGAGCCCACATATTCCTTGGCCACGAGATTCATGCCGTCATGGAGGCTTGTCACCATACAGACATCGGCGGCTCGGTAGTAGCGGTTGATCACCTCGGGCTCGTGGTGTTCGATCCTGAGACAGACCGGCTGATAAGAACCGCGGGAAAATCGTTCATTGATCCGTGCGGCCAGGGAGCGTACCCGGGTGTCCAGGGCCTGGTAGTCTTCAAGGATGGAACGGGAGGGGGCGGCGAGTTGGATGAACGTGAAGCGGCCGATCATTTCGGGATGCAGCTCCAGCAGGAGTTCAACCGCCCGCAGGCGTTCGAGGATACCCTTCGTGTAATCCAGACGGTCCACACCCAATCCGATCAGGCGATCCTTATCCAGTTGCAGGGCCTGCTGCACCCAGGCGCGACACTCTTCCACCGACGGCTGTGTCTCCTGCCAGGGAGGCGGCCATTGGATGGAGATGGGATAGCTCTCCACCAGGGTCAGCATGCTGCTGTGAGAGATGGTCGACGACTCGTGCTCGATGCGGGTTTCGAGATAGCGGTCGACGGTTTCCAGAAAGTTTTTGCAGTGAAAGCGCGTATGGAAGCCGAGGATAGTACTGCCGAGCATGCCCTGGAGCAATTCCTCGCGCCAGGGGCAGATGCTGAATGATTCGGGGTTGGGCCAGGGGATGTGCCAGAAGGTGATCAGCGTCGCCCGGGGCAGGAGCCTGCGGATCATGGCCGGCAGGAGGGCAAGATGATAGTCCTGTACGAGGACCACCGGATCATCTCTGTCGGCTTCCTCGACCACGGCATGGGCAAAGCGCTGATTCACCGCCACATACCGCTCCCAATCGCTGGTGCGGAAAATGGGGCGAACATGGGCGATGTGGCACAGTGGCCAGAGACCTTCATTGGCAAACCCGTAGTAATAGCCGTCCTCTTCCTCCTTGGTGAGCCAGATGCGCCGCAGCGTATAATCGGCATGCCCGGGTGGGATCGACACCCGGTCGTGCCGGTCCACGACCTCCCGATCGGCGGTACCGCTGCCGTGTGCAATCCATGTCCCCGAACAGGCGCGCATCACCGGCTCGACCGCCGTGACCAATCCGCTGGCCGGCCGTTTCACTTCAAGGCCCATTTCACCCTTCATGTGGATGTAGGGCTCCCGATTGGAGACGACCAGCACCTGGTCGCCGGACAGTTGCTTGTGGAGAAGGCCCCGCAGGGTATCGGGCGTCCAGGAGATGGTAGCGTCGTCGGCAAAACGCCGTTCTTCGTCGATCGTCCGCAGCAGGCTGCGCAGATCGCCCACAAGCGGTTCCAATTCCGAGTTTGTGGGCCGTGAGAAGGGTCGCAGTATCCCTTCGCCATGCAACATCGCCCTGACGCCCTCCATCCAGCCACGCCAGCTCAGGTGGGCCACGAATACCGTGATCAGTGAAGTCACCAAGCCGAGTACGGCAAACAGCAGGATGATATATTTTCTCGTATCGGTGCTTCGCCTCTCTACATAACTCATGTCATGGACCAGTATCAGGGTCCCGGCCGGCATGCCCTCATAGGCCATGGGACTTACCGCCACATGAAGCAACCCCTGGGGCGACGTCAGCAAAAGGCCGGTTTTTTCCGCCGATTGACCGGGCGAGGTGCAGCTGAGGTCTTTGGGAAATGTCGGCGTGCGATGGAGCATGTTCCCACCCTCGTCGCAGTAACCCAGAGCAAAGAGTCGTTCATCCCGAAGCGCGCGAGAGAACAGGGCGTTGATTTTGGATTTGTTGCCCTGTTGGAGAAGATCGGTGAGCGGCTCCTGAAGAGTGCTGGCGATGAGCTTTGCACGGATGTCCATGTCACGGACAGACCAGCGGAGGTAAAGCCTATCCACCAAAGGCACGACGGAATAGGCCAGTATCGCCAGTGCGATGGCGAGAGGAACGATAAACCGCAGCGAGAGCCGCAGGGAGCGAAACAACATTTTTCTCTTTGCCAGAAGCTTCATATTATCCTCACATCACATCCGTCAGAACGCGCTGTCCCAGCGCCTGCTGAGCCGGATGGCCGAGTTGATCAGTCCCACCATGCTGTAGGTCTGAACGAAGTTGCCCCATTGCTCGCCCGTTCGGGGATTGATATGTTCGGCAAGAAGTCCGTGGCGGTTGCGTCTGGCAATCAGATTCTCGAATAGACCGCGGGCTTCATCCATGCGCCCGAGCGCTGCCAGGGCGTAGATGTACCAGAAGGTGCAGACCACGAAGGCGTTCTCTGGCACGCCGAAGTCGTCAGCCTCGATATAGCGGTATACGTAGTCGCCATGTTTGAGCTCCCGTTCGACAGCCGCCACCGTCTTGGCGAATCGGGGATCATTGGCCGCCAGGAAGCCGATATCATGCAACAACAACACACTCGCATCAAGCGCATCTCCCTCAAAGGCAGAGACAAAGGCTTGCTTTTTCTCGTTCCACGCACGCTTGCAGATGACGACGTGGATGCGATCCGCCCAGCCGCGCCAGTAGGCGGAGCGTTCCGAAAGACCCAGTTCCATAGCGATTTTTTCCAGACGATCGCAGGCCGCCCAACACATCACGGCGGAGAAGGTGTTGACGCGCAGCCTGCCCCTCAACTCCCACAGGCCCGCGTCCGGCTGATCATGGAGGGCAATGGCCGTTTCTCCCAAGGATTCCAGTCTCCGGAAGAGCGCCTCGTCTCCCCGGCGGACCAGACGCCGGTCGAAAAAGACGTGGGCGACGGCCAGGATCGCCGATCCGTACACGTCATGCTGCACCTGCGCATAGGCCTCGTTACCGATCCTCACCGGCCCCATGCCCCGATATCCGGGGAGGGAATCGATCTCGCGTTCGTCCAGGCGAGCCCTGCCGTCTATACCATATACCGGCTGGATGCGTCCGTTGGGAGCGCCGGCCACTACATTGATGAGAAAGCTCAGATACTTCTCCATGGTCTGGGTCGTGCTGAGACGATTCAAGGCGTTGACCACAAAATAGGCATCCCGGAGCCAACAGTAACGGTAGTCCCAATTGCGCACCGAATCCGGCGCCTCGGGTATGGAGGTGGTCATGGCGGCGACAACGGCGCCGGTATCCTCGAAGGTGTTGAGCTTCAAGGTGATGGCGGAGCGGATGACCACATCCTGCCATTCGAAGGGAATGCCGATCTCCCTCACCCACTCGTGCCAAAAGGCCAGCGTCTCATCGTGAAAACGGCGGGCCAGTTCGCCGATGGTATCGGGGATGGTCTCATCGGATCCAAAGATGAGCGCGATCCGGTCTTCCAGAAAGAACGGCGTTTCCTCGAGAATCGCCGTAAGCGACGTATCGGTGGTCAGCCGCAGAATCCAATCCGGCGCCACGTAGCGGATGTGATGGCTGCCGCAGGTCATCGGGCAGCGGTGGCGGCCATAGTCGTATGCCGGTCTGATGCGCAGGCGGATACGAGGCGCGCCTTCCAGCCGCCTGATCTGCCGGACCAGCATCATGGGAATGAACATGCGTCCGTACTGGTGAAAGCGGGGGCAGAAGTCCGTCACCTCCACGACTGCACCTTGAGCGTCGGTCATCCGCGTGACGAGAATCGCCGAGTTGGTGAGATAGGACTGCTCGGATTGAACATGATCGACAAGCTCAACGGTGCAATAACCGAAGTCTTCACCGGCATGATGCTCCTTCAGTAGGGAGCAGAAAACGGGATCGCCGTCAAAACGGGGCAGGCAGCTCCAGACGATCTCGGCGCTGTCATTGATCAGCGCCCCGATACGCCCGTTGCCGATCAAGCCTAAGTCAATGGAACTGATCATAGAATCGAAACCTCATCATCAAAAATGCCCAAAGTGCGAGAGACTTGGTTATGGATGCCCTGGCACGGGAATCTGAAGCCCTTCATTCAGGTCATAGCGGTCCTTTCTGCGGATGATGAAATCTCCTTTAGACCCTGCTGTCGCTACATGACCCGTCCGCCGAACCACCGGTAGGCCGACTACGATGCGGGACGACTATAACAACAGAGGGATGTTTCTTCAACCCTTTTGTCCCCTTTGTGCCAAAACCCTCTTGACACATAAGATCGTTCCTCGTATGCTCCCAACGTGAAAAAGCAATGCCTTATCAATTCGTCCTACACAGGATATCAGCACGATCGTGCTGTGGTTGAAAGGGTTGTTCAGTTCAGCTTTGCGGAAATGCAAAATATGATAAATTGAGGTGGAAAAATGATTAAAAAGATCTTGGTTGGACTTGCCAGTACGCCTTTCACCGAAACTGCTATTCGTCATGGCATTGAACTCGCAAAAATCCATCACGCACAACTTACGGGTGTAACCATCGTTCATGCCAGCAAATTAGAAAATGTTGGTCCTGTGCCCATCGGTGGCAGCCATTATGCCGAAAAACTTCGTAATCTTCATGTTCGCGAAACCGAGCAACATGCAGAAGAAAGCATTAATAAATTTGAATTGGCTTGCAACGCAGAGGGCGTTGGTTTTCATATTAAAAGGGAAAAAGGAAGTCCTGTCGATGTCATGGTTTCCAACGCGCGTTATCATGACTTAACGGTAATAGGCTCAAGACAACTTTTTGATTATGGTGTTATTGAAGAGCCCAAATACTTGCTTTTTCGACTAATACGAGAGGGTGTTCGGCCTATTGTGGCTTGTCCTGAAAAGTTTCGATCAGTGCGCCGGGTTCTTATGGCTTACAATGGCTCCATCGAGTCTGCCGCCACCATAAAAAAATGGATTCAGTTGAATCCATGGCCTGAGACTGAAGTCCGGATCATCTATTTTGAAAAAAAATGTCCGGAATCAGAACAACTTCTGAACGATATGAAAGGATATTGCCTGTTTCATGGAGTCCAGGCAGAGACTCTATTGCTGCAAGGAAACCCCAAAGAAGATCTCATCAAGTATGCGACAGACTGGAATGCGGACATTATTGTCATGGGCAATAGCGGTCGTAGACTTCTCAGCTATCACCTTTTCGGCGATAGCACCTCCTATGCGATCGCACATGCCGAGCAAGCTCTTTTTCTGTCCCAATAAAAACGCTTATTTTACGAATATCAAGTGACTTAACAATCCCCAGAAACTGATCAGCACAAAACTAAATAACACTAACACGATTAAAGTCTGAATCGCTGGCCGATAAGTATCCGGGCTGAAATATTTTCCACCGGACTTAGTGAATATCAGCATTGGGTTTTTACTGAGCAGGGAAAGTTTACCTACTATATCCATGCTCAGGGCCTCGACTTTGTTAAAGGCCGTTTCCAGGTCTTCAAGAAAGATCCTTTGCACCCATCGCGCCGGTCTTCGGTAAAACCAGTCCACATCGAGGGTAATCCCGACTTCGCCGGCAACTTTCTTTCGGAAGATCCAAAAGGCGGCAAAGGTGAAGATCAGGATCTGTGAAGTTTCCACAAGGTGGGGGAATGTATAGGGTGCAAAGTGCACCTGGTAAGGCAGCATGTCGTATAACAGGCCGGGCATAATGCCGTGCAACAGACAGAAAAAAGCGGCGGCCGCCATGGCAAAATACATGTTTCGCGGCGGGGGAAGTGGAGATAGTCCCCGGTTCTCGCCGTACCAAGTCGCATACGGCAGTTTCAATCCCACGGAAAGAAAGGTGCCCACGGAAGCCAGCAGCATAAGCAGCATGGCGATGTTATAATGCGCTTCGCCCGCGGCCGCTATGACCATGGACTTGCTGATAAAACCGTTGAACAGGGGAAATCCGGAAATGGAAAAGGCGGCGATCATGTAAAGCCAAAGAATAAGGGGCTGTCTTTTCCCCAGTCCCCCGAGTTCCGTCAGTTTGCTCTTCCCCGTGGTGTGAAGCACCGCCCCGGCGCCCATAAAAAGGAGCGCCTTGTACAGGATATGACTGAAGGCATGGGCCGAGGCGCCATTGATCGCCAGTTCCGTGCCGATGCCGGCACCGGCAACCATGTAACCCACCTGACTGATGATGTGGTAGGCCAGAATCTCCCGTATATCGTTAGCCAGAAAGGCGAAGACGATCCCGTACAGTGTCATCACCACACCCAGGGCGATCAGTATTTCTAAGCCGGGGAAGACCCTCAACAAGACATAAACGGCGGTTTTGGTGGTCAGGGCGCTTAAAAACACGGCCCCCGTCACCGTCGCCTTGGGATAGGCGTCGGAGAGCCAGGCGTGCAGCGGGATCACGGCGGCATTGAGGGCAACGCCCGCCAGAATCAGCCATGACGAAAGTGAGTGACGGGCAGTGAGTTGTTCAATCAGGATCCCTCCTGTTTCAGCCGTATGGATCAGGATACCCGCAAACAAAAGGCCTCCCCCGAAGATATGGAACATCAAATAACGCATCCCCGCCTTATGGGATTCCTTGGTCCCTCTGGCCCAAATCAGATAGGTGGAGGGAATGCTCATCAGTTCCCAAAAGACAAACAGGGTGATAAAGTCGCCGGCGAAAGTCACCCCCAGGGCGCCTGCGGAATATAAGAGAGCCGACGTCTGTTTCGCCGCTTCCTTGACATGAAAGGCAAAGAGGCAGCCGATCACGGTGATGAGGGCGAATATCATGCCGAAGACCCGACTCAGCCGATCGACTTGGTATATGACAAGATGGTAATCCATCAACTTCAGGGTAAGGTGAGTTCCTGACGGCGCTAACCAGACAAGGCCCAGGGCAAGCAGAGGAATGAAAAGAGAGAAAAAAGACCGGCAATTGCGGGGCAGCATGGGGAGCAAAATTGCGCCCGCGAGCATGATCAGGGCCGGAGGAAACGTTGCTTCAATCGGCATCGTAGTAATCCTCCCTTTTGCGCAAAAAGAGTTCCCCCAGCGATTTGGCAAAGAAAATAATAACTATACAGCCGATAAAACCGAACAGGGCAAAAAAAGCGGGAATGCGGTTCCACCACTCTTCGTGCGCCGCATCATGAGGCGTCGCGAATCCGGCTGCGAGAGAAATGACCGCAGAAACGACCAGTAGAGCCCAGCGCAATTTGTTCATGGGCCGGTTCCTCCCAATATACTGCCGCTGACCGTAGCAGCCAGACGATAGAAGTGAAAAAACAAATCCGGATCAAGTCCCAGCAATAGGGAAAAAAGCGCCGTAATCACAATCGGGATGACCATAGCGGGGGATGCCTCCCCATGGTCGAAAGGAACGGCGGGCTTTTTTAGAAAGGCGCGGTAAATAATGGGTGCGAAATATCCCGCATTGAGCAGACCGCTCAGCACAAGAACAGCCAATGGCAGTATTTCATCTGCCTGCAGGGCGCCTAAGCCGAGCTGCCACTTGCTGACGAATCCGTTAATCGGCGGAATGCCCGCCAGACCTATGGCGCCCACGGTGAAGGCACCCATCGTCCAGGGCATAACCCTGCCGATACCGTCCAGTTCGCTGATCTTTTCCTTATGGTGTCTTACGTAAATGGCGCCGGCGCAGAAAAACAGGGTGATCTTCATCGTGGCGTGATTGGCAATATGCAGCAAACCGCCGATCAGCGACGCCGGAGAAAGCAAGGCCGCCCCCAGAACGATATAGGACAGGTGTCCCACTGTGGAGTATGCCAATCGGTGTTTTAGGTTATCCTGCCTGAAGGCAAGCAGGGAAGCCAGAATGATGGTTACGCCCGCAACTGTCGCCAATAAGATATTCAAGTCGAATTGACGCATCAGTGCCGGTCCAAAGACAAACCCGACGACCCTTACAACGCCGAACACGCCCGATTTGACCACAGCCACGGCGTGCAGCAGGGCGCTTACGGGAGTCGGGGCGGCCATTGCTGCGGGAAGCCAACTGTGCAGAGGCATAATGGCGGCCTTTACCCCGACGCCGCCGAGAAAAAGAAGAAACAAAACCGTAATGGCGGACGGGGAAAAGGAGGCATTGCCGAACAGGCCGCCCGCCCGGAAGTCCACGGTGCCCGCTATTCTGTATGTCCAGGCTGTAGCGGCGATCAGCAGGACGCCCGCCGTAAGGGTATAGACGAGATACTTTCTGCCTGCTGCGATGGCGACTTTCGTTTCCTTGTGAATCACCAGCGGATAGGTGGCGATGGTCAGGATTTCATAAAAAAAGACGAAGGTGAGCAGATTGGCCGCAAAGGCGATGCCGATCGTGGCGGAAAGACAGACGGCAAAACTGGCAAAGTAGCGGGTCTGCTTGTGCTCCTTGAGTCCGCGCACATAACCGATGGAATAAATGGAGGTAAGGATCCACAAGCCGGAGGCGATCAACGCAAAAAAAACGCCGAATTGGTCCGCTTTCAATGCCAGGGCAATGCCGGGCGATATCTCCCAGAAGGTGAACCCGGCAATCCGTCCGGCCAGGGCGCCGGGCAACAGAAGAAAAACGAGGGAAAACTTTACTATGCTTGCCGCGAGCGTCCAGAATTCGCGCAGGTTCGCATGGCGGGAACTGAGCATGATCAGCGGCACCGCAATCAGAGAGACCATCACGGCATAAAATGGTATAAAGGATCTGTAAATTTCCGGATATGTCATTGCCTGGCGTCTGTTACATTCCCAACGGGATGATCCGTTGAATAATTCCTTTCACAATATTTGCGTTCAATAACCCGAGCAGCAGCAAAGAGAAGGAGAGGACAACGGCGGGTATCATGAGAGAATATTTTTCCTCGCCTATCAGAGAACCCTCTCTCTCTTTCGTTTCAGGGGGCAAATCTTCCCCCGCCTTTTGCGCCGGAGGCGGTACAAGATAAACCTTCTCCAGTATCCGGAAGAAATAGACGGCATTCAACAGACTGCTGATGAGAATGACCGCCAGAAACACCCAGTTTCCCTTGTCGATAGCCCCCAGGGCCAGGTACCACTTGCTGAAAAACCCGGCCGTGGGGGGAAGGCCGATCATGGAAAGGGCAGCCAGGGTAAAGGCGGCCATGCTCCAGGGCAATTTTTTTCTATAGGACGCATCCAGTTTCGAGATGTCCGAATGGCCGGAGTTTTTTCTTATATTTGCGGCAACGAGGAACAAGGCCCCTTTCATAAAGGCATGATTCAAAATGTGGAGCACCGCGCCGATGTAACCGAGGGGATTCGCCAACCCTATTCCCAGGCCAATATAGCCGATCTGGGCAACGCTGCTGTATGCCAGCATCCTTTTCAGCTCGTTCTGGGCCATCGCCATCACCGACCCGTAGATGATGCCGATGGCAGCAAGCCAGGCGATCAAGTCCGTAATCGGCCAGGTATGGCTTACAAATTTGATATCGAAGACAAAAAACAGGATGCGAATAATCACATAAGCGGCAACTTTTGTACCTATGGGGGCGACGAGCGCCGATGTGGTGGAAGGGGCATAAGTATAAGCATCAGGCAGCCAGCCGTGAAGGGGGAAGATGGCCATCTTGATCCCCATGCCGATGACCATGAGCGAAAGGGCGGCCGCTATGGCCGGATTTCCCTGCACCAGGGGGAGGATGTTTCTTACATCCGCCATGTTCAGCGAACCGGTGATGATGTAGAGAAAACCGAGTCCCAGGAGATAAAAGGACGCCCCGACCGTTCCCATGATCAGGTAGCGAAAAGCGGCGACCGGCGCCCGCTTCTCGCCGATACCGATCAGCCCGTACATGGACAATGAGAAAATTTCCAGGAATACATAGAGGTTGAACAGATCGCCCGTAACAATGATCCCATTGGCGCCACAGAGAAACAGGAGCACCAGGGAATAATAGGGAACCGATTTTCCGGAAATCTCTTCTCCCTTCAGGCCGCCCGCATGACAGAGGACAACAAAAGCGACGACGTTCACGACCAGGGCTATAAATGCGGAGAGGGAATCCAGAACGTATTCGATTCCGATCGGAGGGAACCAGCCGCCGAAATGATAGGTCAGAGGACCGCTTTCCCATACGCGGATCATATTGTAAGCGGAGATCATCACCGAAAACAGAGAAGCCGCCACAGCCACAGGATAGGCCACTCTTGTTTTTCTTATCGCCAAAACGGGGATGGAGATTGCGGCTGCCAGCAACAGTAAAGGGACCAATGCCGGAGAGTTCTGTATGATCACGATGATTTCATCCGTTTCATAAGTATCGATTCATCCAGAGTTTTGTAATGCCGGTAGATGGCAATGACCAGGGAGAACGCTACGCCGCTTGTCGCCACGCCCACCACGATTGCCGTCAGCATCAGGCAGTGCTGCAACGGGCTGATGTATTTTGCGGCATCGGCAGCGCCTGTAAGTGGATCCAATACGGGAACCGTCGCTGCCCATTTTACGGCGCTGGCAACGTAAAACATGATGATCGCAACCTGGAAGATTGTCATTCCTATCAGTTTCTTCGCCAGATTGTTCTTAAAGATCATCCCGTAAAGACCCAGGATAAGAAGAAAAATAATGGCCCAATAGGCATAATGGCCCAGAAAAAAGTCAGTCATGGGGGTATCCTTCCAGCAGATCGTCGTAAATGGCAACCAAAATGGCCATCACGGCCAGACCGACGCCGATTTCTACCATTAAGATGCCGAGGGAGCGAAGTTCGGCGGCCGTGAAACCGGCAAAGGGAAGAAAACTGTAGTTTAAGAACTCCCCCCCGGAGAGCATGGCCGCAAATCCGGTGCCGAAATAGATGAGCACGCCGATGGAACCCAACGGAGTGCCCAGGATTGTCTTGAACTGCAGTTGAGCGATTTCTCTACCGGCGGCAAGCCGCATCAAAAGCAGGGAAGCCGCCATAATGGTGCCTCCCTGGAACCCGCCACCAGGGCTGTAATGCCCGTGAAAGATGACATAAAGGGCAAAGAGCATGATAAAAGGGGAAACCACGCGGCTGACCATCAATATTATAAGGTTGCTTTTATATCTGAGCATCTGTACCGACCTTGCAGTGAAACTCTGGATTCTGTCTCCTGGATTCTCATCGAGAATCAGGATTTATTTTTCTTTCTCCGCAATATAAGGAAACAGATAAGCCCCGCCGTCAGGATCACCGTTTCTTCACCCAAGGTGTCGTAACCACGGTAATCCGCCAGAATGACTGTGACCATATTCGGTGTATTGGCATCCTTGTCGGCGTTCCGAATATAATATGAAGAAGCCCCCTGGGATCCGGTCGGGCTTTTCTCCCGGTGCATGACGGCATCGACGTCGCCGCGATTGGGAAGCCCCAAGGATGCGTAGACCAGTAAGGCCCCGAAAGAGATCAACAGAATCCCGTTGATTATCTTCAATCGTTGCTCCTCCTTGAGGTTTGAAAAATCAAGACTATGAAAAAGATGCCAGTAACGCCCGCACCGACTACCGCTTCGGTAAAAGCAACGTCGATTGCGCCCATGACGACATAAATCAGTGCGGATATGAAGCTGAAGGCGCTGAGGGTAACGACTGCCGTAAGGAGGTCTTTGATGTGAAGAGAAAGAATGGCAGTAATGATCAGGAAAACAAAGAGGGCTATTTCTATTTCCCAGTACATGTCCCGTCTTCCTTTCGTTGGTCTTTCCTGAACCAGGGCTTGAGCCCGCTGTGCAGTGCTGCGTTGGCAAGGGCATGAGTGCCGGTAGGACTCGTGAGAAAAACAAAGATGAGGGCAAAAAACAGCTTGGCGCTGTTAAGGGTGAAGCCTTCGATCAAAATCATTCCGAAGATCACGAGCATGATGCCGAGCGTGTCGCTTTTCCCGGTGGCATGATTCCGGCTGTAGAAGTCGGGGAGTCGTATCAATCCTATACTGCCAACCAGCAGAAAAAAAGCGCCTCCGATAACCGCCGTCATGCCCAGGATGTTTCCAATCATTCTTTCGCTTTCTCGGTTCCCAGAAATTTTGCGATGGCGATGGTGCCGATAAAATTAAGAACGGCATATGCCAAGGTAATATCGACAAACATATCGAATCTGTTGAAAATAAAACCAATCGCGAGGATAAGCACCATAGTTTTGGTGCCTATCGCCCCAGCGCCCAGCATCCGGTCAAAGATCGTGGGACCCTTGACAACCCGGTAAAGAGGGATGAAGATGATAACGGTCAGTACAATGGTGTAGTAGATAAAGAATTTATCCATCATAATCGGCTTCGGTTTTGATCACTTCAACATCCCTGACAACCTGCCCCGGACTCCTTTCGTAAAGTTTTGCAACCTCGCCCGGCAGGGTTCCGTCAATGATGCCCGAGTAAGAAATATCCATCAGGGAGTGGACCAGAAACTCGTCCTTCTCGATTTCCAGGGTGATGGTTCCCGGGGTCAGCGTAATGGAATTTCCGAGGATCACTTTCGAACTTGTATTGCCGAGCCTCGTCTTAAAACGCAGCACGGCAGGATCAATAGGGCATTTAGGGTGCAAAACAATGTAAGCCACCTGAAGGCTGGCAATGACGATCTGCCAGAGCAACCAGGGGACATAGTAGATGAGTCTCACGAGGCTGAGTTTCAGTGCGTCCGAATGTTCCTCCAGGGCAAAAAGGCGCCTCCTCAGGGAATAATTCATCAGCATCACCAGGATGACGGAAAAGACGCCGAATGAGATATGCATCAGATCGTAGTGGCCGCTCAAAATCAGCCAGAAGAGCATCAACAGAGCGGCTTGAAGGATTGTGTTTCTTGAGAATTGTGATTTGCGTGATGATCTCATTTAGAATCCCACAATAATCAAGGTCATCGACGGCCGTGCCCCTATCATTTCGCCACATAGCCGGGGGCGGTTTAGCAGAGATTATCCCCAATGTCAAGTTCCACGGCTTTTTTAATCTCCCGCCAGAGGAGCTCCTTTCCCTCACCCGTTTTCGAAGAGAAGGCGATGAGCGCCGGTTCCGGAGAAAAGCGGATCTTCTCGCCGATCCGGCGCCGCCGGTTCGCGAACTCATTCCTCTTCTTGAGCATAAGCCGCAACGGCGAATGGTTGCGGCAATTGAACCCATCATGTCCAACAGCATGACTTTGGCCACGAAGATCATCGCAGGTTAAATTGCATTGACATACAAGAATATATGCCCTACATCTCAGGACGTCGGAAGTACCTTCTTGTAGAATTTTTGAAACTGGGTATACTGCCGGGAAGCCAGGCGTTATAAGGAGCAAACAGACCTTACCTACAGTATCAAAAGGAACCGGTATGCTCGACTCAAAGACCGGCGCGGGAATTCATTCCAGTCCGGAGGTGAAAAAATGAATGAATCTTCAAGTTTCATAAGCAATCTGGAAGCCCTTTCCAGCATTTTGATCCGGTGTTTTGTCATAGGCGCTATCTTTATTATGCTCTGGTTTATCTTCTTCCTGCTGGGCGGGGATTTGGGCTACACGATACATGCCAAGTGGTTTCAAATATCAAGACACGAATACGATTTGCTGAATTATTACGGCATGGCCTTTGTAAAGGGCTTCATTTTTCTTCTTTTCCTCTTACCCTATATCGCGATCAGGAGGGTGTTGAGGCGAAGGAAGGCATAACGGGTTGAAGGCAGACAGCCGATTCTGAAAGGTATAGGTTGCATCAACAGACATTTGCTCCTTCCTCCTCAAATCTTAATCCTTGACGAAGATGCTGGATTTCAAACCGTTATCAATAATTTGATATCCTTGATAGTTTTGCAGCGTACATGCCGAAGGTCCTCACACCATAAGAATTCAGGTGTCTTTAGGTATATGAGCCTCTTCGGAGATCTCAGCGGCGTGCTATTTGTTGGTATCTTATTCCGCCTCTGGTTTTTTGGGCTTTATCCTGGCCATGCTATAAACGACAAGAAGAACCAGCGGAACAATAATGGCTATCGTTAGCCCGGCACCCAGATCTTGAGACTTTATGAATATCATTCCCGCTACGAAGCCGAAGAAGCAAATACCAACAAAGATCCACTGCATATGTGCACTCCTTTTCTCAAAATTGGCCGCAACGGCGGATTGTTGCGGCAATTGAACCCATCATGTCCAACACCTTGACTGCGGCCGCGAAATTCCTATGACCCGTAACGCCTCAGAGCGGCCATGACGAACACAAGCACAAAAAAAGCCATCCCAACACATGCTAAGGCGATTCGTATATATTTTTTGGTCTTGCTTTCCTCCTCCGGTTGGGCCTTCCCTATTACGTCCCGTAATACGCCCCGTTCTTCTTTCATGTGACACCTCAAAAATAGTTATCAGGAATGTGGGATCATACCGCTCGTCCTGCGATACATAAGCTATCGTTTACATACATGGTAGTAAATGCATACTTACATGTCAAGAGGAATCTATGCAAGAAAAGAATATGCGTTCTTGCGGGAAATGACTTCAATGCAACGGGGGTTTCTGATTCACTCGTGGTAATAGGAGAGGAAAGGCAATGCATCCTGCGGGTAAAAATTGTCACCGAAGACGAACCCGGCAGGGGATTTTAACGATGGGCGACGGCGGCACGGTAGATCTGCCAGAGGGAGGCGTACTTCTCGGTCAGCTTGAAGCTGCCCTCGCTGAGGGCCCAGATGTTCACCAGGCCCTGGATGAGGGCGAAGAGCAATGTCGCTGAGGCTTCCAGGTCAATGTCCTTGCGGACAGCGCCGTCTCGGACCCCGTCGGAGAGGAGTTCCTTCAGGCGGGAGATGTATTTGCCGATCGCCTGGGACGCCTGTTTGTTCAGTTTTCGATCGCCGAGGCTGATGATCTCGGCAATGACCTGAAAGGAGATTCCCTTGCGCAGGTCGATTGCGGAGAAGTGATTCCCGATTATTTTCTCGATAGTTTCGAGCGTAACCGGTTCCGCACCCGCTCTTTCCGCCGAGATGTCCCTGAGAAGGACCTCTTCGATATGGCTGAGCAGGAAGGAAAGAATACTCTTCTTGCTCGTGAAATGGCGGTAGATGGCCGCTTCGGAGATGCCGACCTGCGCGGCGATCCTCTTGACGGTGAGGTGTTCGCTGCCGTATTTGAAGATCAGCTTCGCCGCGGCCTCGATGATCTGCTGCTGCCGGAATTCCGTATTTTTCCTCTTTGTGACCATCGCCTCAGCTCCTGGAAGAGTTCGCCGGTCCATGATCCGGTCACATGGCCCAAAAGCCGTGGGAGTTTCAACGTGCCGGAGGTACGAATGTACCGGAAGTTTCACTACCCGAGGAGACAATGAAACGTCGGTATCATAATGAACCGCGAGGACAAAATCAAACTATTTTCTCCGCTATACGGATGGGAGGAAAAGAGAAGGGGCTATTCCTGTGACAAGATCAACGGGCGGGCGCCCCGCGGAACAGCCGCCGAATGGCCCGGCCGATTTGATTCCAGTAGGGATTGGTGATCGCCACCACCGCCAGAAACAGCAGGAAAAGCGATATCGGCCGGTTCAGGAAGATCATCACGCTGCCGTCGGAGATGACCAGCGACTGGCGCATCTTCTCCTCCATCAGCTTTCCCAGAACGATCCCCAGGATGACGGGCGAGGCGGGAATATCCAGACGCTTCATCAGGTAGCCGATCACACCGAACCCGACCATCAGGTACAGATCCTGGACGCTGTTGTTCATCGTATAGACGCCGAGAAACGAAAACATGGTGATGAACATCAGAAGCAGGTAAAGCGGAACATCCAACAGCTTGACCCACATGCCGACCAGGGGCAGATTCAGAACCAGCAGCATGACATTGCCGATATACATGCTGGCGATCAAACCCCAGACGAACGCCGGCTGCTGGGTGAAGAGCAGCGGCCCCGGCTGCAGGCCGATCATGAGCAGGGCCCCCAGCATGATTGCGGTCGTGCCGCTCCCCGGAATCCCCAGGCAAAGCAGGTGGATCAGCGCGCCGCCTGCCGCCGCGTTGTTGGCCGATTCGGGCCCGGTCACCCCTTCAATCGCTCCATGACCAAGCTCGTCCCGGTATTTGCTCGCCTTCTTTTCCAAACCGTAGGAGACGAAGCTGGCCACCGCCGCACCGGCCCCGGCGATCCCGCCGACGAAGAAACCGGAGAGCGTACCGCGGATGCAGGACGGAACGAAGCGCTTCCAATCTTCCTTCGTCAGCCACAGGCTGCCCTTGATGCTGAGCCGCTCCTGTACCGCTTCCTTCATGTCGGCCAGGTTGACGAACACCTCGCACAGCGCGAACAGACCGATCGCCACCACCAGGAACTCGAGACCGTCCAGCAGTTCCGGATTGTCGAAGGTGAAACGGGGCACAGCGCTCTGATTGTCGATCCCCATCGTCGCAATCGCCAGACCGAAAAGGGTTGCAAACAGCGCCTTCACCAGCGACCGGCCCGCCAGGCTTGTCACGACGGTGAGCCCCGCCACCATCAGCGAGAAGAATTCCGGCGGTCCGAAATTAAGGGCAATCCCGGCGACCCAGGGTCCGAACAGCATCAGCATCAGGGTGGCAAAGGTCCCCGCGATGAACGAACCGATCGCTGCCGCCGCCAGCGCCGGCCCCGCACGGCCCTTCTTCGCCATCTGGTATCCGTCCAGACAGGTGACCACGCTGGAGGACTCGCCCGGCGTGTTCACCAGAATCGATGTCGTTGAACCGCCGTACATCGCGCCGTAATAGATTCCCGCCATCAGGATGATGGCCGCACTCGGCTGAAGGCTGAAGGTGAGCGGGATCAGAAGCGCCACCCCCGTCATCGGTCCGATCCCCGGCAGAACGCCGATCAGAGTTCCCAAGAAGACGCCGATGAAACAGAGCAGCAGGTTGAACGGCGTCCCCGCAACACCGAACCCGAGGGTCACGTTACCCCAAAAACCCGTCAGGAACTCCACGCCGCACCTCCTTACAGACCCAAAAGCTTCAGCGGGCCTGCGGGAAGATTCACGCGCAGGAAGACACTGAAGATATAGTAAAGCACAAAGCTGGAAATCACCGCGATGACGGCGTCGCGCACGAGATGTCTGCGGTCCAGGTAGAGCACGCCCGCCATAAACACCACGAACGTGGAAATGGCATAGCCGAGGCGCTCGAAGGCAAAGGCGTAGAAAAGCATCGCCACGAGCATGAAGCCCATGGTCTTCAGATCGGCTTTTTTCTCGATTTTCTCCTCCGCGCCGATGATCGCCGCCCGCTTCTCGATCTCTTCCTCTTCCTCCTTGGCCGTCCCGCCGCCTCGGAACTGCTGCCAGGCGTAGAAAACCGCCAGGATCAGCATCCCGAAACCGATCGCGACCGGAAAGGCCCCCGGCCCGAGCTGCTGCTTGAATACCGGCATGGGAATGTAAAAAGCACCCACCAGATAGGCGGCGGAAAAAACAATCAAAACAACGCTTGCAATACGTTCTTCTCTATTTTCCTTCATCTGCCGGCTCCATGATGTTCCGGGGGCGGGGCGACGCCCCCGGAACAAAGATTTTCAACGGTGTTCTATTTCGCGAAACCGAGGTCGGTCATCAGTTCCAGATAGGTCTTCTCCTCTTCCTTGAGGAACTTGGCGAAACCATCCGCATCGGCATAGGCGGTGACCCACTGGAGTTTCTCCATCGACTCCTTCCAGGTCTTCGTACCGATCGCCGTCTTGATGGTCTTCGCCCAGAAGGCCTGCGCCTCCTTGGACATGCCCGGAGGTCCGAAAACGCCCCGCCAGACCTCATAGGTGGTGTTGATCCCAACCTCCTTGAGGGTCGGGATGTTTTTTAGGGCGCCGCTCCGCCGCTCCGCCGAGGTGATCGCCAGGGCGCGAATCGTTCCCGCCTCAATATGCGACAGGACCTCGCCGGTGCCGCTGGAAACGAAGGCCACGTTGCCCCCCAGCAGCGTCGTCAGCGCCTCGCCGCCCCCGGAAAAGGCCACATAGGTCAGATCCTTGGGATTGACGCCGGCCAGCTTCGCCACCTTGCAGAAGGCGAGATGGTCCATCGAACCGGGGTTGGACCCCCCGGCAAACTTTACCGCCCCCGGGTTCTTCTTCACGGCCGCCATCAGATCGCCGAAGGTCTTGTAGGGAGAGTCGGCCTTCACGATGAACACCTGGTAGTCGGTAATGAGCTTGGCCAGCGGGGTCAGCGTATTGTAGTGATGGGGATAGGTTTTGGTGATCGTGTTGATGATCAATGGGGGAGAGTAGACGACCAGTTCGTAGTCGTCGCCCTTTTTCGTATGGATATACGCCATCCCGACAGCCCCGCCTCCGCCCGGCTTGTTGATGACCGAAATGGGCTGCGTATAGAGCTTCTCAATCTCAAACGTGCGGTTCAGCGTGCGGGCCATCGCATCCCAACCGCCGCCCGGATTCGAAGGCGCCACGATCTCCAGCGGCCGAGAGGGATAAGCCGCCCCTTCGCTGGATGCGGTGAACCCAATGCAAAGCAAGAGGATCAACGCAACCATCGTAAAAGACTTCTTGAACATGTTCGTACTCCTTTCTTTTTTGGGGTTAAATGAAAAATGGCTTGGCTGTCGGTCAAACATACGAACCTTGGAATAATATGTCAAGCAATAAAGATCACAAATAGTTGAGCGCTTTTGAAGCGCTCCGGCGAGCTCTGCCCGATTCATGCGACCCGGTCTCCCGCCGTAAGCGGTTCTCCGCGCAAGAACCGCTGCATGTTCTCAAAAACGCGAATGGTCACGTTGGCGACATTGTCCACGACGACCCCCCCCGTGTGCGGCGTCACCACGACCTGATCCAGCTCAAAAAGCGGGTTCACCGCCGCCGGCGGCTCGACCGCGTGGGTATCCAGTCCCGCGCCGAACAATTTTCCGGTTTTCAGCGCACGATAGAGGGCCCCCTCGTCGACGACGCCGCCGCGGGCGGTATTGATGATCACCGCACCATCCTTCATCTTCGCGATGGCAGCCTCGCCGACCATGCCCCGCGTGCTCTCCATAAGCGGGACATGAACGCTCAGGATATCCGATTCCGCCAGGAGCCGGTCGAAAGGCAGATACCGGACCGGCAAGGCCCGCTCCGCCGCCTCGTCCAGCCGTCTGACGTCGAAATAGAGGATATCGACATCAAAACCGCTCAATTTTCGGACGACCTCCCGGCCGATGTTGCCCAACCCGAGCAGGCCGACGGTCTTCCCCTTGAGCTGTCGGCAGACGGAACGCATCTCCTGCTTGAGCCATGTCCCTGCCCGCAACTCACGATCCACAAAGGGAATCCGCCTGTAAACCGCCAGCATAAGGGCAACCGCGTGTTCCGCGACCGGACCGGCGTTCATGCCCGTCGCAATGGCGACCGGGATTCCGCGTTTTTTTGCCGCGGCGATGTCGATCTTGTCGTAGCCCACCCCCCATTTGTGGATCATCTGCAACCGGGGCGCGTCCTCAATCATCCGCGCCGATACGGGAGCAAAACCGGCCAGGATGAAATCACCGTCAATCGCCAGCGCGTATTGCACATCCGGTTCATAGCTCGGCGCAAAGCGGATCTCCAGGTTTGGCGGGGCAACCTGCATGACAATCCTTTTCACCTCATCATCCCACGGCTCCAGGCATGACACCTTCCATTTTTTCAGTTCTGCCATGATCTTCCTTTCTAAAATGGATTAGGGCAGCCCCGTTAAAGCGGGGCTGCCCCATATTCCTTCCGAATTACGCGGATCACGCACGATTCCCGGAACCGCTCCCTTCTCACCGAGAAGCAAAGGTGACAAGAAAAACCGCCCGGAACCTGCACCCAAAACCGAACAAGCATCCGAATCAGCTATGCATCCGAATGCCGTTACTTTCGTGATCTAACCGACCTTGGGGGCCGCCTTGCCCCGGCGGTCTTTTGTAAAAATCTGCCCCTCAGAGAACATAAACACAACACCGACAAGACAGACAACGCTGCCGACAAGCGCACAGATAATTTGGACGAATGTCGGCGGCTGAAAAACACTTATAAGAGCTAACCCCGTCACTGCGACAACTATGGTAGCGACCCCACCCAGCTTTTCCAACATATTTACCCTCCCTGCATACGTGATTCAGAAAATGGGGATCATCTGCTCCGACGACCGGCGCGGATTCCTCAGTTTGCTCAGATCAACCCTTGGGGACGGATC